>JAABUH010002606.1_pt1 | contig 16997 bp, 27 predicted proteins | sample 5559121 | NCBI WGS metagenome assembly JAABUH01 (sample SAMN10711871, study PRJNA513364) | rock metagenome | isolation source: Antarctica rocks | place: Antarctica: Victoria Land, Battleship Promontory nord | collected 2015-12-28
ATTTTTTGGGGGGGGGGCGGAGAGGCAGGGAGGGATCGGAAGGGGGTTAAGGAGGTTTCAAAGGAGAGGAGTGAAGATGGCAGAAGGTTTGCGGAGATGGCTGTTTGGGCTAGGGATGGGGCCCGGATCAGAGGACCATGAGAGGAGGAGGAGGAGGAGGAGAGGGAGGAGGAGGAAGAATCATCAGAAGAATCATCAGAATCGAAGAAGAAGAAGAAGAAGACGAAGAAGAAGAAGAAGAAGAAGAAGAAGAAGAAGTGGATGTAGAATGGGTTGAGGGCGGGGTATCCGTATGTTGTAGCATTGACTGAGTGATAGCATTTTCATGTGACCGTTTGCGAGAAACTCAAGTACCTCCTCGTTACCAAACCCTCGTGATCAACTTTTCACCCCTAACCTTCCCTTCCCTGATCTCCTGCAAAGCCCTTTCACATCGGTCCAAGAAAGTCTTTCCCTCGATCTCGCGGTATGAGATGGGTTTGATACACCCCTGCTCAATCCACGTTGGCATGATCGAAGGTTGAAGTATATCCTTGAGCTTCTCGTTCTACTCGAAGTCGCTTCAGTCAGGATGACGATATGTGAGAACTGGTACGCGCTTACCTTTTCGTAAAAATGCGTCCTCACTCCTAATATCTCCACACCATCCCCAAAATCAATCTTGACCTCCATATCAACCCCTTCAGTCTTGCCATAACCTCCCCTTCGAACAGGTAACATCACAGCTACCTTACTCCCCTTCCGACCTTTTACTATTTCTGCTATAGGCTCGACGGTATTCATCTGATCACCGATACAGTCAATCACCATGAGCGGTTCGTTTACGGGAATGAAGGACTTGATCGTTCTGATCGCATCTGGAAGGGAGGAGTAGGAGATCAGGTGTGATGCGTAAGGACGAAGGGAGGGGAAGGACCGTTCGGAAGCTGTGACGAGGATGTTGTTATATCCTGCTGCTTTGAGTATCTGGGTCGTCATCTGGTCAGCTATGTCTCGGAAGCAACGAAAAGCATTGACCGTGAGGTAGGAATGAGCATTTAAGCTTACTCACCTGCAAGGTGTAGTTCCCAACACTACTGCTCCCTCCCCAAACGAGAATTGGTATATCCGGCTTCTCCGGTGTTTCGGCGGACCCATGTAGTGTGGTGGGTAATGGTATCCCCAGCTCGGTAGCGATGGTATGATAGGCACTGACGAATGAGTCGGCTACGGTCGCAGCTTGTTGAAGGGTGAGGTTGGGTGGTATCTAAGGAAAGTCGAAAGCAATCTCTCTGCGGTGAGATTGACGGGGATTGAAAGAATACAGAAGGAGGGGTAATGGTCTATTCACCTTCGAGACATAGTTCTGTTTGGCGAGGACGTATTCCTGTGTCGGCGACCGAGGTACATCTCCGAAAGTAAATGACATCACCTGACGTCCTCCATCAGTGACAACTCCAGACTCTCCGCGACACCAGTTTTAACAAGGTTGAACGAACCATCTCGCCAATCTCCACATCCTGTACTTCCTTTCCAATAGCGACGACCTCCCCGACCACATTGCCACTGATCACCTTCACCTCACCACCCAAGAGAGCAAAATCGACCAGCCATTGACTGAGAGGTGTATGACCTATATACTTCGATTTGATCAGGACGTCGGTAGGTCCTGGTGTAGGTGTTTCCAGCTGGAAGGAGGTGAGTTTCCGGTTCCGATTTAGGATACCGATAGCTGTGTGTTTCTTCGGGATATCGGACATGGTGGATAGTTGATGGAGTCACACTTTGAAGGTTTGGAATTTATACAGTGTGGAGGTGATGAGTACTGGGTGTTTGGGTGTGCTGCTGATGAGTAAGCAGGCTCAACGTTCCGGCGTCATTCGTCCAAAGTCGGGGTTCTGGGCACAATCTGTCATTGTGAATAGTCGGCTCTGGTTGCTCGTTGTCGGTGATATTCGGCGATGCTATCCGAGCTTCGATTCACGATCGTGACACTTTTAAGCAAAAGTTTACCCCCAAACACTGCCATTTTTCATGTGGCAAAAGGGGTTTGCAGCACTTGCCGGGGTCTTTCCTAGGCCTTGCAAGCAGCTGAGGCTTATTACATCGCCTTGACCCAGCTCTCTGAGGGAATACCACATGATACAAGATATAACGTCCGATGGACAACAGCTGTACTTTCTTTTAGCATGGATATCATCATGTTTGAGAGCATGTCCAGTGGTGAAGATCATGTTGATCATACTTGAGAGCAAATTTGTTGGACTGATTGATGGCCGGGTGAAAGGAGGATTGACGGGCATGCGGCCATCCTCCACGTCACCGAGCTCGGCGTGACTCACAAACATCACAAAGACGTCACTCGTCCGTCCTCTCTATACTGATTCTAGCAGACTGACAGTCCGATTCATCGTTGATAAAGTATATTCCTTGTCGCGAGTTTACGATGGCAAGCGATCAGCATATCCCCGCAATCATCCTCCGTACTCGAGCGGCAGCCTCGGGAGTTCCAGGCGAACAGGTCGAACCTCGCCAAGTCCTACAGGATGAAGAGCGGGCACCGGATCCGAGCAATTCCATACCACTACCACCGAATAGACAGAGATTGGTCGATGATATCATGGCGCTGTACGCTTTGTGAGCCTACTGTAGAGAGAGTAGCTCGATGCGCACCAGGTGAGTCCTATCTGGCTTCATATTACGCTTTCTTGAGTAGGGTGAGGGGGAAGGCTTATGAAGATCAGCTTGCGTTTATGATGATCAGTTCGTTTATGCAAACGGTATGTAGCTTGGTTATCGGACGGATAGAGATGGATAAGAAGCTGATGCTGATGACATTCGTAGACCGGTACAAGATGGCAGCTCAATGGTTCGGTCTCCCCAAACTCTTCCCCAAATCGGAATGTATGGGTCTTCAAATCGTACGAAATGACCCGACCCTCATCCAATGGAAGTATCAACAGGTGGGTCAAAGCCCTTTCTTGCTGTCCCCTCCCTCGGTCCGCTGGATTCAGGCTGCGGGAGTCGCTGATGAAGTCGAAACCGAAAATAGCGCTGGTATTTCTACGGGACGAAGAAGACCGCCGAACCGTATGCTTTCGTCTCGTTGGTTTTGGACGAAGCGACGAAAGATTCAGATTTCCCTCTGGTTCTCTACCACAAGGCTCGTCGACTCCTTCTCTACGCTCGGGCTATCGAGCGTTACCAGGGGACTAAAATGATCGTCATCCACAGGATCAAGGAAATCACAAAGATTACTCTCACGAAGGCATCGGCTTCCTGTTTAAAAAGGTCCAAGCGGATATGGTACCGAAACTTATGTCTCAGCCGGAGGTCGAGTATTTCAAGGTGCGGCCGATTGAGTTTAAGAAACTCAGAAAAGGCTGATTGACCCGCTAGGGCGATGCGGATGCAGCGAAGGAGTCTGTGAAGAAGTATGGGAGTGGGAAGAATGCTCCGGCATCGGATGTTGCATGATGACTTACGGGGACGGGAAGCCTAGGCAGCTCAGTAGCGAAAAAAGAGCATATCGTATGGCTCCGATGAAGCATCGCGTATCGGACCGCTTGAAAATACGATCATCTGATCTAGGATATGCCCTGAAGAAGATAGAGGGTCACTTGTTGGAGCGCGGAGATAAGCTCATCAAGAAAGCCGAAAGCTGTGGTTAGTACCTTCGCCTTCACTCTCTTCATCTCTTACATTCTGTCATCGATTCTTAAAGCCATCTCATAGTTCAGAGCCTAACCTGAATCGTCTTGATCTCGAAAGCCCGGAACTCCAGGTCGATCGCCTCGCTCTCCTCGTCTGTAACAATATCAAGCTCCGCGATCTCCTCCTCGAGGATATTGACAATACTGGCGCCGGTGGCATGGATACCTCGGCTAGGGGTAGCGAAAACATTCAGCCGTAATGCCAAGTTCCGTACATGCCTGAAGACCCACAAGATGAGCCTGACCGAGGCGTGTCCTCCCATATGCTCATACATCCGCAGTATCACCGTCTTCTTCTTCCCTTCCACGAAAGATCGCGGGTCGAAATCATGCTCACCACGCTTGATCGTCTCGAGAATAACGTTGCTCGCTCCCTCACTCGTGAACGGTGTGTGATTCCACTCTTTCGCGATCGGACGTTCAATTACTGCCTACATCAGTAACCTCACTTAAAGCCGCTTCGACTAACCTCGTAGAGGATTATTGAACGCTCGTGAAACAGTTTGAACGTCACTCTCCGCGTACTTCCCCAAATGCGGGTAGATGGCGAAAGCAAACTCCTGCTTCCCTTGATCGGCCTCTTCGTCCGGCATAGTCGGCGCACGGAGCAAGCTGAGTTGCATCACATTCCCCTGAATGGAATAACCATACTTGCAGTCGTTGAGTATCGCCAAACCGTAACCGAACTCGGAGTAATCGGCGAACTTATGTGCTGCCACTTCGAACTTTGCTTGTTCCCATGAAGTGTTTCGATGGGTCGGTCGAGTGGCTACCCCGAATGCAGAGTCGAAGGTCGCTTCTTGGGACCAGAGGTTGAGAGGTAGTTCGAATTTAAGGAATCGGTGTCGTTCGTGCCAATCTACGGTACAATCAAAACGGATGAGACTTCGGGATTGGGGTGCAAGGGAGGCGGATAAGGCATCGAGGGAGATCCGGACGGTACCGGAGCTTTGACCGAATTTGAGGGCGCATTCGACGGTCGCACGGAGGTCAGTCGATGCAGCTACTTCCCAACTGGAGAAGGCAAGTCGGTCGAAGACCTCATAGGTGTACTGCTCAACCTCCCAAGCGCTTAAATACGCGTCAATAAGCAGAGTTTCAGTATGAGGTAGAGGAAACTCACTCGCCATCGTCAGGCCGATCCTGGTACAAGATGAAGCCAGCAGTACAATCTTTGGCCAGGATCTCGCGTCTTCTTCTGTCAGCAATTGCAGTCGTAGCCTTTCTAATTTCGCTTACTTCGAAGCTAGGTCGTAAATACTGGCAATACGACCGCCAGACATTGTTATTTCCAAGGACGAGTTCTTCATGACGAAGCCGTCTTTACATTTCTCGACTGTACAGTGTTACTTTATCAAGCGTTCCGATATTTTCGAGACGCTTACCTGTCACACCGTTTTCCGGCTTGAACTCGTTGATAGTACCGCATAGCTGGGTATTCGATACCTCGGCGACTTTCATCTCACCACTGGAAATCGGCACGACCTCCCTCCTCGATACTCCGTGTAGAGTGTTCAGCACAACCGTCTCGTGTGAATCGTCTGACCATTCGAGAGCGACCAGAGCACTCTTGAACAGCTCGTGACCGGTCTCAAGGATCCTCTTGAAACTAGCGTCGTAATCCTCAACCGCTAGTCGGATGGAACTCCCTGGCAAAGTATCGTGAAACATGCACAGGCAGAGGGATTCCCAAAGACCGTCGAGGCGCTAAGAACGGCTTAATAACGAACCAGTGGGAATATTCTCGGATGCATACCTCTTTTGGGTAAGCGTAGTTGCGGTGAAGTGAAGCGAGGGTTGAGAGGAGCTCGACTTCGCGGAGTAGGGTTTCGCAGTGTCGGAAGTTCCGCTTTGTCCTGGCTTGTGTAGTGGTAACCTGTCATCATCAGCTAGAGGATCATCATCACCACCTACAGCTCGGTGTTTCTCAAGGTATAGCTCCCCATTCCTGCTTTCGTCAGCTTGACCGTTCTCAATGAGGAGCGATGAGACTCGCCAGTCCGGAAGTATCGTCCCATTCCTCGTCCTTTCCCTTGTCATCTCAAAGAAGTCTCTCAACGTCACACCAGTCTTGATCAAAGGCAACTCCCCACCACTCCGATCGCATTCCATACCCGCGGCTCTCGCCCTTCGCAGCCTCTCTAGCATCACAGGCGTCGGTCCACCACCTCCATCCCCATGCCCAAAGACGATCAGCGATTCCGAGGAAGCATCGAGATTCTTATGCCGTTTGTACGCTCGGTCGATTTCGCCGATCGTACAGTCTGAATCGTATCGCCCGATCGGGGTTATGTGGGAGAGCAGTTGAGAGCCGTCGAGACCGATCCAATTGAATGTGGTTAAGGGGAACTCATTCCTACGAGCACATGATCAGTGGGACGTAATCAGAGGTGAGACCCGTACGTTTCGTTCCAATTCATCTTGTGGGTAAAGAAGCTGGTGCATCCGCCAAGACGAGCGATCTGAGGGAGTTGCGCGCCGAAGCCGACTGGGGTAGGTTAGCAACTCAGCTCGGGCTCAGGGTAAGGAGTTGCTCACATGTATCAGGCAGAACGAGCACGTCACACTGCTTGTCGAAACGGGACTTGAAGTACCTCTGCCCATACAAGAACTGTCGACAGAGGGACTCGCCACTTGGCATGTTCCCGTCCATCTCGACCCAGCATGCTCCGTTGATCTCTACATGACGAAGCATGAGACCTAGCAAAGTATCTCGCTCGTCCGGCTTACCGAATTGACCAGACTTGATCTTCACCTTGAGACGTTCGAACACCTTTGGGTAAAGCTGTTCGAGCCATTTGAAGTGTTGCGCCGAAGTGGCCATGAACCGGTACTCGGGATATCGGTCCATAAGGTCGAGCTACAAAGATCAGCTAGCTAACAACAGGAATTGGCGAGAGACTGTACCTGTGAGGACCATGACCTTGCTACTTTCTGCTGAGTCGCGCTCCATGGCCATAGCCTAACCATTGCTTCAGTCAGATGATATAACGAATGAAAACTGAAGTCGCCTACCATGCAGTGTCAATATGACAATACCCCAGAGCCCAAAGCGTCCCATCGTCGTTCTCCTTCTCTGACGTCAACTCAGACTCCCAGTCCACTCCCAGCACCTCTTCGGCGATACCACGACCAGCCTTGACGGATTGGAGATCGCCCTTGAATGCGTTCATGATCCGATTCGCGGTCCAGCGAGCCTTGTTTGCCAAAGGGGATTGTTCCGGTAGGACGTCGGCGAGCTGCTGCAGGGTCTGGAAGTCCCACATGAGTTGTCTGAAGAGGATCTTAGCGTGGTGCATATCATTCTTCGGATAAGAGCACACCGAGCTTCAACGTTAACAGCTACGATCCCGACGGTCGCGAGCTGATCATTAGCTCACCCCACCTCCCAATACCTACTCTATAATACTTGTCAACCTAAATCGTCCATCAGCACAAAACCAGGGATATGAATGGGAGAACTCACCTTCGCGTGATCATCAGGCTGCATCCCGAATACCCCATTCGCCGAGACCTCGATATACCTCACGCAATTCCCTGCCTTGATCTCGTCCGCGGGGATGATATACTCGACTCTGCGATTATAGTCGAATCCTCCGGTGATTCCTGAGCACGGTAAGGAGGAAGCAAGTCATAAAGCAGTCCAAGATATATCTACCTTGAAGGGCCAAGCCGGACTGGTCGAAGATCATCGCTTCACATGACGGATCGAAGATCACTAGGATGACTCCAATCAGAACCAAGCGAAGAGCATGACGGAACACATACATTCGATCGAGTCTTTTGACTTCCACCCCGACGGGACATGTAGCGTCAGTCTCAGCCAGTGATTGGTCTGAACCGGTTTCAGCGATACGACGTGGATCGATTCGAGTCACAAACCCCTACATCCCATTAGCTAACCATGTCAGACATAGGTCAAAAAGGTGCTCACAGCTAGGACCAAACTGGAACCCAATCTCAACCTTCCTGCCTTGCCCACTCTCCAACTTTCTCTTCGCCTCATCAAAAGTGGGTTTCGACCGTCCAGGTGCAGACCAGACCTCCATCTTGATATGATCCGGTCCATCGCGCTTGTCGCTATGAAGGAGGGATGAAAGGTTCCATGCTGCATACCTTCCATCGATGAACGTTCCAAGTCGTTTCTAAGCGCAAGCGAAGGATTCAGTAAACCGCCGGAAAATTCCATGGGGGTTGTGGAGCTGAAAAGAAGCTCACCGAGATCGCCTTTGCATCCGGCTTGGGATCTTTCGAAGAGTCAGCATAACCCTCGTAGAAGGGTCAGGTACATACGGCTCGCGAAATTGTGTTGAGGGTATGAGTCGGTAGTCGACATGATGTTGGACCAAGTCACATTCATCGAATTGATCGTTCAGTTCGAGATCCTGAAAAAGTACCTCCTCACTCCCTCAAGTCTTACAAGAAGTCATGTGCCCACAACGCGGAGCTCTCGCCGCCCACCCCCCTCCCCCCCACCCGGAAGGTTCCCCGCATCGTGTAGGGGAGTGATCTCGGAGATCTCCGGTCAGTAAGTGAGAGCGCGTTCACCGGCAGCTGAGATGGTCCGCAGAGGTCTGGTTTTCATGCGACATTCCTACGATCAATCTTGGAGTGAATGGCCGGAACCGTTTGTGTCAGATGGATATTTGAAGTGAAAGCGGCTTCGGATCGGCAAGCCAAAAGACTGCTCGTCATGTATAGAAGCTACACGTCATGGAATAGGTGCGAACTCAGAAGATGGAATAGTTCTGAACTCCAGTAAACTCGTCCAAACTACACTTTCTCTCTCTCTCTCTCTCTCTCTCTCTCCATCTCTCTCTCTCTCTCTCCCTCTTTCTTTTCCTTCTCTGTCTCTTTCTTGTAAACAGATAGATCCAATCCCGCTCCTCAAATGCCAAAACTCCCCATTCCCAGCTTCCTTTATTTTCCCATATGGGGGTGCTCCCAGCCCTCACTTCTCCTCCACGAATCGATTCACCAAAGTCCCGACCCCATGCGAAACATACACCCGAAACTCATCACCATCCTTAATTACCGTCCGAGGTTGAGCAGACCATCCAACTCCGGCTGGTGTCCTACATGACCGACCGAACTGGTCAGCGTTTACCCACAAAAGGATTGAGGAAGCCACTGTATGAGGGGAAACGGAAAAGTCAACAGGATTCGACTTAACCCGTGATGATCAACGTCCCGGCTTTAAGGTTGTTCCATGAGACAAGAAGGAGATGATCTTCGGGATGGAGAAGATGAGATCGCTAAATTTTTTAGAACCGATTTCGTTCAGTGCAAGTTCCCTCTTCAAGGCGACCATTTCACACAGCGAGAGTGAGAGTGAGAGTGAGAGTGAAGCAAGAGTGACCGTGAAAGTGATCGTTAGAGTGAGGGAAGGATGAAGGCCCGAGCCATGACGACCCACTCTATAGAACTATCCTGCTTCAAGACCGTCAGTGAGCGCAAGTCGATGTTTGAACACGTCTCCTACTCACCAAAAGTCATCGTCATCCGCTGGGAAGAGCATCGCGGAAGCCACGCGATCCTGCGTAGCGGTCATGGTGCGAAGGAGTCCGGGACTATATGCCGACATGTCGTCTGAGCTGCACGAGGCTTCTTTGGTGGGCGATTGGACATCTGTAAGTATTCGAATGACTCGTGCTCGGTCCACCGGGTTCATCGGGACGATTATTCTGCTTGTTAGCAAAGTCTAGAGACAGCTCTGTCGATTCGTTGATATCGAGTGTGTACCTTTGCGCTCGATACCGAGCAACGTAAAAACAGTCGGGACTCAGCGATGTGGAAACGGCAGTAGGCGTCATACATCTTGAAAGCGAAACCTTCTGTTGTAGGTGTTGTAGATTTATGATGAATGCATAACATGAAAAAACGAAGTGACAGGTTTCCTAACAATGAATGAACGCGACTGAGCCTTCCAACACCTTCAAGATCCCAACTCCGCTGCAATCCTCGCGAATTCCTGGTCCATAAGGAGGTCGAAAAGCCGACTTTTCCGCTGATCAACGCTTGACGAGGATCCCTCCACAAAGACGACTCAGCCTTGTATGGCAGTGTGGAAGAGCTGTTGTGAACACTCTCTCCCAGGCGGATACGACGACCTATACTGACATGAGAGCGAGCTGTGCGCTTGCGTTGACTGCTGACGGAAATTCCCGCACACCTCTGGGGTTGGAGAACAGCTGTAGTAGCTGAGTGTAGCATCATCCGCGCACGGTCTCCTAGTCATTGTCGAGATAGCCTGATTATAGATTTCTGGGAGAGTCACCCTCTACACGAGCCCCCTCGTGAACACCCAGATGGATCAAAAATAGGCATCCGCATCGTGATCGCGTTCATCCAGTTCTTCCAGAGATCCTACCGATTGTGAAGCTTGTCTCGTAGATGACCGAGAAGTCTTTTACTTATGGGCCACCTTGATTAGGTATCTCCCCAGCTGGTAACGGTGTAAAATACTCGATCTTCTCCTACACAGCTGGTTCGGTCGAGCTCATACCGTTGTCCCACTCGTGACCCGGGATACCATCACACGTCCCAGTGCCTCAATACCAGTCATTGACGTAGCTGATATCACCACGGTCCCAAGCAAAAGCCGCTCCAGAATTGACAGCGGTGATCAGCTGTGCATTGCGCAGCGTTGGTGTTATCCACGTCGTCGCTCCCGGCTTGGGTCGGGCGAATTCTATATAGGGTGGATGACGTGGCCTAGTTCGATGCACAGTGCCTCCTCCTTAGGTGGTCAACGCCGAGATGGCCAATTGCCTCAACATGAACTGCCTCCATCGCGGAAGTTTTGACTACGGTACGAATGGGCAGAGGTGCATAAACCGATTGGCTATGAGGCTGAAGTATGCCTTCTACCTTAGGAACGTTATGGTACCTTTCCAGCGAGAGCCGGGACGGAAATGTACAATAAATGGGCATGCTGTTGCGTCCCAAAAGTATCAAACTCGCCGATGCTGGTAGTAACCCGTCAGGCGATGACATTTGTCCGATGTATCAACTCACCTTCCTTGTTCCATGGTCGGACAATGGTACACTTCCACGCCAGCGCAGGCCGGAAGAACGAGTTGTAAACAATGTCGGACTTTGACGTTAGCTGATATAATCGAGCGATCACATCGTCGTTCAGTACATCGGCTTTTCGTACCCTCTCGTACGTGGCCTCGTCGTCGAAGAGGATATCGAAGGTGAGCTGGAATGGTCCAGCGTTCTTCGATCGGACGATACGAGCGACGTCTTTCATCGCGCACGCACCCTCAGGTACAGACTTGGGAACTGCGGTCTTCAGCACGTTACAGACCTACGTGTCATGCATACCACCCACTGCGTGGACCCAATGTCGCTTCATCGAGCGGCTCACAGACGAAGTCGCCGCCTTTCGGAATGACAGTGTGACCATTCATCACCTTGCCAGCGTTGTACGTCTTGCGAGGGAACAGAGATACCTGTTCTCCCTCGATGTCCATGAGATGATAGATTGTGAAGTCGAAGACAGGACCGATAGGGTTATCGAGTGGGGTGAGCGGTAGTGCCAAATTACCAGCTGTCGCGACTTGGTCTGGATAAGCGAGATGTAAGACTGCGACACGCAAGAAACCGGCTATGGAAGTCGCCTTGTCCTGCGTCGGTGCCGTTGCTTCTCCACTGCGCGAGGAAGTCAGCGTATCCAGAGATTTCGAGCAGGATGACCCACTCACAGGACCCCGATCTCATGTGGTATTGTACGAACAGACTCCAATGGACCCATCGTCGCGTTTTTCCCGTAGACATGAAAGTGCATGTGGTAGTCATCCGGCTTCGCCGCGATCTCCGGGAACCCTTGAGCGATGAGTCTTTTCTTGCAAGACTCCAGGAAAGCATCGATGCCGGCAATCAGGGTCGGATCTCGGATACCACCAATAAAGATCGTACGAAATCCTAGCTGTTTCACGCCTTCCAGCTTGACTTGATAGCGAGGTGAGGGTACAAAGTGGGAACCAGCGACGCGAACGGTCCGACCGTCATCGAGCTGATCATATGTTGCTCCGTCCTTGAAGAATCTAAGCACGACCACCAGGTGTTTGGAGACATACGAGGTGTAGTATACCCCCCGGACCCGGAAGTTGATCCGGTTGAGTCTTCTCGTACAGTGTATGCGCTGCTACAGAGACCGGCTTACATCGCTCCAAGGGATTCATCGGCGTCAACTCGAAATTGGCCTTTCGCAGTCGAGCGATGATCGTCCTTCCCTTTGGAACGGCACATAAAGCACCACACTCCATGATTTTGCCCATGTGCCATGCGGTTGCTGAGTTTCAGAGTGGTCAGACCTAACCAGGTGATGGCAATGGCAAAGACTCGCCTGGTTCGCACCCGTGGAACATGGAGAATGCAGCGAACGGTGCGGGATCATAGCCCCGGCCACTGACAACGACATCGACCTAAGGGTCCTCTAGAGACATGTCACATCTCAGACTGTTCCGCAATCTGTTCCAAGAGAAGACTCACTTAACACCTCCATGAATGGTTCCGCACCAATCTGCGCAACCACCTCTTTGACTTCATCCACGTCCGCAACCTCGAGCGGTCTTGGACCCTCACCACATGGAACGACCTTCGTCTCCAACAGCTTCTCGCGTACGAGACTCTTTTCTACGCCCGAAAATACGGCAACGACCTTCAATTGCCAATCATTGGTCGTCGCAATCTCGTTGATCAATTCGACGAAATCGGACGTTTGGCCATCACTCCCCGCTCCTCCCGCTGACGAGATGAGGACTTTGATCTTCCGATGATAGGCTGCTTCGAGCATCGGGGTGAGGTCACGGATGTAGGAGTGCGGGAACATAGCATCGCTCCTGTGCCGAGGACGGCTGGACCGGGATCGGAAGAACCTGAATCGATGATAATTGCGAGGGGCTTGTAGTGGTCAATCCCATGCCAGAAATGGTTGAGATCACTGAGGTGGGAAGTTGATTATGGGTCAGTTCCTGCTGACTTTGCGACCACATGACTCACTAGCCATATCCAAGCATACCCCCTGGGGTGAGAATGCAGAAGGATTCGGAAGACACCGCGAACGGTCTGCGAACTTCTGAGCATAGGTCTGATCGCCGGCTTGTGTGAACCAGGACGTGGTCTGACTGTCGGGAGATGTCGGACCCGGCGGGGATTTAGAAATGAACCGGGTCTGACGCGATCAAAGCATTCGGAGGGATGTCCACCGACGTGTTCCCGTAGAAGGTCACGGTTTGAAGAGAGTCGAACTTGATTGGCGGCTGACCCGTGGTGATACCAGACGAGTTGGCCTGAGGGAGGCTACCGTCATCGACGTGATCGAGTAGGGGATGATGCTGAACTGAATCGAGACACGAAGACGGATCGTATCCCCTCCTAGGGTGACGTGAAACGTCTGACGGATGGTCGTGTCATTGAGGAAGCCGGTCTCGGAGAGGTTGTACGGCGCCGGAGGAAGGTTACGGTTCGTCGCTTACTGGGTGCCATCGTCCAGATCTCCACCCAGTGATTGGACGTCCCCCATCGTCGTGATGAGAACACGCTAGCCGAGATAGAAGCTGCGAGAGCTAGGAGGGCCAAGAACACTGCTCGCATGCTGGTCACATGAACGGGAATAACATTAACTTACATACAAACTGGCCGAACACCGCGCCACACTCGGGAATATATATTCCCAGTCCTTCTCGTGGGATATCTCTCGCCAATCACTCTTATCTATCGGGGAACATGTCGATACCGTCAGACATGGCCAACACCCGTCAACGCCTCGACGCTCATGTTCCTCCTCGTCTACAATTCGTCGGGGCATCCTCGACGACGAAACGGCCGACGGGTTTGGCTCGGCAGATCGTACGTGACGCTGGAGAAGCGGGTCTATGTATCCGATTCGACCCGTTTATGCTTGACACGCTCGATCAACTCGTGAATGATTCTTGGATCGAGGGAAGTGACTTTGGAGATTGGGATGTATGGGAGAGACGGGCGGAGCGTTGGGCAAGAGTACACCCGGTCGCTCGTGAGACCGAGGAGTTGACGCCGTTCATCATGCAACAGGTAAGAAGTCTTGGGGAATCTCAAATGGGGGACAGTCGCTGATGATGAACGGGGATCTAATAGATATGTCATTGGGCTGAATGTATCTACGAGACATGTGTGGCCGATGTAGGTGAGCTCGAGGGATCCGTACATTATCTTCAGAACGCCGAGGCCAAGGGGATGGACTACGGCGTGGTCCGGCCGGGGGAAGAAGGTGCGGGTCACGAGGTGCTAGTCTCGATCGAAGTCAAGAGACCCAAGGTCTTGCCGATCCTAGATCTACGCTTGGCTGTCGCGGCGTTGAGGAGGCACGGCCAGTTGATCATCAAGTTGGTGGATGACGAGATCGAGGGCAACGAGGACGTACCGACAAAGTTCATCACCGTGGCCTTGCAGGTCTGTTCATCCCCCTTTGAGAAACCATTGTCAAAGGCGCCTGTATTGATGCGGTGGGAGTGAACAGATGATTGAGGATCTACACCATCATCGTGCTGGTCTGTCGATGCTCAACACTTACGACGCCCTCCTCCTCCTCCGACGCGTCGGACAGAACGAATTTCGTATGTCACAGATCGTCATGCGTGATCCCGCCGAGATCCCTTTGCCGTCACGGCGACTCCCACCGACCGGTGACGGCGTCGGCATCGGACCGAGTACGATGAGGATCGCCGCCGAGCCGTTAGGGGGAGAACGACCTGGAGCGACTGACACCCAGACCAGGCTGATCCATCACCGTAACTCTGTCCTAAAGCTACACGTCGCGCTTCTCATCCTCGCCCGTGACCTCCAGCCCACCACCGAGGGTTGGGGATACTGGGTGCGACATCTGGAAATGATTGCCAAGGACAAGCGGAAGAAGAAGGAGGATGACGATGAGGGTGGAAACAGTAGTCCGTCAAAGAGGAGGAAGAGGACAAACACGTCGACGACGCAGGGCAGAGAAACGGATTCTGCCTCTGGCAGTGGTGTTGGTGGGGCCCAGGAGACGGGTGAGGATGCGCATCCCCATGAGGGTGTGGTCAGTCGACGATGCGCGAACGACGATGCCGGTCGCGACCATGGCCATAACGATCACCGTGATCGCAAGGACAACGACGACAACGAAGTGTACGACGAGGAAGCGCCGAGTCTGACGTTATCGATCGACAGTGGTGATGCGCAAAGCCAGAATCACGACCCCAAGACACCCACCTCCAGTACATTCCTCAACGTGAGTAAATCACGCTCCCTGCATGCTGCATGCGAAACTCCTTGGATACACATGCTGACATGGTCCGCTAGACTTGGACAAATGCTGGGCCACGGCCACTCATGCTCACGCTGCAAGATGAGCTTAGTAACGAATCAGACACCGACACCGTCAACGCCAAGGCCAAGGCCAAAGCCGCGCAAGGCCTTCGCACCCTCGCGCTCTACATCCCCACCTCATTCCCCTCGCCGAACCGCCTCACGTCAAAATCAAAGTCAAAGTCGGCGGAAATCGAAACCGGGCTATGGCCTAGCACCATCATCACGCCAGCGCTTTGCACGGTCTCACCCATATCATCCGGTCAGCTCGGCCTCGCTTATCGCGCCTTCCTGATCTCTTCGCCCTCACTCTCGCCTTCGCCCTCGTCCACCGTGATTGCAAAGATAACTTACCTCTCAACGTTCCGACCCGATCCTACCAAACACACGCTCTCACGATCGGAAGCAATCGCCTCGGCACACGCTGAGGCCAAGGTGTACGCCCATCTCGAGCCGCTGTGGGGTCGTGTCGTCCCTCGATACCATGGCTTGTGGGCGGACGACTACGAACGACGAAGACCGGGAAGGGATGGTGAGCTCGATGTCTGGGGGAATGATTACAGTAAGGGTGTACTGGTGATGGTGCTAGAGGCGTTGGACAGTGAAGTTGGGCCTTGGAGCTTGTTATCCGAGACGGACAAGTGAGTCGAGGAAGGATTTTCTTTTCTTTTCTTGCATCCCATGGCTCGAACTTGTGGTTCTATTTTGCCCTTTCTTCGTTCGTTCTTTTTTCTGGGGGGGGGCTTTTTTTTTCTGGCCTTCTGCTTCGAGAATTGAATTCGAACTGGGACCTTGATTGACCGCTGATCCCACAAAAAAAAACCCCCGTCGACAGATACGCCATCGTCGATCTTTACACCGAGCTCCACGACCTCGGCGTCGTTCACGGCGATGTCGAGACGCGACACATCTGTAGGCGTAGGCGAGTCCGACTCGTCGGTGCCGATCCCCTTCCCGATCCCGACCCCGATCCCTCAAAGTGTAAATATGATCTCGCGATCATCGACTTTGATCAGGCTCGGATCGTCATCCCCAACGGTCCTGCGTGTCGGCAAGAGATTAACGAGGTCAAGGCGAGGTTATGGCAAGAAGATGAATGAATAAATGGAGCGAAAAAAAAAGACGGGGACCGGGAAACCGGGACACACCTGGACCGACCGGGTTTCTTTCTTCGTTCTTCGATTGTTTTATTCCCCATTGTATAAGAATCCCCATTGCATGCATAAGAGTAGTCGTTTGTAGCGGGGACTATAGGGGTTGAGAGGGAGGCGGGCCACTTTTCCTTCCCTCCCAGTGACAAGATAAACATAACATTTCGATCCCACCGTGTTCAGTGAAGCAAAATACAACACAAGATTATCAGAACTCTATAGGATATATTCCATCCCATCGTGTCGGTTGATCATACAAAACAAAAGAACATGAATATTGGGATACGATAGAGGGATGACTAGATTCATTGAATCGTGCGTGGCGGGCGACACAGCAAGATCATGCATGCGGGGGGGGGGGCAACTGGCAAGGTTCATAACACGACAACGGCGAGGTACATGAAAACATGCGCCGACGTTTGTATAACCTTATGCTCCAAACGATCTATGCAAGAACTGGAGCAACACTGAATTGTTTTGTCGCAATCTAACGAATGCCCGAACGTGAATGAATGACCGTGGTTCATTGAGTTGAACCATGCTAGATCTCCGATGGGAGAGAGCACGATTCAAGGGATAGTTTTGCAACTGGCTCTGGCCTTTCACCACTGTCATCACTCTTATTTTCTGGGGGATGGTGAGGACGGCAAGTCCGAAGATATACTGGTCAAGTCCTTATTGACTTCCGTTGCCATTCTTGTTGGGTTATGAAGCTTATCAGGCGTTGTACAGGTCTCTCTTGATCATTCATACAGCTCGCTACGGTCTAATATACGTCTCGCACGAACTACGTCTCTCCTGCGGTCTCGATCTCCGTGCCCGC
>JAABUH010002608.1_pt1 | contig 16989 bp, 20 predicted proteins | sample 5559121 | NCBI WGS metagenome assembly JAABUH01 (sample SAMN10711871, study PRJNA513364) | rock metagenome | isolation source: Antarctica rocks | place: Antarctica: Victoria Land, Battleship Promontory nord | collected 2015-12-28
TGGCGCGGTGGGCAGTGGCGCGGTGGGCAGTGGCGCGGTGGGCAGTGGCGCGGTGGGCAGTGGCGCGGTGGGCAGTGGCGCGGTGGGCAGTGGCGCGGTGGGCAGTGGCGCGGTGGGGGCGGATGCCCATAGGCCGGTAATGCGGTTCCGGGCGGTCGGACATCGCCGGGCAGAGAGCCCGATGCGGGGCAGCCTGCCCGCCAGCCCCACGAAGACGTCGTGGACTCCCTCCGGGACCTGCTGGACGACATCCGAGCCCAGGCCCTTGACTCCCAACAGTTAGTCCGGGACCGTCTGGATCGCATCGAGGACCGCCTGGCGCGGGTGGAGGACGGGCTGGCCAGCCCATCCGGTGGTCAACGCAGGGTCGTGAGCATGCAAAGCTCGCGCCCTACCCGCCCTCAATCTGGATGACATGGCCTCGGTGGGTATAAGCCCTCCATGAGCAGCTACGACAACGCCGCCGATCTCGACTCTGAGGGCATTCCGGTCCTGGAGGAGCCGGTCAACCAGGATGAGGGCATGATGGTGCCGAGGGACTACCCGATAGCGGCCGACGACTACGGCGTGACCGCGGGTGAGCAACGAGTGGACGAGCCCTTGGCCGAGCGGGTGGCCCGGGAGGAGCCGGAGAGTATTCCCGGTGACGGACCAACAGACGCCGACGACCGGGTTCTAGCGCTGGTAGAAGCGAGCGACTCGCCTGCTGAGGAGGATGGCATGGCCGTGGCCGACACCGCCGAGACCGGTGGCGACGAGTCCCCGGGATCCCTCAGTCCCGAGGAAGCAGCCATCCACCTGGAGTAGGCCCGCGAGGAAGCAGAGACTTGGCGAACATCTTATTGGCACCAAGTGTAGGCTCGCAACCATGAACGGAGTCCAACCATATTTGGTGTCGTCGTCCGGGCAGATGTCTCTGCCAGCCGCGGTCCGTCACCGGTGGGACCTTGACAACGGCGGTCCGGTGGACGTCCTCGATCTGGATTTCGGAGTCTTGATCGTCCCGAAAGGTGATGGCCCACGCCTGCTCAGTGACCTTCTCAGCCGAGAGGACCACGCCCGGTTTGTCCGATCACTGGCCGATGATCCGGATCTGGCCACCACTTGACAAGAGTGGTCCTCGACGACCACCTGTTGAGAGACTTGCTCTCGGCTGACGTCAGTGACAGCTTGGCTGGTGTTCTGGTCGATGGGGAGCCAGCCACTACCAACCTCTATTATCTCCGGCTGTGCAGGAGCGCGGTGGCCGCGCGGGGTGGCCGCCTTACTGGCTCGTGGCCTGCCGAGCGTCGGCGATCCCTGGGTCGGATTCTTCGCCCATTACCCGACATGATCGCTGTTGTCCCGATGAGGAGCTTGGCGTTTCACATGGCTGAGATGACTCACGCGCATCGAATTTCAGCTCTCGGAGCTGAGGCTGTCGCTGCCGCGGTGCACCTCAACGGGACGCTGTGCGTATGGGCTGGCGACGATGGGCCGGGCATCCGCGCCGCGGCGAACGCCTCGGGCGTCGCCTATCGGGCCATCACGCGCTGATTGGCCCTACGATCACCGCCTGGCGCCCTGAGCTCGTTCAGGCTCACCGTCCACGAGCACTCCGTCACCGGCCAAAGCATGCGTCGACACCGCATACCCACCCCCCACCCGCCAGGGTTCCCGGTCCCACGTGGCGTAGCGCTGGACCAGGCTCAGCCCGCCAGCTCGGCACAGGTCATCGTAGATCTCGACTGTAAGACCCCGTTCGTCAAGCTGAAAACCGGCCACTAGCAGGCCGCCGGGCCGTAGCGCACTGGCCAGATTGGCCACCACGGCCGCCTCGGTACCCGGTGCCAGGAAGATCATCACGTTGCCGGCCAGCAGCACCACATCGAAGGACTCAGCCGATAGATCCGCCGTGGTCAGGTCGGCCAGGCGCCAGTCCAGCTCGGGAGCCCGGCGACGGGCGGTGGCCAGCATGGCCGCGTCGGCGTCGATACCCACCACCTCCATTCCCCGGTGGGCCAGCTCGATGGCCACTCGGCCCGTCCCGCACCCGGCGTCGAGCACCGAGCGCCGCCCGAGCACCTTGACGAACGACGCCTCACCGTGAACATCGACGCCCGTTTGGGCCAGCTCCTGGAAACGCTGGTCGTAGTCGTCACCCCGGACGACCAGTGGCCGGCGCCCCGCCATGCCTACCTGTTCGTCTTCCTCGACTCGCTCCGCCACGGTTGGCCCTACGGCCAGCGGATGGCGGCTTGGAGGTCGGTCGCCTGGGTCCCGAGCAAGATGCTTCCCTCAGCGTCTCGGTAGCGGTCACCGCTGAGTACCAAGATCTTCACGCGCCGCTCGTTCGGGTCAACCACCAAGACCTCGTCCACCCCATGGGCGGCATAGTGGGGGAGCTTGTCGTAGGTCTCGTCGCCGGCCGATACTACCTCGAGCACGATCGCGGCAGTGTCGAGATACACAGCCTCGGGATCGCCTTCGCCTCGATGCAAGCCCCCATCCGGGACCCGAAAATCGTCAGCCAGTCCCAGGTTGAATGGGCCCGATATCAGGAGCCCGGCCCGCTCGGCCAGGGGCTCGAGCAGTGCTATCACTTGGGCCTGTAGCCGGCCGTGACCGAACCGGGCCATGGGTGCCATGTGGTACGTGCCCTCCCACATCTCGTCATACCCGTCGAGCCCGAGCTGCTTGCGCCGCTCGATGAGCTGCTCAACCTCGATGGGCGGTGGGCTGAGCACCACGGTCCTCACGAGGTCAGAATAGCCAAACCGCGTCGCGCCGCTGACCCCGGGTCTTGAGGCCAGCGGGGACACCACGCAAGGCTCATTCAATTACTGCCACATCATGATAACTAATAATGATAACATGATGTAATGATCAGGACGCAAGTCTCGTTGACCTCGGAGGAATTCCATGGTCTGCAGCGCCGAGCCGCCCAACAAGGTGTGTCAATGGCATCGCTCGTTCGCCAGGCGGTGGATGCGGTCCTGGCCGGCGAACCAAGCGAGAGTGGCCGACAGCGGGCGCTCAAGGTGGTGGGTACCTTTTCGTCAGGGAGAGCCGCCGTGAGCGTCGATCACGACGCGGAGCTCGATCACATCATCCTGACGTGACGGTTTTCGTCGACACTTCGGCCCTCTATGCCCTCCTGGATCGAGACGACCTCAACCATGGCCGGGCCGCCCACTGCCTCCTCGGAATGGGCGACGTCGCGCTGGCGACGCACAACTATGTGGTGGTGGAAGCGTCTGCCCTCGTTCAGCGGCGTCTGGGCCTCCGAGCAGTTAACGCCCTGTTCGACGACCTGCTGGCGCCGGTGCGCATCCACTGGGTGACCGAGGAGCTTCATCGGACAGCCGCTTCGTGCCTGGTGTCGGCCCAACGCCGCGATGTCTCCCTGGTGGACTGGGTCAGCTTCGAGGTGATGAGGCGCAACCAGGTGGACACCGCCTTCGCCTTTGACTCCGACTTCGCCGACCAGGGCTTCGAGCTACTCCCGGCGGATTGAGGTTGGCCAACTCAGTTACCGACCGTCGCCGGTGCAGGAATTGAGCGCGTCTATCAACATTCGTAGGCGCCCGTAGTGGATGCGGTCGAAGACCAGAGCCACCCGGGCCAGCTCCAGATGGTCCTGATCGGCTCGCTCCGGCCCGAGGGGATCGGTGAGGCGGATGCTGCCGCGCCCGCAGATGTCGGCGAAGCGCTGGTTGAGGTCATCCAGCTCCGCCTGGCTGGGTGGGACGCGAAGTCGCAGGACCAGGGTGTCCCCGACTCGGCGCTGGGAGTGGTAGTTGCGGTAGAAGCCGAGGATCTCGGCCGCTGCCTCCCGCACATCGTCGGTAATGCGGTAGAGAGCTCGGTCCTCGCCTGAGACCAGCCCCCGCACCTCCACCTGCTCCACGAAGGTCCTCCACGCCTGCCAGTAGGTCCCCCCCGGCACGTCCAGCAACACGATGGGGGAGGGCTCGGCCTTGCCCGTCTGCAACAGGGTGAGCAGCTCGAAGGCTTCGTCCAGGGTGCCAAATCCCCCCGGGAGGATGACGAAGCCATCCGATTCCTTCAACAGCATCAGCTTGCGGGTGAAGAAGTACTTCATCTCCACCAGCTTGGGGTCGGCGGCGATGAAGGAGTTGGCTCCCTCCTCGAAGGGCAGTCGGATGTTGATACCGAACGCCATCTGGCGCCCCGCCCCCTCCAGGCCGGCGGCCATGATCCCCGGTCCGGCTCCGGTTACCACCATCCAGCCGGCCTGGGCCAGGTTGGCCGCCAGCTCCCGAGCCTGGACATAGAGCGGGTCATCCGGCAAGGTGCGAGCCGAGCCGAACATGGTGACCTTGGAGACGCTGCGGTAGGGGGCGAATACCCGGAAGGCCTCGGCCATCTCCTTGACCGCGGCGGTGGTGATCTTGAGGTCCAGACGATCGGCCCCGTCCTGGGAAAGGCGTACCGCGGTGGCCAGGATCTCGCTCAGCTGGTCACGGTTGGCCCTGGCCCCCACCGCATCCAGCAGCTCGCCGATCAGGAGGTCGACCTCCGGAGTACCGGTCAGGGCTCGGGGAGCAGGAGGCGCCATTACCTCTGAGGTTATGGCTCGAACGGCCCGATCCTCACATTGACGCCCGGCGAGAAGTGGACGAGTGACTCCTCCGTAGGCGTGGGGAAGCCGGCCGCCCCGATCCGGGCCACCACCCGCTGCACCGTCGCCGCCTCGAAGCGCCAGTGCAGGAAGGTCAACGTCTCCCAACGCTGCACCATTGTCGGCCGCTGGACCTGCCATGGACATGCCGCCAGGTCAGAGATTCGGTCGCCCTGCGTCATGACGATGCTGCGGTATCGTTCACCAGCCTCACCAGCCTCACCAGCCTCACCAGCCTCACGGGCTCCGCTCGGGCGGGGATGGGTTGTCAGCGCCTGGGGGAGGATCCGCTACTGCGACGCTCGGATGTCTTTCATCCGTCGGTAGAGCCGAAGGGGATGGTCGGGCACGGCGACGAACCCGTGATGGGCATAGAAGCGGGCTGCGGTCTCGTCGATAGCGTCCACCACGATGAGCCGGGCAGCAGCTGCCTGGCCGGCAGCGACGGCCTTGCGCAGCGCCTCGGCGAGGAGCAGGGCACCGAGTCTCTGGCCCTGGTCGCGGGCGTCGACGGCCAGCCGTGCCAGCAGGACCATGCCAACGGGGTACCCCGGTAAGCCGCGTACAAGCGCCGGGGGTGCTTCGGCTCGATGGACGGAACCCATAGTGAGGCTGAAGTAGCCGGCGACGCGTTCACCGACCACGAGCACGAAGGTGCGAGCAACGTCCATCTGTTGAGAGGCGAGGGCGTGGACCTGCAACCAGCGGTCGAGGATCTCGTTGCCAGAGTGAAAATTGCCGAGTTGATGGTGGGGGCCGAGCCGCTCGAGGCGACGACCACTCACGTCTCAGGCAGCTTCGGGTGGCCGCGAAATAGGTCGACCAGCTCGGGAACCGGCATCTCGGGCTTGTCCAGCTCGACGAGGAAACGGTCGAAGGCCTCGTTCGAGAGCACAAGGTCGCGGTGTGCTTCGATCACGCTGCTCGCCTGGGCGGTCACCGTGTCGAGCACGAAAGTGGTCACCGTCGAGCCCTCAAGCTCTGCGGCATGCCGAATGAGGGCTTCTTGCTGAGGGGTCACCCGCATCTCCAAGCGGTGGCGCTTGGAGGGGCGGTTAGCAGCGTCGCTCATGCTGGAGAAGCTACTACGTCCGGACAACGTCCGGACAACGACGTCGACGTAGTAAGACCCTACGGCGAGGTCTAGCTGAACATGGCAAGCCGGCTGGCCACCTGAGCGACCCGGCCCCTGCTGCGCCTGACGACGCCTCCTCGTAGCCCTACTTGTCGGTTGGTGTCACGCCCCTCAACGCCACCCCCGCTATGGCTCGAACGGCCCGATCCTCACATTGACGCCGGGCGAGAAGTGGACGAGTGGCTCCTCCGTAGGCGTGGGAAGGCCGGCCGCCCCGATCAGCTCGTCGTCCAGCTCCACCACTCGGGCTCGGCACAATGGCCACGGCTGGTGCCAGGCCCGGCCCAGCCGCCGCTTCTCGCCGTCCAGGCTGAACAGCAACCACCGAGCCGTCAAAAAGTGGTCCAGTGGCCGGAGGGTGTCGCCCCGGTAAACATCGCCGACCTCGACCAAGACCCGGCTGCGTGCCCCATGCGGACCAGGCCAGCGCCGGCGGCAGCGGTACTCCACGGTGGTGCCTCCGTTGCCCCTGCGGAGCAGTGTGGACATGGCGGACCAGTAGTAGGGGAGTCGATAGCTGGTCCGGGCCACCACCACGGCACCGAGGCGGGCGGCATCCAGGGAGAAGAACCAGATGCCGGAGTGGCCATGGGCGTCACGGACGTAGGTGCGAACGTTGGTCTCACAAAAGTTCGAGGCCCACGGCACCGCCGGGACGGGTGGCCGGCCGACTCTCATGAAGAAGGGCACCAGTCCGACCCAGGCGGCACCCTCGGCCGTCTCCACCGAGAGCCCGGGCGGCAACAGCCGCTGCACCGTCGCCGCCTCGAAGCGCCAGTGCAGGAAGGTCAGCGTCTCCCAACGCTGCACCATTGTCGGCCGCTCGACCTCCCACGGACACACCGCCAGGTCAGAGATTCGGTCGCCCTGCGTCATGACGATGCTGCGGTATCGTTCACCAGCCTCATGAGCCTCATTGTTACCCCTCGCACCACCGGCATCTTCACGCCATCGGAGTCAGGGATGGATCAGCTCGACGTGTCGGCCACTCCCGATGCCCGACGGTGCCGATGCCCGGCCGTAGAGGGTGGTGCGCTGTTCCAGGCGACGACCCAGGGGCTCGACCAAGTCCCGAAAGGCGGCCTCGTCCATCATCTGGCCGTGCTCGGCCCCGGCGGCCCGGGAGATGTTCTCGTCCATCAGCGTCCCACCCAGGTCGTTGGCCCCGGCCATGAGGAGCTGGCGGGAGCCGGCCACGCCCATCTTCACCCAACTCACCTGGATGTTGTCGATCCACCCGTGATAGGCGATGCGCCCCACCGCGTGCATGAGCAGCGCCTCGCGGAAGGTGGGACCGCGCCGGGCTCTTCCCTGCAGGTAGATGGGGGAGGCCATATGGACGAACGGGAGGGGCACGAACTCGGTGAAGCCACCTGTCTCTCGCTGAAGGTTTCGGGTCGCCACCAGGTGACGGGCCCAGTGCACGGGATGCTCGACCGAGCCGAACATGATGGTGACATTGGAGGACAGCCCTACCGAGTGAGCGATGCGGTGCGCCTCCAGCCATTCCTCGGTGCTCACCTTGTCAGGGCAGAGCACGGCTCGGATCTCGTCGTCCAGGATCTCGGCCGCCGTTCCGGGCAGGGTCCGCAAGCCGGCCTCTTTGAGTCGACGAAGGTACAGCTCCAGGGGCTCGCCCAGGCGGCGGGCTCCCTCGGTCACCTCCAAGGCGGTGAAGGCGTGTATGTGGATGGTGTCCGAGACTGCCCGCACCGCCCGGATGACATCCAGGTAGTAGTCACCGTCGAAGCTGGGATGGATCCCTCCCTGAAGGCACACCTCGGTGGCTCCGTCCTGCTCCGCCTCGGCCACCCGTCGGCTGATCTCCTCCAGATCCAGCAAGTAGGGATTACCCCGTAGATTGAGACTGAGCGGCCCCTTGGAAAAGGCGCAGAACCGGCACTTGAAGGTGCAGACGTTGGTGTAGTTGATATTGCGGTTGGCCACCCAGGTAACGGTGTCGCCCACCGCCTGCCTCCGCAGGTCGTCGGCCGCCTGGGCCACCGCCGCCACCTCGGTGCCCCGGGCCGAGAAGAGGGCCACCAGCTCCTCCACCCCGGTCTCCTGGCCCAGGCTCACCCCGGCCAGCACCTCGGCCACTGCCCCGACCGACCGTCCGAGGGGCCGAGGCTGTCCTCGGATGCGGGAGCTCCCCGAAGCGGCGGCGGCAGGAATCAGCTCCGGCGGCTCGACTTCTACGCCGGAGAACCAGGCGTCATCCGGCTCGCGCCCCAGGCCCTCGGCGTCGGAGTGGGCCAGCACGGCCGAGCGCATGGCTGGGTCGAGCCATCGCTGGGGGTCCAAGGCGAACGAGGGGTACACGGTCAGCCGGGGGGCGAGTGCCAGTCCCCGGTCCTCGGTAGCCGCTCGCAGTGCATCCACCGAGGGCCACGGCCGCTCAGGATTGACGTGATCGGCGGTGATCGCAGAGACGCCACCCCAGTCGTCGATACCCGCGTCCAGCAAGGCGCCCAAGTCGTCCGAGAGGTTGGGAGGAGCCTGGACATGGACGTCCGGTGGCAGCGTCAACCGGGCCACCGCCACCGACCACACCAGCTCCTCGGCCGGGCAGGGCGGGAACCGGTGCATGGTTGTGCCCGGCTTGGGCAGGAAGTTCTGGACGATCACCTCCTGGACGTGGCCGTGGCGGCGGTGGGCGGCGGCGATCGCCTCCAGCGCCTCGATACGGGATTCCCGGCCCTCCCCGATCCCGACCAGGATCCCAGTCGTGAAGGGGATGGCCAGCTCACCGGCGGCTTCCAGGGTGGCCAGGCGTCGCTCGGGCGACTTGTCGGGACTGCCCCGATGGCAGTCGAGGCCCGGGTCCAGGCTCTCCAGCATCATGCCCTGGCTGGCAGTGACCGGCCGCAGACGAGCCAGCTCGTCGGGGTGCAGGGCGCCGGCGTTGGCGTGGGGGAGCAGACCGGTCTCGTCGCGTACCAGAGCGCACATGGCCACCAGGTAGTCGACGGTGGTGGCGTACCCGACCTCGTGCAGCCAGGTGCGAGCGGCTGGGTAGCGTTCCTCGGGCCGTTCGCCCAAGGTGAACAAGGCTTCGTGGCAACCAGCCGCGGCCCCGGCCCGGGCGATGTCGAGCACCTCCTCGGGCGACAGGTAGGGCTGGGTCAGCCGGGCCGGGGCCTGGGCGAAGGTGCAGTACCCGCAGCGGTCCCGGCACAGCTGGGTGAGAGGGATGAAGACCTTGGGCGACCAGGTCACCCTCGTGTCGTAGGTGGCCTGGCGCACCGCTCGGGCCGCCGCCGTGAGCTCGGCCAACCGGGCAGTCCCCACCGGTGGGACCCTACCCGTCCCTGGACGCCGGGTCAGGAGGCGGCCAGACCCAGGGCGGCGTGGATGGCGTGGTCGTAGACTGGGTCGCGCTCCAGGTGGGTGAGGGCCCGGGCCAGGGACCACGAGAGTGCGTCGTCCGCTTGGACCAGGGCCTCTTTCAGCACGGCCACGCCGTCCACGATGGCGCGAGACCTGACCAGCCGGTCGTCGGGGTGACGCTCGACACTGAAGGTGGCCAGGCGGCTGCCCGCCGATGCCCGCAGGGTCATGGCGGCATGGACGTCGCGGCGCAAGGTGACCGACGAGGGGGCCAGCCCCAAGCGGTCGATCAGCCAGCCGGCCAGCAGGGTGCGCGGCCCCAGGCGACCGGCCACCCCGACATCGGTCACTCCGGTGACGAAGGGCCGCAGATCCGGTGGATCGAACAGATGAGCCAGGGCCCGGCGCCAGGGCTCCAGGCGCACCCATGAGAGGTCCACCACCGGGTGGCGCCGGGTCAGCTCCACCAGGCCGGTGAGACCGCCCAGCCTGAGCGGGCCAACCGCCTCGCTGCCACTGCCGCCGGAGTCAGCCGGGTCGTCCAGGTGGCGGGCCGATCTGGCATCCACCAGGACGGCGTCGGCCACGCTGGCCAGGGGATCACCCGGGCGGGGCAGGTCGGAGACGTACCAGGCAGCCAAGGGCAGCTCGGGCAGCAGGAGCGGCTCCACCAGGGAGTCGAGGTGCTGGCACAGCTTTCCCCGCACCGACAGGGCCACCTCGTCCCACCACACCGTCCTGCCGGCCGCGCTGGCCTGGTGGAGGGTCACCTCAGCGTCCATGCCCGGTATCACAGACCGCTCGGGCCGGCCATCCGAGCCATCGGGGCCGGCCTGGCAGGCCAGGACCAGGGTGCGGCCCGGGTGGCGAGGGCCGAGGCGGCGCATGGCCGCCCCCGCCCGGCGGGCGTCGTCCTGGTCGGACGCCACCACCACCAGATTGACCACGCTGGTCCGGGTGGCGGCCCGTTGCTCGCCCTGGCGCAGGTCGTCCAGGGCCCCGCTGACCTGGGCGACGTTGGTGTCCCTGGCCGACCAGGTGCCCAGGCTGGTCCGGTGCCCACCGTCGGCCGGCACGCCACCGTCGGCCGGCCCGCCACCGTCGGCCGGCCCGCCACCGTCGGCTAGGGCGTCCGCCACTGCCTCCCGTCCCGCTCGATCAGGCGGTCCGCCTCCCGGGGGCCCCAGCTGCCGGCCTCGTACTGGGCCACCGGCGGCTGGCCCCCGGCCCAGGAGTCGAGCACCGGCTCCACTATGCGCCAGGCCTGGTCCACCTCGTCGTTGCGGATGAACAAGGTCGGGTCGCCCACCATGGCGTCGAGCAGCAGCCGCTCGTAGGCCTCGGGCGCCTCCTCCAGGAAGGCGGCGCCATAGGAGAAGTCCATGGCGACGCTGCGCACGTCGAAGGCAGCACCAGGCACCTTGGCCCCAAACCGCAAGGTGATGCCCTCGTCCGGCTGGATGCGCAGCACCAGCGCGTTGGGTCCCAGCTGGCGGGCCTGGCGACCGGCGAAGGGCAGGTGGGGAACCTCCTGGAATTGCATGGCCACCTCGGTCACCCGCCGGGGCAGGCGCTTGCCGGTCCGCACGTAGAACGGGACACCGGCCCAGCGCCAGTTGTCCACCTTCAAGCGCATGGCCACGTACGTCTCGGTGGTGCTGTCCTGGGCGACATCCTCCTCGCTGCGGTAACCGGACACCTCCTCGCCGGACACCCATCCCGGACCGTACTGGGCCCTCACCACGTCGGTAGCGGCCGCGTCAGGCGACAGCACCTCCACCGCCCGCAGGGCCTTGACCTTCTCGTCTCGGATGCCCTCGGCGTTCACGCTGGCCGGGGGCTCCATGAGGGTGAGGGCCAGGACCTGCATGACGTGGTTCTGCACTATGTCGCGCAGGGCGCCGGCCGTCTCGTAGAAGCTCCCCCGGTGACCCACGCCCAGGCTCTCGGCCACCGTCACCTGCACGTGGTCGACGTACATGCGGTTCCATATGGGCTCGAAGATGGCGTTGGCGAAGCGCAGGGCGAGGACGTTCTGCACCGTCTCCTTGCCCAGGTAATGGTCGATGCGGTACACCTGATCTTCGTCGAAGGCCTCGTGTATGGCGGCATCCAGTTGCCGGGCACTGGACAGGTCCCGACCAAAGGGCTTCTCGATCACCAGGCGCACGTAGGCGCCCTCTCGCCTGGGCTGACTGAGACCGGCCTGGCCCAGGGCCACCGCGATGTCGGCGAAGATGCCGGGCACGGTGGCCAGATAGTAGATCCGATTGCCGGCCGTACCGACCGAGTCGTCCAGCTCGGACAGGACACCCTCCAGGGCTTCGAAGGTGGCCGGGTCGGTGTAGCCGCCGGACACGTAGCGACAGCGCCCGACCACCTGGTCCCAGGCCGGACCGCCGTCGGGCACGGAGTCGGCCGCCAGCTTGCGAAAGTCATCGTCGCTCATCTGAGTGCGAGCCACCCCGACGACCGCCAAGGCGGGAGACAGGGCGCGACGAGTGGCCAGGCGAGCCAGGGCCGGAAGGATCTTACGGGCGGTCAGATCGCCCGAGGCCCCGAAGATGATCAGCACCAACGGCGGAGACCGGCGCTGCGAGTCGAGCCCTTCGACCAGGGGGTTCTCCTGGATCACTCCTGGGCGTGCAGGGCGTTGGCCTTGTCGGTGAGGCTCTGGATCAGCTCGTCGAAGGACTTGGCGAAGGCGGCCACGCCTTCGTTCTCCAAGGTGACAGAGACGTCCTCCATGTCGATGCCGGCGGCCGCCAGGTCCTCCATGGCGACCTTGGCCTCGGCCACGCCCTGATCGATGGTGCGCTTCACCGTCCCGTGATCGAGGAACGCATCCAAGGTGGCATCGGGCATGGTGTTGACGGTGTGGGGGCCGATCAAGCTGTCCACGTAGAGCAGATCGGGGTAGTCCGGGTTCTTGGTGGAGGTGGACGCCCACAGCGGTCGCTGCAGATGGGCGCCCCGGGCGCTCAGAGCCTCCCAACGAGGACCGGCAAAGCGCTCCTCGAACAGCTGATAGGCCAGCTTGGCCTGGGCCACCGCGGCCTTGCCTCGCAGCTCTCCCACGTCGGCTCCGGCCGGGCTGTCGGCGTCGTCGGCCATGTTCTCCAGGCGCCGGTCGACCTCGGTGTCGACCCGGCTCACGAAGAACGAGGCCACGCTGGTCACCTTGGACAGGTCGGCTTGGGGATCCCTGGCCACCAGATCCTCCAGGCCGCCCTGGTAGGCCTCGATGACGTCGCCATAGCGCTCCACGCTGAAGATCAGGGTCACGTTGATGCTCCTGCCCTCGCCGATCATGGCCCGGATGGCCGGCACCCCCTCGGCGGTGGCCGGGATCTTGACGAACAGGTTGGGTTGGTCGATTCGCTGGTGCAGCGAGCGGGCGGCCTGGATGGTGGCATCGGTGTCATGGGCCAGGGATGGGGCCACCTCCAGCGACACGAAGCCGTCCGCCCCGCGGCTGGCGTCGTGCACCGGGCGCAGCACGACCAACGCGTTGGTGATGTCCTGGACCACCATGTCCCAGTAGGCGTCGTCCACGTTCATGGTGGCGGTGAGGGCGGAGAACTGCTCGTCGTAGTCGGTGCCGGCCTGGATGGCCTTGGCGAAGATGGTCGGATTGGACGTCACCCCCCGTACACCATCGCTGACCATGTCGGCCAGCTTGTTGTCGGTCAGGTAGCTGCGCTTGAGGTTGTCGATCCAGGGGCTCTGGCCCTGGGCGTCGAACAGCTCGTGGAGCTTGGTCATGGTTCCTCCCGGTTCACTTGGTTGTCTCGTCGTGTCGGCTGGTGGGTGAACCTGCGCCCGGCTTGCCCTTGGCCAGCAGGGACCGTGCGTGGGCAGCCACGTTGTCGGCCGTAAAGCCAAATTTCTCCATGTTGACTCCTCCGGGCGCCGAGGCCCCGAAGTGGTCGAGGCACACGGTGGCATCGGCGTAGCGATCCCAGCCAAATGGGCTGGCTGCCTCCACTGCCAGCACCGGCACGCCGGGGGGTAGCACCGAGCGCCGGTAGGCCTCGTCCTGGTCCTCGAACAGGTCCCAGGAGGGCATGGAGACCACCCGGGCGGCCACGCCCTCCTCGGTCAGCTGGGCGGCCGCTCCCACGCAGTGCTGCACCTCGCTGCCGGTGCCCACCAGCACGATGCTGGGGTCGTCCTCGGTGTCGCCCAGCACGTAGGCACCCTTGGACAGGCCCGCGAAGGGCGCGGTGCCCTCCAGCACGGGAACCCCCTGGCGGGTGAGGATCAGGGCGGTGGGACCGTCGGAGTCGACCGCCACCCGATAGGCGTGGACCGTCTCGTTGGCGTCAGCCGGACGGATGACCCGGAGTTGGGGCATGGCCCGTATGGCCGCCAGCTGCTCGATCGGCTGATGGGTGGGACCGTCCTCGCCCAGTCCCACCGAGTCGTGGGTCCAGGCGTAGATGACATGGGCCTCCCCCAGGGCGGCCAGGCGGACCGAGCCGCGCATGTAGTCGCTGAAGATGAAGAACGTCCCCCCGACCGGCACCACACCGCCGTGCTGGGCCATGCCGTTCATCGTCGCGCCCATGGCGTGCTCACGGATGCCATAGAAGAGCTGGCGACCCTCGGGGTGCTCAGCCGTCTGCTGCTCCTGGTCGTCGAGCTCGGTCCCGGTGTTGCCGGTGAGGTCGGCGCCGCCGGCGATTATGCCAGGCACCACGTCCAAGGTGGCGTTGAGGCAGGATCCCACCGCCTTGCGAGTGGCTATGCCCTTGCCCACCTCGAAGGGGGACGGCAGCTTCTCGTGCCATCCCTCCAGGCCCCGGCCGGCCCAACACGCCTCCAGCTCGGCTCGGTCGCCCGACCAGGCGTCGAGGCGCTCCTTCCAGGCCTTGTGCAGGGCCTGTCCCCGAGGGATGCACTCCCGGTACATGGCCAGCACCTCGTCGGGGACCCAGAACTCCTTTTCGGCCGGCAGGCCGAGGATCTCCTTGGTGGCCCGGACCTCGTCGTCGCCCAAGGCGTTGCCGTGGGCCTCCTTGGTGTCGGTGCGGTTGGGCGAAGGCCAGCCGATGTGGCTGCGCAACACGATGAGGCTGGGCCTGTCCTCCTCGGCCATGGCCCGGCGCAGAGCGGCCTCCAGGGCAGCGGTGTCGTTGGCCACCTCCCCGATGGCATCGACCGCCCAACCATAGGACTCGAAGCGCTTCACCGGGTCGTCGGTCAGAGACAGCTCGGTGGGACCGTCGATGGTGATGTGGTTGTCGTCGTAGACGTAGACCAGGCGGCCCAGCCCCAAGTGGCCGGCCAGCGAGGCAGCCTCGTGGCTGATCCCCTCCTCCAGGTCGCCATCACTGCAGATGACGAAGGTGTGGTGATCACAGACGTCGGCGCCAAAGCGAGCCCGCAGATAGCGCTCGGCCACCCCCATGCCCACTCCGTTAGCGAACCCCTGGCCGAGGGGACCAGTCGTCACCTCGACGCCGGGCAGATGGTGCACCTCGGGATGACCAGGCGTCTTGCTGCCCCACTGGCGGAACTCCTCCAGATCCTTGAGCTCCAGACCACCGCCGGTCAGGTAGAGCATGGAGTAGAGCAGGATCGAGGCATGCCCACAGGACAAGATGAAGCGGTCGCGGTCGGGCCAGTGCAGGTCCGACGGATCGTGGCGCATCACCTTGGTCCACAGCACGTGGGCCAGGGGAGCCAGGGCCATGGCCGTGCCAGGATGGCCCGAGTTGGCCCGCTCGGGCCCGTCCATGGCCAGGCCCCGAATGACGTTGATGCCCAGTTGCTCGAGGTCGGCGTCGCTCATCGCCCCAGCCTACCCGCCACCCGTCTGGTGGTTTGCCTCGTCAGCGAACAGTGCTTGTCCCTGCTCTACGAACAGGGCAATGGAGGCGGTGAAGCCGTGCACGAAATTGTGGCCACCCACCGGGCCGAACTCGCCGGCGGCGAAGAACCCGGCCACCGGCACGCCGCCCAGGGCGTCAGCCAGGGCGGTTGCGTCGTGGTGAGGCTGGTCGAACAGACGCGTTCCTCGGCCGTTGCAGGTGAACATCAAGGCCCCATTGGCGTGATGGCCAGCCAGCATGTGGCGCAGATCCTCGTCAGCTGCCTCTGCGTCTCTCAGGTGGAACTGCACGGTGGTCCCCAGATCCACCTGATCGTTGACGGCGATGGCTCCCACGTCAGGGTCGGCCCCGATCACGTTGCGCACCAGGAAATCGCCCCTGCCAAATTCCACACGGTGCTCGTCGATGACCCGGCCCAGGTGGAGGCCACCAGCGTTGATGAGGGCAACGTCGCGCTCGGGGAGGTCCCGCTCGGCCATGGTGACCAGGCGCTCGAGGGCGGCCTTGCCCCCGAGCTCGTAGACCACGTTGCCCTCGGCCCGGGTCACAGCCAGGGGCCGTCCGATTGGCCGGCACCCCTGTGAGACGACCGAGGCCACCTCGACTCCCGGTCCGAGCAGGGCCCCCACCGCCCCGGTGGACAGGACGCGGCCATCCAGGGTGAGCCGGTTCCCGCCCGGGCCCCGGGCGGCCGACGCCATGCCGCCGATGACCGGCAGGCCAGGATGCACCCGGGCGGCCCAGCCGAGAAACGCCTCCACGTCGAAGCTGTAAGGGTCGGCCACCAACAACACGGCCTTGGGCTCGAAAGGCAGAGGATCGGGCCAGCCGGTCACCGCCGGCTGGCCGTCGCCCGGCTGGCGCTGGGGGGCGGTGGTGAGATCCAGGGGCGCCACCTGGTCCAGGCGGGCGGCCCACAGGCACACGGCCGGGCCGGCCTCCACCTCCTGGCTCTTGCCCAGCACCGACTCAGCTGCGCACCCGAGGAGGATCCGGGGATGCAGGATCGACCGCACCGCGGCCGCCGCGTCCTCCAGCGCGCCGGCATGGGGCGGGGTGACGAACAACAGGGCCAGATCGGGCCGCTCGCCGAGCGTCTCCAGCACCTGGCCTGCCACCTCACCGGTGGCACTGGCGGTCACCGGATGCTGAGACAGTCCTGAGGCAAATAGTGCTGACGAAGATGAGGCGGATGCGACGGGCATCCCTGATCAGGCTAGCAAACGCTCAGGCGGCCGCCGGTCCGTTGGCCCCTGCCGGCACCGCCGTGGAGGCCTCTCGCCTACCGACCGGTCAGTAGGTACGGTCCTGCGACAGCGGCTAGCCTGGCAAGATGGCAGTCGCGACTCAGCTCTCCACCCGGGAGACGATCCTGGCCGAGGCCATGCGCTGCTTCGCCTCTCACGGCTACGAGGGCACGTCGCTCAACGACATCGCCCTGGCGGTGGGCATTCGCCGCTCCAGCCTGCTCTATCACTTCGCCTCCAAGGAGACGCTCTATCAGGAGGTCTTCGCCGCCTCCCTCAGTGACTGGTTCCGCCGGGTGGCAGAGGCCATCGAGGTGCCGAGGGATGGCTGGGCCCAGGTTGACCAGGTGGTGAACGAGGCCTTCCGGTTCTTCGTGGAGAACCCTCAGTTCGTGCGCCTGGTCCGCCGGGAGGCACTGGATGGAGGCGGTCACCTGGGGATCGAGCTGGGGACCGCCCTTCGTCCCCTGGTGGACCAGGCGTGTGGGTTCTTCGAGCGGGAGATGACGGCGGGCCGATTTCGTCGCCACGACCCCGAGCAGCTGCTGCTCACCGGGTATGGAGCGGTGCTCAGCTACTTCAGCGACCTGCCCTTCCTCGAGGTGCTGCTGGGGCGGGATCCTCTGGCCCCTGAGGCCCTGGAGCAGCGGGTGCATCACATCTTGTCGTTCTTTCGCTCCGCTCTCGAGCCTTAGCCTCAATCCACCGATTTTCGTCGGGAGCGCCGGCCGGGACTGGCAATGAATGGTGGTCATTGACCTCGGTCGTCCCCATTCCCGGGTCGGAGTGTCATGGGGCGCGTAGGACCAAGGTGGC
>JAABUH010002609.1_pt1 | contig 16982 bp, 17 predicted proteins | sample 5559121 | NCBI WGS metagenome assembly JAABUH01 (sample SAMN10711871, study PRJNA513364) | rock metagenome | isolation source: Antarctica rocks | place: Antarctica: Victoria Land, Battleship Promontory nord | collected 2015-12-28
CGCGCCTCGACAGCGCGCCCGGGCGGCTCCCCCCAGCGCGCGCGCGCCGCCGCCAGCTCAGGGCGCGCTGGGCGACTTGGCTATCTTGATGGGCCCCGGCACGCCGCCCGGGTGCGCCTTGAAGGTGGCCAGGTACTCGCGCGCGGCCACCAGCTCGGCGCGCCGCCGCCACACCCACCAGCCCTTCTCCGCGCCCATCAGCTCCACGATCTGCGCGCGCGCGCAGAGGGTAACAAATTTAACCTATCTAATCTAACCTATCCGACGCGCTGCGCCGCTCGCGGGCGCGCGTGCTGCCCTGGCAGTTCGCTAGCAGCAAGGCAGGCACGCACAGCGCCCGGCAGGCTTGCTGGGGGAGCACGGCGCTCGGTGCAACGCCCCGCTGTGAGCCTGCAAACAACATTCTCGGGGCTGCCGGAGCTGCACGCTGCCCCCTCGAGCCACGGAGCGCCCGGAGCACCAGCAGCGCAGCCTCCTGCCACGTGCACTGCCGCCAGTGAGCCTGTGCAGCGCCAGGGTGGGGGACAAAGGGCGCACCCGCGGCAGCGCCTGCTCGCACGCGGCCACATCCACGAAGGCGAGCCGCGTGCGCCGCGCGATGAAGTCGCACGCGGTCTCCGCCATCTCCTCGCGCACCGCCCACACCACCTCCGCCTCGATCATGGGGTGCCCGCGCACCAGGCGCCGGCCCAGCCTGCGCTCCTCGGCGAGGCGCGTGATGCAGGGCGCGCGGTCGCCGTACGCGTCTGCGCGCGCGTACCGGCGTAAAGCACTTGGGACGCTTGCCAGCCAGGGCGTGAAATACCCACGAACGTCCCCGCGCGCGCGCGCGCGCCGCCGTTTGCCACCCCCGCAGCATTTCACAGCCAGGCGCGTGGCGGGCACGCGCCCCCATGCGCAGGCACACCCACCACCGTGGACCCACGCAGCACCCGCACGCGACGACTCCGCGGCGCCGCCGCGCACAGCATGTGCCTCTTGCCTGCTGGACGGTCAGGCCCCACGCCCAACGGCGCAGCCCCACGCAGCGCGCCCCCCGTCCGCCCCTGGCCGCGCACCGGCCAGGTACTTGGCGACCTGCGTGTCGATCGCGCCCGGCCGGTGCGGCACCGTGTAGTTCTGCGCGACCTCGGTGAACAGCGCGGGGCTGTACCGCGCCGCGCCCACCAGCTGCACGCCGCGAGAGACACCAAATCAGGCTCTCTGCTCGGGCGGTGCTCGCGTCATGCAGCCCCGCCCCGCGTCCGATCAGGCAACGGCGAGACGTCAGGGTGACCGCAGGCGCGCGCCACTCCCGTCCCCGCACGCAGCCACACCGCGCCCGCGCGTTACTGCAGCGGCGTCAGGCGCGCCTGCAGCTCGGCGGTGCGGCAGGGCCCGCAGGCGCTGATGCGGCCGCGCGCACATGCCTTGTCCAGCGCGTCCGCCGCCATGCGCCGGTACGTCGTCCACTTGCCGCCTGCCGCACGCCCTCGTCTGAGCGGCCGCCTCTGTTGCTTATAGGTGTTCTATCGTCATTGCAAACACATAGCAAACAGGTACAGAGCTGCAAACCCTGTCGCAAACGCGCGCTGCCGCACAGGTTACATACACGCATGCAGTCCGACGCTGTCATGCCATGCGGCCTGCCGCGCTCGCCTGCAGACGCTGCCGTGGGAGCACACCCGCCGCCGGCGCGCCCACCCCGCCCATAGACCGCCCCTGTCAGCCGCCCGGGCGCGAGCCGGCCGCACGCTCCGGCGATGCCCTGCCGGCCGCGGCCGGCGCGCGGCGGGGCGCGGCGCGCGCGCGGCGCACCAGTGACGGTGATGAGCCCGTCGGGGTCGACGACGATGACGTGGTCGCGCGAGGCAGAGGCGGTGTCCGTGGCGCGCGGGTCCACCGCCAGCGGCCGCAGGCCCGACCACGCGCTCTGCACGTCCGAGCGCCGCACCTGCGCCGCGGCACCCGGCGCTCTCGGCGCAGGGCTCTGCACCCTCTGGGCGCAGGGGCCTGCTCGCGGGCCGCGCTCCCAAGGTGGGGGGCGCGGAGTGGCTCGGCGAAACTTCGCGCCCGACTCGTCAGGCACCATGTCAATGTGGGGGTCTGTGAGGCGCGAGGCAGCCGCAACATGCACAGCCCGCCTGCCGGGCGAGCATGGGCCGAGCTCGGGACAGAGGCGCACCCCAATACACCGCCCCCTGTGCTCTGGGACTGACCACCGCGCGCCCTGCCTCCCACATTCCCATTGCGGGCGGCGGCGAGGGGTGAGGGAGTGAGGTGAGGCAGCCATGCGCCAAAGCAACAGCCACAACCAGAGCAGGTTGCCGCTGCAGCTGCCCGCAGCAGCATGCGGGCTGGCGTGGGGCGCGCCTTGACGGTGAGGTACTCGGCGATGGAGTCCAGGATGAAGCCGATCTCCTCCTCGCTCGGCTGTGGCCGCATCGTGATCTCCGCGCTGCTGTCTGCGCGCAGCACGCCCGGCGGTCAGGGCGGCATGCGGCTGCTGCAGCCCCGCCGTGCGTCGTTTGCTCCCCACGCATGGCTCAGTGGTGCAGAGTTGCATGCTGCAGCTGCATCAGAGCACTCGGTCCCGTGGATCTGAAACTGGAGGTCGCTGGCACAATACTGGCGTGGCACTCAGGACCATGGGAGTGCTCTGCATGCATGTGACTCTGATGCTCACGTAGATTTACCACAGCCCGCTCGCTTCCTGACACCGCAGCACAGGACGCCGCGGGCCGCGAGCGCGCGCCGCGCCTGTGGTTCCCGCGACGGTGGCCTCCAGCCACGGCAGCATGAACACCACGCGCCCGTCCTGCAGCCAGCACCTCGAGATCATTGGGCAGTGCACACCCGGATGCAGGGCAGGGTTGGTCACAGAGCGATGACACCAAGACGTGTGAGGATGAGGGTAAAGCAGGCCTGACATGCAGCACAGAGGCAGCAATGTTCAGGGGCTTGGCAGCAGCCCGCGGCGGCGCGCTCAGGGCTGCACGAGCGCGCTGGCTGGGCACAGGACCCACTGCGCGGCCACGGGCGGCGCGCGCGCCTTGGTCTTGGGCACGATCATGCCCAGGTGGTCCGGCGAGTAGTAGTCCGGCAGCGACACGTGCACGCCGCTGCTGGCCATGATCATCTTGGGCGCGTGCGCATCAGACATCGCGCGTACCTCATCGCTGAATGGGCCGCCCGCGTTGATCACCTGTGCAGCGTTCACCCTCTCCACCCTGCCCTGTCCCTTGATACCCTAGACTCAAGTTTTCAAACACGTCGCGCATGACGCATCACATGACAATAGCGGTCTCCTGCTGCTTACATCTGCAGCGCGCGCGTGCGCTCCGTCACGCACCCACCAGCCACCTCGGTGCGGCTCTCAAGCACGCGTTTGTGGGGCCTCAGCCACAGGGCGCTGCAACGCATCCTGTACAAGTCGGCGGCGGCGCGAACAAGGTGCGGTGCTCCCAGCCGCCGGGGCGCGCGCGCCTGGCGAGCAAACACGTCTGTGGTGCGCTTGCTCAGCTTGTCCCGCACGACCGCCCCGCACAGCTGGCCGTCCTTGTCCTGTGCGGGGCGCGCGCATATGCAGTGAGCGGCGCCAGGGACCGGCAGCGCGCAGTCGGCGCGAGGGTGCGGTGTTGCGCACGGCAGCCGCCGCAGCCGACACTGACGCGGTGGCTCTGCTCAGACAGGCCCCTCATGGACCGCACCTCGACCCACTCACGCTGCCTGGATCATGCAGACAGCTGGCAGGCCGACACAAACCGGCGACACTGCGTGCACACGCAGCGCTCGCCGCTCGAGCAGCCCGGCCCCCGCTGCGCTGCTCAGCAGGCCGCAGCCCGGACGTCCCTGCGCCTCGTAGCGGCGCGAGAGCGCGCGCGCCCCTGCAGCGCGAGCCCTACCCTAACCCTGCCACAAGGCGGCCCACCTTGAGGAAGGCCTCCACGGCCGCGTAGTTGAGCACGGTCGCGCCGGCCACCGCCGCCGTCAGCGCGAGCGCCACGTTGAAGCGCGAGTCGTTGAACTGGCCGTCGTAGTACACGATCTGCGCCGCCGCCCGCCGCGTCAGCCGCGTCAGCCGCTCACCTCGGCGGCGTGCAGGGACTGCCAGCGCCCCTGGCGTGAGCAAGGCTGCCAGCGCCCCTGCGTGAGCAGGGCTGCCAGCGCCCCTGCATGAGCAGGGCTGCCTGCGCGCCGCGCGCCCGCCGTGCTGCGCCCGTTGCAAGCGCCGGCGCACGCTTGAGCACGGCGGCATCGCGCAATCAGGCATAGCCCACAGGTGGGCACAGGCGCGGCAGAGGGCCGCGGCGGGCGGCTGCGGCGGCCAGCCAGAGCCAGGTGCTTGCTTGGCGTGATCAAAGCTGAGGGTACGGCCGATTGCCCATGGCGAGGGGGCAGGCCCTGCAGACTGTGCAAGGGCGCGTGCCGTGCCCTTGAGCTCGCGCCCGCTCGGGCCGCTCTGGGCGAGCGTGGGAAACTGGCGCCGCGACTCGGTGGGCGTCATGTAGCGCGACATCGTCAGGCCCTGCCCGCCCGCCACCAGGTCGTACACCTGCGCGGCCCGCCCCATTCACAGCCCGGGTACCGTTATATATTAGCTGGCTGGATCAGGCTTCTGAGCCAACATGCCTGGGTGCACCAAAGGGCGCGCGCACTCTCAGCCTTCCTGTCTTTCAAACGAACGAAAAGAGTGCGCTCGCGAATGCCGGTGACACGCAAGCATCGCACACTCCATGCATCGCCATGCACCTTTGCCGTTCCACAGCTCGCCGCCTGAACAAGCGCGCTGGAGACCAACACACGAGGCCTCCCATGCGCGGTTCTGGCGCGGACGCACATGGCTGCCAGAGGGCGGCGGCGAGGGTGGCAGACAGCGTCCAAGGGACCGCACCTTGAGGCCGGCCCAGTAGTATGGCACCTCCCACCACTTGTAGCACGGCTGCGCGCCACGCCCAGGCCTCTCAGCGGGCGCCGCATGCAGGCCCTCAGACTGCTCAGTCTTTGCCGACGTGATGACACTGTTAATGCGACCAATTTCACCTCCCTTGCCGGAACGCAAATGCAGTAAGCCTCCCAAAACATGTCAGGCGCTTTGGACAGTTCGAGCCTGGCACGCAACCATGCACGCGCCCCTACGTATGAACGGCGCTGCTGTCGCGCCATGCAGGGCACCCCGGCAAGCACAGTCCGGCCTGCAGCGCTCTGCTGGCGCGCGCGGGCACACTGGCGAGCGGCGCAAGCGTGCGCTCGCGCGCCGCAGGCGGCTGTGCACCACGGGCGGCGCGGGGCGGCCCGCACTGTCATGATCGGCAGCGCGCTGCACAGGTGTGGCGCGTTCTCGAGCAGGCGCTTGCGCTCATGCAGCGCCTCGAACACCAGCTTGAGCTGGCCCCAGGCCTGCGTGGGCGAGGTCGTCGAAAATGCCTTTTCCAGGTAGCGCACGCCGCCGTGCACCTGCGCGCTGGCGCCGCGTTTCAGATTTAACCTAACCCTACCTCGGCGCCGCATTGGCACGGACCTGCTCTGCGCAGAGGCAAGCGCTCAAGCTGCTGCACCCGCCCGAGCTGCTGCGCCCGCCTTTGTGGTCGGCAACACGCTGGTACACAGAGTGCCAGCGGCCGGTGCCGCGCTCCCAGACATCTCCGCACGGACGCTCGTGGCTCGCGGCCACGCTGCAAGCGCGCGAACGCGGCCGGGCGCGGCCGTTGCGCAGCGGGGCAGGCGCCGGGGGTCGGGGGAGGGCCCGCGCGGCCGGGCCGCGCGCCAGCTTGGTGCTCTTGGACGACGTGCCCGAGCCAAAGTCCTCGCGCTCCACCAGCGCCACGCGCAGGCCCCTGCCGCGCCCCGGGAACCGCGCGCTCGGCGCGGCTGCCCTGCCAGCAGGCGCACGCACGACGAGGAGGGCGGTCCCAGCACCCAGAGCGCCAGCGCTCAGGCGTCTTCAGCAGGCACTCAGCGGACACACCATACGCCAGAGCGTGCAGGGCGTCCGGTGTAAAAAAAGTCAGGAAGCTGAGCAAGCGCAGGCGCCCGCAGAGCCTGCAGCGCTGCGGGCACGGGACGAGGCAGCGCGGCGCGCCGGGTCGCCGCGTCGACCGCGCAGCCGGTGCCCGTCGCGCCGCCGCCGACGATGAGCACGTCGAACGGGTTGTCGGCCGTGCCGTCCGCCAGGCGCCGCAGCAGCTCCGTGCGCGGCGGCACGCTCTCCGCGAGCAGCAGCGCGGACGCCGCAGCGCCGCCGGCCTCGTCCGGCCGCCGGAACAGCGACCAGGCGCCCAGCGCAGTCGCGCCCGCGCCCAGCGCCACGGCGCCCGCGCGCGCCGCGCTACGCAGGCGCCCCATCCCGCCCGCAGCTACTGCAGCATGCCGGATCCCCTTCTATCAGGGCCCGTGAAGCTTGATGGGAGCGCAATTTTTCTCTCGCTTCAGTCCGAGTTTGTATTTCTTGATCCGCCTCATCAGGCATGGCCCGTGGGCCCTAGAAGGGAAGGGCGCTGTGCTGTCTTGCTGCTTTGCTGTCTGCTGCACTGACTGAAAAGCTCGTGCACGCACTCTGCCGGTCTGCAACGATGGCGGCCCAGGCCGAGGCTCTGTCAAGGCTAGATGTCACGTCGGAGGCAGCTGCCGGCCATAGCGCCGACGAGGGCTCGCCCCGGGACGACTATGTGCTCGTGGACTGCGGGGAGTCCGAGACGCCCCAGCCGGTGCGGTGCTCGGCCGGCAATGCGTTAGAAGGGAGGGTTTGAAAAAAGTGCACCGGCCCTGCGCGCCATCTGGCGACTCCCTGGTTGCGGGCGCGGCCGCGGGCCACGCGCTGGGCCAGCCGCGGGCTCTGGTCGCGCAATGCCAGGGTGATCGGGCGCGCCCGCTCAAGGATGGCGCGAGCATCACTTCGCCTCCCTGCCGCCCGCGCTCCTGCGCACGACCATGCTGGTGTCTCAAAGCACACAGCCAGCAGGTTGTGCGCGCGAGCTGCACGGCTGCCTGCGGGCAGGGCGCCTAGGGCGCGATGCTGACCCGCGCGGCGCCGCGCATGCGCGCAGAAGACGCCGGCGAGCGCCAGCAGCAGCGCGTCCGCGTGGGCCTCGCCGCAGGAGCTCAGCCTGCGCGTGCCAGACGCGCCGCCGCCGGCCTCCAGCGCCATCGTGCCGCTGCAGGTCGACAAGCGCGCGCTCGCTGCGTGGGAGGCCGCGCAGCAGACCGAGCGCGCCGCGATTGCCGGCGAGGTCGCCGGCCTGCCCGGCGTTGGCGTGGGCGTGCCGCCTCCCGCGGCGCACGACGCGCCCGCGCCCAGCCCGCCGATCGCCGCTCTGGCGGCACCCGTCAAGCCCGCGGCCGCCGCGCCGCAGAGCGCGTCGGCAGCGGGCAGCGAGGAGGCGCCTGCGCCCCAGGACGAGGAGGACGCCGCCGGCGAGTCCGCGCAGGGCGGCGCGGCGCCAGAGGCGCCGCCGGCGGGCGGGGGCAGGGCGGGAGACGAGGACGAGGAGGGCGCGTGGGTGAAGCCGGACCGGCTGTGGACGGGCGCCTCGCAGCCGGGGTCGCCGCAGTCGTCCGGCGCCGCCGCGCACGAGCAGGCGCGGCTCGCCGCTCCGTGTGTGTGCGCGCGTGGGTCGCAGCCGGGCCGCAGCAGTCGCCATGCTGGCGAATGCATGAGGCACTGCCACACGCCCGCCGCTGCACGTGCAGGCTGCAGGGATCAGATGCCGGGCCAGCCCGCGGATGCTGTGTGAATGTTGCTGGGCAGTGCGCTCAGGCAGCCACACTAACCAGGGCCTGCCCCAGCGCCCGGGGCCTGCCCCAGTGTGCATGCATTGTTGCAGCTGCGCCTTGCCCTTTCATGCAAAGAGCAGTCCCCAGGCGACCATGGAGGAGCTGTGCACAGCGTGACCCTTCTCTCACCCTAACAGAGACCCTGTACAGACCGAACGTGTGCGCGCGCGCAGGCGGAGCGCGCGGGGCTGCTGGCGCCGGTGCAGCCTGCGCACGGCGTAACCTGCTCTCTCCCTATTACATGCCCTGTGCTGAAGCCCAATGCGCGCGCGGGCGCAGGCCGAGCGCGCGGAGCTGGCGGCGCTGGAGGAGCTGTGCGCGGCGGCGCCCGAGTCGCCGCGCTCGGCGCCGTTGCGCGAGGCACTCGAGGGGCTCGCGCGCGAGAACGCGCGGCTGCGCGCCGCGCTGGAGGAGGCCGGGCTGCAGCAGGAGTGGGTGCTCGGCAGCGTGGTCAAGAGCAGCGAGGCCGACAAGGCGCAGCTGGCCAAGGGCCTGCGGTGCGCGCGCGCGTCCGTGGCCCCGTCCCTGACCTGGGCGCCGGCGCCGGCGGCACGAGCGGCCGAGAGCAGCGGGGCCGACAGGCGCGGCTGGTCAGGGGGCGGCAGGGCGCGCGTCCTGCGTGCCCGTGCATGCTGGCTGCAGCAGGGGCGGTGGGCGGGCAGAGCGAGGGGGGCGGCGGTGCGCGGCGGCGAGGGGAGCAGCGCAGGGCGCCGCGCGAGCGCGTGCGGGCCGCGCGCCCCTGCAAGCGCGCCCTGGGCAGCGCCGCGGGCGTGCGGCCTGACGCCGGCCGCGCCGCGCGCGCGCAGGGAGATGACCGACCAGCGCGACGCGCTGCTGCAGGAGTTGAAGCACAGCGAGACGCAGTTCGCCGGCATGGTCGCCGAGGCGCTCGACGAGCGCATCCGGCACCTGGAGACCGTCCTGCTCGGCCGCGCGCCGCCGCGCGGCGCCCTGCCGCGCCCCGGCTCGCACCCGGCCCTGGCCTCTGCCGCGGGAGACGCGGGCGCGGGCGCGGACGGCGCGCGCGCGGCAGCAAACCGTGAGCGCACCCTCGCGCAGGCCCCTGAGGCGCCGCCACCGCGCGCCGTCACGCCGCCGCCGCTGCCGCTGCCGCCCGCGACGGTCGCTGCTCTCGCGTCCGTCCAGGGACCTGGGGCCCCGGGGGACCAGCATGAGGTGACGTGCAGCCCTGCCCCTGCGGCGCCGCCGCTGCGTCGCCGCGCACCGAGCAGCAGCTCATTCGTGCGGCCGGCGTCCGTCGCGGCGCCCGCAGCGGCGTCCGCGCCTGCACGCGCCGCCGCCGCCGCCGCCGTCGCCGCGCCTGTCGCGTCTACATTTGTGCGGCCGGGCACCGCGCGCGCGGCGCGCCGCGCGGCTGCGCCGCCCGACGAGTCCACCACGCGCGCGGCGGCGGCGGCACGGCCGCTGCACGCGGGCCTGGCGCTGGCGCGCGGCCTGTTCAGGCGTGCGAGCGCGCACGTCGGCGGCCTGCTCGGCGCCGCCGGCGCCGCGGCGGGCCAGGCGGGACACGCCCTCGCGCACGCCGGGCAGGCGTCGGCGGGCCGCCTGGCGAGCACCACGCACGCCGCGCCGCGCGCGCTCGCCGGGGGCGCGGCCGGCGCGGCGCGCGCGGGCACGCTGGCCGCCGCGCGCCTGGACGGCGCAACCGCGCAGGTGGCCGCGCCGCTGCGGCGCTCCTCGCAGCGGGTGCGGCGCGGGGCCCCATTGCCTCCGGCTGCCTGCTTGGGGCGCCTGCTTCGGTGCGGGCGGGTCCGGGGCGCAAGCCGATGGTGTGCGCTGGGCAGGCGTGCTCCGCTCTGCTGGTCGCCGCGGCGGGCAGGGGTACGTTCTGGATTCTCTGCAGAGGGTCCTGTCAGGTGTACTCCTCGTGTGCTCCTCTGCATCGCTGTGGGCGGCAAAAGCCGCGCGCGGCGCGCCCCAGCCCCGCCGTGAGCAGCGACGGGCGCTGAGCGCGGGCTGCTGACCCGGCAGGGCGGCCAGGCGATGCGCGAGCGTGCACGCGCCGCAAGCGGGCGCCTGGGCGCGGGCGCCGCCGCCGCTGGGCGCAGCGTGGGCGCAGGCGCCTGGCGCATGCGCCGCGGCGTCAGCCAGGCGCGCCAGGCCCCTCAGTCCCTCTCCACAACTGGGGCCTGGCTCTAACGACGGGACCGCTTGTGGCGCATCCTCGAGCTGCTCCCAATGCCAAGCGCTGCAGCATGGTTGCTCAGTGGACCTACCATGACAGCCCTGGCTACTTCTCTACCTGCTCACTCCTCGCCCGGGTCGCCAGTGAGCAGCACCATCACCGTTGTGCCTCCAGGAGCTCGGTGATTGCTGGCAGAGAGTGCTGGCCAGCCCAGCTTGGATGCCCGCGCGGGTTGTCAGCATGCGCCCAACTTAACCGCTGCTCGCCGGGCGCGGCAGGTGCGGCAGAGCGTGGTCTCGGCCGGTTGCGCGGCAGTGCGCGTCGCCGCGCAGCAGCTGGGGCGCGCGCGCGCCGCTGCCGTGCGCGCACTGGAGTCGCCGGCCGTCCAGAGCTACTGCAAGGCGCGCCCAACGTGCATCTGCAGCAGCGCTCCCGTACCGCAGACAGGCTGTTATATACCGCATGGCTTACAATGTATTGCTTCACATCCTAAGGACCAGAGTGGGCTGTGATTTCAGGGGCATAGCTCCCGTGTGGTCATCAGCAAGGTGGCCCGTAGTCCTCTGGTGCCGGTCTGACAGCGATCTTGGTGGGGCTGCCGCTGGTCCCAACACCGGATGATGACCAGCGGCGCTGGCGCGAGACTGTATGCGCAGCGGCCCCGCCCGCCGCACCGCACCCAGTTGCCTGTAGCCGGCTCTGCCGCCCAACTCGAGCCCGGGCATAGCAGGTGGCCGCGGCGGTGGCGGGCGCGGCGCTGGTGGGCGCGGCCGTCGCGGAGGCTGCTGGCGCGCTGCTGGGCAGCCTGGCGGACGCGCGCGCGGAGCGCCGCGCGCAGGCCGCGCTAGCGCAGCAGCTGGCCGCGCTGGTCGCGCGCGCGGTCGCCGAGCAGCCGAGCCGGCCGCCGCTGGACCAGCTGGTGCGCCCGGCGCGACGGCTCGTCGCTGACGCGTGGTGCAGGGGTGTGGGTGTGGATTAGAGAATTGGATGGGTCCGGGGCACTCTGCATCTGAAGACGTTGGGCTGGTCTGCAGCGTTGCAGCAACGCACGGCGTACCGACGTCGCCAGGTGTTCTGCAGGGGGTCCGGCTCTGTTGGGGCGACGGCGCGTGCCTCGCATCCGTCCTCATGTCGTCTGCAAGGGAATGGCCGCTGTTACTGGGAGCGAGAGCCTCTCACTCCCCCCCCACCCATTGCCAAGCTGAGCCTAGTCACAGGAGCAGGGGCGGCACGCCAGGCTCCCGGCCGCCCAGCGCCGCTGCGCACGCGCAGGTGACCAGCGCGCACGAGGCGGCGCGCAAGGCGGACGCCGCCGCCGCCTGGGAGCCGGGGCCTGACCACCGCGCGCCTGCGGACCCCGAGCGCCGCGAGCCGGCGAGCGCCGAGCGCCGCGCGCTGGCGGGCGCCGAGCGCAGCATCGACGGCGGGCATGGCAGCGGGTGCCCCTGCTGCGAGGCCATGGCGCTGTGGGAGCGCGCGGAGGAGCAGCTCTGGGGCGCGGTCGCCATACCCTGAACCTGCAGGGCTGCGGCAGCGCAGGGCGCGCCGCAGCGCCGGCGGGGCAGCCGCGCGGCGCGGCTGATGCTGCGCGGGTGATTTGAGCACCTTGGCGGTTGGGGGTCCCTATGGGCTCCTGGCTCTGTGGGCTTTACAGATGCCTCTCGGGCGCTTCTGCTCTCAACAGAGTCCTTGAGGGCTTGTCACAAGACGCGGGCGGCTGGGCCGGCCGTGTTGGCTACATGGCACACAATCGTGCAGGTTTGCTCTCGTCGCGCCTGCAGAGCAGCGGGCGGGACAGAAATTTCAGTGTGAGGCTGGCGCGGGGCGCGCGCCTGTAGCTGCCCGCTGTGAAATACCTTGAAAATGTACCATGTTTCGCGTGTGTACTCTCGGGCTGCAGTGTAGGCTGAAGGCGGCCCTCCCCTTTGCGGTGTGGCCGCATGGGGCGCGCCGCGCCGGCAGGCGCGCCGCGTGTATCTGTCAAGTGTAGATGCCGCGTGTATCTGATAAGTGTAGATGCTGCGTGTATCTGATGAGTGTAGATGTGGGGTCTGCCAGACCCTGGCGCCCGGGGGCTGCCGCCCTTCCCGGCCCGCCGTCGCCGGTTGTCGGCGAGGCCCGCGATAGGGTTGGGTCTTGCCTATGCCTGGGAGCGCTCACCCTCCAGCCCGCTCCCTCACCCCCCACTGCTTGCAGCGCTGTGACAGCTGGGGAGCGCTCTGGGCCGCGCCCGGTTGTCATAGGGCGTTGCTGCCTTGTGCGGCAGGCCGCGAGCCGCTCCACTGGCACTCGGTGTGGGTATGTGGATTACAACTGTGGTGTGGCAGCGACAGGATGCCTCGCAGCAAAGGCTGCTGTACTGGTCTCTTGTGCCCGCAGATATCGTCGATCTGCCCCTGGGCTGCCCGCTCTGCGGCACGAAACGCATGTGGGAAGCGCGCCGGCTGCGCGCGTGGGGTGCGGGCGCCCAACAGGTTTCGGATGTACACTACTGCGCTGTACGCCTGGAGCAGCGCTAAAATAAGGGAGCCCTGGCCAGCTCTGCTAACCCTGCTCGCCCGCGCTGCTGGCCGCGCAGCCTTGGAGCGGCCAGCTGGGGCTCAAGTTGCCCGGCGGGGGGGGGGGGGTGAGCGCGGCCCTGCATGCATGCGCGTGCCGCCCTGCACCCAGCCGGCCGGCTTGGATGACCCAACCCTACCCTAACCTGTGCCTGATGATGCGATGTTGCCTAGGATTGGGACAGCATGTTGCGCGCCGCTGACGCGGTGTACACAACAAGAAGGCAGGACTCGCCCGGTCTCAGCGCTGCGTGCGGCGCTCGCGCAGGGGCTAGTTGATGCGACGTGTATGCATAGCGCGTCCTGCTTGCCACAGGGCGCTGGACAGGGTTGCTGCGGCGTCCAGGGAACGGGCTGGCCGCAAAGCGTGCGCGGCGCGTGGGCACTGCGGGCGGGCCGACCATGGGCGCCCCTTGTATCAGGCCCCGGGCATGTAGCATGCCCCAAGTCTCTGCCGTGTAGGGTTTTGCCGTGTAGCTGTGGAGTATGGAGCTGTTCCAATATGATGACGCGGAGCGCGCGCGCGCAAGCGCGGGGCGCGCCCCGAATGCGATGTATGAGTTGTGCCGCCAGCGTGTCTCAGGGTGTACACAGATGCGGGTCGCGCGCATGTTGTAGGGTTTGCAGGGCATGGCAAGAGCTGCAGGCGGTGTTGGGGCCGCAGCTGGGCGAGTGGGTGGCCGGCAGGCTTGTCTGCGTTGGTGCTGGGCGCAGCACAGCGATACCTCGACCATGGGGCATTGCGGGTGCTGCTCTGGCGCCGTGCGAGAACTTGGTACCAGGTGCAGGCACGAACGTGAGGGCGAGGTCATGGCACAAGGGTGCAGAGGTGACTGGCTCGTCCTCTGATGGTGCATGAGGTGGGGCAGCCACTGCCCAACGCGGGGCAGGTCGGTGAATCAAGCAGGCGACTGCCTAGGCCAGTGACCAAACTGTAAGCTGTGTGCTGGTCTTGCGCACCATGACGTTTCGCTTGCACTGTCGTGTCACAAGTGCCTACAGCAAAAACTTGTAAGTGCACACCAGACAAGAGAGTGGAAGCAGATGACAGATTAGGCGACAGCCCCACGCTCTCTGCTCATGACCTGCAAACGTGTCAGTTCACTGGCTCAGAAAGCTCGTCCCCATCGTCTCGGCTGCAGACAGTCTTTCACGAGCACCACCAGCGGTGCTGCGGTGACACGCCCGCACATGTTGCACCTCCCAGAGATTACAAAACAGCATACAGGCAGACAGCCCCATGCACTATTGTAAGCGCGCAGCCCGCCGTCACGGCAGCCAGCGAGAGGCGCCAGGGGTCGCAGAAGTGCAGGGAGCGGAGAGGCTCACGGCAGAGCGCCTGTCACGTGACAGCCAGAAAACATGCCAGCGAGCCAGAGCGGCTGCGCCACAAAAGAGTGCAGGCGCGGACATGGTAGCACATCAGCCCGCACCATCACTCACCCGGCTTGCGATCACGCCTGCGGGTGCACCATGACAAGCACGCGCCTGTCAGAAACCGCTCAAAACACTACACAGGCTTGTCCGCCTGCTAAAAGTTATATGTGCGTGGGCATCAGCAACAGCCTTGCCACAGCGCTTCCCCCCGTCAACCTAATCCTAGGCCCTGCCAAAACCTAGGGCTGCTAGCCTGGCCAGGCGCCCACCAGACAATGACCCCACCGGCGCGCACGTCACAGCCTTGAGTGGCAGCCCGAGCTCCAGGGATGCAGGAGGCTGCCACACCCCTAGCAGATCGTGCACCCGCACACCGGCGCGCGCTGCGGAGCCTTTACCATGGTGTGCTTGTCACTCCTGCCGCCACCGCCGCCGCCGCCGTCGCTGCACGGCCCCACCGCGGCCCCAACCTTCTTCCTGGCCACCGCGTGTTCAGGGCATGCACACGCGTCCGCCTTGCCGCCCGGGGCGCGCCGCGCCTGCACTGGCGGGGCAGCCGCATCGGCCGTCCCAGGCGCGGGCGCGGGCGCCGAAGCACCGCCCGGCTGCGGCGGTGGCGCCGCGCCGCGCGCCTGGTCAGGCGCTGCGGCCGTGCCGCGCGCCGGCGGCGCGAGCAGCGCCGGCGCTGCCGGCGCGCCCGGCGCCGCAGCCGCGCCGGCGTCCTCCGACTGCACGGTCACGAAGTAGAATGGCTGGTCGCACGCCGGCACGCTGCTGGCGATGACGTCGTCCGGGACCCCGATCTCCACCGCAAAGGGGTCCAGCGCGCCGGCCGTGGCTGGCCTGCCCGCGCAGGCTCATCAGGTCAGGTGGTGCGCATCGAGCAATGCTTGGCCTCGTCACAGGGCCCCTTGCGAGTGGACGCCGCGCAGACACGCAGTATAGTTGCAATAGGCACAAAAGTGCATGTGCACGGCCAACAGCGTGTCCCGCAGTCTGCCATGATGCTGAGCGACCACTCCTCACCAGCACTCAGTTTCTGTGACGTACGGATTGCAAGGGAGCCACGGCGCGTGCGCCGCGCGTGCATGACACAACGGCCTGTGACAGCCGCCGCCCTGCAACAAGGTCCATCTCGCGCAGCGGATCGGCAGGGCAGGGCGGCGCGGCGCGCCTGAAGACCATGCGCAGCACGGGCGCGCGCGCGCCGGCGGAGCGCAGCTGCATGGCCAGCGAGAAGGGCTGCTCGGCCGCCACTGCCTCCCGGAAGCCCGCCACCGCGGCGTCCTGCGCGCCCAGGGGGGTTTCATCAGGACCTCGGCAGCGCGTATCCCGACTGCACGCGCGCTGCTGTTGCCCATGGTGGCGCCGCAGGAAGAGGCTCCGCTGCACGAAGCTGAGGGCGCGCCACCCGGACGCCAAGGCAGCAGCATGGAGCAACAACGTGTCGCAGTGAGGCTGGGCCAGCAGGCAGCTTGCCAATGCACCCTAGACTAGAGTCGACCTTTTGGTCCGGCAGTGAGTGCACCCTTTCGCTTCAAGGTACACAGTGGGGACATAAGTTGAAGAGCATCACGCGCGTTGCAACAAGGGTTTGTCCGGGCATGGTCGCAGCCGCGATCAGCCGCCCGTGCGGTCTGCTTGCAGTCTGGTGAGCCGCCGCCGCACCTGAGACTCATCGGCTGCCGCGTACAGGTCCCACAGCGTGTATTGCCGCGCATTCACCTGCTTCAGGCCTGCGCGCGTTGGGCGCTTCCGCCTCAGCACGCTTGCTCGCGCCGCCGTGCACCCAAGCCTAGGGTGTCTTGGCGCGCATCACCTGCTTCAAGCCTGCAACAGAGTGGGTTCAACACATGAGGTGAGCATACTCGGATAGAGCGCGTGCGCGCGCGCGCGCGCCCCACACGCGCGCTAGGTACCGCAAAGGGCCGTAGAGCAGGGCGCCGCACCCGTCGCCTTGGACCAGGCCTCGTTGGCGTAGAGGATGCGCCAGCCGCGCGCGGCCATGTCGCACAGCAGCACGCCGCGCTTGAACGCCTCCAGCGAGCGCAGCAGCGTGTGCGCGGCGCCCGCGTGCGCGCCCGCAAACTGCTCGGCCTCCAGCCGGCGGACCACCATCTCCGCGCAGTTGTTCAGCACGCGGTAGTCGTCCACGGTCAGCCGCCGCGGCTGCGTGTCCGCCAGGCACCTGCCGCGCGCCCGGCCGCGTCGGTGCCTCGCTGCGGCCCGGCCCTTTTTGTTTTTGCTTCACGGGTCGGCGGGCGGGCTTCGCCCTCCTTGGCCAGACCAAGCCCAGAACGCCCAAGTTCCAGGAGTTGAGCGGTTGATCCGAGCGACCTGCACAGCGACGGCCCGCCCGGCAAGCCCGGCCAGCCAAGAGACGGGGCAGAGCCTGTATAGGCGGGCTCTCAGCACATGCGCGGCACAGCTTGTGCAGGTTGGTATCCTGGCTTCCTGGCTCAGCACTCGTAGAGGGCACTGCTCGCGCGGCAGCAGGAGTTCCGGACAGTGCAGCGTGACGCACATGGCGCCGATGCGGTGGCCGGACGACGTGATGAGCGGCGCGCCCGCGTAGAAGCGGATGGGCAGCGCGCTCTGGCCGACCACGAGCGGGTGCTCATGAAATCTGCGCCCCGCGCGGCACGCTCTCGATGCTTGCGCACGCGCGCGCTGCGGTGCACGCGAGCAAGGGCGCCCGTGACCAGGCTAGGTGGCTGCTTGGCATCAAGGCGCCTCCGCACGCGCCAGGCGCAGTCCTGGTTGGCAGCACGTGCTGTGCGTGTAAAGCGGGTGTTTTCTTCGCGCGAATACCAATCAGGGAGTGGACTGTGGCTTGCACGTCGCGCGCGCTGCTTGCGTCACTTTAACACAACCAAGCTTTCCCCACGCGTCACCACAGGAGACAGCGCAGGCGAGGTGACAAAGCGCCAAGCAAACACGTAGCACTCTCAGCGCTGTGGACAGCACACCCAGTGCTGTGGACAGCACTCCCGCAGCTGTGGACAACAGCGGCGACTGTGTCCGTGCTGCCGCGCCCCGCACGCGCAGGGTGTTCTCCGGCAGCACCCCGCGTGCTGGGCTGCGTCCTCCGCGACAGCGACACGCGGCCACGCCTCGGCAAGCGTCGGGGCGCGCTCTCCCGGGGGGGG
>JAABUH010002614.1_pt1 | contig 16970 bp, 15 predicted proteins | sample 5559121 | NCBI WGS metagenome assembly JAABUH01 (sample SAMN10711871, study PRJNA513364) | rock metagenome | isolation source: Antarctica rocks | place: Antarctica: Victoria Land, Battleship Promontory nord | collected 2015-12-28
CAAGATTTTATATACTGTAGCGAGCGCTGCGCTAGTGCAACGCTCTTTTCGCATCAAAAATCACTTCTTTCTGCGCTTTATACTATAATTGTTCTCAATGCAAAAACTTTATAAGTTTATTTCTTTTTTATTTTTCTTCTCTTTCATCTGATTCTTTAATGACATCACAGCTTGAAATTGATTCAGTATGCTCATTGAGAGTATCATTTGAATGATCATTATCACTGCGCTCATGATTTCTAAGAGCTTTTTCAAGTTCGTGATATTCTCTTCTCATTGCATTGCTTTTCATTCTACTTTTCATTTGAAACATGTTAATAGAATGTGCTTGATCGACATTTAATCTCTGTCACACTTGCACATTGTTGTAACAACATTAAGTATTCATCTTTCATGTAGAAATTGATTGAAGTCAATTTTTCTCATGCATAGTTGCATCAATAATGCACTGTAAGACTTTGCATGATTCTTATGCAGTTGCAAATGTCGATGTGTCATCTCTGATGTCAGATATTGAAAATGAGCTGCATTGAATCTTTCTTTTCAAACTATTCTTCATGTTTATTTGATCTGTTTCTGTATGAGCATCAGTCTCATCATCACTTCAGTGCATTGATGCTCAGTCAGCAATAAAAACAAATTATGTGCATCATCAATCATCTTGTTCATTGTTATGAGTCTGCATAAAGCGAATCATATGAGTGTATTCTAATTAGAAGTTCAAAGCTAAAGAAGAAAGAAGATGTAACACGTTGAAGATCTTGTACTCACGAAGACACGTTAGATCACTAACGTGTCAACATCAGCTCTGTACTAGTCTAAAATAGTTTGACATGATCTATGTTAAACTAACTTGAAGTGCATGTTTGCAACATTCATCACTTCATTTTTGAGTACTTCTGCATATTTTATCACTCAATGTAGCTTCAGCGTAACTTCTTAAGATTAAATGTTCTGATGTGCAATTTAAACTTGTTGCAGATGTGTTTGATCTTTTGTTGATATTATAGCTTTCACTGTTTTCAAAGAAGTCTGATTATTACTGTATACTTTGTATATCTTTTCATAACACTTTCAATTCTTTGTCACTACGTCTGTAAGATGTTTTGCTTTTGCAATTAATTCTTTCAGTTTTTCATGATGAGTGATAACAAAAGTTGATTTTCTTAGTCTCTTATTTAGCTTTCAGTTAATTCTCATTGCAATCATTATAACATTCTTTCTACTATTGTTATTGTTTAAGTAAACTCTTTGCTTCGATGTGAATGTATCAAAACAATGTTGACTTATTGACATTTTCTTGTTTGCAACTATAATTACTTTCAATGACTTTGATCAAAGAATTATCATGTAGAAATAACTTCGCTTCATTTTCATTTATTTGAGTATTTCTTTCATTCACTTTTGCTTCAGTTGCAAAGATATTTTATGCAGCTTTGATTTTCAATCTCTTTTGAATATTAAGTTGTTACAAATTCGATGCATCATCATCTCAATAACTTCATCTGATTTTCAAAAGTTCATGTTCATTATCAACTTTTGTATCAGTTTTTATAGATGAATATCTATCAACGTTGTGTTTATTTCTATCTGTAGAGTCTCTGTTAATGTTGCATGATAAATATTAATGATTTGTCACAATGCTTTTTCTTGTACTGATTTCAGCTTGACGTTCAGATTTTTTCAATGATTCTTCACTCTTTGTGACATGTATCATATGATGACTTCGTGACTAAGCAGAGAGTGCATCATTGCGAAGTATATTTGCTTTCTTGTTGTCATTAATGAGTCTCAAGTAGATTCAATGATTGTTTGCATGATCTTTTGTTTAATCATTAGTTTTACTTCAATATGATGCATGTAAGTCACTCATTTCAGCTTTAAGTTCAATTGAACTCTCAAAACTTTGATATCTGATTTCAAGTTAATTTGATGTTTCATCAACTTTACATCAACATTCATATTAAATCACTTAAAGATTCTTGTAAAGTGAATTAACTCATGCTTTGTCTTTAAAAACTTGATGTCGTGCGTTTTTAATCACTGTTCGCATTTATTATAAATTTCGTTAAGAACTTTGCAATTGCACTTCATGAACTTCTTGTATATTAAAATATTAACGTCGTTTATGAAATTTGTAAAGCTTGTTCTCAATCTGATGTCATCACATGCTTTTAGCAAGTTCACGTTGTAAAACAGATATAATATTGATGATAGTGAAGAATCTTGTGATATGTCAACGTTCACGCTGTGTTTCATCATCATGTAATCATCGATTGTGATCGTAATGCATTGATCTTTCAGAAAGTTCTTTACAAATTCAAGAAGCAGTCTGAAAACTCTTCTTTTTTTCATGTCATGCAAAAGTCTGCTATGTGTTACATTGTTAAATATACTCTTCTCATTCAAACTCAGCAATGAAACTACTTTTCTTTTTATGTCACTTCATACAATGTATATCTTTTTTATAATCAGTTGCAAAGTTATATTTATTGATTTGTGTTTACAAACTTTCATCTGAATGTTCAATATTAAGTTACACACTTTTATGATGTTTCACAAATGTTCAAATATAATGAACTTCAGTATTTTACTCAGCGTGTCAAGTAGCACAATTGATTTATATATTTTTGCATTAAAGTAGTTTTTCTTATCTGACTTTCACATCACTATTGTGATCATGCTCTTGAACTGAGTTAACTGTATTTTCTTCTGCAAACATCTTTTAAAAAGAGAGTGTATTTATTTTGATGTATCATCAATGAGTCTGCGCATTATTCTATTTATGTATTCTGTGTGTTTCAAAGTCTTGTTGAATGTCATTTTGTAAATGACTCTTTTAATCTTATGATGCATCAGCGAAGCATCATTCTCAATTGAGAGTGAATACTTGAAGTCTTCTGTGTTCAGCATGAAAATCTCTGAAGATGATGAAAAGTAAGTTTGAAACATCATCTTCATCTTATTTTACACTGTCATAATGATGTTAAAGCATTTTGACTTGATCAGAGAGAAAATTATTGCTTGAGTCAATGTATTTGCGATTGCATTTCTTACTCATTTCGCAGATTTGAACAATTTTCTTGAGAATTGTTTGACGTTCTGCATAATCTTTCAATATTCACTGCATTTCTATTTTCTGATGATTTTGCTCTTCTTATCACATGCTTGAATGTACTCTGTTCAGTCGTTAATGATTCAACAACTCCTTTTTATTCATTGCATGCTTTTGATGATTTTTGTACACTTCTTCGTTCATTCTACTTTGATCATTTCATATGATCTCGCTCAGAAAGTGAAAATCTTGATGATCTTCTTCAATACATTCAGCAATTGTTTAGTGTACTCATTTATGCATCAACACTTCATTTCATGATTCAACAATAATTTCAACATTTGTTCTTTCAGAATATTGATGAACTTCTCTTCATTTATTGTTTTTCAATTGCAACGCGATTTTCGCGCTGACTCTTTGCAGACTCTGAAATCTATAATTGTTTATATCAACAGATGATCTGAGAAGTTTTTCATTTTTTTATTGATTTCACATCGTATTAATTGATTCATAATGTCATTTATCATGAAGATCAAATTTATTATCATTTGAAATCTTTAATAATCTTTCATAATTATGTCTTGAAATAACATCAGCAATGCATTAATATTTGTGATCATTTCAATTAAATCATTTAACAATAAATGCTGTCTTGAGTAAAATGATTCTTCTCATATGAGATGATGCAAATTGAAGTCTTTTACAAGAATGCATTCTTTCGACATATGTAATGTCTTTTTAATGTCTGAAAGACTTTCTTTTTCATGAATAACTTCGTGATTTCTGAGTGATGAATTGTATGCTTCATGAATGTGTATAACTTTCTGAATCATCTGTGTATCATTTGTTAATGTCTGTAATGTAATCATGCTTACATCTTTGAAGTGTCATGTTGAATATTAGATGTTGCTGTCAATTCTCTTGTTTATGTAAAAACAGATTCTACTTTCATTATTCTTCAGCATGAAATCAACAATTGCTGAGCAGTACGCTTTGAAATTCTCATCAAATTGTTAAAGTTCTTGAAGAATCAAAATGTCATAATTCTTTATTTTTTTCTCATGTAATAATGCTATCATCATCTTTTCTCTGAACTTGTGAATGTTGTACTGTAGTATTTGAAGCTTCTTTTGCTGAAATATTAAAGTTTACATTTAAAGCTGTTTGATATTCTCTTGAGTGTTTGCAATGTGCTTACTTTTCTTGTAAAATCTTCAAAAGAAAATAATACTGAAATTGATGTGATTAATGTTAATTTCAACTTATTTATTTTTGACTTCTTGACTAGATGATTTAATATAGTGTTTTCAAATGTGATGATTATGCTAAACAGATGACTTTCATTTGTTGAGTGTTTCTGTTTTCTCTTCAAGTCATTGTTTATCAATGATTTTAAACTAATAAATGTTTCTGTGAATGTCTTTGATGTCATCACTTTGAGTTCTTTCTGCTTTTGTACGACGTGATATAGAGATTTGTGTTTTGTGACTCTTTTTATTCTCTCTTTTTCAATCTGTTGTTTATGACATTGAGAATCAAAGACTTTGTATGTATTTCAACATGTTTCACATTTTCACATATTTTAAGTCTATTTATGAGAACAATGCTTTAAGTGATGATTTAGCGCGCAGTAAATGCATCTTTGCTTGTTTCTGCATTCATATGTTTTATGATCATAGTCTTGATACTTTAAACATTGATGTGTTTTACAACTTGAATCATAGAACTGCGTGATTTTTATGTTGATCTCATGATATATTTTCTCATCAATTAGCTTGTTCATCATCTCAGCGCTGATTACATATATCATCAGCAAGATGTATCTCTTCTATTCATTATTCTTTGTGAATCACTCAACTTTCTTAATCATCATCTTCAAATGTATGTCTTTATTGATCTTGATGAGTGCTTTTATTCTCTTCTTCTTTATGTTTTTAAACATTTCTTCAACTTTAATTTCATGTATCACTATCTTGAAATTAACTTCATACAAACTTATGTTCAATGAAATCTTTTTGATTCAAAAATCATTTTTCTTCAATATTCTTTTGCTATTTTTTGTCTTAATTCAAAATATCAGTAAATTTAATCATTTCTTCATAGTTTTTATGTTTTTGCGTGTTGATAACATCTCGTCAACGTCAATTTTTCTCACTCATCTCATTATGTTTTTTGTTGTTGTTATCATGATTCTCTTTTTTTTTTTTTAATTCTTACTCAATTCAACATTCATTATGAATTTATGCAAGATTTTATATATTGTAGCGAGTGCTGCGCTAGCGCAGCGTTCTTTTTACATCAAAAATCGCTTCTTTCTGCGCTTTATACTATAACTGTTCTCAATGCAAGAACTTTATGAGTCTGTTTCTTTTTTATTTCTTCTCTCTTTCATTTGATTCTTTAATGACATCACAGCTTGAAATTGATTCCGTATGCTCATTAAGAGTATTATTTGAATGATCATCAACGTTACACTCATAATTTCTAAAAGCTTTCTCAAGTTCGTGATGTTCTTTTCTCATTGCATTGCTTTTCATTCTACTTTTCATCTGAAACATGTTAATAAAATGTGCTTGATCAACATTTGATCTTTGTCACATTTGCATGTTGTCATAACAATATCAAGTACTCATCTTTCATGTAGAAATTGATTGAAATCAATTTTTCTCATGCATAACTACGTCAATAATGCATTGTGAAACTTTGCATGATTCTTGTGCAATCACAGATGTCGATGTGTCATCTTTGATGTCAGATATCAAAAATGAGCTGTGTTAAATTTCTTTTTTCAAACTATTCTTCATGTTTGTTTGATTTATTTCTGTATGAGTGTCAATCTCATCATCACTTCAGTGCATTAATGTTCAGTCAGTGATAAAGACAAATTATGTGCATCATCAATCATCTTGTTCATCACTTCATTTTCAAGTACTTTTGCATGTCTTGTCACTCAATGTAACTTCAGCATGACTTCTCAAGATTGAATGCTTTCATGTGTAATTTGAACTCGTTGCAGACGTGTCTGATCTTTTGTTGATATCATAACTTTCACTGTTTTCAGAAAAGTCTGACTATCACTGTATACTTTGTATATCTTTTCATGATACTTTCAATTCTTTGTCACTACGTCTGTAAGATGTTTTGCTTTTGCAATTAATTCTTTCAGTTTTTCATGATGAGTGATAACAAAAGTTGATTTTCTTAGTCTCTTATTTAGCTTTCAGTTAATTCTCATTGCAATCATTATAACATTCTTTCTACTATTGTTATTGTTTAAGTAAACTCTTTGCTTCGATGTGAATGTATCAAAACAATGTTGATTTATTGATATTTTCTTGTTTGCAACTATAATTACTTTTGATGATTCTGATCAAAGACTCATCATGTAAAGATGACTTCACTTCATTTTCGTCTGTTTGAATGTTTCTTTCATTCACTTTTGCTTCAGCTGCAAAGATGTTTTATGCAGCTTTGATTTTTGATCTCTTTTGAGTATCAAGTCATTGTGAATTCAATGCATCATTATCTCAATAACTTCATCTGATTTTTGAAAGTTCATGTTTATTATTGACTTTTGTATCAGCTTTCATAGATGAATATTTATCAACGCTGTGTTTATTTCTATCTGTAAAGTCTTTGTTGATGTTGCATGATAAACATTGATGATTTGTTGCAATGCTCTTTCTTGTATTGATTTCAGCTTGACATTCAGATTTTTTCAATGACTTTTCACTCTTTGTGACATATATCATATGATAACTTCATGATTAAGCAGAGAGCGTGTCATCACGAAGTATATTTGCTTTCTTGTCATCATTGATGAGTCTCAAGTAAACTTAATGATTGTTTGCATGATTTTTTGTTTAATCACTAGTTTTGCTTCGACATGATGCATGTAAATCACTCATTTCAGCTTGAAGTTCAGTTGAACTCTCAAAACTCTGATATCTGATTTTGAGTTAATTTGATGTTTCATCAGCTTTACATTGATGTTCATATTGAATCACTTAGAAGTTTTCATAAAGTGAATCAGCTCATGCTTTGTCTTTGAAAACTTGATGTTGTGCATTTTTGATCACTGTTTACATCTATCATAAATCTCGTTAAGAACTCTGCAATTACACTTCATAAACTTCTTGTATATTAAAATATTAATGTCGTTTATGAAATTTGTGAAGTTTATTCTCAATCTGATATCATCACATGCTTTTAGCAAGTTCACGTTGTAAAACAAATATAATATTGATGATAGCAAAGAGTTTTATAATATGTTAATATTCACGCTGCGTTTCATCATTGTATAATTATTGATTGTGATCATGATGTGTTGATCTTTCAGAAAGTTCTTCACAAATTTGAGAAGCAGTCTGAGAACTTTTCTCTTTTTCATGTCATGCAAGAGTCTGCTATACACTACATTGTTGAATGCACTCTTCTTATTCAGACTCAACAATGAGACTATTTTTCTTCTTGTGTCACTTCATATAATATGTATCTTTTTTATAATCAGTTGCAAAGTCATATTTGTTAATTTGTGTTTGCAAACTCTCATCTGAATGTTTAATATTAAGTTGCATGCTTCTACAACATTTCACAAACATTTAAATATGATGAACTTCAATATTTTACTCAGCGTGTTAAATAATACAATTGATTTATATATTTTTGCATTAAAGTAGTTTTTCTTATTTAACTTTTGCATCATTATTATGATTGCACTCTTGAATTGAATTGATTATATTCTCTTTTGCAAACATTTTTTAAAAAGAAAATATAATTGTTCTGATGCATTGTTAACAAGTTTACACATTATTTTATTTATATATTTTGTGTGTTTTGAAGTCTTGTTAAGCATCATTTTGTAGATGACTCTTTTAATCTTGCAATGCATCAGCGAGACATCATTCTCAATCAAGAGTGAGTACTTGAAGTTTTCTGTGTTCAGCATGAAAATCTTTAAAGATGATGAAAAGTGAGTTTAAAACATCATCTTCATCTTATTCTGCGCTGTTATAGTGATGTTGAAGCATTTTGACTTGATCAGAAAGAAAATTGTTGCTTGAGTCAATGTGTCTGCAATTGCATTTCTTGTTCATTTCACAGTTTTGAACAGTTCTCTTGAGAATTGTTTAACATTCTGCATGATTTTTCAATATTCACTGCATTTCTGTTTTCTGATGATCTTACTCTTCTTGTCACATGCTTGAATGTACTTTGTTCAGTCATCAATGATTCAACAGCTTCTTTTCATTCATTGCATGCTCTTGATGATCTTTGTACACTTTTTCGTTCATTCTGCTTTGATCATTTCATGTGATCTCGCTCAGAAAGTGAAAATCTCAATGATCTTCTTCAGTGCATTCAGCAGTTGCTTAATATACTCATCTATGCATCAACACTTCATTTCATGATTCAATAATGATTTCAACATTTGTTCTTTTAAAGTATTGATGAATTTCTTTTCATTCATTGTCTTTCAGTTGCAACGCAATTTTCGCGCTGACTCTTTGCAAACTTTGAAATTTACAATTATCTGTATTGACAAATGATCTGAGAAGTTTTTCATTTCTTCATTGATTTCACATTGTATTAATTGATTCATAATGTCATCTATCGTGAAGATCAAATTTATTGTCATTTGAAATCTCTGATAATTTCTCGTAATTATGTCTTGAGATAGCATCAACAATGCATTGATATTTGTGATCATTTTAATTAAATCATTTGACAATAAATGTTGTTTTAAATAGAATGATTTCTCTCATGTGAAATGATGCAGATTGAAGTCTTCTACAAGAATGCATTCTCTCAACATGTGTAATGTCTTTTTGATGTTTGAAAGACTTTCTTTTTCATGAATGACTTCGTGATCTCTGAGTGATGAATTGTATGCTTCGTGAATGTGTATAACTTTCTGAATCATCTGTGTATCATCTGTTAATGTCTGTAACATAATTATGTTTACATCTTTGAAGTATCATGTTGAGTGTCAAATGTTACTGTCAATTCTCTTGTTTATGTAGAAATAGATTTTATTCTTATTATTCTTCAGCATAAAGTTGACAGTTACTGAGCAGTACGCTCTGAAATTCTCATCAAATCATCACAGTTCTTGAAAAATCAAAATGTCATAATTCTTTATCTTTTTCTCATGTAGTAATGCTATCATTATTTTTTCTCTGAACTTGTGAACGTTGTACTGTAGTATTCAAAGCTTCTTTTGCTGAAACATTAAAGTTCACATTCAAAGCTGTTTGATGTTCTCTTGAGCATTTGTGATGTGTTTGCTTTTCTTGTAAAATTTTCAAAAGAAGATGATACTGAAATTGACGTGATTAATGTTGATTTCAACTCATTTGTTTTTAACTTCTTGACTAGATGATTCAATATAGTGTTTTTGAATGTGATGATCACATTGAGCAGATGACTTTCATTTGTTGAGCATCTCTGTTTTCTCTTCAAGTCATTGTTTATCAATGATCTCAGATTGATAAATGTCTTTGTAAATATCTTCAACATCATCGCTTTAAGTTCTCTTTGTTCTTGTACGACGTGATATAAAGATCTGTGTTTCATGATTCTCTTTATTCTTTCTTTTTTGATCTGTTGTTTATGACATTGAGAATCAAAGACTTTATGTATATCTTGATATGTCTCACATTTTTATATGTCTCAAGTCTGTTTATGAAAACAATGCTTCAAGCAATAATTTAGCGTGCAGTAAATGCATCTTTGCTTATTTCTGCATTCATATGTCTTATGATTGTAATCTTGATACTTTAGACATTGATGTGTTTTACAATTCAAATCATAAAACTGCGTGATTTTTATGTTGATCTTATGACATATCTTCTCATCAATTAACTTGTTTATCATTTCAGCACTGACTACACATATTATCAGCAAGATGTATCTCTTTTGTTCAGTATTCTTTGTGAATCACTCAACTTTCTTAATCATCATTTTTGAGTGTATATTTTTGTTGATCTTGATGAGTGCTTTCGCTCTCTTCTTCTCTATGTCTTTAGACATTTCTTCGATTTTAATTTCATGTATCACTATCTCAAAACTGACTTCATGCAGACTTATGTTCAATGAAATCTCTTTGATTCAAAAATCGTTTTTCTTCAGTATTCTTTTGCTGTTTTTAATCTTGACTTGAAATATCAGTAGATTTGATCATTTCTTCATAGTCTTTATGTTCTTGCGCGTCGATAGCATCTTGTCGACGTCAATCTCTTTTGCTCATCTCAATATGTTTTCTGTTGTTATCATCATGATTCTTTTGATCTTCTTTTTCTCTTTAACGAAAATCTTAATCTTGAATTTCTTGCAATGATTTTGCATTAACGACACAACGTCGATGCTGAGAACAAGATGACTTTCAAACGATGTCATTGACTTCTCGTTCACTCTCTTCGCTCAGTTGTCAACGCGTCTCTTCTTCTTCGTGAACTTCTTTTCAAGTCTGCTCATTATCTTTTTTAATCTCTTCAGCTGATTCTTCATGCGTTGATTGACAGTCAACGCAGCGACACGTTGATGCATCAGCTTTTCTATCATCTTTGTCAATTTTCTCATCTTTTCTCAAAGCATCAGTTCGTTGTTTCTACATTCATTGAGTTCATAAAGTACTCGTAACTTGTTCAATTTCTCATGTATATTCTTCGTCTTGATTGAATTCTTCTGCAAGATAGCAATACTCATCTCTTGCTCACTCACTGACATCATGTTAATGACACTCATCATCTGTTTCTGATGATCAGAATGAAGTGCAAGCATCATGTTAATGATGTTCTTGAATTAATGTATTAAGTCACTAAAGTATTGAATGAAATCTTTGCTTAAATTTTGATTTTTCGTTTTCATGATTCTCTTGATCTTCTCTTTCTCTTTAATGAAGATCTTAATCTTGAATTTCTTGCAATGATTTCATACTGATGATGCAACATTGATGCTGAAAACAAGATGATTCTCAAACGACATTATTGACTTTTCATTCACTTTCTTTGCTCAGTTGTTAATGCATCTCTTCTTCTTTGTGAACTTCTTTTCAAGTCTGCTCATTATTTTTTTCAATCTCTTCAGCTGATTCTTCATGCATCAATTGACAGTTGACGCAGCAACATGTTAACACATTAACTTTTCTATCATCTTTGTTAATCTTTTCATCTTCTTTCAGAGCATCAGCTCGTTGTTTCTACATTCGTTGAGCTCATAAAGTACTCGCAGCTTGTTCAATTTCTCATGTATATTCTTTGTCTTGATTGAATTCTTCTGCAAGATAATGATACTCATCTTTCGCTCACTCATTGACATAATGTTAACAATGCTCATCATCTGTCTCTGATAATCAGAATGAAGCATAAGCATCATATTGATGATGTTTTAATGTGATGTCATTTTTGATTTAAATCAAGTTTTAATATCAATCTTTTGACTTCAATCTTTAATATATTGAAAGTGAAAATCAGTAATGAAACTCATTTGTATGCAATGCTGATTATAAATTTACTGTTTAACTACAGTAAAGTTTAAAAATTATCAAAAGTTTGAATGACATTAAGATGCTGCGTGATGATGAAGCACTGTGCATTGATCGTGTGCAGAGTTTTCATGATCACGCAGACTTTGATAATTTCAATGTGCATGTTACAAAAGCAATTTACATGCAGATAAGAAAGTCAAATAAAATGCAAAACTATGAGAAAAATCACTTATGAAAATTATTCAATTCAGCATCTCATCATCATGATAACAAGAATTGAGATAGAACATTCTTATGTTTGATTTATTGAGAATGATTAGCAGAAAGAACTTGAATCATGAACATTCTTTAAATTTACATGCTAACTATATATAAATCTTGTTTAAACTGCGTATCTGTTACTACAACATAAGCAACTCATGATTTTCATTAAGTTCAACATGAACAAACTTAAGAATCTCATTAATATTGTTTAATAAACATTCAAATACAAACATTTTATACATAAATGATATGTTGATGAGAAGACTTCATTAAAAGAAGAGAAATACAAGTGAATTAATAAAGAATGATTGAACTATGCTGTTTAATTAAAAGTGTAGCATATGAACATCTTTGCAAAACATGATTGATCTGCATGAGAAAGATCTTTACAGATAACATGAAATAAATGAGTTGCACACTTTACAAGTGAAGTGAGTGTCTGCAAAGCATAATATACAATGATGATAATTGTTGATCTTAAGAATCTCATCTTTTTATTGAGTTTTGATTCTTGAATGTCTTGATGATAAAATTAATCTTTAGTTAAAAACACTATTTATATAACTTGAAAAAACAGTAATATATATCAATGTGATTAAAGAAGAAATCGATTATGATATGCATGCATATCACAAATGAAACGTTTGCAATTCATGCTTAAGAAGTAAACTGTTGAAATTTGAGCAGTGAAAGATTTCATTTTTCTTAAACTGTGAATCTGTTACAAGAAAACTCTTTGAGTAATCTCTTGAGTTTAAGAAGAAAATCAGCATAGAGATCATGCTTTATGTATGTTGCATGCAATGTATACAACATATTTTTGATAGATTTAAACATCATCAAAGCATTTGATCAAGTTTTGCACATCAGACTGTTGCATACGCTGAAAATAAGAAGAATATCAAGCTACATAGTTAAATGAGCATTATGCATAAGATAAACATAAACATATCTTAAGAATCTTTCATTTCATCGATTCTTTTTCTATTTTTCAACGTAAATTTATTTGAAAAATGCAAAGCATTGAAAATCAAAATTGAAGTACTCAACTTCATAAATGACATCAACATTCTAGTCTATGACAGATTCATCAAAGAAATTTGCAAAACATTGAGCAAAACACATGATGTTTGCATGAAGTGAGCTTGAACTCATGACACAACGTTTGCATCAGAAAAATATAAACTTACATATTTCATTAGAAAATTGTGAAAATTCAACATGATGACTAGCATATAAATAGAAAGTTCAATGATTAAGTTGAAGTCAGACATGCAAGTTTTAAAAATTCAACTGAACATGAAATTATGATGAAATGCACATCTTCAATAGATAGAAGTGAGTCACATCACAAGAATGCTTACGCTTACATTGACAGTTTGTAAAGTGAACAAAATTTTAGAGTTTAGCTAAAGTGACATTTATCACTTAAAGCGAAATAAAATTCGAATTTAAGCTGATCTTGTTAGACTGCAATCTGCTTTTGTCATCAAAATCTGTGTTTATTCATATGTCTCTGAACTGTATCTCGCTTTTGTTGATAAAATCTGCGTTTATTCATATGCGCTGAGCTAAATTTCGCTTTCATGCATATGTTGCATATGTTGACAATCACTCATCTACTCGCTCATCTACTCATCACTCTACATGCTCGCTCATCTACTCATCATTCTACATGCTCATCACTTTACTCGCTCATCTACTCGCTCATTTACTCACTCATTTACTCGCTCATTTACTCGCTCATCTACTTGCTCATCTACTCGCTTATTCTACTCGCTCATTTACTCGCTCATCTACTCGCTCATCACTCTACATACTTATCACTCTACATGCTCATCACTCTACATGCTCATCACTCTACTCGCTCATCTACTCACTCATCTACTCGCTCATCACTCTACATGCTCATCACTCTACATGCTCATCATTCTACTCGCTCATCTACTCGCTCATTTATCTACTCAATAATCTTCACTTCGAGCTCTATAGAGTTGACGCTAGATAGTTTGAAGTTTTTATCTTCTTTCTTTCTTCATAGTTTCTACTTTCTAGAACAACAACAATCAAAATATCAACATGTTCAGCTATCAACTCAGCTATTAACTCAGCTACAGCTTAGCTATCAACTCAGCTATTTACTCGTTCGTCTACTAATCAATCTACTCGCTTCAAAACATGCTTCAAAATACGCGTTGATTGAATGCATAACATGAGTCAAACAGTGCTTCAAACAATGCTTTCTACTAATTTTTCGATCAAGTCATCTAGTGAGCTTTCGATCGAGTCATTTACTGAGCTATCGACTGAGCTTTCGATCGATCTTTCTAGTGAGCTTTCTACTGATCTTTCGATCGAGCTTTCTATTAATCTTTCTACTAGTGAGTCTTCTACTGAGCTTTCTATCAAACGCTCTATCAAACATTCTACATGCTTCAAAATACGCGTCGATCGAGCGCATAACATGAGTCAAACAGTGCTTCAAACAATGCTTTCTACATGACTTTCTACATGACTTTCTACACGACTTTCTACATGACTTCTCATCAAGCTTTGAATTGCTTCGTAATCAAGTATCAAATTTGTTCTCTATCGAGCATTAAACATGATTCTATTGTACATTCTACATGACTTTCTATTGAACATTTTAAATGACTTTCTATTGAACATTCTACATGACTTTCTATTGAACATTCTACATGACTCTTTATTGAACATTCTACATGACTTTCTATTGAACATTCTACATGACTCTCTATTGAACATTCTACATGACTTTCTATCGAACATTCTACATGAATTTCTATCGAACATTCTACATGACTTTCTACCTCATTAGTTTACTCATTAACTTTCTCATTAACTTTCTCATTGACTTTTTCAGCGCATATATTAAACTGTGTAAATAGCTATTATTTAAATAGTCAAATTAATTATTAATTATTCAACGTTGCAACTATCAATGCTACAAATGTCAGAATAGTCATGTTTGTTGAATCAAACGATAAAGACGCATACTGCGCTCATAGAAGTTCTAAAGATGTTGATGTTTTTATGAATATTGACGCTTTTATGAATATGTCTCAGCTAAAAGTGACGCAAATCTGAGACATGAGATTAAATAAATATTCGAGATATTGATCACTAAAAGCGCTAAAATCTGTCACTGTCACTCTTTACAAATTGCGAATGTAGTCATTTAAAAATCTTCACATGAGAAACAATCTTCATAAAAGTGAGACAAGTGTACTCAGCTGTAGTAAGATCAAAAATCACATTTGAAGCATCAGTTTAACATCAGCGTGACAAAGAGAAAGAATTGTCAGACAAGAAATGCAAATTAAAAACTTTGCAAAATCAGACTTTATATCATGTTGCAAAAGCATTCAAAAGAATAAGCATTGAAACGTTAAAGATCGAAATGTACATAAGTTTGCTGCATGTTCATCTGAACATGCTATAGAATAAAGTCACATTATGCAGTCAAGTCAATGACAGAACGCAAGAAATTAAATGAGCATGCAAACTCATACGCGTTCAACTGATGAGAATTAATCATCTTATCTTTCGCTTTTCTGTTATCAAGAAAATAATGCTTCTGAACACATTTATTCAAGAAGATGTAAGAATGCAGTTTAAATGCAGATGATTCAATCTTTCTATGATGATCTCAATAAGTAATAGCATTGCAATAGTGTTATATCACAAAGATTAATGAAAGCAATAATGAGAAAAATACAAGAAATGCATTGCAAACGTCAACATAACTTCAGTACAAAGATCTTATTTATTCAACAAAATGATGAAAATGTGTGATGATTTTCAAAAGATTGAAAGCATTTTTACAATTTACATCAGAATTGAATGCATAAATTTTAATGTTTATTTGCACTCAAGAAACGTTTTGAACATAAATAGCTTGCGATGCAATTACGAACAAAGTCATCAAACAGTAAAGCATGTACTCATGCATTGCTTAAACTGAACACATCTGCAATCAAGAATGTTACATGACATTGACTTCTTAAACTATTGAATAATCATTGCAATCATGAAAGATCTCAGAGCAGCAGCAAGAATGATGATGAAAACAAAGCTTCTGAAGTAATTTAAAGCGACTAGAACACTCATTCTTTAATATGTAATCAACGTGAACAAATTTGATACATAGTTTTAATCTTGTTGTTTTAACTGCGTGAAGCAATTGTATAAATAACGAGTGATTTTCTATCTCAGAGAATTTTGTTCACTCAACACACATAGCATAAAGTTCTTCATGAGTCAATTTAATTGATGTCACAAAAATGTATGAACTTATTATTATTATTATTATATTGAAAGTGAATTTTATAAAATTATAATTCAATGAATAAAAAGATAAATATTACATTTGACATTTATATCAGTAATAAATCTTTAATTCAATAAGATAAATAATTTATTTAATATTCATGTAAAATAATAAGTTTTTTAATTCAACTATTGCAATGAATACTTGCATTATTCATGATGATTATACTTTTTAAAATTGAAAAAAAACTGCATAAAGATAATAATTCATCTGTTAATCATTGAAAGAAAGTTTTGTTATTAAATCAATCTTCAGAAATGTTTATATAAATTTTAACGGGGGGACGGCGCAAAGGTTGCCGTTTCCGGCAGGTTCGGACGCTGCTTTTGACAGCTTTTTGGCCAGGTGTCCCTCACCGCCCTACCGCTTCCCCCCAGCACCACACCCCCACTAGGCCATCTTGCACCTTGCAACCTGCACCCCACAACCATGCTTCTTTTCGTTCCTGCATCCCGCAAGGCGCTTCGATCCAGTCTTTCATCTCTCTTTCGTGCGACGCTACATATATAATACCCTCGCCCCCTCTCTCTTCCTCTCTTTGTCTCCAGAACTGGCTCCTGTGCTCAGCCACCCTCCTTGTCCGATCATTCCTGACGACCTTGTCCTTCTTGTAACTCTACCCCTCGCCTCTTCCTCTCCCAAATCGCTCTCACAGCTCTGTCCTTGTCTTTGGACATCCCCCTCGACCACGTACCGCTCACGCATGCCGGGCTTATGGCTCCTCGAAGGTATGGCGAAGCCATGGAACACACGAGGGAACACTCGGCGGAATACTACAAGCAGATGGAAAAAGAGTTGGACGTCTTGACTCT
>JAABUH010002615.1_pt1 | contig 16970 bp, 8 predicted proteins | sample 5559121 | NCBI WGS metagenome assembly JAABUH01 (sample SAMN10711871, study PRJNA513364) | rock metagenome | isolation source: Antarctica rocks | place: Antarctica: Victoria Land, Battleship Promontory nord | collected 2015-12-28
AACGGGCAGGGCCACTGGGCTTTAAACGGCTGCGTGGGGTCTTTGAGGCAAGAAAAGAAAAGCACCGTTCGTAACTTGCTTAAGTTGGCATCATGGCTGGAGGTAGCACTTCGTACAAAATGTAGTATAAAATTTGAAGTCTCCACTGATCAAACCAAATAACCTCTCAACTGCTCACTTATGCTTTTGCACCTTAAGCCGCTCAACCTGAAATGTTTAGGAAGACTGAGAGTATTACAGACAGTATCTGGCTGTCCTCCCTTACCTTTAACTTGAAACATCGATGAATGCCATTATGAACTTTTCGAAGATTTACAGAACGAAATTTCTAGATTCACTTTGACAGCTTTAATACTCCAATAACATTAATTTTCGGAAAGCTAATGGAAAGTCCGCTTTTGCCGAGAACAAGGAGTCAAGCGGTAGGGACGGGCGCATCAACCAGCAAATGGTTCTGCACTTCGTCATTGTATAAGTATAAGATGTAAGCGCTGAAAGGTACGGAGGGGCTCTTTCCTAGATCAAGCTATTACTGCCTATTCACCCAGAATGATCAAGTACCAAAGCATTCATGTAAAAAACATAGGAATAAGAAGGGGAGAAAAGTTAGGACCGCATAAGCAAAACTTCACGTCGCAAGATCGCGCTGATGACTCGAATTTCTCTACCCTTGAAACTGTTCCCCGACAAGCAATTCGCCATGCAGAATTCTACCAAAGTGAGACTTTTCGAAACTCTGCCCTTTCCTCCTCAACGCCATCAAGATTCTCAGAAACCCAACCGGACTGATCGTAAACGGACATTTACTCTCCATAACAACGTCAAACTTTGGCCTGCACCGTGGAGCGATGAAACCGTCGCACGCGGCCTGGGTTTGCTCGTCCGGCGGGCGAAAACACAGTCCCAAGAACCGACAGACCGAAAGATACTCCTTATAGCTTTCCAAATAGAGCTGACCGGCAAATATATTGAGCTGCATAACCAAAGGGGGTGGGGGCCAAAATTTGGGTACTGGGGGAATGGCACAAAATGAAAGATCTTCTAGTGTACGTACAGACATACTAACGCGAGCTGAGTAGACATGCAGGATGACGGTTTTGTGCTGGCGTATGGATGGCAATAATTCGTGAGCTTCGTATGGGCTCAGCACCACGCAGTCGACCGCATTGCGGTTCTTTCCGCTTGCGACCCAGTGGACAGGCCGCAGAAACGAGTCCTGAAGCTGATTTTGGGAAGTGTGTACCGTCCGGGCAAAGTCGGCCGTGACCAGTAAACGCGCCGGCCATTTGTTCATCTCGAGACATTCGATGGCGCTTGTGTTGCCGAAAAGCTCGAAGGCGGGCTGAAAGGCATCTGAACACCGGTCAAGAATACCTTGGTGGACAAAGCGCTTCACATCTCGATGAACGCTGTGGTTGTACGGTGTAAGTGCCAGCGGACGCTCAACCTGTCGCTCCTGCTCGTTCTCTGGTGAGAGCTCGCGCTCCTGTTCCTCCCGAAGTGTTGCGTTACTGAACGATTCCAAACCGAATTCTCGACACTTTGCCCGAATGGCTTCCAGTTGCGTCTCACGTTTTGAGAGTGATTCTTCCTTCACATTATGCAACAAGACTTGTTCTTCATTTCGTCTACTCCCAAATCCGTATCGATCCTGAAGACTTTGCGCCTCAGCTTCGAGCAACGACTTTGCGATGTCTAGAGCAGCGCCTCTGCCTCCACCGTTTGAAGACTCCGACCCTGCTATATGACGACGCTGATGACGCATCCCTTGTGTTGCCCACAACGGAATGCATTTTCTCGTGTTGATGCAGGTTTCCGAAATACTCCATTGTAACACGTCGACTACCTCGATGGTATCGCACCGGGTTTTGCCGCAGCAGTGGAGAATTTTGCGTTCAACTTCCATTGGCCCGCAAAACATGACTGATTGGCCTTTCCCTAGCTTCCGCATTCGCATGCATGCTGTTTGCGTTAGCAGTGAGACATAGAATCCATGGGATTAGGTCATACCTTGTACAAGTCGGTCTTTGGTGAGGTCAGGTCCCAGTGTCACGGCGGCACGGTAATTTGTCGGTAGCTTCAAGTCCGTCCCTCGTGTGTGAGCCTCGTCAAGGTACACCAGGCACTGGTCCATCTGCTTCGCAAAAGGGGAAATCATCAGCGGTTCTATGATGCTGTCACGGCTCAAGACCGACAGATCATTACGATCATCGAAGAATACGGCTGCCTGTGCGTCTGATTCCGGAACTTGCGAGAGCCATGTGCGCGTGACTTCCTCATTCTTCCACTCCAAAACTTGAGCTCCCACATCGAGAATGACGCGCACGGGCGGCTTCGACCTAATGACTATTTGCAGTACCGATTCTCCATCAAGGCTTTCCCTTCCGGACTCCTGCATGGCATGTTTAAAAGAATTTTCGGGCCGTAGTAGACAGTCGAGCACTGCAGCATTTGTGTGAAACTGCGGGGGGAGATCGCACTGACTTATGGACAGTGGTAAGATGTATCTGCTATCGTTTGTCCCACTGAAACCCGTCGTTGGGTGAACTTTCGCTCGTGCGATGTCCCAACCCGAGGAAGACAGCTTGTGTGGAAACTCCTTCATCTCCTTTGGAAAGACAAGATGTGACACATAGAAGTCGATTACGCCTTTAGCGAGCCGCAACGGAGGGAAGACTATCTGAGAACACTGCGCAGGATCGCTCAGATTGATGCCAGTCAATTGTCGAAAGGCAGACGGTAATTCAGGAGCATCTTGAACCCATCGCTCATACTCCTCCTGGGCATGGTCACATGCAAGCAGCTTTTCGAAGGCGATACGTAACTGCTCATCCGAAAGGCCACCATGGTAATAACTCAGACAGGTTAGAACGATGGTGGCATCGGGATGGCTGAACTCAGCCCGCGTTGCTGGATTGTCCTTTGCACGATATGGTACGGCAAGCATGGTCCGCGATAGGTCCAGTCCGTAATTGACGCGCCATCGCTTCTGCTGCAAAGCAAATGCCAGGACCCCACCAGCAATCAGGCCTTTGAGAAGAAGCAAGCTTCTCCTCATCGAGTCAACACTGAAAACGTCATGCTGCAATGGCTCGGAGTCAGCTTCATCCATGTCGGGATCAGTGAGAAACCTAAACAGGACAGCTCGCACGTGTTTGGGAAGATTCCACACGGGCACTCCAGGCAGACCCGCTTCACACACTTCTCTTGCCACCATCTCCAGAAGTTTATCGGCGGCGAAGGGCTGCAGAATTCGTACGCGAGGGAAGCTTCCAGGGCAGGCAGGTGGTAGCTCCAAGCCTTGCGGAAAAAGTTGAAGGACTGTTTGTGCAAAGCGGCTCACAAGTCCTAAGATATGCTCGATGATGGCCCATCGGTCAGGGCTAAACTCAATTGCGCGTTGTGTGCCCATGGTGTATATAAGTTCGAACCAGACACTCAAAATTTCATCACTTTCGTCGAGAATATCACGCGAATTGTCCTCCAGCCAACGCTGTGTCTCGATCAGGATGTTGCCCAGCTCCGACTCATCAGACAGAAGTCTTTCGAGGCCCATCAACTCAAACGAAAGTAGGTGTTCCGGCTGGACGAGAAGTATCCCACCAGTGCGCATACATTCTTCGCACAACTTTCGGATTTGCCTCGCCTTATGCACGTTCAGTCTAACCGAACGTGAGATCGGCACGTGGAAGATGCGTCTACCAAGCAGACCACCAAGCTTCCCCAGCAGCACATGGAACATCTGAGTTGACAGTGGTTTAAGGACGACGACCCGCACAAGCTTCTTCCCATCTGCCAGAGCCGCAGCCACAATGGGAACGATGACGGACGACTTTCCTTCGCCCATGTTCAGCTGCAAGATCGAGTTCGCACCCGACGACGGTGAAATCATTTCTCGGGCAATTTGAGCTTGTACCTGTCGAATCAAGATATTGTTTTCGATTTCGAGAAGCAGCCAGTCCGGATAGTGTGTTATGTCCCAGCCTTGATGACCCGGGTTGCTAAGTTCGCTCAGGAGTTCCGACTTATTTCCGATGCACATAAGAAGGCGTTCGGCACGTTGCAGGGTCGATATTGCCAGTGCGTACTCAATCAAAGAAGCTTTCCAGTCGTCGCGCAAAGAGGATACTTTGCCGCCTGCCAGATGTTGGAGGAGCGACGTCGTTGACAGGCGGGGCCACATTTTCGACCCACAAGCCAGCCGACGCGTAATAGACGTCTCTGCCTGAAGACAATGACAAATCGTGTGGTACACATCGTCAACGTGGTTCTTGCACAGCCTTAGGTGCTTTTCCAGCAGTGGCTTCAGTGCCTTTGGAGATCGGTTAAGTCTGACATCTGCACTGCCATGAAGCGAATCGAAGCTTGTCAACAAATCAATGACATATCGTTGCTCATAGCCACCTAATGATTTCGATAAAAGACGAACTAAAAGTGTCTTAAGCTTGCTGTGGTCCGCTCGATCCTCGTGTTGCTGACCGACCCAGGAACCGAAGTTTGCAAAGGGAGCCGGAGATAGGTCAGGAGCAGATTTCCCCATGATGTCATTTAAGTCGACGTGACTCCGCTTGGGACAATAATGGCACCGAGGCTGCGAAAACGAGTATCCCACTAGGTTTTGATCTCCGATATTTAGATCGTCTAATATTTCTTGCGCTCGGCCGATAGACTCTTTAAACTTAGCATTACGGTACCAGCTTTGGAACCAGATCCGTGCATCCTCTGTGGCCTCCTGCACGGAAATGTAGGTGTTAAAATCAATGCCTACAGGATCGTAAATATATGATTTGGGCCACTGACAAACCAGTGCATCCACGAAGAGGTTGATACGTTCTTCTATAGCCGCTTGGTGGTCGTCCCTTCGACGCCCGTCAGCCTCTGCAGAAGTCTCGTAGGAAAATTGAGGGAGCTTGGATTCCGGACATAAAGAAAACGGCCGTGCCCTGTTTTTAGTCACGTCTTCCAATTTCTTCCGATCTGGTTTAAAGCCATGCGATAGTTGGAACGACGTATAGTCTGGCGGTCTTATTACACGAAGTTTGGGAACCGTTGCGAAAGCCAAAAGTGTCTGGACAAACTCTTGGTTTGCGTGCTGCGAATACATTAGTGTGGAGAGAAACATCATGATTCTATATTTATCCGAGTCCACTGCACTATGAGATAAAGCAGTCTGTAACGTACACCAGTCTTCTGGGAAAATTTCGGCGAGTGGATCCAGCCATTTGACAGCATAGCCTAGAGAGAAGGTATCTTCTGTTCTGCAACCACGGAGCGGCTTCCCCCATGACTCGATCTCACGGAGCAACTGTGAACAGCCTCTCAAGTTTTTAGACCAGCCGTCGACCAGCTTCGCAATGTGACAAACTTGGGACTCTCGTATGCTGTTTGGCACATGGTCTCGGGCAGTATAAACGACATCGTGCTCTGCTGTATGATTCTCAGCCCCAAATCCGTGTACGCGATAGGTAGACTCCCGGATGGCGGCCCTCTTAAGTAAGTGTTGGTCGCCGCAGATGTCTGCATTCGGTAGGTCCGCGGGTTTATCATGAAATGCGTCAAGCGTTCTCGCTTGATCGAAAATTGACCACACGGATTTGCAAAAAGAACTGTGCTGTGAAAGTGGAGACAATGTCTTCCATTCTACCTCCTGCATCACTTGTAGGTGCCGTGGGTAATACTGACGACGCGGGGTCAGTCGTGCGAGGAGCACCAGTAGGTCAATTTCCATCTGTTCAAGCCTGAGAAAAGACCGGACGGAGGGGGATGCTAGTGTGTAGAGGGCTTCTTCGGTGCCAGTCCGACCAGTGAGCTCGTCGGTCAGACAGTGGGCTGTTACAGCGTGAAGATAATATTTGAACAGCTTGCTCTTGAGGCTGCCGTTGTCGATAAGTCGTCCGATTCCACAGTCAATGTTGTAGAGATAATACGAAAGGTGTTGCGTTGAAGTGTCAATGTGAACACGTACATGAGGGTCCTCTGATTTGAATAGGACGTCGCCGTGGGGGATGATGACGCTGCGCGACGAGTCGTTATTTCCCCGAAGGACGAGCTTGTTGACCAGTCCGGTAAGGGTGCCAAATGATTGGTTAGCATCCACAGCCATTCCACAGAATTGCTTCGATTCAAGCTGCGGGGCGTCTTTTCCCAGGAAAAAGTCAAGTTTCAGTCGGGGCAAATGCACCTCCAGCACTTCCGTTTCACAGTTGAGTATGATGTGTACATGAGTTGCATGTTCTAACGGGCTCAGGATCGTTGACACGGCCTTTGCTGTGGGTGTACGAAGGTCTATTAATTTCGACGAACCCCGGATCAACAAGTTTTCTCCTTGGCTGCCAGACCGCATCTGCCAGTTCTGTGATGCCGGCGTCCAAGCATTATGTAACGGTCGCCATTCGACGAAGCCCGTGTTAATGTCCAGCCAATGCGCGTAATCTTGAACGAAAGCATGTGGAAAGTCACCGTCTAAAGTGTGCACTGGAAGTAGTTCGTAGACCTTTCCTTGTTTTCTTGCCCGAATGATGAGTTCGGAGTCATGCATGCCAAAGTACAACTGTTACAATGTTTATTAGCAACATAAAGAAAAGGAAAAGAGGAGAAGAGAAAAGAAAAGTGTAACGTTTACTTGGTGGTCAAATAACTCATTCCGGGCTTCGAAAACCGTTCCACTCATAGTTGACGGGACAACATCGAGAACTTTCTGTTCCGCGCATCAATCGGTTAGCTTTCCTTCCTAAGATATTTCGAACAGAACATATTTCTTTACCTCGCCAAATAATCGACGGAAAGTGGGATGTGATTCGTACGAGTGGGGAAGCCTTGTGAGCGGCGATCCATTGACAAGCAAACTTCCATCTAGCAGATTGTAATGAACCAGCATCGACGAAAGACCACCTTCGTTAGACGTCTCCGTCACGAGCCACCGCTCGCTGGGCGTTTCTAAGGCCGTCCATGATGATCCTGGTTTATATCCCGCCCAAAGTCGAACAACTGTGCTATCGAGGCCGCCGCGGACCTCCAGAATCCACTTGCGCAGAAGTGGTTCGAGATGACATGACAGCCTCCAATGTCGCCGCAATAATGCTTTGATCGGTGCAGGCAGATTGTCTATGACAGCTGGACATCGATCATGAACGATGATTGAGCATTCAGTCGCGACTGCAATGTCCTCGTCCGATTTGAACAGATAATGAAGATGGTGAGGATCAATATCAAATGTCCCATAACAAGTTAAAGCCATTTCAAGCGTCAGTGCATTCAAGTTTTTCAGCTCCTCCTCCTCCTGTCCTTCCTGCAACTTTTGCCCCAATTCACGGGTCCAGCCCAACGAGATTGCTCGTGCTCTTCGCAGAAAACGGGAGCAACCCTCGTGAACCACGTTGCAGGAAGAAAGAGAGAAGAGTCGAGATGCAAGAGCGACAAAAGTACGCGCCGCTGCGGCACCCTGCCAGTTGCCCTCGATCGTACCAACCGCATCGTCCAAGACCGACAGCAATGATTTCCCAAATTCCTCCTCTTCAAGGTCGGCGTGGGATTCTCGACAGACTTCTCCTTTGCTGAGGGGCCCCACTTGCCATGCGGCCTGAGTGACCAAAGCGTGCGTTCCCTGGCAATTGAAGTTAAGGACACGAGTGGTGAGTTCACGAGCAATGTTCCGCCATTGCAGTCGATGACCTGACCGCAAAGTTCCAAAGGCGTAGAACTCATGCATCGTCAGCGCCTCAGGACACTCAGCTTGGCTCGCAATAATCTCGTTGGAGGTGTGGATTGTGTTGTTCACAGCGTACTGCAGTCCTCCATACGGCCCAGCTGGAAGCTTGAGTGTGCACTTTTCACGTACATCGTAGCAACCTAGGAGCTCTTCCGTCCATCTCGATTTCTTCGAATCGTATAAAGTATAATTCAAGCCGTTGTTAACGCATACGTCAGCCTCACTGGCCAGAGAAATTTCCTGACGTCGATAGTGCGAGATAACAAAAGGTTTCGTCATCGATGCGAGCTGAACTCTTCCTGCTTGCGATTTGACGAATTTGCTTAGACCATCGTAGCTGTATAGAGGGTATACCACCTGCTCCCTGGTATTGCCTTGACGACGAGATCGAGCGCCAGGTTCAACGGAGAACATGTCGACAAGAAGGCTATACGTGGTATCCCGCCATTTGCATATAATGGTGGGCACGTCGAGTTCAAATACCACGGCCTTCGCCTGCAGGTCGTTCTCCGGAAGTGGCCATTCATGAACATCAATGCCGAGGTGTTCGGCCTTTGATTTCAGCTCGCATTTCTGACAGGAGCCGCTGTGTTCAGAAACGTTTCGACGTCTCCGCCACCGAGAAACGTACTGGCAACCCATCCCGTCAGACTGCTTCATCAGGTTGTGATACTCCTGAAGTTTCTCCGTTAGCTCGGATATTTTTCGAGACCGTTCATTCTGCGCTTCCGCCTCGATCTGCCGTCGTAAGTTCTGGTGATGTGGTGACTGCTGGAAGTACTGTACGGCAAAGCTCTTCGTTGCATCGACAGACCGAAAGATGGAGGGATATCCCGATATAGCTGCTTTTCTTCTCGTTGCGAGATGCTGTTCAACGTGGAATAATCGTTCCATCTGAGACTTCTTGGGCAAGAGCAGGGGCTCGAACAGCGACGGCGGGAACTCTGGATCGTAGTCATGTAATAAAGGGTAGTGGTGCAGCGCGCACTTGTCAAGCGCAACCCACAAGTCCATCGAGGTGAGGAGCATCAGAGAGATGTCTTCCGGCATATCTGCATAAGCGGAAGAAGCTACCGACGTGTAGGTGTCAATGACCTCTGTGAGGGCCGTGCAGGCGTCTCTGCGTTCAGTGTTTGCCCGCAGCCAGTCATGGAGAGAGTCGCGCACCCAGAGTTCCAGGTCTACAAGATACAGACGGGCTTGACCACCGTCCACCCCCATTAACAGACTCAGATCTGGCAAACTTGAGCTGCTCTGCGAGACGCGGCGACCACAGTATGACGTAAAATGGTGGGAGGTTGAGGCTGACGCCGACCGCGCTGGCACTTTCGCCAGGTACGGCCGCAACTTTGGGAGTGTTAGTTGAGTATCTTGGAGGAAAGACAGCTGCGATGGGAGCCAGTTTAGCTGCGTCCCTAGGGGATCCGGATTCTTCTCCACGGAATCCCATCTGCGAACCAATTCATGTTGGACAGCCCCCATTACCGTTTCTACATACTCCAACCAGGCGGTTCCATCCACTGCCCCAAGTTTCAGAGCACGGCGGCTGATCTTTGCTGTCATAATAAAGAGTACATCACTCGGTAGGGAAGCTTTCAGAGCGCTTTCCAAGATGTGGGCCATGAAAAAGAGCATGAAAGACTTGTACAGCATGTGCGGCTCCTCATCATTGTCGCGCAGGAGACTCGTCTGCAATGCAACGCGAAGGAAGAGCCACAAGGGGGAGCGTCGCCACGGTTTGAATGCACCCTTCCACAGAACGTCGTCGCGAGTGTGCTTGTAGATGCGAGGAACATCGAGCGGCTGGCCAACGGCTCGTAGAATCCCTGTGAGCATCTCGGTGACAAATCTCGGGTGCACTGTGTCCCTGGTCTCAATGACTTTCGAGTGCGCCTTTTTTGCAATCGGCCAGACTTCTTTGGGCGTCTTAGCATCAAGCTTCGTGAGTAACTCCGACAGCGATTCAACAAAGCTGGCATCTGCAATTCGGTCTTGACCAATTGCCACAGCTGGACCGGGGAAGCACCGTCGCAGCCGGCCCATGGTCCCAATGACGGCGTTAGTGGTTGGCGAGATTTCGAATGACTCGAACGAATATTGGTCTGAAGATCTCCGGACGATGAGCCCAGCGTTCTGGGCGCGGATGTGGGACGCGAGAATATCTAAATCAACGCGAATAATATTTAGCACCTACTTCGTCCCCAAGGGCCGGTTCGTTCGTACCTCCATCAACCATTTTCCCCAGCTTTGTTTCCACCTTTTCGGCCACCAGTCCTCCAAAGTGGTCCCGTAACTCGAGCATGTTGCCGACCATCTCGATGCAGGTGGTCCATTCCGAGCGCTCCTGCTCCGGAATATGAGCTTGGAGACATCTCAATGCTGCCAGCACCTTCTCTATCAGAGCAGCACTCTTCGTAACATCGTTGTCATTGTTCTGCGGCAATTTTGGAGGGAGGAAGACGTGATTGATGACGTAATTCAACTCTTTACACATTTTAATGTCTTTTCCGACTGAAGTCTTGAATGTGGGAAAGGAATGATCGATGTGAACCTTCTGCCAAGAGATACAAGATAGACAATCATTCTCTTCGTGTTTTAAGGTGACAAAGATTCGAGATTGATGTGCTGGACAAGAAGCGGGGATATTGGGCTTGGGTTGCTTATCTAATTTTAGAGAAAGGCTACAGCGTTTGGAGAGTTCACGTGATTCGCTAGGCGGCAGCGGTTATCTCTGCCTCAACAGTTAGCGCCCTATCAAGAGTCTTTCCGCCCATACGCTCCTCCGCGCCCACTCCGGAACCCCAAACCACACCACCGTTGACATAGTGCCGGCTCTACATCCCACAGTTTACTTGGATTGGAGTGTGGTAACTCAGATAGATTCGAGAAGCAACGACGATAGCGGCAAGGGAGAGGGTGAGAGGAGAGAGGAGCGCGCGCCGGCAGTGTGAGGGGTCGGTGTGCGTAGGGTTGGTGGGAATGGCCCTTTGGCGACGGGCCCGATGTCGTATGAGGAGGAAGAGAGAGAGGGAAAGGAAGGATAAGGCGAGGAATTGGGTATGGGAGGAGGGCATGTCATAGCCTTTGCCTTGAAGCAACAGAAGGCCACTCTCGAGCAATCTTTTCCTTCGTCAAGATTGCTATCATTGTAGTCCCTACAATCTAAAATTTCATCGCCTTTCCTTTTCCCAGGCCCTCTCCCGGACCCATCCTACCAACCTCTCCAATTCCGGATGATCCGAAATAAGTAGGGATGCTGGTCGTCTCTACTGAAGAATCGTAAGCTTAGTGTGATTATCCCAGATCCTCCTTTACCCAAATACTCATCATCCCACACACATGTCTCTAGCACGCCGTGATGCCGCATCTTTCATGAAATCCTCACCAGAACGAAAGTCGTTCTGTCCTGCCAAACCTAACGTTCGATATATTGTTTTGTTACGACCATACCTGCCTACTGTCCTCCAACAAGGACGGGGATATCGCCCGCAGCTTCGGCCATCCGTAGGCCGTGGGTGGTGGCAACAGGATTCTCTCTCCGTTCGCCCTCGCTGGAGACCGGAATTCTTTGGTGGATCTTACGAGAGATCTGAATCACTGCACACGGTAGGTTTGCCCTTTGACTGGTTAATAATTGCTAACTGGACGTCTAGTGCACACTTACATTCCACCATAATCGCAAAGTTCTACCTCCTTTGCAGATTTGCCACCTTCGAATTTGGTGCAACTCTGACGCTTTTGGTACCTACTTAAATCAGCTTGAACTGAACAGAGGTCTTGTGAAAGCGCCTTACTTTCCATAGCCGTCTTCTTGCTTTCTTCTTTTTCCATGCCCATTCTCGTCAGCCTCTGCGCATTCTCTCTCGTCTCTGTCATTTTCCCCAAGTCATCCATATTGAATTGTAACTCGAGGTTGTGTTCGGCCATTGCAGCGTTTCCGCTGAGTCCATAAAGAGTCGCGAGCGTGAAGAGGAGGGATGTTGAGAGATCGTATTAAAGAAGTACAATGTACGCAAAGAATGGTTGTCTGCAAAAGTTTGCTCCATATACAGACACGTCAATATTCCAATGCAAGGAGAGGGCTCCTAGTTCTCTTGGTTGAGAATAATTGGACGGATTCAACCCCCTTACTCTCACCCCTAAGCAGCTACCCGAATCACGCGTTGTCTGGAACCTGGCCATCCTCACATTTCCAAAGGCCAACGAGGTATGCAATGCGAAGATGGAGAATGCGGAGCTCCTTAGGCGGTCTCAGTCCTTCATTGCTGCGTTGAAGGATGACATCTGAGAGATTGGATTGATAAAGGAACGTCCAACAAGTAACTTATCGCTATGCTTGTAAATTGTACCTCATAGGCTCTACAGACTGGGGTTTCTCAATTGAAATAGTCTCTTATTTAATTCAACAGCTATAGATAATGGAATATGGTCGTGGTTGTTAAAGCAATCAATTAAAGACAACTGATTGACTTGAATGGAGTCGGGATTGTATAAGGTGCTAATTATGGAAAATACAAACCCTGTCCTACTCTACATCAGGGTGTCTATATAATGAACGTGCCCCAAATGAAGTTGCCTGCCGCCTTCTAGATCATTTCGTGTCATTCTTCAACTCACAGCTATGCTCGAATACAAAAGATCTCAATCTTTCAGCTTTGTAGAGTAGTGTAATTGAGGCAAGACTCCTGGACTAGACGCATCGAACAAGGAGCTTCTCAAAGTCATGATCATTTCAACTTGAGCGGTAGACATTGCAGAGACGCAGTTCCCAAATTTCTACTCCGACAGTATGACTGACCCTTCCCTCTGTCAACCTTTTGGACCTCCCATTCCACGGTCGTGCGTCGTCGGATTGACGTGGTATCTTGTCCAGATACTGTTTCTGCCTGTTTGACTCCACAATAAACCCCAAAGAGAAGGCACGAAGAGGATATCGCTCACTGTGTGTCCCTTGTCGTCGTTTCGTCCTCAGTGATGCTTGATGCGGCAATCATTTTTCCGAAGCGATTCTCTTTCAGTTTTTACACAATCCAAGCAAAGGCCTGTCTTTGTATCCGACATATTTTCTTTCTCATTTCGCAACTCCTCTCTCAGATTCAAATCCTGATAATATTGGCATGAGCAATAACTTAATCCGCACGATGTGGCCGCTGGTTCCTGAAGAAACAGCATTCGACTGAAGATGACTGAGATGCTTGCTTGTCGAAGCTCTATTGCCACAGGCCATAACTGACACGATCGGAGGCTGTCGAGATATTGCCCAGCTAGTTGAAAAGTGGCCGTGCATGATGACTCTTGAAAGAGACTAGTGATTGGGCTCTCGATCGCGTTCACTAAGCTCATATTGACTTCAGCCCTTCTCGCCTCAAACTCCGCTGAGATGTGTCAGTCTCATAATCTTTCAAGCTTCACTGACATACCCAGTATATTACCAGCAACAAGGTCATGATCAATCACTCCCGGCAGATTGACGAATGGTCCGACCTGAACCAACAGAATCTCCCATGAAATTCTTGAGAAGGCATCCGGAATGTCTAGAACGTAAGCTGCAAACAAGAGCTTATTGAGGTCCTTCGCGGCAAAAGATTCGATCTTTGCCTGAAGCCACATCGCGCTCCAAGGCGCAAGGGCGCTGGTGCAATTGTACTTATCGCAAATAATTGCAAGATCGTGCAGGCAGGTCAAGGCGAGCTTTTTAGGAACCTCATCTGTTCGAAAGTGGATAACATTGCAGAGTACGATGAAAGCCTCTGCATTATCATCTGGTAGAGGGATTAAAGGCTTTCCTGATGCCGGATAATTGCTCAGGCCTTCTTTGAATTGAGAGTTGAACATTGCTGTGAATACCGGGAGGCTAGAGTAAGAACCTTGGAGGAAACAAGTAGATATATTTTGCCATCGGGACAAGAGACTTCCAGAGTAGCATCACCATTGGGGTCAATATTGATTACTGAAGCTTCGTCTTCTGCCATGTTCAATCTATTGTAAAGATGAACAAGAACAAAAATATTGAAAAAGTGACAAACTTGCGGGGTCACACATGTCATTTGTTAGGCAGCAGTCTCGACTAATAACGCCATTTCCTCCAGCCTATGAGGGTTCTGCGCAGGCTGCGGAAATGCTGGGTAAAGTGACTGAGGGGAAGGAGTTGGTGGCCAAATCAGATCGTAGGGAAGCTGCGTCTCCACGGCCTGCGCCAGTTTAAGGTGCGGATTTGGGTACTCCTAGAAAATGGAAGATACCCTTGAGACCTTGTAAATCACCCTTCACACTGTCCGCTAAATCTGGGTGGACCCAATGTTCTGTCCACCCCCCTCCGAAATCAATTACCCAAGTGTCGTCGTTTCTGTCGACGAGAATATTGTCCGCTTTTACATCACCCCATACTACTCCAACATCATGAGCTAATATCTATAAATCCGCATCAGTTGCTCGAATAATAAGGAGAGCGTTGCCAGAAAACACCAAAGTTTCTGAAGATTTCCAAGTGTGCATGCAAGAATGTGTGATTTGGAGGACACGATCTGTGCTGTCGAAAGAAAAGCTTGTAATCTAGTAGTCAACTATTGGCTTGGTAATTAAGATTGGAAGGTGGACAGCGCTCGGTAGGCTTGAAAAGGCTTATCTATAGAGAGATTGAAGTATCTCAGGTAAATATCCTACCGATGTCGCGAAGAAGCGCAGGGAATATTCACCCTAGACCCGTGGATCCTGCCGCGGTAATTACATAAGTTGGGTCGGGGATGCAGCGCCATTTTCGACCTTGCTTTCCGCTGCAGCACATCACTTCCACAAAGCACCGTAGGACGACACGCGTAGTAATGCAGGTGGGGATGATGGCTCAAATACTTTGGCTGCGTACTTTGCCCCCTCACCTGAGTCCTTGACTGATGGTGCTAGTACTGGCCCACTTTACCATACCGAGCTGAAAGGAGTGCGCGAAAACGTTCACAATGTAAATATAAACCGTGAGTGGCCATCTGCGATGTTCGAGGGATTGTTTAAATCATTTAATGGATGATCTCCCCTGTAACATTGGAGGGATCATCGCTAGCAATGTCTTCCTCCCCAGTCAAGCTCCTTGATATCCTGCAGGCTACGGAGTTGCTTTAGGCCTGCTCCTATTTTGTGGGATTGTATGCACCGGTATCTCCATCGGGTTGAGAGCTGAAAATAGAAGGAGCGATTACAAGGTTGAGTCTCCGGGACAGAATGCCAACGGTAACTTACTCAACTCGACAACATCTCCTTGCAGTCGCTAATCATGTCCAAGGTCGATCCGCACATGCTCTCGCATTATGTCACGGAACTCAGGTCATCTCGCAACGGTCAAGGGGAATGGTTCTTGTGATAACGCTACTACCGTAACGCACATTGATCTGCTGCTCCAGTTCATGAACGACTACTTCGGCTCTAATGTCCGAAGGCTCAAGTCTTTGTTCCACCTTCTCTGGGCTTTGTTCAAGCCCAACATTATGGTTTACACGACTTGTCCTGGGTCTGGGAAGCCTAGATGCGTCAAATTTGTCTCTGCCGAAGAAAAGAACTCCGTCTATAAAGGCAAATATTTCAATGTGGACTGCCACTATTTGAATCATGATGGCAAGCGTTTCGGAGAAGCTACAGTTACGCTTGAGATACCTGAGTTTTCTGGAGTGCAGAAAATCCATGCGCTTGATGTATTTCCGCTTCAATTCCACAAGGAGGAAGAGACTGTTCGGAGCGAGTTGATGAGATACGGCCGCAACTTTGTGTCTCTTCAAGGAATTCATCACCAGCATTATCATGGCGCAGCATTCTATATGCGGAAAGGCGTACCGGTCAAATTCCACGTGAAGGGCAGAGTTATTGCGGACGCAACTTTCTTTCAAGGAGTCTAACCCCAATTACAGCATTCCTAAGATCCAGGAATTTTCTGATGGCTTGGGCGAATTCTCACTATTGTGGGAAAATCAATCGTTGGAGTCCACGCTGGAAAGACCAGTCGCTACAGAAGATATGCAAAGCGAAGACCTGCTCATTTGCAGCCCGACGGTCCTTGGGTACTCTCTACATGATAAGCAGTGGCGTATGGATACCACAATCCTTTTTGAAAATGCCGTCATCTAACATTTTGATTATAGTCGAACTCGCTGTGGCCGAATTGAAAGATGTCGAGTGGGACCCGACGCCGTTTGAGCGCCTTGAGCTTAAACAAGAGAAGATGATAATCCAAGCTCTTGCGGAGAGCGTCCAACCAGGACAAGACGTAATGTTCGACGATTTTGTGTCTGGCAAAGGCCAGGGAGTCATCTCTCTTCTTGCGCAACACGCTCCAGATATCCCGGCACCGAAGCCTCTGGGCTTGGTGTCTTCGAACAGGACGTCTTACATATTCATGTCCTTCGTTCCCGGCCTGACCGTCAACCAAATATGGCCCCAGCTATCTAGAGATCAAAAAGCCTCGATTAGCGATCAACTCAACGATGCACTTCTGAGGCTAAGGGCTTTGAATGTGCCTGACTCTGTTTCTCTTGGCGGTGTAGATGGCGAAGGATGTAAAGACACCAGACGTCATACCCGGATTTGTCAAGAATCCGTTAGGACATGTGCAGCGTTTGAAGACTTCAAGTTCTCCAATCCACACTTTGGGAGTTCCGCATATATTTCCCTCCTGCGTGGTCTCTCATCAAGCCACACAGCTAAGGTCGTTTTCTCGCATGGAGATCTTCGACCTGAAAATATTGTGGTTCAGCCTGATCAGCATGGCAATTACTTTCTCACCGGAATCCTCGACTGGGAGAAGAGCGGATTCTATCCAGATTACTTCGAATGCACCAAGGCAACTAGCAACATGTCACCCTCAAACGCGGACGATTGGTACCTTTATCTACCGAGGTGCACCTCGCCAAGTACGTACCCTCTGATGTGGCTCGTGGATCGGGTTTGGGACATCCATATTGCTTGAGGCAAATATTTCACGAATCGAATAGTCATTCGATTTCACCTATTGGTATCTTGTAAACATGCGAAGCTGCGCTTCGGTAGGGTTCAAGGTACAGAAGGGAGGTACGGATCGCCGAAGAACTTGAAAAAGGAATATTTATGAGAACGGAAGGGGAGAGAAGGCTGATAGCCTCGTCGATAGGGGAGCGGAGAGCTTCGCAGGAAGATGTCATACGCCATTGTAGTGCTTCGTTAATCTGGTCTGTAGTGACAGAAACTTAAGCGAGCTACTTTAACTCTTCCTTGGCTCGCCTGTAGTTAATTATGTTCAACAGAT
>JAABUH010002619.1_pt1 | contig 16939 bp, 25 predicted proteins | sample 5559121 | NCBI WGS metagenome assembly JAABUH01 (sample SAMN10711871, study PRJNA513364) | rock metagenome | isolation source: Antarctica rocks | place: Antarctica: Victoria Land, Battleship Promontory nord | collected 2015-12-28
TACTGTACACACCCATAGTGGATGGTTTTAGCAACCCGCTCACGCACGCCGGCGGCACCTGCTGCACTCCATGCAAAAGCTCCATGCAGAAGCTCTCTCACGACCTTGGCACGCCGCGCGAGGGCCTGTGCAGGCGCTGCCGGCGCTATGCTGCGCTGTGTGTCCCGTGGAGCGGCCGCCTGCGCGCGCCAGGCACGCCCACACCTGGAGCCCCTGCCCCAAGCGCTTGCGCAAAAGAGCACGCCGGAGAGAGCAAGCCGCGCGCACCAGGGCAGGGCGCCCAGGCGGGCCCACAGCGCAGCGCCCTGGCGGTATGCGCCATAGCTGACGAGGAAGAGCACCGACAGCAGGACGGCGTGCACGATCAGCTTCTCCCACCACTCGAAGCAGTAGGCGGCGAAGGATATCTCGTACTGGAACCAGAGGATGCGCACGCGCCTGCGCGCTGGTGCAGTCAGCATGCTGCCCCCCCTCTGAGATATACGTGGCAGGTGTCGTGACGCTACCGGCGCGCACGCAGCACACCTCACAAGCCGCTGCAGGGGGGTCCGCGTGTGCGCGGGCGTCTGGTCACGGCGAAGGACGGAGGGGAGGCCCATACGCCGTGCGCGGTCGTCCACCTGTTCAGCGTCCCGTTGCGGCACATTCGCGTCATGCTTTGCCGCGTGGCTGGCGCCCGAGGCGAATGGCGCAGCGCATGTGCATAACCACACTTCACCGCCAGTGAGCAGCTGCGATGTCACAGCTTGATCTGTGCGTGTGCGTGTGCCGTGGTAGGGCCAGCACTGTCGCCCTCAGGTCGCTAGTTGCTGACTCGCAGTGCGTCTGGAGCTGCACTGCAGGGAGCAGGTTCTGCTAGGTTCTGTGCTGCAAAGACGGGACAGGCAGCAGGTGGCTATAAATTTGAGCGAAGCAAGTTCTGCAAAGCCGTTGCACCCATGGTGAGTGGCTAGCGTCCCTGTTCTTGCTGGCTTTGCTTGGTGCATGACGTGCAAGTGTTTCTGTTCGTGGAGGGAGGCTGTGCCTCCGGGGCAGGCAGCGGCTGAGTGGCTGCCACCTCGCAGGCTCTTCCCGGGCAGAACACGCCGGACGGGGTGCCGTCCTTCAAGCTGGTGCTTGTCGGCGACGGTGGCACAGGCGGGCGCCCGGCACGGCTGTTGTGTGGTCTGACCGCTGGCTTACTTCTTGCCTGCCAAGCGTGGCTGGTGCAATCGGCGCCTGCGGGCCCCGGAGCTCGGGCAGGGCCTGATTCCGTGTGTGGGGATTCTGCATCAGGCAAGACCACGTTCGTGAAGAGGCATCTGACTGGCGAGTTCGAGAAGAAGTACGAGCGTGCGCGCCCGGCCCGCGTCCCGCGCCGGTCGCGCCGCGAGGGGCGCGCCGCGCGCCCCATCAGCTCCGCCGCGCGCTGCCTTTGAGCGCGCGCCTGCCTGCGCCGCGCAGCCACGATCGGCGTGGAGGTGCACCCGCTGGACTTTACGACCAACCGCGGCAAGCTGCGCTTCTACTGCTGGGACACGGCCGGGCAGGAGAAGTTTGGCGGCCTGCGCGATGGGTACTACATCCACGGCCAGTGCGCGATAATCATGTTCGACGTGACCTCGCGGCTGACGTACAAGAACGTCCCGACTTGGCACCGCGACCTGTGCCGGTGCGGCGCATGCGAGCCGACGATGCCCCGCGCGCGCAGCCGCGCCGCAGCAGCCAGACGGCGCTGAGCGGCCGCGCCGCGCAGGGTGTGCGAAAACATCCCCATCGTCCTCTGCGGCAACAAGGTGGACGTGAAGAATCGGCAAGTGAAGCCGAAGCAGGTCACCTTCCACAGGCGCGGCCGCGCCGTCTCTCCTTCCCTGTGGCCCGCTCGAACACCCAGTCTGGCCCATGCTCGCGGCCGCCCTGGCGCAGCCAGTGGGGCGAGGCGTGCGCGCGCGCGCGCGCACAGGAAGAAGAACCTGCAGTACCACGAGATCTCCGCGAAGAGCAACTACAACTACGAGAAGCCGTTCCTGTACCTGGCGCGGAAGCTGGTCGGGTGCGCGCCCGCGCCCGCCGCGCGCGCTCCGTCTCTGCGCTGCACAGCAAGCTGGAGGGAGCTGGAGGAAGAGCTGGAGTACAGAAGCTGGAAGGATCGAGCTAGAGAACAAAGGTTGGAGGAAATATGCTGGATGGTGAATGCTGGTGGAAAGGTCCTAGAAAGGGAAAGCTGGGGAGCGAGCTGGAGGACGGCAAGCAGATAGAGGCGGCGCACACTGGAGCGCGGCGGGCGGCCGAGAGCGGGCGTGGCTGCGCGCGCAGGGATGCCAACCTGCACTTCGTGGAGCAGGTGGCGCTCGCGCCGCCGGAGGTGCAGATCGACGTCGCGCAGCAGCAGGCGTACGAGCAGCAGCTGGCCGAGGCGGCCAACGCGCCGCTGCCCGACGAGGACGACGACCTGCTCGACGGCTGAGCGCGCGCGCGCGCCCGGGGGTCGCCGCCTGGGGGGGCGCCGCCTGGGGGCCGCCGCCTGGGGAGCCGGGGCGGGTTCCTGGCCACTGCGCCGCTGCCCAACGAGGACGGCTGCCTGCTCGACGGCTGCGCGGCAGCGCGCCCGGGGGCTGCCTGCGGTCGCCTGGGGTTGCCTGGAACTGGGTTGCCTGAGGTCGCTGCGCCCGCGCCCGAGAGACGCGCCGCTGGCCGACTGGGACGGCGGCCTGCACAGCAAGCGGCTGGGGCCGGCCCGCGGGGCTGCTGCGCCCATGCGTGCGCGGCGGCGTGCGCGGCGGCGTGCACCTGGGCGGCCGCGGCGCCGCCTTGTGCGGGTGTGTTGGCCGTCGCCAGGCCGTACCCAACTGGCGCTTGGGCGGGTGGGGGCCGGCTCGCTCGCGCGCCCCTACATGAAGGCTCGCGGCGGTGCTTGGTGAGGGCGCGGGTGGGCGGCAGCATGGCGTGCATGGGTCCGCTGTGCGCAGCAGCAGTTGATGGCGGCGTTTTCCCGGCAGGCAGTTGTGCGCGGCTGGGTACTAGGCGGGCAGCGGAGCGGGCGAGAAGGGTTGCGGGCTGCGCTGGGTGCGGGGTGTGCTGCGCAGGCAGGGCGCCCGTGCAGGGAGCGAGGTCATAAACCTGGTGTAGGTGGTGCGTCCGCAGCACTGCCGTGAATGGCAAAGCAGGCACGCTCAGGCATGCACTTGCCGCCAGCGCGCCAACGCCGCGCCCAGCACCACTGACCGCCTGCTGCCAGGCATGACCTGAGCGCGAGCGCTGCTGCCTGCGCGCCTGTGGCAAGCCTGGGCGCTTTTAAGGAGGGCGGTGTTCATGCGGGCTGCATGCGCGCCGCGGGGTGCTGCATGAGTGCTTCATGGCTGTTGCTCGTCTTAGCCATGGCGCCCGGACCGCTGCGGTACGGGGTGGGTGCATGCAGGACGCTAGATGCATGTCAACCACGGGCCGGGCATAGGTTTTGTGGTCACTGACTGACGCGTGCCTGGTTCCACCAATGACCCTGTGAGTGACAGACATTGGGTCGTACCCACATTGCTGTTTTTGACACAGTGTTTTCCAGCCCCACTACGCTTATCCTGCAGTTGGAAGGGCCGGCTTGCAACATTTACCCGCTGCCAGGCACTGCACACAGCTCTGAACAGATCGCGGTTGAACCACATGTCAGTCTCAGATGTGCAGTGCTACACCATGCGCACACGACAGTTGTTTTGCATGTCGTGTTCCATGACGCCCTGAACCAATGCTTGTGACACACAGTTTGACCGAGCAGTGTACAGAACCGGGCACGACGGTGCCGGCCACCCCAGGCAGCGTGCAAACAGTGTGCTGGGCTACGCCTCTTCCTTCACTCGCCGCAGGGCCGCCTCCAGCTCCGGCAGCGCCTCGAACAGATCGGCAACCAGGCCGTAGTCTGCAACCTGCGCCCCCACACCAGCCCTCCTCTCGCCATGCACCCAGCGCATGCCGCACAACCTGTGGCGCCCCTGCCTGACACCCTCTTCTTTGACGCCATGCACCGATGAAGCAGGGAGCACAAGAGGGAAAGACGTCCCGCAGCGCCGGCGGTGTTCACACGCGCGCACATCATGCCCCACGCCGCCGCGAGGCGCCAAGCCAGGGGCGCGCAGCGCGCCCCGCCCGCCCGCCCGCCCCGCGCAGGGGGCGCCGCGCGCGGCGGCGCGCGCGCCTGGAAGATGGGCGCGTCCGCGTCCGCGTTGATGGCCACGATGCACTTGGAGTCCTTCATGCCGGCCAGGTGCTGGATCGCGCCCGAGATGCCCACCGCGATGTACAGCTCCGGCGCCACCACCTTGCCGGTCTGGCCGACCTGCGCGCGCCCGGCTGCAGGCCACCCTGAGTACCAGGCTCGCCACGCTGGGCGGTGTGACACTGGACCGAGCAGCGCATGCATGACGTGCGATGCAGACCTGCCGCGGCCTGGAAGGGCTGCTTTCGACGCATCATGATGCGCTTCGGGCCCGTGCGTGCCACAGCTCGCGCGCCTGCAGGTCGTTGCCCACAAATCCGGCGTCCACAGCCGCGCGCGAGGCGCCGATCGCGCCGCCCAGCAGCGCCGCGATGGCGTCCAGGCGCTGGAAGCCCTCTGCACTCTTCAGTCCGCGCCCGCCTGCCGCGTTGGCACCCCGCGGCCTTGCCTTCCCCAACCCTAGACCTCAAAGGTATGGTCTCCCCACCCGTAGTCATGTGGGAGGTATGCCATGATGGGCCAGTGAAACCATCTGCCCCGCCGTGCGCGCCGCCACCGGCCCTGCGCCTCGCCTGGCCGCGGCATGCCCTTGCAGCAACGCAGCATGCAGTGCTGGCTGCGCGCGGGGAGGCGGCAGCGCGGGGCCAGCAGCAAATCCTGCGCAAGCTGGCGGGCCCAGAAATTGGCGGGGCGCCGGACCTGCGACCACGACCTTGGCGGCGCCCAGGTCGGGGCGCTCGCTGTGGCTCAGCTCCTCGCCCACCCACTCCGCCTTTGCGCTCACGCCGTGCTGCGCCTGCCCGCACGTGCAGGTCAGCCCACTGCGTGACACAGTGAGTACAGCTCGGAACATGCGGCCCACTGGATGACGGCCTGCGGCCCGGCCGCTGGCGGCTTTGGCACCCGCAGGGCTGTGCGCGAAGGCCGCACTCTGGGAGGTAGAGCATGACATCAGCATACGTCAGAGCATGACGCCGAGAGGCCGGACACTACAAGCAGGGCTTTGGGGGGGGGGTGCGGCCCAGGCGCGCCTGTGCTGCTCCCAACTCCTCAGCCGAGACAGCCTCGACCGGCGCAGCGGCGCCGCCGCCAACGGCAGCCGCCGCGAACGCCGTTGGCCGCACCTGACGCCGCAGCTTACCCTGGCTCACCATGCAGTCAGCACCATGCGCCGCTGTCTGGCAGCTGCTTGCTCAGAAGCAGCAGAGAGCTAGCTAGGGGATGCCCGGTGGTGCCCGGTGGTGCCACCCTCAGGCTTGTAGGTTCTGCACCGCGTGTTGCCAGAAAGCCCTGAAAAGGATCGAGCTAAAACGGCCCCACGACTTGTAACCTCAACACCCTCTGCGACCTTGCGCGGCCTTGCGCGGTCAGCACAGCAGCTACTGGCGGCGCGCAGGGAGCGCCCCTGCCGCAGCCACTGTCATGCAGCCCTGTTCCAGTGGGGCGCGCCCGGGGCGCGCCGTGAGCATGCGCGGCCCGTCCGCCGCAAAGCGCACGGTCTGCAGCACGTTGCCGGCGTAGAACGGGCGCACGACGGTTTCCGCGTCGACCAGCGCCACCACGTCGCTGGCCGGCTGCGCGTCCAGCAGCGCGGCGGCGCGCGGCAGCACGTCGCGCCCGAAGCTGCTGGACGGCGCGAGCACGTGCGTGAAGCCGCGCCTGCGTGCCGCCGCGTTAGGGCACAGCGCCTGATGACGCGAGTGAATGAGTGCCAGATGCATTCAACAAAGTGCGCCCGAAGCCGCTTCTAGGCGCAAGCATGCGCGGGAGGCTGCGCGGGGCGCTCAGCACCGGGCTCCCGCCTGGCGGGCACGCCACATGGCAGCAAGCTTCCGAGCATCACGGCAGCACGAGCTGCCACACTGCCATGTGACTAAAATGCTCTGTTTCAGGTGTCGTGCTCGTCTCTCATCCATTTCATCACATGCGTGCTTGCGGGTGAGCACGGCGAAGCCCGCCCCACCAGACTCCAGTGCTCTGTGACAACAAGTTCCATGCCCGTGACACAGCACGGCGTGTCACAGCTGTGCGGCGCCAGCCGCATGGCGCGCCTCCGCTGCACGTCCGCCAGCAGCGCGGCCGCAGGCTCGGCCAGGTTGTGCGCAAGGCTGGCGTCGTCCGCCACCAGCACCTGCGCTCGCGCCTGCTGCTCACGGCTGCTTGACCGCGCTCGCCTCGCGCAGCTCTGTTAGAGCGCGGGGGATCGACGTCGCCCCTCGCCTGGCCCTTCTGTGCCACAGGTGCACTGCATATTGAAGGCCCCGTCTCCAGCAACTGCGTACTGAAAGGCTTTGTGGTATGAAGTCTCTGGTTTGCGCAGCTCCTGGCCTACTGCCCCGTCTCACTACGGCGGCACAGGCCACAGTGGGATGGTCGGGTGTTGGGGTGCAGGTATTGGGCAGACTGTGTGCGTCCATGCTCCTGACAGGCTTGAAAAGACATGATGCACGAGTGGCAAAAGGGCAGGCCTGCATGACGCCAAGAACGCCGCGTGCGCTCTGCGCGATAGCGTCCAGGCCCTGCCCGGTCACGAGCAGGGTCACCGGCGCGCCCAGCTGCGTTGCGGCAGTCACGGCGCTCAGCGCGGCGGGCGCCAGGCGCGCGTCCTTATGCTCCGCAAGCACCAGCGTGCTGGCCTGCGCGCACCGAGCGCGGTGCGTCGGCGGAGCTGGAGAGGGGCATGCCCTGTGCGGGCAAGCACGCACACTGCCTGCATATGCGTACTCTCCATTTTGCCAAGAGAAGGGCGCTTGCTCTGTCACAGGCATGGAACGCAGTACAGTGTGCCCTGGGCGCACCTGAGCAAGCGAGCGCAGAGAAGCACAGCAGTGCAGCGAAGCGAGACAATTCCATCTGCGCATGTGCTGCCCTGCCCGCCAGACGCCCGCCATGTTGGCCCGCTCCGTTCTAGTTCCTAGCCTAGCCTAGCCTAGCAAGAGCCAAATCACAAGCAAGTCTTCCTCGACAGGGTTGCACAGCGTTACTGGGCACCGCCTAGTTCTCAGAATTGTTGTAAGCATACAGGCCTTCGGTCCTTGTGCGCTGACGGTGAGCTTGCCTGGCGTCGATCACAACATGCTGCGACACACAGGAATGAATTGTACAGCAGGACTAGTGCAAGAGCCAAACACCTAGCTCAACACCTTGACCGGAAACAGCCACGCGTGGCAGCTGTGTGCACAACACTTTCAACATCACAGATTGCAAGCCTGCACCGTCATGTTGTCACTCTGTGCAAGTGCAGATCTGCAACTGCACAGACGATCAGCGCCCGTGCGTGAAACGCCACTGTGCTTTGAGCACAGTGGCTGTTTGCGCCGGTGGCTGCTAAGCACTGTGTGCACATGAGAGCGCGGCGGGCGCAGGCAAGGTTGCCTTGCAGGAAGCCCCCTTGAAAACGAGGATATACAGCGACAAATTGGGCCGCAGCATTTAACTGTCTACCAATAATAATGATGTCTGCCCCGCCCACACAGCAGAGGACATGCGCAGGCGCGCCGACAGTGCTGCAACCTACATGGGGCAGCCGACCGATGCCTTTGCACAGCCTTGGCGAGCCTGCCCGTCAAGGTATGTGAGGCGCACGATGAGGCGCACAAGGGCCAGGCATGTGGCTGCTAGTTTGGCACGGGCAGCATAGCACAGCACGCAGCTACAAGCTTTGCATGCAAGGCCCATTCGGCAGTGAAGCGAGGCACCAGCAGAACCGGAAATTTGCCTGCCAGCGGGCAGCAACAACCCACCAAGGCGTCCGGTGCTGCCTCAACACGCAGCCACAAGCAGCATGCTGAACATTCACCGGCCACTTGCCAGGGGCATGCTCGGCCTGGCGAATGCGTCTGCTACCAGCAGACGCCCAGCAGTGCCACCATTGACGGCTGCAGCGGCCGCAGGCGCACGGTGCGCACCCTCGGCAGTTCATAGCCGGCACGGTATGACGCCACTGTGGTGTCTGGCGCCGCCGCCGCGCGCCTCTGGCACCGCGGGCTTTGGGCACAGCTGTGCTGCCGGTCGAAGGCCCCCCGCGCACGCCAGGCAGCGCGACCACCGCGGCGAAGTTGAAGATGCTCCAGCGCTATCAACGCCCGTGCTGTGCACGCGCACCTGCTCCCAGGCGCCAGGCTCAACGTCGGAGGTGAACAGACAGGCAATCCTGGCTCTGATACACAGACAAACTTGTGCACTCAGCGCCCAAAACTCTGGTAACATCTCAGTCTGCCGCGCCCCACCCTCTGTACCGCCAGGTGACGTGTGCCTGGCGCGAGGACGCTGAATTGCCAGCTCGGCATGTGCAGGCGCAGCAGGAGTGGGCGGCGCAAATGCTCCCTCAGCTTCGCCTATTGGTCAGCAGCTGTGAGCGTGCAGGCGGGGGCGGCAGGTGGATCGCCTCAGCTGGCACCGCGCCAGGGGCAGTCCATGGCCCGCACACCCGACTGCACCTCTGTCTACTAAATTTGTCGTCACCGGGAGCTGCTCGCCTGACTGACGCTGCCTTGCCTGAACTAGCACACATGAGCATTTGGTACGAGTGGACACTGGGAGCGCTGCACTCAACATAAATGCATGAGATCCCCAACCATGCTTACTACTAACCCTGAGACCTTATGAAGGCGCGAGGCGCCTGCGGCGGGGTCACCTTCGGCGGGGCGCACGGAGCGAAACGACGCGTACAAGGTACACCTTATTGGAACACAGGGCCTTGTCCCGGCCAGCTGGTAGCCGGACAGCGCGGCGTCCATGTCTTGCAGCAAGGGGCAGCAATGAGCGGCGACTTGTCAAGACCACAACCAAACAGGTTGAAAACAGCACACAGACATGTCTCAAAGACTGAGACAAGCAATTGTAAAGACATCCACAGGAGGCTGGCTGCGTGCACAGCCAGAAACTTGAGGTGCGCACCTGCACGCTGGAGTCAGGATCACAGGCACCATAATGTCCTGGACAAGTTGGTGTTAGCAATTGGCATCTTGGGCATGCACAAGTGAACCTGTTACAACACCCATCCGTGTCCTCATTCACAAACCAGCATGCACTAACAGACGCGCAGCAAAGTCATTATGCCAGTTCAGACAACATTTTCTGCCTCAGTGTTTGCATTGGCACATGCAAATCGGCATGCAGATAGCAGGCCCCTGCTATGTTCCTGCGTTGACTTGTGCGCCGCCAGCATACACTCCGAGCAACTGTGGAGCTGTGGAAGTGAGCCAAAGCGGCACTCGGCGCTGCAGCAAGGAAGCTCGTACAAGTCACTCATACAGCCTGCGAACCCACGCCAGCACAGCTGCATGCAGTCAGCATGCAAACATCCTTAGGGCCATACGCCACAGAGCACCATGTCAGGCAGGCTTGCAGCAGGATCAGCTGTAAACAAAGCCGCACCATGGCAACAAACAGGCCCTCAAACCCATTGCACAGCACGAGCCAGGTACGCGCCTGTGCCCCCAAGAGGAGCCTGACACGGTATACGACTGTGCTCAAGCGCCCGGCCTTGAAGTGGTACCGCTCCAGGGCCTGCCGCCGCGAGAAGCGCGCCTGCTGGCCGCCCCGCTCCGCCAGCCACGCGTCCAGCTTGCAGCCTTGCGCGCCCAGCACAGCCATGTCACCGGCGAGGTGTCACACGCGAGAAGCTGACAGTCACCGCAGCGACGCAGCCACAGATGCAGCAGGCTGTGACACACATGAGCGCGTGCTGCTGGCGTCGGTTCTGCGGTGGCGGCCTTGTTGCTGGGTTTGCGTCACAGAGGCAGCAGGCCAACCGAACAACGCTTTATGCGGTCTGCTGGTGCTGGCGTGGCTGTGCGGCTGCCTTACAGCTGCAAGGCGAGAAGGGTGACGGTCCCGGCGCTCTGCAAAACTCTCCGCCAGACCTCTCGCCTTTGGCGTGCTGGGATGCTTCAGACAGCGAGCTGCGCCTGACAGTGCCGCGCAAACCAAATATGCAAGCCGATTTGGTCGGGAACAAGACTGCCCGCACCCTGGATGACCAGCGCTTTGTGCAAGCGGAAGTAGGCGGCCTTTACGACGACCCAGACGCAGTAGAGCATGTAGCGCAGGATGTATGGTATGCAGGTGTACTTGAACCACACCGGAAGGTACCACAGCGTGGACAGGACGGTCTGCGGCTGTATGGTGCCATCGCGGGCAGTAACCTCCTTCCACTGCCGCAAGTACTCTTTTTGCACATCACTGGCGCTCCTGCGCGTGCACGCACAGCTCGTGCGCCTGCCGTTTAAGCAGCTCCGCCAGCAACCTTGTTGGCGCAGAAGCAACCGCAGGATGCACGCACTTGTACTTGTTGTATGCCGGCTTAATCTGTGAAGCACTCCCAGACGCACTGGCTTGCGCTGCCTGCCTCCCAGAAGTGCTCGGCGTGGCAGCCAAGCTCCAAGCGGCACGCTGCCTCCAAAAGCACGCCCTGCAGAGCACGCACTTTGGTTACCGCTTGCAATGCAGTGACACATACATGCAAGCAAATTGCAACTGGCTTAGTGCAGAACGCACTGTGACGATGGCTTCAGCAACACGCACGTTGGCTGGGGTGCCGCCAGCCAACTAGCGTGCATAACTGTTCGGCTGTGTGGCCTTGGTGCGGCTTGCAGTCCGCAGTCTACTGTTCAAGACACGCTGACCGTGCTCACGCGGGGCCTTCAACCTCATCACAGCCGACAGCTACCCTCTGTCCATCCTGGCAGGGTATTGGCCACTGCTGCGCATGCCTGCAAGGAATTGACAATGATATACAGGCATGACAAGTAACACGGGGTGGCGCGACTCTTGGTGGACATGCAGGCTACTAACACGCTTGTACACTACCGGCGCTCGGACATGCGTTTGCTCATGAAAGGCATGCATTATGCACGACTCGGCAAAGATAGCAGCCCGCCAACCCCCCACACACTCCTGGCTTTATTCCTAAGGCCGCTGGCGGGTTGCCATACGCTGCGCCGCTGACTGCCCTGCCGCGACTGCCTGCTGCAGCCACGACGTGCCCACCTGCAGCCGCATCTGTGCACCCCGCACACCACACAAGCGTGAGTGGTCTCTGCATGCGGTGCCCGCACACAGGTTGTAGCTGCATGTCATTTACCACGTTTCAGCACTGCACGCTGCATGCGCGCACTCAGGCACGCACGCCGCGCTTGCGCATGACGGTGTTCCAGCCTCCCTTTTTACAACAAAGGCTGCTCAAAGTCATCAAGATACGCTGGGTACTCACAGGGAGTGTGAAAGGCGAGGGCAAGTGCATGAAACATAAGGCGCATGCCTGGTCGGTGGGCTGCCGATACAGGTAGGCGGCGCGTCGCAGCACGCCCGCCAGCGGCCCCTCCAAGGTCACGCCGGGCGTGCCTGCCTCGCCCAGCCTGCACGCCGCACCGTCCTTGCTGTGACAAACTCACACGAGTAGTCGTTGTGCAGGTGCAAGCAAGTGTCAGTGTCTGGCAGTGGTCGTGACGCATTTGCCAGTGCCACCTTGAATCACTCCTTCACTTTGGCACCTCGCTCACAACATGACATTGCAGGGGGACTGCTCAGAACCATCACAGCACCATCCGCATGACAGTGCTTGACACTGCATGCGGCACGGTTCAGCAGCAGCAAGCGGGCCGCTCCGCAATGCAGCAGGCAGCCGCGCGCGCTGGTCACAGGGCGGCGCGGCGACCAGCAGGGGCGGCGCGCCGGATGCCGGCGGCGCTGAGCAGCGGCAGCAGCGGGCTGCGCTGCAGCGCGGCGGCCAGCGGCGCGGGCGGCGCGAACGGCAGCGCGACCGCGCCGTCGCGCCGGCCCAGCGACATCATGTCGCCCAGGTGCTGGTACTGGAAGCGCAGCAGCGGCCGCCGGTTGATGGCCGCCCACAGGTTCCAGGCCACGTAGTCGGCCTGCTGGAACGCCACCTGCGCGCAGCAGCGGCCGCCAGTCGGTGGCCGCCCACACAATTCAAGCAGTGTAGTCCCCATGCTGTGAGGCCACCTGTGCGCGGACCCGGTGCCCTCGCCCTCGTGCCCAGCACGGCAGGCCCACGCAGGCAGGCTGGCACCCGAGCCGCCCGTGCGTCACCCGCGAGGCACACGCCGCTGGGCGGCAGCACAGCCCGCACTCTCCGAGCCGCCCCTGGACTGCTGCCGCTCGCTGCGAGCTTCAGTACTTACCGCGCAGGCCACCAGCGCTCCTGACGCCAGAAACAGGCGGGGATTCGCAGCGCCCACATACTGACCAGTAGGTCTGGTCCACACCATCCTGGCACACTTTGCACCCAGCACATGCCATTTAAGTCAACAAGACGCGAGTGGTCGACCCACATGGTTCATACACATGGCAACAGCAAGTGTCCTTCATGTGTGCCAAGGCAGAGCGTCGCCCTCCAAGCCGCGCAGCAGCGCACCTGTGCAGTGTTGGGGAATGCAGCGCCGGCAGCCTCAGGCCCCTGCACAGCGGCTGGGCCGGCCACGTCGCCGAGCGCAAACACGCGCTCGTGGTTCACCTGCGCATCAATTGATGTGTTATACGTGTTAGTCATACCATACGTGAGCACGCGCGTGCAGGAGCGGACATGCATTGGATGCTTCTGTCGGAGCAAAATGTGTACAACTGGAATTGGTTACAACAGAGTGTAAGAAGGCCTACATGTATGACAGGCAGTTGGGGCATGCTGTGATGGGCATGGTTGCAACCAGGACTGGCCAGGGGTCGCGCCACGCGCAGCATCGCATCGGTTTCGATGGCGCCCTTGCCGTCCGCGGGGAAGGGCAGCGCCAGTCGCCCGCGCTTCACGGTGCCCGCGTCGCTGGCGTTCTCGCTGCTTGTGGCCGGCGCGCCTCCGGCGGTCCACAGCACCAGGTCCGCCTCCAGCGCCGGCTGCCGCGCCTGCAGTGCGGATAGGGTGAGATCAGGGTTTGGGTTAAAGCTGCACTGCGCTCGTGCGCACCCGGCTGCGCACTGGGCGCCCGTGCGCCAGCCCTGTCTACCACTTCTACAAAGTTACACACTTGTTTTTGCAATTTCAGTCTGCTGACCAGCGTCCTGTTCACACCAATGACTGGCAGCAGCCCAGCGGGGCGCACCTCATGGCCGGCGCGGCTGCTGGCCTTCAGGTGCACCAGGCGGCGCCCCGCGTCCGGACCGGCGTCAGGCGGCCCCGGCGCGGCGCGGGCGTCCAAGCGCTCTACGCCGGACACCAGCGCGCCCGTGACCAGCTCCACGCGCTTGGCCTGCAGCGCGCGTCGCGCCGCCTCACGCTGGCCCGCCGGCGCGCCGTCCAGCATGTCCTCGCCTGCGCGCGCAGCCGCGGCCCCACAGGCGCGCTTACAATTTGTGCCATGCACCGAAGGCTGAGCATTGCAGCCTGTGAGCGTGCTGTAGTGGGTCATGACAGATCGGCTGCCAGAAGCTGGCAGAGCGGCGCATGCGCCGGCATAGCACCGCACCGCTACGCTTCCGGCCCTAAGTCACCGCGGGCACATATACCATCTTGCTCACCACCTGCCCCTCAGCACGCAAGCATGCAACAGGGCCAAAACAGCCAGAGCCATACTTGCATCACCAACGCGGCGCACTGTGTGAGCGTCGCATGCCATACGTCGCGCTGATGCTCTGCTGCACTGCAGGGCACAACCCATGCACAGCATCGCCGCGCACCTGCGGCCACGATCTTCACCCGCGCGGCGCCGCCGAAGCGGTCAGTCAGGCTGGCCGCGAGCTCCACGCCCGCGTAGCCCGCGCCCACCACCACGATGTCCGGCACCGCGCCCGCCGCCTCCAGCGCCTCCACGCGCTGGATGACCTGCCGGGCAGCAGGGCCGTGGCTGAGGCGGGGCGGCCACGGAAGGGGTTTCGCCCAGCGCTCAGCGCTTGTGGTGAGGCTCCGCCTGGCAGCAGCACGCCCTTCACGCGCACGGCCTGCGTCCATCGACCGCATGCGACGACCTGCCCACCGGGCAGGTCGTCGCAAGGCCAATGCTGTGCCCGTCACGACCACTCTGTTGATTGCATGCATGCTCGTCAACGTCGAAAGTCAGGCAATGTTACGCCTCCTCTTTGCCTGCCCCAGGCAAGGTTTGCCAAGTTCCTGCACAAGGCTGCTCGCCCCAGCCGCCGCACCCGCTGCGCATCGTCAAACGTGCAGAACGGCAGCGCCAGCTCGCGCACGCCCGGAATGCCGAACGTGGCAGTGCGCGAGCCCAGCGCCAGGACCAACCAGTCGTACTCCACGGCGCCCCCATCCGCCAGCACCACCCGGCCGCCTACACACAGCATGGATGTCCATACATGAACCTAACAACGCAAGCAAGCGTCCTTTGCACCGCCGCTCCGCTCACAGGCGCAGAGGGCTGCTTGTGCGTGCCGCGGGACAGGCGCAAACACGCGCAAGCGAGCCACTGCAGTGCACTCGAGCAGCCAGCGTACACACGCCCGTGATCTCCAGGTCAATGCCAATCTGTATGAGGGAACACGCTAACGCATGAAAAGGCAGGTAGCAGGTATGCATTGTATAGGTGCGTACAGGCGTGACTGGAATGCAGCCTTCTGCGAGCAGGTGCGCACCACTCGGAGCGCCGTTGGTCTGTGAGGGCGCCTCCTCCTCCACAGCGCTTACGCTTCCCTGAAAGTTGTATGTGCGCGTTGGCGGAATTCTTTGTTAAACCTAATTTGCAAACGGCAGTAGCCTCCCAACAAGCGGGGGCGAGCAGAGTGACAGCCGCTGCCGACGCGCCGCTGTTGGCGTGCCGCACGGCAGGCAGTGGAAGGCTGCAGACACCATGGTGCAACTGAGTGCCAGGCCCAGCACCTGGACAAAGTTGACGGAGTAGGGCGACAGCAGCTGCATAAACGGCGGCGCGACCTCCTCTGGCGACGCCGCGCCGTTCACCAGCTCATACAGCAGCGGCTTGAACACAAAGCGCTCGCTTTGGTCGATCAGCGTCACCTGCCACCCAGCATGTGCAGGCTTGGTTGTGAGTGCAGGCTAGCGGTTGTTGACAACAGCCACTCCTCGCCGCACACCTGTGGCTTTGAGCCCGGCGGCCACAGCAGGCTCTCCAAGCGCACTGCTGTGTACAGCCCGCCGAAACCGCCGCCTAGGATGCAGACACGGGGCCCCTTGCCGGCCGCGTGCCCTGCGGATCAGGAAAGCAAAGGTGGTCGTTTCAGTGCTCCAACACCAAGCAGCGTCCCAGGCACGCAGCCTACGTGTCCGTGCACAGGTTTGCACCTGTAAACGCAGCTGCAGAGTATCCTGACGCAGTGGCAGCGCAGGATGCAGGACCTGCGCTGCCCCTGCTTGCGCCTCCTCTCCTCTTCTTTGTGCCTGACACAGCAGAAGTTTGTGTAATAAGTACAGATACGCTTCAGCTGATAAAGCTTCTATCTATACACACAGGGCCTCTACCTGTAGACCGCAGGATGCTGCTGGCAAAGCATATGCACCGTCGAAGTGGTGCATGCATGCATGGTGATTGCCGGGCTGCTCCACTGCCTGTTACTGCAAGTCTGGCAGACAGTTCCAGTGACTTCAACATCGTTGCTTTGCCACTCTGCCCTCCTTCACACGTGAGCTAAGACAGTGTTGCAAGCCTCCACGCTGCAACTGCACTTACTGCACCATACTGAAAGATGGCTCACACTTGTTTCGAGACTGTGGAGTACAGGAAGTAGACTTCAAAGCTTCATCGAGCGAGTAAGCCTCCACGCTCTACAAGAGTTGCAAGCACAGAATAGGGTAGCAAGGCACACACGTTACATGCCATGGTGATTTGAAGGCAACTATGAATGCACCTGCTACTTGACAGCCCTTTGACAGACACTTCGCTGACTGGTATTATCAGACACTTAACGTTTGCTTGACCACATAATTTTACGCAAAGCAACATGCGAAAGACAAACACCCCGGTCAGTGCTGGGACGGGACGCAGACACACAGAGGCAGTTTTGTGCACAAAGTTTTAGGTGTCTAAGTGCATGCGGCAGCGTCCGCCTCCTCTCTCCTCGCCTGCTCTCTCCTCGCCTGCTCTCTCCTGGCCAGGGGCGAGCAGAAGTGGGAGGCGCGCTCGCCCAGGCGCCCAGTGATGGCCGCCCACAGCAGCGCTGCGGTGAGCAGCACCGAGCCGATGAACGTGGCGAGGCACACACCAGCCACAAGGCCCGCGGGAGGCATGCCTGCTGCGCCTGCGCGCGGGCAGACCGACCACTGTCAGTCGTGTCTTCAGTGGCATGCCATGCAAGCACATGGCGCCCCTGGCTTGTGTGCGACATGTCTGCCAGCATGATGCATTGCACGCCGTCTTGTCTAGACAACTCGCGTCTTATTAGTGCATACACGACCGCATGAGATCCACAGGCCATGTGTGCTCTGCATGTGCATGCCAGCCACACAGGAGACGGCTGCGCACCACTGGGCGGCGCCGCGCGTGGAGCGAGGCCGGAGCGCAGCGACGCAACCGACGCATCGTCGCCGCCGCCGCCGCTGCCGCCGCTGCTGCCGCCGTCGCCCCCTGCAGAGCTCGTTGCCGCGCCAAACATCACAGCGACTTCCGCTGGTGCGAGTGGCCGCACGCGCGCCGAGGCGGACGGCCGCCACGCCGGCGGCCTCACGGCTGCGCCCTGGTCGCTCCCCGCCGAGGCGCCCGCCGCCCCCTGCCCGCCGCCCCACGGCATGGCCGGCGGGGCTCCCCCGCCATGGCTCCCCCACTGCGGCGCTGCCCCACCGTGCGCTTGGCCGCCCGACTGCGGCGCGTTGCTGTCACCGCCGCGGCCGCCCCA
>JAABUH010002620.1_pt1 | contig 16935 bp, 35 predicted proteins | sample 5559121 | NCBI WGS metagenome assembly JAABUH01 (sample SAMN10711871, study PRJNA513364) | rock metagenome | isolation source: Antarctica rocks | place: Antarctica: Victoria Land, Battleship Promontory nord | collected 2015-12-28
CGAGGATGATGGGGATGCAGGGGATGATGCAGCCTGGGATGATGGGGATGCAGCCTGGTATGGGACAGATGGGGGGGATGGGCTTTGGGATGGGCGTGGGACAGCCCGGGATGATGGGTGGGTTGGGTGGGATGGGGTATGGTCAGGCTTATAAGCAGCTTGTATGTCCCTCACTGCCCGGATTTGGTGGTGAAAACCCGCTGACGGGGTGATGAAGGGGTATGATTATCAGCTGCCTGCGCTCGGGTATACTCCTGATGCCTCGTGGGGAGCTTGGGATCTAGTAAGCGTACCAGCTTTCCAATTTCGACAGCCCTGAAATCGGACGAAATAGGCAAATGCGAGGTATTCTGGCGGTCGGCTTGAACGGCCATTCTTCGACAACATCGTGTGTCCCCTTCATCCTCTCGTGTACCCTCGAGATACGATGGATCTAATACCTTATGGCTAGTCCAGCTGACATCGACTTCAGATATCCTCACTCTCCGGCTTCTTCGCCAGCCGTCATCTTTCGGAGCATGCCGCCCGAGAAGCTCATCGACGTGTTTACCATCATAACGAGGGCGAGGATGCTGGGATGAAAACCTTTGGCGGGGCCGCGGCGTACCAAGCTTTTCTGTAAGTTCGGTGCAGTCTGCCTGCAATATCGGCTAAGCGTTGGCTCAGCATCTGGGACAGGGACCATCATTATGCTTATCACTCGTTCCCGACGCAGGAGAACCGGGAGAGGCTTGTTGGATTGGCGGTCGCGGAACGTGAGTCCAGCCAGGGATCGCCGCTGCCACCTGCATTCAGCTGTCGCTTCGGCATCCGAGGGCTGACGAGTGTTGCAGTGTTCGCCCTGTGGGATCGTATTCCGCCGCGCAGCTCTCGAGCCAACGTGGAAGAGGCGTCGCAATATGCTGCGGCGACAGCGAAGTACCTGTTCGACAGGGTGAGAGGCAGCGAGACTGAATGTGATGAAGTCTACTGACGATGAGGTTCTGTGGTCGCAGCACTATAACCTGACCGAAGGCCATTCCCACGAACGCCATCGTGCTCGGTTCGACGACGACTCTGGCGACGAGAGCGAGGGCAGGAGGATGAGATACCGCAACGGGTATAACCGTATGCCTATGGTTCGAAGGCATGTCAGCTGCTGATCGAGTGCAGAGCAAATCATGGGCGGCGGCGTGATGGGCGGACAGAGTATGCTGCCTGGTCAGGGTATGATGGGGGCAGGTATGGGTATGGCTGCCCCAGGGTACGGTGCGATGGGCATGCCTGGAGCGATGCAGGGCGGGATGATGGGGCCTGGGATGATGGGCGGTGGCATGATGCCGGGAATGGGCAGTGGCATGATGGGCATGGGTCAGCAGCCAATGGCAATGGGAGGCATGGGGATGGGCGGAATGGGTATGGGGATGCCGATGGGAGGGCAGGGGTACATGGGCGAAGCTCAAGCGGGACCGGTGAGTCGTGCCTCTGAGCTTCAATGAGCAATCGGGGACTGACATGTGCAGGGTATGCACCCGTACACCTATGGCGGTCAGTCAGGCGTGGCATACGGGAATCTGCCGATCGATCAGATGGGGAAGCCGACGTATCCCGGTGGGCAGGGGAGACCTTGGTTCGGATATGAACAGCCGAGGTATTGAGCGAACAAGGAAGTTGAACAGAGGGACACAGGGTCAGTCGGTACATGATGGACGTTTCTTCCTGTTAGTATTGCTCCGCGACTTGATGAATATTGATGTCATCACGCTCGCAACGGCTCAAGCAGTACTCGGATATATCAGTGGCCAGGCTGATCCTTTCAAGGAAGGCAGAAGTCAGTCGCGAAGCATCGATATCCCGTCATTCATCCTTCAGCGCTCCTTTCTTCTGACGGGAGGCTCAGAACCACATCTCTGCCCCCATCCTTCCCTCCACACCCGGTAAACTACCCCACAGAGCTCTCAATCTCTTCTGTCCCTAAACTCAGCAATCACCACCCGAACCATGGCATTCATCCTCCACCCCCTCCTCTCAACCTACCCCGGTGCCTCCTTCATCCCCAACGGCAACTTCAACGGACCCCACTTGGCCATAGCAAGCGGCGGCAATTCTGCCGGCTACTGGGCCGAGATCCCCTGGGAAGTTTCAGAACCGTTCCAGTGGAGTTTGCCCCCCGCGATCGTTGCTGCTCAGGAGGGGAGGGGGACGGGGATCTATGGGATCACAGGGAAGGGTGGGGCACCGTTCAATTATGGGTGGCCAAAGTATGGCCCGGTAAGTTTGCCTCAGCTCTCTGTCCCTTCCCAGATGAGATGGGTTTGGAAAGACGCTGACTGAGTGGCAGATGCCGCTGAAACCGGAGTTGGGCGGGTTCGGTGAGTTCGAGCGGGACAGGGGTGATCCGGGATCGATACTGATGGATTTCACGTAGTTGGAAAGCTCAACCCGTACGGAAGGAGTTGGCCTCACGGATACTACAAGACTCTCAACTAACCAGCACCTCGAGATCAGGTTCGTTCGGGTGCAAAGGAATATCTGGGAGCGGAAGGGTTCATTCAGGAGTTCAAGCTCTCTCGTACAAAGATTCGATCTCTCGTGCCTTGCCGAAATCTCCGCGTGCACCATATTGACGGCTTGGACAATGTTGACTGACTCGGATTCCGCATCATTCGTCACCTGTACTGAACGTCTCGAGGCCTGCAGACATGGCCTTTCTACTACTCTCCGTCTCCGTGCTCCCTACCCTCCTCGCCGGACTTCTCATCATCCGTCGCATCTCGCTCTCCCTCACCCCGGTCGAGACGTACAATGGCGTACCCAAACCACCACTTATACCCAGCTGGGTGCCCTTCCTCGGGAATGCGCTTCAAATGGCTAGCGGTGATGGATTTTGGACCAGGGCTGAGTAGGTCTCCCGAAGCTCGAAAGAGGTCGGAAAGACGGATCCTGACGGAAGAATGCAGGAAGAAATACGGTCCTGCCTTCCGAATACTCGCCATGGGTCAGACAAGGATCTTCGTGACCACACCAGCTCTGATCAACTTCGTCTACAAAAACACTGAAGCTTTGTGCGTGCTCCTCAATCTTGTCGCAGATCCCCTGCTGATCGGAAACTCCAGTAACTTCCCTTATTGGCGCAAGGTCATTCAGGTCAGCGGGTTTGGCATGCAGCTTGCCACCTCGTTCTCGCCGGTATTCGATGATCGCCTTTTCGCGGAACATCATCGGGTCATGCAGTCCAGTGCGATCGTAGGAGTGACTCAGCGATATCTCAATCTCCTGCAAGGGGGGATCCGCGGACGACTAGATCAGATCCCTCCGGGCGAAAGTGAGGAGGTGAATTTGACGGATCTGGTGCTGGACATCATGGTCAGTCTCCCCGGAAAACGTCAGCTTGTCCTGAGACGAACAGTACACCGCATCCTCGAAAGCTTGGTTCTCCCCGTCCTTCCCATCAGCCTCGACGAAGAACGCCTTCTTCGCCTTCGACAAAGTCTTCCCCCTACTCAATCTCGCCGCGTTGCCCTCCCTACTCCGCTCACCAGCTGCATCCGTCCGAGATAAGCTGTTATCGCAAATCGAGGAATGGTGGAAGACGATCTCGGATGAGGACAAGAAACTACTGTCTCCTTCTAGTGCGCTCTTGCTAGATGCCCAGGAGAGCGAGGGGTGGGGTACGAGGGATCAGGCGTCGTGGCTGATGGCTCTGCTTTGGGCGCTCGAGGCCAACGCCCCGTACGGTGAGTAGTCAACAAGCTGAAAGTACGATCGGACTGACGGATATTAGCTGGACTGTGGACGATCGCAGAAATTCTCCGCCGACCGTCTCTGGCTTCGACTTTGAAAGATGAAGTCACCGAAGCCGTCTCGAAGCTTTCTCCGCCGGCTCTATCCACCCTTCTCCACCTTCCACAACCCGAACTCATCGCCAACCTCCCGCACGTCAACGCAGCTCTGCAAGAAACGCTCCGATATCACACCTCATCTTACTCCATCCGCCTCGTCGAAGCGGACATAAACCTTCCAGCATCCTTATGCGGCAATCAAACGGGTTTCAGCTTAAGAAAGGGGGACGAAATGGTCTGCGTGACTCGGATGTGCCATGTGGACAAAGAGGCAGAATGGGGTCCAGACGCGGATGTTTGGGATGCGGAAAGGTTCCTGGATGGAACGAGGCAAAAGGGGCCGATGATGCCGTACGGCGGAGGGGTGTCCATGGTGAGCAACATGATCACCTAGCGTGCAAACAGCTGATCCTGAGACTTCCAGTGTGAAGGTACGCTATCGCTATCTTGACTTCTACCTTGCTGATGCGTTGTAGGTCGCCATTTCGCCGGCACAGAGATTATCGCCTTCATCGCTGCTTTTCTCCACTTGGCTGATGTCGAGATCGTCCCTGGCACAGACACGCTCAAGCCGGACATGCAGAGGATCGGGTTGGCGGTGTTGCATACAAAGGGGAACTTGAAGGTGCAACTGAAGCGCCGAGCGGGAAGGTAGTCGGAGACCATATCTGAAGGTGAAATTTGGGGTTTCGTGTGACTATTTATCCATTCTATCTACTATGAGGGCTACTCTGCTGGGGTGAGCGGGAACGACATTGCCGACGTGCTGCTGACCCCTCTGCTTCCTTGCGACGGGGCTACTGGAGGGCTCAGGAGAGGTTCTCACAGGGCGCTTGGGAATGTCATCTCTGGCCGCCCAGACAGAGTATCTCTGGTAATGTACAACGATGTAGCCGAACGTTGGGATGCCAACAGTAGTGATCAGGCAATCTCTGCCAGTACGCCGCTCTATGCTCCGTAGGACCTTCTTTTCGTGGACCAGAGATAGTACTCAGTCGGGTCATGACGCCTGACAGAAACCACGAAGATGTTCGAAACAGATAGTCGGTCGACAGCGAAGAGTGCCACTTGTTTTGGCTCAACTCGATATCTCTTCCTGGCCTTCTCCCTCTTGAAGACTGGCACGACCAGGGACAAACGCGAGTGGGAGCCATCGGGCGAAAGTGTCCATTTGATCCTGTATTATACCTGACTCATTGAGGAAAGACGGACTCACACCCATCCTGGAGCTCGACTTTGACCTCATTCCTTCAACTCGAAGCTGATTTATACGCTCGCCTTGCATTCGGGACGAAAGCGATCGTGAAAAGATGTCGCTTCGATCTCCCGCTGCGGGTGACCATCCCGACTGATCGGCCAAGTCCAAAGGACCTTCCTTCGGGACGACGCCCGAAACCTGAACCTGACCAAGGAATGATCGCCATCCCCATCCTCATCACGGTTTTCATTACCCGATACCTGATTTTCTCTGACCACCCGCCAGGTCCGAGTTCTCCGGCGCTCCGAGGTGATCCGACCTGAAAGGAGGGTGGGGAATGTCGTGCTTTGATCGGCCATGAGAAAGGTCAGTCGCGGGAATGACGGATGGGGATCTGTATAAGAAGGCCGAAGGGGGATTGGGTCTTGGGTGGGCAACAAGAGGTGTATTGAGGAGCTGATACGAGAGGGAGGTCTTGAGATGCTTGCGCCGTCGATCATGTGAGTCTGACCACTGGCAGTGGACAAGTGGATTGATGAGGGATGTGATAAGCGCCCTGAGCGATACCGTCGCGATCGTTCATATACCCGTCTCGTTGTGTGGTGAGTATACGACCCAGCTGTACTGGACAGTCGGGCGAGCAGCAAGCGAGTCCGAGGAGTTCTTCAACGTGACCTCGAATCGTATCGAGGTGGGTACTCGCTTCCGGCTCCCTTCATCCCAGCCAGAAGATCGATTCATCGTTGAGCGATACTGATCCGTAAACTCAGATCGCCATATTCGCCTCGGTCAACTTGGTGAAGGCTGAGTGGTCAGACATCGAGGACGATCATGTGCGCATCAGTACGACTTGGCGAGTGTTCGAGATCAGCTCGGGCGATGTAGGTGATGCGGGTAACTATGGTGAGCAGCTCCGTTGCTCACTACCAGTCCAAACCACGACTCATCAGGAGTCTCTTCGCAGATTCGCCCCACTTGCGGCACGTCTCCGCTCCCCTAGCACGTGCAGGGATCTCCATCCTCTACCAATCTTCCTACTTCACAGACTACATCCTCGTCAAGGAGTCGGACTTCGCCAAGGCATCATGGGTCTTTGCGAGTCAAGGCTGTTCGTAACGCTCTCACCACTACTCTCACTGATTCGCTGCAGGGCAAGTCGACCCGAGCATCAATGCCCCTCGGTGTCACACATTCCTACCTCCTCCCCCAATCACGCCCACCTTTGATGGCTCCGCGATCAACAATTCATCCCGGCCCCTCGCTCAGCCGATGATCACTGTCCTCCCGTCCCCTCTCGCATGTGTAGGTTTCGCTCGCACCGCCGAACAGCTGGCGGGCGAGCGTATTCGCCAGCTCCTGGTATGGTCGGAACGGATTCTACCGTTCTGGACGAGCACGAGCAACACCTCGACTCTCGCATCCGAATCCGACACCGAGGAGACCAGCCAACGCCCATTTATTAGCTACACCCGAACGGAAGATGGGGCGAGCCTACTTACCGAGATTCGCGTGTTGCGCGCAATGTTCCCGAGCGAAGGCGAAGACGTGGTAGAGCTTCAGTCCGGAGGCGAGCTGGCATGGGACACCGATACCGATCTCGAGGACGATACCGATCTCGAGGACGATCACGACATCAAAGCCTGGGGCGAAGAGGAAGACGAGATACAGGGCATACCCATCACCCCACCGTCAGAGAGCGGTCATACGAAATCAATCTCCTTGCCGGCAACGCCGACCCACTGGACCTGGCGCGGGGACGCCTTCGGTGGGATCCCAGCTCAGTGGTCGAGGAAAAGGGTCAGCTCGATGAGCTTCAACCCGCTCAAGGGAGAGACGATGCCAGAACGGGAGATAGACAAGTCCGGGGGTAGGAAGAGGTGTTTGCAGCTGGATCTAAGGGGAGTTGGGGATAGCGATCAAGGGGAGAATGCTTACCATCTTGGTGAATCTTCTCGAATCTCATAGAATTGCTGTAACACTGACACCGCTTAGACAAGTCCGGCCTCGTCACCTTCTTCTCCGACCTGCTCAACGCCGGCAACGTCCGCATGCTGTACTCGTCCACCTTCCACACCGCCAACATCCTCGTCGAGGCTAGCGACGTAGGACGGGCGAAGCGGCTTTTGGAGGGCCGTTGATCGTTGCCCCGATCCGGGATGGGATCCCTCAACGATGGCGTCGCCTGTTCTTGGAGATGGCACAATGTGGATGTTCGCAATCTCGAGTATCTGATCATGCGGATGGACACGCAGGATCGGAACAAGATGCACATGCATAAGGCGTGAACGTGACAATGCAAGCAACAGGTACTCCACAACATGCACACGGCCTCTTCTCGTCACTACGGTATTCCTCTCCGGTCACGCCTGAGTGTGACCCTGCCCAGACCCCTCTCGGCCAACCCCACTCACGGCCCTGAACCCCATTCGTCGCGCATACTCCACCTCTTCAGTCCTCGTCAATCGATCCCCACCTGACCAGTTCGCACTACTACTCCTCGCCCTGAACTTCCCTTGCCGGACTTTGAACAGCTCTTCCATGGAGATGGGTCGGATCGGACCGAAGAGCTCGTCAGGATTCCGATGGGCTTGTTGTTCGAGCGCCGCACGGAGTTGGGGCGATTCGGCCCAGCCTGGACGCTTGAACTCGTCTTCTTTGTCCGAGTCATCGGAGTCGGAGTACCTGAACGCAGGCAATCAGCTTGGTATAGACGGATAGGTGGGCAGAACTCACTCAGAAGCGATGTCGGGAAGGACGATGTCTTCACTCTGCATTTCGATAGCCTTCTCGTCAAGCTGAGATTGGAGAGCTACTCGAGACTGCTGAAGGACGGTGGAAGCCGGATTGTGCAGCGGTTGCTGGACAGATGATTGACGTAGAGGTTGAGCCATTGCCGATGGGCGCGATGGGGGCCCGAGTGGTCGACGCTCGGCTTGAGGATTGACAAGAGTGATAGTGGAAGTCTGGCTCGTGGCGGCAATAATCGAAGTGGTCTCGGTAGTAGCCGTCCGGAACGCCGTCGAGCCCATCTTGGTCGGGCCCGCTACATGTTGCCCCGTGAGTGTGGCCGGAGGCTTTATTGGCCGAGGGGCTTCTTTCGGTTTGTTGATTGCCACCGGTGCGGTTGAGGCTGGCGCTGCAATTCGTTTGGCCGGGTTCATGGGACCGCTTTTGTTGAGCATCGGCGCGAACTTGCGTTTCTTGTTTGCCTCTTCCTCAGCCTGTCATGTCATCAGCATATGTAGCTCTTCCCAGGAGTCCTGACCGACCTTAGCCTTGGCCACAGCTGCTTCCCTCTCCTCTTTCAGTGCCTTCTCCTTGGCAAGCAGTGCCATCTTCTCATCCCTCTCTTTCCGTCTCTTCTCGAGTTCCGCTCGCAGTCGCTTCTTCTCCTCCTGCTCCAAGATCTTGGCCTTGCGCTCCTCTTCCAGTCGTATGCGATCCTCCTCGGCTTTACGAATAGACGCCTGCTGTTTTCGCTGCTCGGCTTGATCCTTGAGCTGCGCCTTGCGGTCATTCACTACCTGTTCCTGCAAGGGGTCATCGGTTTTGTCGCTACAACTTAGGTACTCACCTTCTTGGCAGCAGCCGCCGCCAGCTGGATACTCTTGACAGGACCCGTGGTCGGCTTGAAGCCAAGGGTCTTGCCCGCGATCGTGGAGGCATGGCTGAGAAGGCCGTTGCTCGTTGCTTGGGATGATGTTGACATGACGAGCGGATGGGAAGGTGCCAGGCTGTCTGAGGATGAGGATGACACGAATGGGGGCTGAGTCTGTGGAGACACTTAGTCGGGACAGAGAATTACGAGGACTAACTGACAGATGCTTCCGGCTGCTGCCTTGCATCCACCTCCATCACTTCCTCCTCTTCACCTTCCTCAACTTCCTGTTCTTCTGTGTCTGCGTCATCCTCTACTGCAGTAGCTTCTAGTGGAGGGACCGATGATTCACCCAAGAGGGTCTCGAGAATGACGGGCCGATGAGCTTCCCTCGAATCGATGCTCTGCTCGATATGCTGTTCGGTTGGCAGCTTCGGTGCCTTTACAGGTGACGAGTGCACGTGTTTCTCTGGTCTAGCGTGTGTTGCTGGAGCCTCAATCGCGACAGGTAATACGCGAGGAGGTGTACCGGCCGGAGTCGTCGACCCAAGGATGACTCGCTTAGTTCTGGGAGGCGTCCTTTGTCGTGCGGAATGAATATCTCTAACTGCTCTCGGGGAATGAACCTGAACAGACTGAACTTCGATGTCCTCTTGTAATTTCTCGAAGACCTTGGCCTCCTCTTCGACCTCGTCGACTCGAGCTTCTTCTATGAGTGGTGTCGGGAGTGGCGCATCTGGTGTTGTTGATCTTATGCCATCGACTTGCTCCACCGGCTTGGAGACCTCGCCAATCAATCTCTCCAGCTCTTCTTGCGCCTCCAGCTCGGCCTTCCTCTCCTCCTCCAGCCTCACAGCCTCCTCCTCGGCGGTCTTGGCGGAAGCTCCTAGGCCTAGACTGCGACCAAGATTGCCGAGTCCGCGCAGGAAACCGGACCCGGTGCTTGTGGCTTTAGGCGTGGCGCGCTGTTTGGCGAGTTCCTTCGCTTGAGCTCGCTCGCGCAGCTCATCGAGTGCTCTTGTTACCTTGTGGATGTCGGATCGCGGGTTCTGAACAGACAAGGGCGCTTCGGGAATGGCGGGAGGCGCGTTGCCGGCAGGTAGTGATGTCGATGATACGGGTGCACGAATAGAAGCAAGGAGTACCGGAGCAGGTTGGCTTATCGACTCGACTGCAGGTTGGACGCTCGGCATGACAGCAAAGTCCACCTTCACCGCCTTCTCGGGACGTCTCTCCAGTGTCTCTTGTTCTTCTTCTTCCATGCCCTCATCAGATTTCCGCTTCATACCTCCAGCCGGTGCCAGGCTCTTTCGTAGCGCTGCAAAGTCGACAGGAGCATTGCCACGCTGTGAGGGAGCCGCAAAGGATTTCCGGAGAGCTGAGTTGTCGGAAGCACCATTGGATAGACCGGTGATTGGGACTGTACCAGTGCCAAGGGCTTTGCTGAGCCATGACGAGCGGACTTGCCGCACAGGGACGCCGGGAGTTGCAGCGATCGGTGTAGGAGCGGCGGGCGGAAGGTCGTACTCGGCCGGCACGGACTCGAGGGGCACGGCAATAGAAGCAGTAACAGGCTCGGCAGACGATTCCTGGTCACCGGCTGGCTGATTATCTTGGAGATCCTCGGATTGAGACTCCACGTTGACAGCAGGGTTTTGCTGTAAACTTTGTGAAGACAGACCAGTCGATCTCGCAGACGAAGCGCTGATCTCCTCTTCGCCTTCGGCAATCATTGATAAATCGGTTGTAGCGCTAGCTGCGGTCACGGCGAGAGAGACCGGTCTCAGCTTGTTTGACTCGTCTTCGACGTGTAGAGCGGGGATATCTTCAACCTCGACGTTCTCTTCGAGTGGCTCCGTAGCCAAAAGTACTGGCTCAGCGAGTGGTGCAACATCGGGTGGCTGGCCGCGAGGAGGGAGGGAGGGAGGTGGTTCCGGGGATCCTCCTGTCGCTTCGATCGCATACTTCCCGGCCAGCTCGGTGGCTGGATGACCGGGCTCGATAGGTAATCGTTCCGCATCAAAGGGCGGCTCATCCTGCACAACCGCAAGAACTGGTGTCGGAGCCTCGTTCTCCTCATTCGCCTTTGTTTTCGCCTTCTTGCCCTTGCCTTTCCCCTTCGCTGGCTTCTCGGCTTTGTCGACCGCCAATGCTTTACCCTTGGCCTTCACCCCAGCCTTTCCTGCTTTAGTCGGTGCTGCATCGAAGAGGGGAGAGGCGGCAACGGTGTTGTGTGATCGAGGCTGAAGGGGAGAGAATGGCTGTCGCACCTGTACAGGGTTCAGCGATCTACTACAAGAAGAATTCATCTGCTCACCTGAGAAGTCGGCTTCGCTGAGGCTGGACTCAAGCCCAACCTCGCGTTCAGGCCCTTCACCTTGTCCGTCCGGTCCTTAGCCGCTACTGTGGTTGCTCGAGTCTTCTTTGTTGTTTGGGTGCGAGAAGGGGTCTTCATAAGTTCGGTGATGGGTGCTCTACGAAACGTCAGCATGTATCATCTACGATTTAAGCAGGAGGGGGGCTTGGCCAGGATCGTCTTAGATGTTTGAGAGGTCATCTACTTACTTTGATGATCCGACCATGATACCCTCGACGTACCCGTCCAGCCAAGCATACCCTCCGTCGTTGATCATCCTCTCCAACCCCGACAGCTCCTCCTTCGCCGAGTCAAAGAATCCTCTTCGGACACCAAAGACATAATCGTCGAATCTCGGGTATTCATGAGTAATGACAGACATGTTGATGGAAGCCCAGATGGGCGAGTGTGTTGAGGTACAACGATTGTTAAATTGAAAAGCTGGGTTGACGGAAAGATGGAACGGCCTGTCAAACAATCAAACCAAGTGGCGACGAGGAACGGCGATCCCTGTCAACAACCTCTCCTTTCCCCTCTGTTCGACCCGGTTTTGCCCTTCATCTTCTGGCTTGAAACCACATATATCGGTCTACGATGTCTTCGCTCAGTGGTAAGGTGAGTGTTGGGATTTTAGAGAGCTTGTGAGCCGGCTAGCAGTAGGATCCCGCTGACGCGACTGCTGTTGCTTTTCCCCTCCCATAGACGAAGAAGGTAAGAAGCCTTTCGACCTCCTCGCGAAGGCAAATACTGATTTGCCTACCTAGGTCACCGTATACGGCCGCAAGAAAGCAGTATGTCTCCGGTCCCGCTCACCTGGTATTGTGCTTAATGTACTACAGCAAATCATTTCCATCCACACCGACTTCTCACCGCACAAAACGGACGCACCGCTACGAACCCCACCTCTGCCGATCGATCCCTCCCCTACCTCTCCCACTATCACCACCATCAAGCGTCCACCTCTCCAAGCTAAGATCTCTCAAGATGCCGTCAACATTCCACGACCACCTTCCTCGATCCGCAAAGCCAAGGGGAAAGCTGTACTGCCAAGTCCAGAAAGCGATATCGTCGTTCACAAATCACGCAGATTCGGAGTCGCTTCTAGAGGAAGACCAATGCAGTCACCCTCTCCGCTCAAGGTCAGGAAGACTGCGAACGAGGTGGTGTATACCCCGAGAAGGAGGAACGAAGCGATTGTTCAGATTCCTGTGTCGAGCAGGAAGGCTGTACCAACAAATGAACTTAGGGGGAGTTCGATCGATCTTATTGAGCGGATAGAGCGGATCACGATAAGCGGAGCGGCGTCAGCTCCGGCCTCTCAGGAGGCTACAAGCTCGCTCGGCAAGCTCTTGAACAGCTGCTCTTCCGACGACATTCATCCATTCTCCGCATTCCTCACCTCGCCAAGTTTCTCTTCACTTGTCTCTCCCAACTCTCGATCAGGACCGACGAGCCAAAAGCTAGGCGAAGCATCATACTCCGAAGTCTTCGGTTTCGGCACCGCCTTCGACGCTCCCGAGGTGGTCGTGAAGGTGATTCCTCTTATCACAGAAGCCCTCTATCGGCCTGGAGGACCGGACGAAGTCGAGCTGCCTGATTGCTCCGAGCCGGAGGACGTGCTACGAGAGATCATGATCACGAAGAAGATGGCTGGGCTGCCTGGAGGTGGCTTTGTTGACTTCCTCGGGTGAGCGCATCCCAAATCCTATCGAATCAAGCGCTCATTAGGATACTTTGCAGCGCTTTCGTTGTTGAGGGTACATATCCCGAGACTCTGCTCGAGCAATGGGATTCATACCGGAAAGAGTGCGGCACAGATAGCATTCGACCAGGTCAGTCACGTCCTGAAATCCACAGTCCTCCCGGCTGTAGAGGGAGAAAGATGGACTGACGATGGTTCAGACGGCTTTGGCGAGAAGCAAAACTTCGCCCTGATCATCCTCTCATATGGCGGCTCCGACTTGGAGATGTTCAACTTCGACTCGTCCACTGGGTGGCTGCAGGCTGCAGGTGTGTTCTGGCAAGTAGCCGACGCACTTGCCCGTGCAGAGCAGTGGGTGCGCTTCGAGGTGGGTCCGTCTCCTTGTGAGAGTACGAGTGTAGCTAACAAGTACAGCATCGGGACCTCCATGAGGGCCAGATCCTCATCTCCGGCCAGACGCCGACAGCTGCAAGCGGTGCGAACGACTATCTCTTGCCACACTGTTCGGCAGTCCGAGCTACCATCATCGACTTCGGACTGTCCCGCCTAGACATGCCGGAGAGCGAGTGGTCGACCCTTCCGGAAGAAGTGTATGAAGGTGTCGGAGCGCAGTGGGACGTCTACCGCCAAATGCGAGATCGAGTGGGCAGGAATTGGGAAGGGTCCCATCCCGTCACCAATGTGATGGTGAGCCAAGTTACAAGTCATCCGCGAAGCGACGCTGACAGAGGCGCAGTGGCTGCACTACCTCCTTCGAAGACTGCTTCACTCGACGAAGTCATTGCGCAAACCCCGAGCGAAGCCAAAGGTGATCCCCTCGACACCATTACGACCATCACGACGCGTTGCGATCGCGGCGCCAGCTCGGCGGAACAAGGTCACAAAGGAAGATTCGACAAAGGCAAGGGCGGCGGAGGCGTACTACGAGTTGGTCGAGGCTGAGAAATTGCTGGCCGAGAGCTTGGGTTCTGCACGAAAAGGCAGGAGGACAAGTGAGCAGCTGGGCTCGGCGGTAGGGGTGATGGCCCGGGGAAGGGACATGGGTTGGATTAAGTGATGAGCGAGGACCTTCGGCAGACCAGATCGATACATCGAGCAGTCAGCAGCACAACGTTCTGGGATATGATGGACTGCTTGCCCCCGTTTCTGATCACCGGAGAGGATTCAGGCGACAGTCAGACAGATGAGGGGATAAGGGCATGTCAACAAGTGTAATCAAAAGTGCATGAAGGTCAGAGACATGCGCAGCACCCTACTCCGCTCCGCCGCCAGCCTACTTCTTCTTTGCCGGGTCTCCTGCCTTGGCCTTGGCCTTTCCTCGCACCTGCATCACGCGTCAGCACGGTTTCGATTGGCATCCCCCTGGATGGTGAAAGATAGATGCAAACACACCTTCTTCGATCTGTTCTTGCGCTCCTTACGAAGCTTCCTCGAGGCCTTCACAACCTTCGCCGCGAGGCCAGACTACATCACAATCTTCAGTACTGAACCAAACCACGCCATTACACCTATGATAGTGTGTCACAATGATAGATGACTCACTCGGACGAGACGGTATTTCGGCTCAAACTTCTTCTGACTCTCCTCATCATCATAAACCAACCCGAACCCCTGACTCGACCCGCCTCCGAACTTGGTCTTGAGTCCGAACACGACAACGCGCTCCTTGTCGGTCTTGTAGAGCACGGCGAGTTTCTCTCCGAGCTCGGTTCGGGATAGATTGGGTCGGGTGGGGTGGAGGACGGTTAGGACGAATTGCTTGCGATTGAGGAGACGGTTGGTTATGAATTTAGAGGTGCGCAGGGTCACGGGGCCGGAGCGATCCTAGAAAGTCGTGTCAGCGGATCGATCAAGACTATACACCGAGATCGCGGAAAGAGAGGGGAGAGAAGGGGTGGTCTTTGAGTCGTATGGGATCGCGATTGACACACGATCCCTTCGACACTATCCGGCTACCGCTTCTTTCCGCTGCTTCCCGCTGCGCGTCCCGCTGGCGGATGATGACTCACCATGATGGGCAACGTCTATCCAGACCGATCGTCAGAGCGAGCACGAAACAAGCAATGGCCTTGACGGAAGGGATTAAGGGTGGAGTTTTGCGGTTGCCGCCGGAGTTTCGCGGAGATTTGGGACGAGGTGATTTTGGCGAGATCATAACATCGTGGCAGGCGGGGTCCCCTCGATCCGGTACGATTCAGTCTTTCGCCTGCTCAGCCGGTTCGAATCCAAAGCCCAAGGGATTATCCACCATGAAGCTCCTCTCCAGCTTACTCCTCCTGACAGCGGCCGTTCCCTCCCTCGCTCTTCCGACTCAAAGTCCTGCTCCTCATCGAGAGACCTTGTTGGAAGCAGGTAAGTCTCGCATACTCCAGCTCAGATCTAGGTTGACCGATGTACTTAGCCGCCCATATCAAGCGGCTCGTGCATAAGGTCAATACTGGGACGATGGCGAGTGTCTTTCCGGAAGACAGCGAGAATGCAGGTGAGCGGACAAACCTCAATCTCCGAAGTAATGCTGATGTCGGACCACAGGACGACCTTTCGCACTGATGGAGGCATGTCCGATCAAACAGCAGCTAGTGTAAGCTGACCCTAGTCATGCAGTATCATGCCCCATGCTTTGACTCCCCAGCCCTCACCATGCTCCTCATGCCCATATCCCTCTCCACCCGCAACGTCCTTTCCAACCCCTCTCATTCCGCAACATACACCATCCAAATGCCAATGGACGGGGTATCATCGCCCATGTCTCGGGGGAGAGTAGCATTCATCGGCGTGAGTGTCAGGTCCTGGTCTTCCACAGCTACCTGTGACTTCATTGAAGTCATCGGAGCTGACACGGTTCAGAACGTGACGTTCTTCCCTTTCAACGACATCTCAAAACCCGAACTCGCCCGACTTGAGAATTGCTATACCCACTACCACCCGGACGCGAAGATGTGGCTTCCCTACCAGCCACGCCATCCTTTCGATTCGAGTTGGGCGAGGTTTGAGCCGCAGGATATCTACTATGTTGGCGGGTTTGGCGAGTGAGTCTATGTTCTCTTCAGCTTCGGTAGCTCGTGCTAGCCATATCTGGTTGCTGATCGGGGAGCCGAGTTGACGGGATCACATAGCACACATTATATTGGACATATTCCGGTGGACGTGTACGCTGCCGCAGCAGAGGAAGACCTCGAAGTTTCCACTCAGCGGAGCAATCTTGTGCTCCAGTACTGAGCGAGTTTGGAATTCCGAGTTCATTCAATGTGACATATGCATCCACCCCAGCTCTTCAGCCCGGCCTAGGCAAATTCTTCTCTACCCATGTCCCCAATCCCTCCACCTCGACACCCCTCCTCCCATTCCAGCTCCCCCCCCCCCCTGGGATCCCAGCTCACCCCCGTAACCCTCGCCCAAATCAACTCATACCTCACCGCCACACTCTCCGGATCCCTCTCATACTCCCTCTCCAGCTCATCCACTCTCTTTACCCTCTCCACCACCTCCCATCCATGCTCCTCCATGCTCCTTCACCACCTCCACCACTTCCCGGAAGGTCTTCGTGTCCCCTGCGACATCGACCACACATCCCTTCCGACCCCACTGTCGTTGTTATCCAATACGATCCTCGCTGTGAGCCTCCCAATGTCTTCGGCGGAAGTCATGGTGATCCGATTCTCCCAAGCCCCTAAAGCCGTCACTGTCCTCCCCTCGAGGTTGACGATTCCGAAGAACGGCTCGAACAGGAAACTCGAGAAGATACCAGTTGAGATGATCGTCCATCTCATCTTGCTTTGGGACCGAAGGGGGTCCCGCACGTCGAGCTGCTCGTCGAATCCCGGCTGGCAACTCCCTCGACCGATCAGGTCGTAGTCCACCCCGAATTGCCAGGGGATATACCACCCCACCCCAGACTCGAGAGCTGCTCGACAGAGATTGAATCGGGTGCCGGGTCCACCGACGAAGCCCGATGCGGAGATCACGATATCGAACTTGGCGAAAATGAGCGCGAGTACGGATGGTGGGGAGGTGAGGTCGCGGTAGGTGATCGATACGTCAAGGGATGGAAGGGTCTGTTCAAGCGAGAGACGAGCGGAGCTTGAGGAATCAAGGGTACGGAGCAGGACAGTAATGAAGGGCTTTGAGGGTGGGAGGCGAGACCGCGAAGGATGATGGAGAGTCCCAGTTCGCCGGCGCCGAGAACGAGGATGGAGGTTTGCCTGGACATGTCGGCGGTGATGCAGTCCACAGTGCCCAGTCGAGTTCAAACTTCAATGC
>JAABUH010002622.1_pt1 | contig 16931 bp, 21 predicted proteins | sample 5559121 | NCBI WGS metagenome assembly JAABUH01 (sample SAMN10711871, study PRJNA513364) | rock metagenome | isolation source: Antarctica rocks | place: Antarctica: Victoria Land, Battleship Promontory nord | collected 2015-12-28
CGTCAATCACCACGTAGATCCCTATAATGTGTTCGGCGGTCATCATCCTTCTCCCCTCTCACTGCTGTCTTTCAACCACAGTGAAGCGGGTTTCGATGATGACCGCTAACTAGCAATCACGGTTCAGTTGTTCGTAGCGGGCACATACGGTGGAGCTATCAAGACCTGGCAAGTCGTCGGCAGCTCGACATCATAGCCGCGCCCTTTGAGCGGCGCCGTGGCCGTGCGCGCCATCAGGTCGTGGAAGCGCGCGTCGAAGGGCTTGGCGAAGGCCGAGGCGGTGAGCCGCGAGAAGCCGCGCCCGTCGACGCGAAGGACCGTCCACGTTTCCGGTAGCAGGCGTAGGAAGTGATAATACGCGAACTGGCGCATGTACACCTCGAAGCGGTCGCTATCCACCGCCACTACCTCCCAACACTCTTTCCCTGATTGCCCCGATTGCCCCGATTGCCCCTGTACGCGCCCCGCCCAGCATCCATGCGCGGTACAGGTACACCGATTTGCCGGCGAGAAGGCCGATCGAGTACAACGTGCGCAGAGGTATACTACGCCAAGCATAGGCGTAACGACGCGCATGACGCTAAGCGCGTGGCGCAAAGAGGATGACAATAGCATGGAACAGTTGGCGGACAAGGTGGTCATGGTCGCGGGGGGCGCGCGCGGCATCGGGCGTGGGATCGTGGATCGCTGCGCCACGGAGGGGGCGCGCGTCGTCGTCGCCGACCTCAGCCCTGAGCGAGACGCCGTCGCCGCGGCGCTGATCGACCGGGGTCACTCCGCGCTGCCGCTGTCGCTCGACGTGCGCGCGCGCGCCGACCACGAGAGGGCTGTCGCCCGCGCCGTGGCCTATTTCGGCCGGCTCGACGCGCTCGTCTACTGCGCGGGTATCTTCCCGCGCGCCACCTTGCTAGAGACCGACGAGGAGCTCTGGCACGAGGTCATCGACACGAATCTGACGGGCGCCTTCCTGGCCTGCCGCGCCGTCGCGCCTCAGATGACGGCTCAAGGCGGCGGGGCGATCGTCACCATTGGGTCGCTCCACGCGACCGGCGGTACGGCCGAGCGCTTTGCATATGGGATCTCCAAGGGCGGGCTGGTGACATTGACGCTCAACCTGGCCGCCGCGCTGGCCCGCGACGCTATCCGCGTCAACTGCGTCCACCCGGGCTGGGTGCTCAGCGAGGGCGAGAAGGCCGTGCGGGGCCTGGCGACAGACGAGGATGCCGCGCGGTTCGCCGGGGAGGCGACTCGACACATTCCCCTGGGCCGCATGCAAACCCCGGAGGACATCGCCCACGCCGTCGTGTACCTGATCTCGGACGGCGCCGCGCAGGTGACGGGGCAGGTCATAGCCGTCGACGGTGGGCTGGGCAGTAGGTGGTAGCCCCCGGCCCCGAGTAGGCGCGCCGGCGAGCGCGGCGCCCTTGATTTGGCGCGCCTACCCTCGGGCGGGAAGTCCGGCCAGCCGATCCGCGAGATCGAAAGCTCCATAGCCCTTTGCGCCTGTTGTGGCCTATCAGGTCCTTGCTAACGTGTGGGTGCGTGGCGGCGAAGCGCGCATGGCAGAACGCGCTCTTGCCTGAGGCCTGCAGGCCGATAACGATGACCGGTTCCAGAGCGACCGTAGCGTAGCATATAGCTCGCGGGAGGCGGATAGAGATTGCGGCGTATAATGAGGTAGCTTTTCGGAGCCGACAGGAGGATATGTCGATGGCCGCCCTGCGCCAGTTTAGCGATGACGAGTTACTGTTGTTGACCACGCCGGATGATACGGAGGAGGCGCCCTGGATGGTCATGCCCGATTTCCAATGGCGCGTCGTTTCGCTGCTCATGTCGATCCTGGGTCTCTATGTCCGCCGTACGGGCCAACGGTGGTACCTCGGGGCCGAGCTCAAGGTGACGATGCCGCGCCCGGCCGGCCAACGGGCGCTCGATCTAGGACCCGACATGATGATGGCGGAGGCCGATGACGCTGTGCGCGACTCGTGGAACGTGCGCGTGGAAGGCGAGCCGCCGCTGTTCGTCCTAGAGGTCGTGACGGACGAGAGCCGCGCGCGTGACATGGACGAGAAGCCGATACTCTACGACCAGATGGGCGTGCGCGAGTATGCCATCTTCGCGCCGCGCCGCAGGGATAACGGGCCGGTACTTTTCGGCTATCATCGCGATGTGACTGGACGCTTTATGTCCTGGGCGCCCGACGCGACTGGTGTGCTGCGGGTCACGTCCCTGGGGGGATTGGGGCTGTACGTTGAGGGTGATCGGCTGCGTGTGCGCGACGCACAGGGGCGCCGATTGCCGTCCGCCGAAGAGGAGGCGGCGCGCGCCGAAGAGGAGGCGGCGCGCGCCGCACAGGAAGTACTAGCCCGGCAAGACGCGGAGCGGCGCGCGGCCGCGGCCGAGGCCGAGGTGACGCGCCTGCGAGCCCTCCTTGCGCGTGATGGCGCATAGGTTCTATCCGGCACGCTCACACACTCGCCTACCGCATGCGCGCCCGCCGATCACGCGTCGCCGTGGCCCGGTGGCCCGGTGGCCCGGTGACCCTGCCTGGAACGCGCGCGTTTCCCATAAAGGGTGCGGCGCGTATAATGCTAGCAGGTTGAGAGCGGTTAGGTGTATCTACGCAGATCGAGGTTAGGAGAGGGTATGGAGCAGACGACGCAGCAGCCGGGGCAACCCGGGACGACCGTCCGGCGCGCCGCGACGCCGGCGCCGCCCGTCATTCGCACGCGACAAGAGGCGCCCGCTGTCCACACGCGTCGCCCCAGCGGGCTGACGCGCGGCCTCGAGGCCGCGCAGACATACATCCTGAACGAGGAGACGCTCGTCCTGGTCGAGTTCCTCGTCGTGGTGGTGATCGGCATCGTCGTCTTCCGCGCCGTGCTCTACCCCATGGAGAACTTCATGGCCGGGCTCGGCCACGCTATCTCCAACCTCGGCATCGGCAAGCTGTTCAAGTAGGCCGTGCGATGGCGATAGATCAGGCGATGGCGGTGGCGATGAATGGCGTGGCCGCGGTGGCCGCGGTGGCCGCGGCGCGCACGCTCCACGTTTCCCGGCGCGGCCTCGTTCCCTACGGGCCGGCCTGGGACCTGCAGAAGCGGCTCGCCGCCGAGTTGGTCGCCGGGACAGGGCGCGACACGCTGCTCCTGCTCGAACACCCCCCCGTGTACACGCTCGGCCGCAACTCGCTCGCCGAGCACATCCTGGCCTCGCCCGAGGAGATTGGCCGTCGCGGAGCCACGGTCGAGCGCAACGACCGCGGCGGCGAGGTGACGTTCCACGGCCCCGGCCAGCTCGTGGCCTACCCGGTCATCAAACTCGACCCGGAGGAACGATCCATCTCGCGCCTCGTCGACAACCTTGAGCAGGCCATCATCGACACGCTGGGCGACTATGGTCTCCCGGGCGAGCGCCTGCCCGACCAGCGCGGCGTCTGGACGCGCAACCGCAAGATCGCCTCGGTCGGGCTCTCCGTCAAGCGATGGGTCGTCATGCATGGCATGGCCCTCAACGTGGCGCCCGACCTCTCCTACTTCGCCCTCATCAACCCCTGCGGGCATCCCGAGACGGTCATGACGTCCATGGAGCAGGAATTGGGGCGCGCGCCCTCCCTCGCCGAGGTGGGCGATCGTTTCGCGCGCCATCTCGCGCGCCACTTCAACCGTTGTTTAACTATCGATGGTCAGCCGTCAGCTGATAGCTGATAGCTGATAGCTGATAGCTGCGTATTAAGTGAGGACTGATGGACATACAGGGCGTGGCGTATCTGGGCGGGGAGTTCGTGCCGCTGGCGGACGCCAAAATCAGCATCATGACGCACGCGTTCAACTACGGGACCGGGACGTTCGAGGGCATCCGCGGCTACTGGAACGCCGCCGAGGAGCAGATGTACGTGTTCCGCCTGCGCGAGCACTTCGAGCGCCTGCACAACTCGGCCCGCATCCTGGCCATCAATCTGGCCTTCGGCGTCGACGAACTCGAGGACATCTGCATCCAGATCCTGCGCCGTTCGGGCTTCCGCGGCGACACCTACATCCGCCCTATCGCCTACAAGAGCGGTCTCGGCATCGGCGTGAGCATGGCGGGCGTGGCCGACGACTTCCTGATGTACTGCCAGCCCATGGGCAACTACATCGACATCGATCGCGGCATCCGTTGCTGCCTCTCGTCGTGGCGCCGCAACAGCGACAACGCGGTCCCGCCGCGCGCCAAGGTGACCGGCGCCTACATCAACGCGGCCCTGGCCAAGCACGAGGCCGTGTCCAACGGCTACGACGAAGCCATCATGCTGGCCGAGAACGGCAACGTTTCGGAAGGTAGCGCCGAGAACCTGTTCCTCATCAAGAACCGCACCCTCATCACCCCGTCCGTGACGGACAGCGTGCTGGAGGGGATCACGCGGGCCACGCTGATCGAGATCGCGCGGACTGAGCTGGGCGTGCCCACGGTCGAGCGCACGGTGCAGCGCACCGAGCTCTACACGGCCGACGAGGTGTTCCTGTGCGGCACGGGCGCGCAGGTCTCGCCGGTGGTCGAGATCGACAAGCGGTCCGTCGGCTCGGGCGAGGTGGGGCCGCTGACGCTCGCTCTGCAGCAGGCCTACTTCGACGTCGTGCGCGGCGTCAACCGCGCCTATAGCGCGTGGCTGCGGCCGGTCTACACGCGCGAGACGGAGGCGACGCGCCCCGAGCCGGCCGGGACCGGCAACGTGCTCGCGCCGTAAATAGGTGTCCGATGTCGGCGGTGTAGGAGCGCCCCTCGTGGGCGCCCTTGCTGTCGTGCGCACGTTGCCCGCACGGGGGTAGGGAGCAGGAATGCGGCGGGACACGGCACGCGAAGCGCACCAGTGGGGCGTTGTTCCCACGATCGGGATCGTGGGCGGACGTGGTGGTATCGGTTCGCTCTTCGCGCGCATCCTGTCGAAGGCAGGTGCCACGGTGTTGGTGAGCGACCGCGACACGGCGCTCAGTAATGTGGAGGTGGCCGCGCGGAGCGACCTCACGCTCGTGGCCGTTCCGTTGCGGGCGACGCCGTCCGTGTTGGCCGAGGTCGCTCCGCACGTGCGCGTGGACGCGGCGCTGGTCAGCCTGGGCTCGCTGATGGAGCCCGCGCTGCCAGCTATGGACGCGTGCGCGGGCGAGACCTTCTTGCTCCATCCTCTCTTCGGACCGGGGCGGCGTAATTTGCAGGGAACGATGATGGCCCTGGCCTCGCCGCGGGGAGACCCTTGGCACGGGTGGCAAGAGTGGCTCATCGGGCGGGGGCTGCCGGAACAAGGGCTCGTCATGACGACGCCGGAGGAGCACGACAGGGCGATGGCCGTCGCGCAGGCGCTCCTGCACGGCGCCTACGCCGCGCTGGCGCCGGAGCTGATGGGAGGACTCCCCGACAACGACTTGGTTTGGGCCACCCCGACCCTGCGCCTGCAGCTCGCCCTCATGAGCCGCATCCTGCACCAGGACCCCGCCCTCTACGGCGATATCCTGGCCCTCAATCGCCACACTCCCCTAGTGTTCGACCGGCTCATAGGTCGCCTCGCCACGCTGCGCGCCGCCGCCCTGGAGGGGCCGGACGCCGTGGCCGCGCTCTTCAAGGCGGCCCGCGACAGCCTACAACCTTACGGCCTGAACCTGGCTGCCGAGGGAACGCAGCTGTTGGGTGAGCAATAGACGCCGGTAAATGAGGCGCTCAGGCGGATGTTCGGGGTGTAACACGGCCGGGTATACTTGGAGTAGACTACAACGACTCTTCGCATCGAATTGGTGATGATCCATGGCATTGTTCACGAAGAAGCAAGAACTGGCGCCTGACATCGCGGCGCGCATCCCGCCCGGCCAGCAACTGACGACGAAGTGGCCCGTCCTGACCTACGGCCCCGTCCCCAAGGTCGACCTCGCCACCTGGGACCTGCGCATCACCGGGCTCGTCGAGGAACCCACCTGGTACACCTGGGACGAGTTCAAGGCGCTGCCCCAGGCGCGGCGGCACAACGACATCCACTGCGTGACGCGCTGGAGCAAGCTCGACAACGACTGGGACGGCGTGGCCGTGCTCGAGTTGATGAAGAGGGTGGCGCTCAAGCCAGAGGCGAAGGCGGTGGTCGTGCACGCCGAGCACGGCTTCACGGCCAACCTGCTGCTCGACGATTTCCTGCGCGCGGACAATATGCTCGCGCACAGCCACGGCGACGAGCCGCTCACGCCCGAGCACGGCTACCCGCTGCGCCTGGTCGTGCCGCACCTGTACTTCTGGAAGAGCGTCAAGTTCGTGCGCGGCCTCGAATTCGTCGCCGAGGACCAGCCAGGCTTCTGGGAGCGCAACGGGTATCACATGCGTGGAGACCCGTGGGACGAGGAGCGCTATTCGTCCTGGTGGTAGGTAGCCGTTAGCGATGAGCAATTAGCGGTTAGCTTTCGTGCGGCGACGAGTCGTGGCAGTAAAAAAAGGCATTCATCTACATCATGATTTCGAGGGAGCCGCCGGAGGCTAACGGCTAATCGCTGATTGCTGCTATACTTCCTACCTGAGACCATGCCACGGTATAGATAGATAGAGGATGTGGATTTCACATGAAACGAACCTGGCAACCGAAGCGCATCCCGCGCAAGCGCACGCACGGCTTCATCGCGCGCATGGCCACCAAGGGCGGCCGGCGCGTGCTCAAGGCGCGCCGCCTCAAGGGACGCCACAAGCTGACGGTTTAGGCGTCGGGCTGCAGGATCTATGCTGCCCAGGGACCATCGCTTGACGCGCAGCGGTGACTACGCGCGCGTTCGTCGCGAGGGCCGCTCGCGAGCCCATCCACTGCTCATCCTCGCCGCCGCCCCGAATGGTGGCGAAACGACCAGGGTGGGTCTCACCGTGGGCAAAAAGATCGGCTCGGCGGTAGCGCGCAACAGAGTCAAACGGCTACTGCGTGAGGCCGCGCGCGCGCGACTCGTGCGGATACGCCCCGGCTACGATGTCGTGCTGATCGGGCGGCCTGACACGGCCGGCTCCGGGCTGGAGCCGGTCGGCGCGGCCCTGGAACAACTGCTCCGGCGCGCCGACCTGCTGGGGGCGCGACAACCCGGACCGCGGCGTGAGGGCGGGGGGTAGAGCGTATGAAAAGCGTCTTGCTCGGGGCCATCCGGCTCTATCAACTCACGGTGGCACGCATGTTACCCGTGGGGACGTGCCGGTTCTATCCGAGTTGCTCGGCGTATAGCTACGAGGCCGTCACGCGGCACGGCGCGGCGCGCGGCGCGCTCCTGATGCTGCGGCGGCTGGCGCGGTGCCATCCTTTCAATCCCGGCGGCCTCGATCCGGTCCCGTAGCGGCGACGCAATCAGGCGTAGTAGGAGTCTTCTCGGTGTCACACATCCTCGATCCGATCATCCACCCGCTCCAGGCGGTGCTCGTTTTCCTCACGGGCACGCTGCACAGCTACGGGCTGGCCATCATTCTCTTCACGATCCTGGTGCGCGGCGCGCTGGCCCCGCTCAACTTCAAGCAACTCAAGTCGGCCAAGAAGATGTCGGCGTTGGGGCCGCGCATCAAAGAGTTGCAGCAGCGATACAAGGACGACCGAGAGGCGCTGACGCGAGAGCAAATGGCCCTCTACAAGGAGGAAGGCGTCAATCCGGCCGCGGGCTGTCTGCCGCTGCTGCTGCAGATGCCCATCCTGTACTCGCTGTTCTTCATCTTTCAGAATCTCGCCGGTGAAAAAGGGCCTGCGGCCGCTATCTACCACTCCCACTTCTTGTGGTTCACGCTCAACAGGCCGGATAGTCTCTTCGGCCACTTCCTGTTCGGTGGGGCGCACGCGGGCTGGGGACCGCTGCCGATCCTTGCCGCGGGCACACAGTGGATGCAGCAGCGCATGATGATGCAGCCCACCAGCGACCCACAGCAGCGATCCACGCAGCAGATCATGCAGTTCATGCCGCTGATGATCATGCTGTTCGCCGTCAACTACCCCGCCGGCCTCGCCCTCTACTGGGTCACGTCGACCACGTTCAGCATCGTGATGCAATACTTCATCACCGGCTGGGGGCAACTCTTCAAGTCGCCGTTCAAGATCCCCGAGGCGCCCGTCGCCAGCGTCGCGCCGGCCGCGACCGCCAACGCGCGGCGCCAGACCGTGGCGGAGCCGCGGCGCAATGGGACGCGGGCGAACGGGAGCGGGACCGGCCGGCGCGCCACCGTCTTCACCGCCGCCCCCCCCGCGCGTACGGTCGAAGACGGCGCCGGCCAGGTGCTGGAGGGGCAGGTGATAGTGAGAGAGGACGGCGATAGCGTGCGCCAGGGCAAGATGCAGCGGACCGTGACCCGACAGAGGACGCGACCTCCAAAAGGAGCACGTAGATAGATGAGCGAACGCCATAGCCAGAGCGTGACGGTCAGCGCTAAGACGGTCGACGATGCGATCGCCGAGGCCGAGCGCGAGCTCGGCGTATCGCGCGACAACCTCGACATCACGGTCATCACGGAGGGCTCCAAGGGCTTCCTGGGCATGCGCGCCGAGAACGCCCGCATCCTGGCCATGGTTGTTGGCGGGACCAGGGCGACGGCGACCGAGGCGTCCGTGGCCGAGGAGGTGCGCGCCGGCGCGCCCTCGACCTCGGCCACGGCGCCCGTCGGTGTCTCATCCCCTATCCCCACGTCGGACGGCGCGCCCGCTCCTCCCGTTACGTCCGCGCGATTGGCCGTCGTCGGCGACGGGGACGGAAACGGGGACGGAAACGCAACACACATCGAGGCCGGGGCGGAGCAGTTCGGCCTCGAAGACGAATACGACGACGAGGAGCCCCTCGATGGGGACGGCCAGCCGCTCGAGCCAGGCCGCCGGGCACGGCAGCAGCAGGAAACGGCGGCGGCTGCCCAGGAGATCCTGGAGACACTCCTGCAGAATATGGACATCCGCGCTCACGTGAGGGTGCGCACGGTAGCAGATCCCATCGTCCTCGACGTCGAGACCGACAACGGCGGCCTGCTCATCGGCCGGCGCGGCGAAACACTCAGCGCCCTGCAGTACCTCGTCAACGTGCTCATCGGCAAGCGCACACGGCGCTGGACCAAGGTCGTGATCGACGTAGAGCATTGGCGCGACCGCCGCGAGGATACCCTGCGCGCGCTCGCGCTGCGCCAGGCCGACCGCGTCCGCCAGCAGCAACGCCCGGTCGCCCTCGACCCGATGCCGGCCAACGAGCGCCGTATCGTGCACATGGCCCTGCAGGACCAGCGCGACATCGAGACGCACAGCCAGGGCGAGGAGCCGAACCGCCGCCTGGTCATCACGCCGAAGCGCTAGCGCGACCTGTAACCCTCGTGGACGATGCCGCCCAATTACCCGCCCCCGCCTATGTCGTGGTCGGCCATGTCGCGCGCGACCTCGTCCCGCTATCGGACAACTCCGGCGCTCCCTCCTACGTCCCCGGCGGCACAGCGCTCTATGCCGCGCTGACGGCGCGGCGCCTGGGGGTCGATACCGGCGTCATCACGAGCGCGCCCCCGGATGTGGATACTGCCCTGCTGGACGGCGCGCGCGTCCACATCGTGCCTTCGGCGCAGGCCACAATCTTCGAGAACCGCTACGGGCCGGGCGGTCGCGTGCAATATCTACACGGCCGCGCTGCGCCGATCAAGCCCGGCGACGTGCCGATCGCGTGGCGCGCCGCGCGCATCCTGCACCTTGGCCCCATCGCCGACGAGGTGGACCCAGCCATCGCCGCCCTTTTCCCGCGCGCCCTGCGCGCCGCCACGCCGCAAGGGTGGGCGCGGCGCTGGGACGAGGATCACCGCGTGCATACCCTGCCGCACGAAAGGGTCGCGGCGCGCCTGGCCGGCGCCGGCCTCGACGTGGTGATCTTCAGCGAAGAGGATGTCTCGGCGGGGCAGTCGGCAGGCCATGAAACGCAAGAGGCCATCGTCGACCTGTACCGGGAGATCGCGCGCATTGTCGTGCTGACGCGCGGTGCCCGCGGCGCCACGATCTACGCGGGCAACGGCGTCATGCACGTCCCGGCGTACTCGGCCCGCGAGGTGGACCCCACGGGGGCAGGCGACGTGTTCGCCGCGGCCTTCCTGATCCGCTACGCCGCCGCGAAAGACCTGCTCGGAGCGGCGCGCTTCGCCGCCGCCGCCGCTGCGCTGGAAGTCGAGGGTATTGGACCTAATGGGATACCGACCGCCGAGCAAATCGCCGCTCGATTAGAGACCCTTTTATAAGGGGGCGAGGATACCGTTGGCAAGCAAAACGCCGGGCACGACGACAAAAGCGAGCTTTCACCGCTTCGAGTTGGCGTGCGAGTTGGCCCGGCTCTGCCCACAAGAATTCGGGCGGGTCATTGCGCTGACGGGCTCGGCCTCGCGCGGGATCGCCGACGAGGGTTCGGACGCCGAACTCAATTTCTGGGTCGACGAGCAGCCCGACCGGGCTACCCTGCTCGACTGGCTGCATCGCGCCGGCGCCACCGACATTATTCTCGACGATCATCCGCTGGCGGACGGCTCGTTGTGGGCGACATCCCTCTTCAAGGGCGTGTGGTTCGAAACCGGCTGGCAGCGCATCGCCGACATGGACACCATCGTGCGTGAACTGCGCGCTGGAGAGGTGATCGACCACGGGCATCTGGCCCATGCCCCAATGATCCTGCACGCCGCGGGCGTGCGCGACAGCGGCGCCTTGGAGGGCTGGCGGCGAGACCTGCGCCACTACCCCGAAACGCTCGTGACGCGCCTGATCTCCGACGCGAGGGCGTGGGCGCTCCCCAACGTTGTTGGGGCGCGGTGGGCGCTGGCGCGCCGGGGCGAGCGGGTGGCGCTAGCAGAGCGACTGGTGTGGGATGTGCATACCATGCTGCGCGTACTCCACGCGCTCAATAGACAGTGGGAACCCGACTGGAAGTGGATCGGGCCGACGGCTGCGGCCCTGGAGATAAAGCCGGAGCGGCTGGCCGAGCGCATCAACGATGTTTTCGCGGCGCCGCAGGCCGAGCATAGCGTCGCGCACTGCCTAGATCTCATCCTCGATACACTGGCCCTCGTACCTCCACACTACGACATCGGGAGGGCGCAACAGACGGTAGAGGAGAGCTTACGGGTGTATGCCCGCTGAGGTCCCAGCGTGGGCCGCATCGGGCGACGCTTACTGTAATCGGTCGGCGAGTTTGTGCTAACGGGTGGGCTTAATGGTGATAGGTGTCATGTAGATGGCAATGATCACGACCGCCGATACCATCGTCGCCATCGCCACGCCGCCCGGGGAGGGTGGCGTCGGGATCGTGCGCCTCAGCGGGCCAGCCGCTCTGGCCGTCGGGCGCGCCATCGTGCGGCCGGCCGACGCCGCGGCGGTGTGGCGCTCGCACCAGCTCCTGTACGGGCACGTCGTTGATCCGGCGAGCGGCCGGCGCGTCGACGAGGTGCTGGCCGTCTACATGGCCGCGCCGCGCACGTACACGGCCGAGGATGTCTTCGAGGCGCACTGCCACGGGGGCCCCATCCCGCTGCAGGGCGTGGTCGAGTTAGCCTTGCGCCACGGCGCGCGCCCCGCCGCGCGCGGCGAGTTCACCCTGCGCGCTTTCCTCAATGGCCGGCTCGACCTAGCGCAAGCCGAGGCTGTGCTCGACGTGGTGCGCGCACGCACGCCCACGGCCCTGCATGTGGCCGTCGAACAGCTCGCCGGGGGGCTCTCGCGCCGGCTGCGCCCGGTGGCGGACGACCTGATGGGCGTGCTGGCCTTCCTCGAGGCCTCGATCGACTTCGTGGAAGAGGGCATCCCCGCGCAGGCCATCGGGGGGCTGCTGCCGCGGCTCGACAGGGCGATGGAAGGGCTAGAGGCGCTGCTAGCCACGGCGAAGGGCGGCGTCATCCTGCGCGAGGGGTTGCGCGCCGTGCTGGCCGGGGCGCCCAACGTCGGCAAGTCGAGTTTGCTCAATCGCCTGCTGCGCGTCGAGCGCGCCATCGTCACGCCCGTGGCCGGCACCACGCGCGACACGGTCGAGGAACTGGCCAACATCCGCGACCTGCCAGTCTACCTCGTGGACACGGCCGGCCTGACCGAGACCGACGACCCCGTGGAGCGGCTCGGCGTCGCGCGCAGCCGCGCCGCCATCGAGGGCGCGGGCCTGCTGCTACTCGTGGCCGACAGGGCGCGTCCGCTGGAGAATGGTGACCGCGCGGCCTTCGCGGCGGCGCGCGCCCTGGCCCCCCAGACGCCGGCGATCCTCGTCTTGAACAAAGCCGACCTGCCGCGCGCGCTCGACGAGGACGCCGCACCGCCCCTTTTCGGCGACAACGCGCCCGCGGCCGTCGTGTCTTGCTCGGCGGCGACCGGCCTGGGGCTGGACGCGTTGGAGGATGCCATCGCCCGCGTGGCGCTCGGCGGCGCGCCGCTCGCGCCCGACACCGCCATGGTCGATAACGCGCGCCACCGTCGCGCGCTGGAGGAGGCCGTCGAGAACCTTGTCGCGACGCGCAACGGCCTCGCCGCGGGCGCCCCGCTCGACCTCGTATGCAGCGACCTGCGCGCCGCCGTCGTCGCCCTCGGCGCCATCACCGGCCAGGACGTGACCGAGGACCTGCTCACGCGCATCTTCGGCGACTTCTGCATCGGGAAGTAGCAAGAGGGTAATGGCGCCGATGGGCGCACCCATCATTCCGGCCCCTTGGGCGAGTTCCTCGCTCGCGCCATCCTCGACACGCTATACCAATTCATCGTCCCCGCGATGGCCGGCCCATTGAGACTTGTACCGCTGGCCGCGCTCGAAGACCGGATGGTGACACGTCGCGCCCTGCGTGATGCGGCGGAGCGCAGCCGCCTCAAAGCGCAACGCGGCAGGGACGGGCAATGGTTGAGCACGCGCCGGTGGGTCGACGAGTATAAGGCCAGCAGGGGCCGCAGGCCGGTCAAAACGGCTGATGCGACCTCACCCTATTGATCTACAGCAATAGCTATCTGGCTACCTCGATACCGTTTAACGAAAGGGGAACGGGTAGTATATGGCAATGGCAATAGAGCGACAACGCGTGTCCTCGGGCTCGCCCTACGAGGCGACGATCGGCTTCAGCCGGGCCGTGCGCGCCGGCGACCGCGTGCTGGTGGCAGGCACGGCCCCGGTCTGGCCCGACGGCTCCTGCGACCCCGACCCCGACCCCGCGGCGCAGGCGCGGCGTGGGCGGTCTTTCTCGCTATAGTATAGGCGTATGCTACCCGACATCGACCCCTCCACGTCCGCGCGAGCCGATGCCAACGCCGACGATGCCAACGCCGCCCACGTCGCGGCCGTGACTACCGCCGATGAGGTATCCGACGAGGGGGATGCGCGCGGGCGCGCGGGCCACTGGCGGCGATGGGCGCGGCTGGCCGCCCTCGACCTCGGCCCGCTGCGCCGCCACCGCGACTTCCGCCTGCTCTACGCCGGCCAGGCGGCCTCGTTCTTCGGCAACATGATCACCTACGTCGCCGTGCCCTACCAGGTGTACCAGCTGACACATTCGTCGCTGGCGGTGGGACTGCTCGGCCTGGCCGAGCTAGTCCCGCTCCTACTGTTCGCCTTTATCGGCGGCGCGCTCGCTGACGCGCGCGACCGGCGGCAGATGGTGCAAATGACCGAGCTGTCGCTCGCCGCGATGTCCCTCCTGCTCGCGCTCAACGCGCTGCTGCCCCGCCCGCACCTGTGGGCGCTCTACGTCGTGGTGGCGGCGATGGCCGGGCTCGACGCCTTGCAGCGGCCCTCGCTCGACGCGCTGCTGCCGCGGCTGGTCGAGCGCGACGAGTTGATCGCCGCCGGCGCGCTCTCCTCGCTGCGTACCACCGCGGGTATGGTGGCCGGCCCCCCCCTCGGCGGCGTGCTGGTCGCCACGGTCGGGCTGCCCGGCGCTTACGTGGTGGACGTGGCGACCTTCGCGGTGTCTCTGGCCGCGTTGAGGCTGATGCGCGCGGTCCCGCCGCCGCCAGACGCCGAGCGGCCGAGCCTGCGCCGCGTCGTGGAGGGGCTGCGCTACGCGCGCAGCCGGCCTGAGCTGATGGGCACGTACCTGGTGGACATCGTGGCCATGTTCTTCGGCATGCCGACGGCGCTGTTCCCCGCGCTGGCGCCGCACTACGGCGGCCCGGGCGTGCTGGGGCTGCTCTACGCCGCGCCGTCGGTCGGCGCGCTGCTGGCCACGGCCACGAGCGGCTGGGCCAATCGCGTGCATCGGCACGGCCGCGCCGTCATCCTCGCGGCCGGGGCCTGGGGCGTGGCCATCACGCTGTTCGGGCTGGCGCCGACGCTCCCGCTGGCCCTGTTTTTCCTGGCGGGGGCCGGGGCGGCGGACATGGTCAGCGGCCTGTTCCGCGGCCGCATCTGGAACGGGACCATTCCCGACGCCTTACGCGGGCGCCTGGCCAGCATCGAACTGTTGAGCTACTCGAGCGGGCCGGCGCTCGGCAACGTGGAGTCCGGCCTCGTCGCGACGCTGGCGGGGGTGCGCCAGTCGGTCGCCTCGGGGGGCATACTCTGCGTCATCGGCGTCGCGCTCCTGGCCATGGCGCTGCCGCGGTTCCGCCAGTATGACGACCGCGTGCACGACCTGCAGAAGCCGTCGGCTGACCGCTGATTGCTGATTGCTGATTGCTGGCCGCTGACGGCTACTACTACGCCTGGCGCTTGGCGCGGTTGCGCAGCCAGGACAGCGTCTTCTCCAGCTCGGCGGCGGTCATCTCCTCGGCCGGCTTGGGCAGCTTGACGGCCGCGTCGTGATCGGCGGCGAGGCCGGCCACGACCTCGGCGCGCAGGCTCTCGGCGCGCTCCTCGGCGCGCCCCTCGGCGCGCTCCTGGACGGGGCGTTCGGCCACGACCTTGAGGCTGGATCGGTCGGCGCGCGCCGCGCGTGGTCCGGCGGCGACGGGGCTATCGACCACGCGGTCGCCCTCGTCCAATTCGAGGGCGAACTGGGTGCCGAAGCCAAGCGCCGCCAGGGCGCGACCAATTGCTTTGGTTTCCGCTTTTTCCACCCATCCCTGGGGGAAGTCGCGCTCGGTCTCCGAGCCGAAGCCAGTGGCCGAGCCCTTGTCGGGGATTGAGACCTCGGCCTTGAAGACGGCGAGCTTCTGCTCGGTGTCCAGGCGCACCATCTCCGTGCTAATGCGCGCGTGAGGGTGCTCCTCGCGCAGCCACATTAGGCGCCACTTGACATCCAGGTACTGCTGACCCTTGAGGTTGCGCAGATGCTGCTCGGGTGAAAATGCCATGTCCTATACCCTCCATCCCTAACGGCTACGATGCCTTGTCGCTAACCACGGGTAGATCTGCCGCGTTGTGCCACACCGTCCGTAATTCTTGGCCAGGGGCCAATGGCTATCAGAACGGCAAATCGCCTACTGTACTACTCCCGCCGGCAGCAGTCGCGTCGGTAAACGCGAGGACGTTGTCGTCGCGGCGGTCGAGCATGCGCAGGTCGCGCGCCCTAATCTCCAGGCTCTGGCGGGTCTGTCCCTCGCGGTTGGTGTAGTCGCGCTGCGTGAGCGCGCCGTCGATGTAGGCGTAGGAGCCCTTGCGCAGGTACTGCTGCGCCGTTTCACCGAGCTTGCCGAAGGCGCTGACGCGGAACCACGTCGTCGTTTCCTGCACCCCGCCGTCGCCGGTGCGCCGCCGCTCGGTGGTGGCGACGGTGAAGTCGGCGACCGTGTCCCCGCTGGGGAGCGTGCGCGTTTCGGGGTCACGCCCCAGGTTGCCGACGATGGTGATGCGATTAAAGCTGCCGGCCACTGCCACACCTCCATACCGCGCGTGTCGCGCAAGAGCGAGGGCGGATATAAGCCGCCCATCATTATTATAGGTCATTTGTTCTAATAAAGCTACTAGTTTGCGCCAACTCGAACGCGGCGACGAGCCGCTCCATCGGCGCGTAGGACATCCGCTGTCTTGATGTCTACATTGATTATGGAGGGACAGCAATGGGCGGTATCTATGACATCGTGATCGTGGGCCGGGGCTCGGCGGGCTTGACTGCGGCCCAGACGGCCCGCGGATTGGGCGCGCTACGGGGGGCGCCTGGTCGTCGGCGGCGGCTCGCGCGCGGCCGTCCCACCCATCCCGGGGCTGGACACGTTCGACTACCTGACCAGCGAGACCCTGTTCGGGCTGCGCGAACTACCGGGGCGCCTGGTCGTCGGCGGCGGCGGGCCAATCGGCGCGGAGGCGGCGCAGTCGTTCCGCCCGCTCGGCTTCTATGGTGGAACACCCTTCTACCGGCTCATGTGCGGCCCCCTCGCGCCCCGCGCCCCGCGCCCCGCGCCCCGCGCCCCTCACCGGATGCCGGGTTTGCCGGAAACGATCTCGATGGCGCGTATCCATGACGTACCCTCGGCGCCCATACCCTCGTGCTGGAAGCGGTAGTCGTTCTTGCGGATAAACTCGCCCAACTCGTCGTGCAGGCGGAGTAAGCACTTCCGCTGCAACGCGAGCAGACGCTCCAGCGCCGCCGTGTCCCGCGTCGCCGCGGCGACCTGGTCGAGGTGGACCAAACAGAGGCCGCCGGCGTCGCGAAACGCGTCGGCTATGCGGCCATCTCCTAGATGCGTGAGCAGGGCGTCGAGGTAGAGCAGCTCGGAGCGTTCGCGCTCGAGGCAGGCGGGGCAGGCGCGATGCGGGTCCGCGACGCGCTCGTCGTGCGCGGCCGCCATGCCCCTCCCGGTGAGCGACGCCAAACGGTCGCGCACGCCCATGCGGCCTCGGTCCCCCGTGCCGAAAAGGTCGGGCCTACCGCCCGCGCCGCTTGGCCGCGCGATCTCTTCGGCGGCATTGCGCGCCACGTCGCGATACATCAGAGCCACGCCGAGGGCGACGGTGCGATCCGTTAGTCCCAAAACCGGCATGAGCCGGGTGGGGACTGCATAGCAAGAGCTATGACAACTGATAATCCGTCGGCGGGAGAGACGCCCGCCCCTCATGGTGAATGGA
>JAABUH010002624.1_pt1 | contig 16921 bp, 14 predicted proteins | sample 5559121 | NCBI WGS metagenome assembly JAABUH01 (sample SAMN10711871, study PRJNA513364) | rock metagenome | isolation source: Antarctica rocks | place: Antarctica: Victoria Land, Battleship Promontory nord | collected 2015-12-28
GGGCTGTAAGCAGTTGGCACCGGCATGATCTGGCGTCCAGCGGGTGCACAGCGCAAGGGCACACGTGCATGATGTTCCACACTCGCACATGTTTTTCAGGTGTGCCACAGTTGTTCCAGGTTTTCCACGAGGCCCCACAGTTGTTCCAAAATGACTGAAAGTCCGGCGCGCAGGTTGCACACAGCCTCCCCTGCTCAAGCCACATTCTTTGCCCGCCTGCCCTGCTGCACGCGCATGCCCTGGGAGCTAGTCAGTTCTCCCTCCGGCCACCCGTGCAGCACGCCTGAACTAGTGCCTACGCTCGACGTCAGTCCCGCCAGTTCTTGAGCAACACACTTGGCGCACTCCGCTCCATGAACCTGCCCTGCGCAGTGCTGGCACCCGACCACCCCAGGCTTGCATGCACGCCTCGCGGCATGCCCACATGGCCACCTACCTGGGGTGCTCCCTCCTGCAGCGCACAGCGCCGACAGGATGTTTGCGATATTCCCCTCCCGCCTCGCCTGCAAGGTGCCGAAGCTGACTCTGTGTGCAGCCAGACCTAGGAGCAAAAAACCACCTGCTGTCACTGCGCTACATGAGCGGCGCCCGCGCCAGCTGCGCCCTCGCACAATGCTGGCCAAAAGGGGGTCACAAGAGTCTGTTCAGATGCTCCTAGGGGAAGCTCCCAAGGCCAGGCCCGGCCGCCGCGCGCCAAGGGGCGACCGCCACCCTCGTGCCACGGTGCCAAGCGGCGAGCGGCCGGACCGGCCACGCGCGGCGCCCACTGTGCCCGCCGGTATAGCTGCCGCGGGGCGGCGCCTAGGGTGGGAAACCCTGACCTAGGGCTGTGAGCCCAGAGGCGCGGCAAACATGTAGAGGGAGTTGCTCGCCGCGGCTGCGATCACGTTCGCCTCCGGGTGCCAGGCCAGGTGCAGCAGCTTGCTGCCAAAGTCGACGGGCGGCGCAGCGGCGTCGCCGGCGCCCGCGCTGGGCCGCGCCGCCTTGCCGCCGCTGCTGGCGCGCTGCAGCGCCGCCAGGCGGCTGGATGGCGCCTGCGGACGTGGGCACACAGTTGGGAACCCCAGAGGCCTTTCAGCAATCACACAAGTACGAACTCTACGCCAGGCTGCTCGTGCACTGCAGCCAGCAAGACAGCCAGCACGTCATGCATGGGCGCATGCGTGCGCACACACACCCTACACGAACAACAGCCAGCACAACGCCGGGCAAGAAAGCCTCAGTAATCCCGCCCTGATCGCGCCCTCGGCCTGGCCGCACTGCAGGCAGCCTGCGCGGGCGCGGGCGCGCCTTGGCGCTGTGCAGGCGCCGGCGCTGCGGGTCGCGGCTGGCCTCCAGCAGCGCGTCGTTGGCGCCGCCGCCGCCGCAGCTCAGCACGCGGAAGCACCCCGAGTACGTCCCGGTTGCCACCTGCATCACAGGTTCTCTGGGATTCAATTCGAGGTTTGGGACGCGGCCCTAGCCTGTCAGTGCGGCCAGGCGCGTCGCTGGCGTGCTGGCTGAGAGCACTGGCGCCCATGTGGATGCCATGGCCGCAGCCTGTCCTTCGGGCGCCCTCTCAACCAGCCCCCCACGCGCATGTTCAGCCCCCCTTCTCGTCAAGCCACCAACAGCACTTGGTATAAAAACCACTAAATGGCACCTGCGAGCCTGGCGGCGCGCGCGCGGCGCGCGCGGCGCCTCCTGGCAGAGCGGGCGCGGGCCGCCGCACCTGGTCGCCGCGGCCGTTGAAGCAGCAGTCAAACTTGTCAAAGATGCAGTCGTTCTCGTACAGGTCGACCAGCTGCGCGCGGCGCGCCAACTCATATGGGAGCCCTTCACAGCCCTACAGGGATGGAACTAACCCGAATCTGGCCCAAAGGTCATGGGCGATGCTTTGGGAATCAAGAACTGCTCCCGCCTTGACGCACGAGGCTCAGACTGCTGGACGCATCCAAACCTTCAGTGCATGCCGGCAGCCGCAGGCACTTGCGACTGCAGACACCCTGATCCGCGTGTCCGCAACACAGGCAGGGCGGCCTGCTCCGCCGCACGGCGCGGCGCACGCGCGGGCGCGCACCCGCTGCCGCAGCGGCTCGTGGACGGACATGACAGCGACCGGCTCCGACTCCATGCGCACATCCCTGCGCGCGCGCCCCGCCGCACTCGCCGCCGACTCCCGGCTCCCTCCGCCTTCGACGTAGCAAGGCGCCCTGACCCACCTAGCGCTGCCTCCCGCACTCAACGGCAGCTCCGCGCAGCCCCGCTGCGCCCGCACTCGCAGGCGCCTGGCTTTTCTTCTTGCGCTAGCTCTTGAACGGTGCTGAGGCGACTCCGCATTCTGCCGGGTTGGCTCGGCTGCGGAGCAGGGGCGGGGCGGGCGCGGGGCCGCGCCAGAGCTTGAGCGTCATGTAATCGCGCGCGAGCAGGTGCCGGCCGTCGCGGCTGAAGCGCAGGTCCGAGATGCTGGAGATGATTTCGCTGAAGAAGCTGCGCGCGCCCGCCGTGTCCTCCTGCGCACCGGGGTTAAGGTTGGGGTAGGATAATTAGGGTGTGATAATCAGGTCCGAGCCGCCGCAGCTTGCGCGGGGCCTCGGCGAACGTTGCGACACCCGCCTGCTTCAGAGCCCACAGCGAGGGACCCACGATGCGGCATAGGCTTACTGTATGCCTTACTCAAAAGTATCCCGGCATGCGGTTCCCCACTGCGCCTGCGCCTGACCCGGCTATGTGGTGAAGCGGGGCATGGGGGCCCGGTGCGCGGGGGAGGTTGGGGCGCGCGCGCCTCCTCGAACGTGCGCGCAGGCTTGTCGACGAGCGCGCTCGCGCGCAGGTCGCACATGCGGATGCAGCCCTTGCTGCTGGCAAACGCAAACGTGTGGCACGCGGTCGGGTGGAACTCCGCCGACGTGATCACCTGCGCCAACGACAGCCCGCAGGGTCGGACGCCTGGCCTCATGCTGGACGCCATGATAGGGTTAGGGTTGGTAAAGCGTAGGGACGCCAGCGCGGCAGCGCCGCCGCTATATCACTGACTGTGGGCGCACACCAGCGATGTCCGGCCCTCGGTTGACACGAGCTGCTCGTCAGCAAGAGGTACGTGAGGGGGAGGCAGGGACCTCGCACATGAGCTTGCAGGCAATCTAAGTCATGTGGCCCACGGGAGCATGCTCGCCAGCTGCAAGCGCGCCTGAGCCCATTCCCACGCCCCAGCCCAGTGTGCCCGTCTGCGGTCACGCCGTGGGCAGGGCACGCGCCTCGGTGAGGTCCTACATGCTGTGCGGCTCGATGTTCACCAATGAATGCTATCCAACCCTACCATATACCCTAAGCCTACCCTAACGCAAGTGCATTAAAGTCGATGCGCGCCTCGGTCAGGTCCTCCATGTTGTGCGGCTTGATGTCCACCACGTTGAACGCGCGGTCGGACACCTCCAGGTGCCACAGGTTGACGCGCAGGTCGTCCGCGCTGATGAACGTCTCGCAGTCGCTGCTGGTCGCGATGCTGTTCACGTGGTACGTGTGCGCGTTGGCGTACAAGCGCCGGCAGCGCGCCGCCAGCACCGTCTCCGCGCTCGCCACCTGCGCGCGCGGCGGGTGCCGCTGGGTGCCAGGGCAGGGCAGGATAGGGCATGCCCCGCCTGCCACGTGCGCGCGGGGCAGGCGCGCCGGGAACGCGGCAGGTTGCAGTGCCGCATGGGTGCTGAGGCCGCGGGCATCTGTGTGACCAAGCTCGCGGCTCGCAAATCTGCAGCGCGGCGGGACATGGCAGTCTCCGCCCCCGCTAGCACGCCCGCAGCTGCCGCCGTTGCTAAGGCCGCCTGCGCCTGGGCTCTGGCCCTTTATTTATGCACACAGTGTCCGACCCGGCACCCTTGCACTGGCGGCTTGCATACTCACCAACCGTTTGCTGTACGTCACTGCAAAGCGTACACCCATGCTTCGGGCCCAATACTGTTCATCATTGGATCCATACAAGGTCGCACCCGGCACCCGGCCTGTGCTTTCGTTGAGCACTTTGTGACCAGCTCTGCCATACAGTTGTTCAAAATGACTGGCCGTTCGTCACCTCGTTGCCAGGCAGCGCGGAGCGCCGGCCCCCCGGGCGCAGGGACAGGCCTCCGCGTGGCTAGGGTAGGGCTAGGGGGGCGCACCACCGGCACGCGCAGCGCCAGCCCCAGCTTCTGGTCGGTCAGCGCCGCCAGCTTGGACTTCGCCGACTGCGCCGGCGGCGGCAGCGGCGCGGCCGCCAGCGGCGGGCCCCTGCGCGCCGCGGCGACGCGTCACTGCTGCGCATGACGCGCCATGCCAGGCCTGTGCCGGTGTCCACAGGTGACTGGCGCGGCGTGCACCGACCCTGAGCTTAATCAGCTCGCAAGGGAGTGCACTCAGAAAGATGCACACTTCCTTGATCAGGGCACAGCAGGCCTCCCTAAATCACCCCCAGCCGCCAGCCTTACGCTGTGCCAGATGGCATTCCTGACACCATTCGCCAGGGGCAAGCACGCTGGCGTACTGCAGCCTGCCTGCCGAGCAGGACCAGAGCGCTGCGCGCCCGGCGCTGGCGCACCCAGGCCCGGCACCCTGGTGCGCCGGGGCTGTGTGCGGAGTCGGGTCGGGGATCTGCGCGCACCCGCTCGCCGCGATCTGCCACGCGCCGCCGCGCGGCTCATTGTTGAGGTTGGTGAGTAACCTCACCTTCCTCTCGTACACCTGCGAGCGTGTTTGCGCTCAGGATACCCTAACCCTCGACGCACCCCGCCGACATCAGGTGTCTGACGGGGGCGGTCAAGCGCGCTCGGGCAGCGCTCCGTGCAAGGCTTGCTACCCGGCCAGCGCGCGCATGCGCGGGGTGCACTGCGGGGCGCGGCACAACAGGCTGGCTCCGCGGCCCAGCAGTAGCGGCGCTCCGGTGGAGGCAGCACGCTGCGTGCAGTGCCTTGGACGCACTGCAACACAGCTCTGCGTGTGCTGGTGAACAGCTTGGTGCTGCAGGCGAGCTTGCTGCGTGCGCGCAGAAAAGGGCTTCAGAGCCTGTGGCCGGGAGCCGCACCCGCCACAACTTGATGGTCTTATCGTTGGTCGAAAGCAGCAGCCGGCTGCCGCTTGTCTGGTTCACCCACCGCACCTGCGCACGGAGGCAGGCACAACGATTTCCTTAGTTGATTTGAGGCGGGTCCGTGCAAAGATCGTCCAATCAGAAATCTGCTTGAGCGTGAGGTTCCACGCAAGCCGCCTTGCAGGTAAGCGGGCAGATGGGGGTGAGCGGGTTGCAAGGAACGCAGGTGCGAGCGACGCCGTATATCTTGCTGCAAGCTGCGACCTGGGACAGCGCGCACACAGAGGGGCCAGCGCCGCCGGGCAGGCGCTGCGGCCCCGGCGGGCCACGCGCAGGCCGCCGCGCCGCGCGAAGAGCGCAGACGCTGGCGCGCCCTCGCGCACCACCCTACCCTGTCCTACCCTATACCCCATACGGCAAGGGGCGCGCGCCTGGTTGATCTTCTCCTCGATCTCCAGCGACTTCAGGTAGTCGAACTCCGGCTCATGGCTCTGGAACTCAGTCGTGTAGCGGTACTCGAACGGCGCGGCCGGCGGCGGCGGCGAAGCCGGCGCGCGCGCATCCATCGGCGCGGACCGCTGCGCGGCCCGCAGCCGCCGCAGGCTCAGCGGACGCCGGCCCCCTTGCCCCTTCCAGGGCCGAGCAGGGCGCGGGTCACACTGCGCCGTGTCGACCTGTCTAGCGCGGCCACATCCCATCGCGGCCCTCCTCGCGCCGTGCGCCGCTTGGCTCCGCAAGACATACCCCAGCCGGCCCCGCTCGGGCAGACCAAAAGGCCCCTTTCGCAGGCCTCCTGCCCGCCGTGCGGACAGCCTGCGCCTGTGCACGCTCCAGCGCGGCCTGCGCTGCCTCCCTCCACAGCACACCAGGCACATACTGGCGGGCTCATGGTATTACAGCTATCACACCTCCCGTCGAAGCCTCCCAGCAAGGCCAGCTCATCCCATGGCTGACCTGTCCATCTCACTCGGGTTCCGCGCGATCAGCGTGGCTGGCTGCTTGGGATCATGCGCACCCCACGTGAGCCAGGAGGTGCTCCAGTGGGAGCTTGGGTGCGCTTCAGCACACACAAGGCGCCTTGCACAGCGCCACACCCCACTCAGTCCCCCACAGCAGCTGCGCCGCGCGGTATCCTGGCGCGCACGCACGGCACGGGGACTGCTTGAGCAGCGCCGCGCGGCCGCCCCGCTCGCCTGCACGACCACCCCGCTACCCCTGCCTGTGCTACGCCACTCACCCCTCCATCAGGGCCCCTGTGCGCACCGACGGCACGGGGACCTGCTCGAACAGCACCACGCGCCCGCCCCGGTCGCCCGTCGCCAGGTGCCGCCCATCCCGGTCAAACTCCACCGCCGAGATGATGTCCGCTGCGCAGCCGCGCGCCGCCAGTCAGCCCAGCGCGCCGCGTGACACAGCACTGCACGCGTCCCTGCTCTATGGCCGTCTCCCGCTTGGTGCCTGCTATCAGCCCTGGGCCCGACAAGCGAGCGCAGGCGCGCGGTGAACCACACGCTGCAACTGACAAGAGCAGACAGTGAGACAGCGGGGCGGGCGCAGTGGGGCGTCCGCAGCATCGGAGCTCAGGCAGTAACTGCTGCAGGATCAGAGCGCATCAGCAACGCGCCAGCGCCTTGCCGCACTGCAACACCCGTGCTGCCACTGGCAGACCTGGCTGCACTCTGCCGCAAGCTGGACCACAGCCGCTACGCGCGCACGACTTTCTTTACGACAGCGCCTGCCGGCCAGCCGCAGGGCTTTGTTGTGCCTGCCAGCCTCCTGGGAAATTATACGCTGCTGCGCATCAGCTACCCGGTGCCCGTTCGGCTGCGCAGGAGCCGCAGCGCGCTTTGCGCCGTGCGCAAACACGCGCGGGCCGCTGCCCTGCGGGGGTATGAGACGACGCGCCACGGCCAGCCACCGCTCCGCAACACCTCTGGCGGTGCAGAGCGGAGCGCGCGCGCACCCTCCTGTATGTCCTCGCCCGGCGACCGCTCGCCGAAGCACTGCAGGAAGGCCCAGTCCCAAGGCTCCACCGGGCCGCCGCCGGCCGCCGGCGCAGCCGCGCCGTCCATTTTGCGCTCGCCAGCCGCACGAGGCGCCGCACTCCAGCCCCTACATCCCGCGTTGCCGCCCCCCGGCTGCCCCGCAGACCAGGCCCGGGCCGCGCGGCCCTGCTCGCGCGCGGCGCCCTCCCGGCAGCCGCGGACCCAAGCCGACCTCGCCTCCACCAGGCCGGCTCCTGCTCAGGCCCTGCTGCGCGCGTGCTCCCTGCCGCGGTGCGTGTGCCAGCAAGAGAAGCCCAAGCGCTGCGCACCACTCAGCTCACGCGCTGCTGGCTTTCCAGCTCCTACTTTTTGAAAAGCAGTCGACGGAAGCTTTAGTCACTGATGCTAACCTGCAGGGCTGCGAGCCTATGCAGACTTGCAGCCTTCATGAACATGGATGCCTGTCGCGGCTCGCAGGGACGTATTTAACGTGATTGCACACAGCTGTCTAGTGTGGACTAGGAAGCACTGCGCAGTCTGAGTGTGCCCCACTGGGCTGCGGCAATCGGGGCAGATGCAGGCCAACATGTGGACAGCGAGGGCCGGCACGACTGCGCACTGCCCAGCATGCGGCACACGTAGCAGGAGCCTCAGCCGTCAAGGCGCAATGGCCACGGCGGCGCAGCGCAGCGTGTGCAGCGCACGTCTGCTCGACTTCGCCCCGCCGCAGGTCTGCCTGCTGCTTGACTATGTTGACTTGAGCCAGTACAGAGGTGTTTGGGCTAACTCGGCACTAGCGCCTGGCTGCTGCTCAGCGCGTGAGCTTTTTCCATGTACAGTGACGCCCTGCAGTGACGCTTATATACCCACATGGTCCGCTGCGTGCAGGGCAGGCGGCAGAGCTGCGCGGCGCGTGCGGCAGCGGCCGCGACCGAGCAGCTCGCGCCCGCGCCGCCGTCCGGCGCTTACACGCAGCCGGCGGGCCAGGGCCTGGGCTTCTACACCGGCGACGATGGGTACCTCTACTGCGACGGCATGCGCATAGACGACATCCGCGAGCAGGCACTCCCCGCTCCATGGGGCTCAGGGCGGGGCCAGCTTGCTGAGCGCCTCGGCTGCCCGCTCTTGGCTGCCAGCGGTCGCTCAGCGTGTGCTTCACGACAGCGCGACAGCACAGAGCCCCTCAACCTCCCGTGCTGGCGCCCCTGCGACAAGAGTGAAGCAGCGTGCATAGGTCTGGCCTGCGGCGGTAGCACCGCGAGGAGGGGAGGATCCCTCCGAGCACAAGAGCGGCTGTCCGCGGTGTGCTCAGGCGCGGCGCCTGGCGAGCGCCCGCTGGTGCCAGGCTGCGACAAGCCGGGAGTGCCCCAGCACGCCTGCGGGAGGCCGCGCCGCCTGGCCCCGAATCCACCTTCTGCACGCCACGGCGGCCGTGACGCGGGCATCGCGCCGGTGCATGTGTTAGGTGCGTACTCTTGTACGAGCCTCTGAGCGCGCCGGCGCGCACGCCGCGCCAGGTGAAGGAGAGCCCGTTCTACCTGTACAGCCAGGCGCGTGTCAGCGCCAACTTCGCCGCATACCGCGCCGCGCTGGCCGGCCTGGATAGCTTCGTCGGCTACGCGGTCAAGGCGAACAACAACATGGCGCTCATGCGCCACCTGCAGGCGCTGGGCTCCGGCGCGGTGCTCGTCTCCGGCAACGAGCTGCGCGCCGCGGTGGCCGCCGGCTTCGACCCCACCAGGTGTGGCCGCCGGCGGCGCACTGCCTCCTGCCGCGCGCGTCGCGTGTGAGAGCGGACCGAAGCGGTGGCGGGTCATGGGCTGCGCTGTGTGCATAGCCGCCGGCTTCCAAACCCGCCACATCAGCTAGCATGCGAGAGCCGCTGCATTGCTTGTGAAACCTTGGCTCCCCAATGCCATGGGAAGGGCTCAGTCCAGTGTCAGCACTGTTACATCTGCAGGTGTGTTTGCAATGAACTGAGGCAAACAGACGCGTCTAGAGAGGCTCAGGCGTAACCCGACATGTGTGAGAGAGGCTCAGACCCGGTCGGACGGGGCATGGACCGCGAGGCTGCGCGCCCGCAGGACGGTGTTCAACGGCAACGGCAAGCTGCCGTGGGAGTTGCGGCTGGCGGTGGAGCAGGGCGTGCTCATCAATGTGGACTCCGAGTTCGACCTGGACAACATCGCGGCGGCGGCCGAGGCCGCCGGGAAGACCGCGCGCGTGCTGATCCGCATCAACCCTGACGTCGACCCGGAGGCGCGCGCCCGCCGGCCGCGCCCCGCCCGGGCGACTCGCTGGCGGTGTGTGCGCAGCTCACGGATGCAGCTCTCTGCGAAGCTGCTCGTGTTGTTGTCACGTAGCTCCCTGTGCAGTTCCATGGCAGGAGAGGCGAGGTTGCTCTGCAGGGGTTGCTTTGCAGATTCAGTCTTTAGGTCATGTGCTGGGAGCAGGGCTAGCTTGCAGAGCGTTAGGCGGCGATGCCTGTCTGCCCGCCTGGCGCGCCTGCGGCGTGCAAGGGCGGCGGTGAGGGGGCATGCTTGTCGCGGCGCAGGTGCACGCGTACGTGTCCACCGGCCTGGCCAACTCCAAGTTTGGCATCCGTAACAGCCACCTGCAGGTGCGCCGCGCGCCGCCACACACGCCCCCGCACCTCAGCACGCGCTCCGCCCGGGCAGCGCGCCCGGCAGCACCACGGCGCCCGCCCGACACCACCGCGGCACAGGACAGCCGCCCGCGCCGCTTTGGCGAGTCGTCCTGCAGGGCCGGCCCGCCGCTGGCCCAGGCCACCGCAGCCTCTGGTCGCTGGACGCAACACACAGGCTCGCCGGCCTGGCATGCCCGGTTGTGGGGACAGCGCGAGGCTTGGTGACCTAAACCACCTCAGTAACCCTACCTTAGTGACTCTACCTTGACTTGAGTGACCTTGAGCCCGGCCGCGCGCGCCGGGCGGCAGTGGTTCCTGGACCGCATCCGCGACGCGCCCAGCCTGGAGCTCGTCGGCGTGCACAGCCACCTGGGCAGCACCATCACGCGCGTCGCCATCTTCCGCGACGCGGCGCAGATCATGGTCAGCTTCGTGCGCCAGATCCGCGACCAGGGCTTTGACCTGCGCTACCTCAACATCGGCGGCGGGCTCGGCATCGACTACCACCACAGGCGCGCTTCCCCATCCCCGGCGCAACCAGGGTTCCCGCGTATGGGCGCGATTGCCGCTGCCGTGCATCCTGCCCTGTAGCGCAGGCTCGGGCGGTAGCCTTATTGCTGCGCACATGACTGCCGGTGTGCGCGCGCTGCTGCCGGGCGCGCGCCTCGGCGCGCCGCCGCTGCGGGCGCCAACGAGGTGTCTGGAAGGCCGCCAGGTGTTCCGCGCGGGCGCATGCAGGCTGGCTGGGGCCACGCCGAGTGCGCATGGGCTCGTTGCTGGCCGCAGTCCGGCGCCTGAAAGACACTGAGAGCCCCTGTGCCACCGCTGCGCGCAGGGGCGACAAGCTGCCGTCGCCGGCGGACCTGATCGACACCGTGCGCGACGTCGTGGCCGACCTGGGCCTCACCCTCATCATTGAGCCGGTGCGCGGCCGGCGCGCGCGCCTCCCTGAGCACATGAGCACGCCCACCCTGAGCGTGCCATGTGTGAGTGTGTGCCGCGGCTCTGCATGCGGTGCGGCCGCCAGAGAGGTCCACCATATGACAGGGCCGTGGGGCCGCAGCAGGCTGGTTCCGTGCTCCCCGCGCCCAGGTCGCCTGCTCGGGCGCAGCCGAGCGCAGGCCTGCCTTCACGCTTCAGCACAGTGGCGCTCCGCTCCTTGCGCCTCGTGGCATGTGCTGCGTGCGGGACTGCCGATGTCGTGGCTTTCAAGCAGTGCGCGAGTTCTGGCGGCCTGGCGCGCGGCAGGGGCGCTCCATGGTGGCGAACGCGGCGGCGCTGGTCAACACGGTCACGGGCGTCAAGACCAACGGCAACAAGAACTTCATTGTGGTGGACGGCTCGATGAGCGCGCTCATCCGGCCCAGCCTGTATGACGCGTACCAGCACATTGAGCTCACCGCCCCCAGTGCGCGCCCCCACGATGCGAGGGCGTCCCTGGCAGAGTCATTGTGGGGGCCATGTAAGTGGCCAGGCGGCTGTAAGTAGCCAGGAGAAGGAGGGCGCAGAAGCCAGCCTGCACGGTAAGCCATCCTGCATGGCCGCGCAGCAGCGTCGCGCCCCCTGTTATGTATGCTGGCCCCTCCTGTATGCTCTCGCCGTGACTTTCCGTGACGGGGTTGCCTCTTCCATTGCGCTGGGCCGTCCGTGGAGTAAGTGTTGGTGGCAAGCTTGTTCTGACAATGCCCGTGCACGCCGGCGCAAGCGCCCCGTGTTCTTGCGAGGCCTTCGGCAACAACAACGCTTCCAGCGGCCACAGCTTGGGAGCACGCGGCCGCAGCGCGTGCGCGGCAGCACAGACATGTGCGGCCCGCCGCGCGCAGGCAGCGCGCCCGAGGCGACCTACGACGTGGTCGGCCCGGTCTGCGAGTCGGCCGACTTCCTGGGCAAGGAGCGGCCGCTGGCGGCGCCCGCGCCGGGCGCGGGCCTGGTCGTGCACGACGCGGGCGCGTACTGCATGACCATGGCGTCCACGTACAACCTGCAGATGCGGCCGCCCGAGTTCTGGGTGGCCGAGGACGGCGTGCTGCGCCAGATCCGGCGCGGCGAGACGCTAGAGGACCACCTGCGCCTGTTCGAGGGGCTCTGAGGGCACGGTGCTTCCCAACCCCCCCCTCGGCTTTGCCATGTCCTGCAGGGACGGTGGCGTAGGGGTGGAGGGTGAGGGCGCAGAGGACCACCTGCGCCTGTTCAAGGGCCTCTGAGGCACGGTGCTTCCCAGCACCCCTTGGCTTTACCCCGTCCTCCAGGGCGGTGGCGTAGGGGTGTAGGGTGAGGGCACAGAGGACCACCTGTGCCTGTTTGAGGGGCTCTGAAGCGCCCCGCGGCGCCTCCCAGCGTCCCCTGGGTGTGCCCCTGGTCCTTGAGGCAGAGGCGCATGTGAGCAGATCTGGAGCGTTCCTCGGGCGCAGCTGGGCGCTGCACAGTCTGGTGGCGCTGCTGAGGGCTTGCGCTTCATTAAGCATGCACCTGCCTAGCGCCTGTTGCAGGTCCGCCTGCATGGCGCGCAACTGTCATGGCACTTGGTTGTCCAGGACAAACGGCACTGGGTAAACCGAGTTGCCCTTCCGTAGGTCGGATGTGTCAAACAAATTGCACATGCATGGCACCTGCTGCTTAGCACAGCATGGTTCAACCTATTCGCCCTGTGTGGGTGGTGTACTTGCATGCCCACGTACTGATGCAGCTGGAGTGGCCCTTTGTGTGCACTGAGGATGCTGACTGTGCAGAGGTTTAACCTGAGCGGCACGCTGCTCCTCTGGTTGGACATATGCTTTTCAGGCAAATACCATGAGAGTCAGGGTGCAGCTCGATGCATGGCACAACGGCAATAATGACTCCATGGTGGAATGGCAGTCCCGGCATAGGTGCACAGAGTGCAGAGCAAGGTATGTTTATGCCAGCATGACTGATGGACAAGGTGTGCCTGCATTGCCCCCTAAACCCTACCCTAGTCAATCCCAGTCAGAACACAACGCGGCAAGCCTGGCAAAAGGGCAGCAGCCTCGCTGCTCAGCATATGAGCGCACGCAGGGCATGCCCGGCGCCTGTCCCTGCATCCCATTTGCCCCAGCGGGCCGTGGCAGGCATCCCAGCCCCCTGCCGGCTGAAGTGCGGCGCGCGTTGCTGAAGCACCGCCCTGCCTGTGCTCTGTGCGCCGCAGCTGGAGCAGGGGCGCCCCGCGCAGCCAGTGCGAAGCGGCCACCCGCGCGCCGTGGGCCCGGCTGTATCAAGCGCCCCTGCTGCCGGCGGCGGCGGCGGCGGCGGCGGCCGCGGGGTGCCCCGCGCAGTCTGGCATCCCGGTCAGCGCATGCAGGCACCCATGCGCAGCCTGCAGGCGCGCCTTGCCCCGGCGCTGCCAGGGGCGGCCGCGGCCTGCAGCGCCGCCAGCGCCGCGTGCGTGCCGCACGCGGCATAGCTCACGCGGCAGGCGTCCCGCGCGCCCGCCTGCGTGACGCGCGGCTGAGACTCCCGGCGGCCCTAGGCTTTGGGGAGATGGTACAGGCATCACGCACACGGAGCATGGCTCCTGCCATGCAACAGGATGGCATGCCAGACGCAGCTGCTCAATGGTGCATGTGCAGACATGCTTTTAGCTCACAAGGACGCGCGCTTCAGTCTCTGCGGGCGTGTGGCCGGGCGCCAGCGCCTTGTCTCAGGCCGATGACAATACAGGAGTTGCGCTGGCTGGCCCATGCGTGTCAGGAGCGGGTCCCGCCTGCAGCGCGCTCTGGAACGCCGCAAGCACGGCGGCCGCGACGGCCGGCGCATCGACGCGCCCCGCGCCGCCGTTCGCGGCGATTCCCAGCGGCGGCTGGAAGCCCGCGCCGCCGCTCAGCAGCTCCGTCAGCAGCGTCCCGGCCGCCTGTCAGCCCAAGCGATTGCGCAGTGACCGCCCACTGCAATCCGCAGCATGGCAGGGCTGGACAGCTCGGCCTGCATGCACCAGGTGGACGCGAAGCGCAGCAGGGCGCGTTTGCACCGTGTGGGCAACGCCCACTCTACCGCACCTGGGCATGCTGAAATGGGAAAGCTGCCGAGAAAAACTGCTGAGCACAGTACTGCGGCGGGCGGGCGTCAAATTAAGAGCGCGCGGGAAGCGAACGACCCATAGTGTCAATCCGGGTGAGCCAAAGGGGGCGGGCGCGCCTCAAAGTGCATCGCGGCCTCCGGAAGCCGCCCGCCCGCGGCGAGCGCGTCTGCCCAGGCGCGCTGCAGCCAGCCGTCGCTCGCGTCCGCGCGCTGAAAGCGGTGCAGCAGCTGCATGTGCGGCACGGCCGCCTGCGCGGCGACGCGCTCGCCGCCAAGCCATCTAGAGCGGGGCCGTTGCCGGGCAGGGGGTTGGCCAGACAGGATGGGGCGGGGCACTTTGCCAAGCGGGCGCGGTGCAGGGCCATGGTGCCATCGTAGTACAAGAGAGTGCTGGATGCACCGCAGGTTGGGACAGGAGCTGAGATGCAGAAAAGCCCTTTCAAAAAGGGCGCGGTGCAGAGCCTCCCCGCAGGCCCCACCTCGGGGTTCTGGCCGACGGACGGCGCCATGAGCCCCCGGTCCGCCGCGGCCACCGTCTCGGCTTCGCTGGGCGTCTGCTGCCACACGCAGCGGCTGCCCAAGCGCCCGACATATTCGTACACTGCCGTCTTTGCCTGCGCATGTGCCACACGCTGCTAGCTTTGATAGTTCATGGCGATTGCCGCATGCAGTGGCTGTTTGAGCAACCCTGCCCGCTGGTGTGCAGGGCTGCGCCGCAAACCCAAGCCCACAAACAAGTGACATATTGCAACTGTGGCTTGCCACATTGGTAAGCAATAGACACTCCACGTGCAACAGAGCAGCAAAGCTCAGCGCTCTGTTACTTGCAGCGCCTCGCAGTGCGCTCACGGCAGTCCTCGCATGCGCGTCGACGTTCGTGCGGTCGCGCACCTCGGGAGAGGCGGGCGCGTGGCGGGCGAGCGTGAGGAGCAGGCGCATGCGCGCATGCAGGCAGGCGGACACGGCCTGCCCGACCGTCGCGGGCGGCGCGTGCAGCGGCGTGGGCGGCGCCGGCAGGTGCGCCAAGCACGGCTGCAGCACCTCTGCGCAGGCAACAGGGACATTATTAACATTAGCTGCAAGAAAGTCTCAGCAGTGCAGCACTGTTGCGTTCGAGAAGGCACTATATACTTGGCGTCCACACTTGGCATGTGTTGCTATCTGCCATGCAGGCCCTCACCTCGTACACCCCTGATCATTAGGGCGCATGCGCACAAACAGCCTGCCCAGTGCTGACAGCAGTGTCGACATGACACGCACCGCACTAGCAGCACGCCCTTCCGCGCAGCAGCGCTGGCACGAGCCTGAGCAAGGAGGTCATCAAGCCTGGTCTATGCAGTCCAGCTCCTCCTTCTGACTGGCTGACTGCAGCTTTTCTGTCCCAATGCATCCCCTTACTGCCTTGTGCTGTGAGGTGCAGCGCGGCCAAAAGGCGGCCTGCATGCTGGGCGCGGCGCCCGGCCCACCTTCGAGGTCGCCCGGCACGGGCTCGTCGGGCGCGCCGACGGCGGCCTGCTCCAGCGCCAGGCACCCCGCCTCCACCTTCATCACCTGCGCCCGGTCCCAAAGCGCCCGTGGGGTTATAGGGTATAGGGTAGGGTACATATACCCGTGGGGCGCAGGGGAAGGAGAGCCCGTGTGGTGCAAAGGAAAGGGAAGCTCCCAAGGGCTTCCTGCCTGTGTGGGACATGGCTGCAGGTGGGCGCGCGCGCGGCGCTGCGCCGACGGGGCGCGAGGCGCGCGCCCGGGATGCGCGGGTGGCTTGACCGTAAGCAGGTTGCGGGCAGGGGCTGCGCGTGCTCATTAAACGGGTGCAACACAGCATGGTATATACATGTTGGATAAGCCGCAAAGTGTCCGGATGGTCTATGCTTAGGGACTTGAACAGAGGGTGACGCGCAGGGGCGCGGCGCGTGGCGCACCCCCGGGCGCAGCAGCACGCCGGCCCAGGCGCGCAGGTAGCGCCCGCCGCGCGGCTCGGCCGCGTGCAGCGCCTGGAACACCGCGCGCAGCGCCTCGGCCGCCTCGGCCGCCACCCACTTGCAGTCCAGCGCCTCCTGCAGCTCCTGCGCGCAGGCGCCGCCCCGGCGGGGCTTGACCGCGGCAGCACGCCGCGGCGTCGCCTGGCCGCCTGGGGCGCCACGCCAGGCGGGGAACGTGAGAGCCGGACGCGCGCGGCCTGGTGCTCCTGCACCATGTGCCACCCCGCGCCTGTCGGGACCTGCCGGCCCTGGCGCGCGCGTGCTGCGCCCCACATGCGCCGTACGCCCTGCACCAGCAACAGCCAGCAGCCCTGTGATCCTGGAAACTTGGGAACACGCTAGCCACAGCCGTGGCTCTGCCAGACACGCGGTGTGCACCCGTAGCTGTGCAGCTCACCATGTGGGGCTCCCACTGCCAAGGAACTGCCACGGGCCAGGGCGGGGCGCGCCTCCACGCCGCGCAGCACCTCCGCCTGCGTGCCGTGGTTGACCAGCGTCAGGCCGTGCCAGTACACGGGCTCGCAGTACCTGCGCGGCCCGCGCCCGTGCTTGCCTGCGGAGACTGCGACCAAGCTGGTGATTGATGTATTTATACATGCATCACACAGAATCAAGGTTGCAGATTGCAGTTGGCCACAATGCCGCGCACGTGCCGCGACGACGTACATACAGGTCTGCGGCCTTGGAAGTCTGTGATTCCAGCAGCTGCAAGCATGGCAACGGTGCGAGGACAGGCTGCGCGTCACAGCGTGCCGAGCTTGCGGCGCCATGCGCGAGCAGGACGCCCCGCCAGGCGCTGCGCGGCGAGCGGCGCACCCCGGCTCGATCTCGCGCGCGCGCTCAAAGTGGGCCAGCGAGTCCGCCCAGCGGCCGTAGCGCCGCTCCAGGATGCCCATGTTGAGGCGTACCTTGGCGCTTTCTGGACACACCTGCGCGGCGGCGCATGCGTCGAGCTAACAGACACGCCTGCTGGTGCTTGCCAGGGCGCGCTGCGACAAAACGGATGCGCGCAGCGCCGCCAAGTGACTGTGGCGAAAAGCGTGCACGCCGACACAGAGGGAGCAGGTCTGCCTGCTCGCGCACGCCTTGCTCCACGCTGCGCTGGGGCAGGCTGGCCTTGCGCGTCAGGTGCCGGCGCGCGCCTTCAGCGCGGCGCGGAAGAGGGCCTCCTCGGTCTCCCAGTCCCAGTTGCGCAGGCAGGTGCGCGCCGCGTACGCCGCCAGCAGCGCGCCCGCCA
>JAABUH010002625.1_pt1 | contig 16915 bp, 10 predicted proteins | sample 5559121 | NCBI WGS metagenome assembly JAABUH01 (sample SAMN10711871, study PRJNA513364) | rock metagenome | isolation source: Antarctica rocks | place: Antarctica: Victoria Land, Battleship Promontory nord | collected 2015-12-28
TGAACGCCATGGCCAAGTCTGCCCAGACCTGGAATGCCCATCTTCCTATCCCAGGCGTTCTTGCTTCTGCCGAGCTCAACCTGGCTAAACTTCCGGCTTGACTTCCAAGATGAATGCTCAGGGGCTCCGCCCCTGGCGCGCGCAAGAGGTATCCCAACAGTCTTCCGCGCTGCGCTTGTGCAGACCGGCCTGCGGCCGCCTTCCGCTTCGCTCCAGGTGGGAGATACCCCTCCTCTTGCACTTGCCACCCCCGCAGGCGTGGGCCTGGGCCAAGGCGTGTCTGTGAGAACAGCCACAGCCAAACCACTCCAAAGCCAAGGCAAAAACACATGAAGAAGACCATCACCGCCGCCAAGCCTAACGTCTATCAGATCGTCACCGACCGCATCATTGCCAGCCTCAAGAGCGGCGTGATTCCGTGGGAGAAGCCTTGGAAAGCACCCACCCACAATGGCGACACCTTCCCCCGCAACTTCCGCACCGGTAGGCCCTATCGGGGGATCAACGTTTTTCTCCTTTGGTCGAGCCCGTACAGCAGCCCCTTTTGGCTCACATTCAAGCAAGCCCTCGACTTGAAAGGAAACGTCCGCAAGGGAGAGAAGGGAACCCAGATTGTGTTTTACAAGCAGCTTGTCCGCCGCGATGCGAAGACCCTGGCCACTCCAGGAGAGAAGAACGACCGCGCTCCATTTGTGTTGACCTATCACACAGTTTTCAATGTGGAGCAGTGCGAGAACCTACAGATTCCGACCCTTGAGGCGGCCACCCCGTTGACAGAGATCGAGACAGACGAGGCTTGCGAAGCAATTGTGAACGCATGGGAGACCCGCCCCACCCTTCATCTCACCAGCGAGACCGAGGGACGCGCTTACTACCGCCCCCGCACCGATGCCGTCCACATGCCGCTGCGCTCCCGTTTTGTAGATGCCGCGCATTATTACTCCACCCTGTTTCACGAATTGGTCCACAGCACCGGCCACGAATCCCGCCTTAGCCGCACCTTTGGGGAACGCTTCGGCGATGACCTTTACAGCAAAGAGGAACTGGTCGCAGAGACCGGAGCCGCTTTCCTTTGCGCCTTCGCAGGCATCGCCAGCGACCGCACCGAGCGCAACACCACCGCGTATATCCAGAACTGGATTCAGAAGCTAGAGGCAGACAACCGGCTTATCGTTCAGGCCGCAGGGAACGCCCAGAAAGCCGTTGACCTCATTACCGGCTACACCTACACCGCAGAAACTGACGAGGAGGGGAGTGCCGAGCAGACCGGCACGCAACCTGTGCCCGATCCAGCGGCAGAGATCGAAGCCGAGTTGCGGGCGATGTGGACAGCTCAAGGAGTACCGGAGGACCGCCAGAACGCGGTCCTTGCCGACGTGACCGCGAAAGCACAGCCCGGAGCCACAATTGGATCCTTCACTCTTGCCGCCTAAGCCCTTCGCCAGAGGAACAGAGACCTATGAACCAAAGAGACGCCTATCTCGCAGAAGTGACGGAGTGGACGCGCGGAGGCCGCAGAGGCCCCCGCCCGTCACCCTTGCGGCACGGATTCATGCTTTGCGACTTCACCAGCACCGAAGTCTACGAGGCTGAAAACCGAGGCGACCCCAAGCCGCCAGCCCTTAGCAACTGGCTTTGGCTCGACCATACCAAGACAGATTCGATGAAGTGGCACTCCGCAATCAGGCAAGCCTACGACGGTGGCCCGTCGTTTACTCGCTATGAGATGCGTAAGGCGACCCAGCTTTACGCGCAGCTTATCAGTACATCTGTAGATGAGTAGTCCGAGTGAGAGGAGAACGACCATGCAGGGAGACCCACGCTGGATTACAACCAACAAACCGGGTGAGTGCGCCGGATGCCGCCGCAAGATTCCCAAGAGGGAGAAAGTCTTCTTTTTATCCCAACACCCAAACCATGTTCTGCACCGCCACCGACTGCGGACTCCGAGCGGACCGAGACTCCGAGGCCCACCGGCAGGACGAGAACGGGTTCTGAGGCGTATTAGGATAGCGTCGCACTCCCCAACGAGTCGGCGATGGCTGCCATCTAAGGAGCCTCTTTGCCACCGTATGGAACGGGCCACGCGTCAGCGCGAAACGGGGAGGCTGGAAGATCTGCCCCATTGACCAGATTACAGATTGGATTGCCGGCCCACGCATAACGAACAGCTACGGGAACAGGCACCTGAGGACTGGACACGATGACTGTCGAACCCTGAATTACGGCGGTTGCGGGCACGAACTTTCGGTCAACTCCCGCGATCGCAAAGCCCTGCAAAGATCCGCCGCCATGCGCTGACAACCCGGTTGCATGAGAGAAACGCAAGCGGATGCTGGAGCTTTTCGCTTCTGTGGATGCGAGCAGCGGCCCTGAGTACTCTATCGGGCGACCGTAAACTCCTCCGAGTGCCGATAAAGCGAGGCGCTGACCAACTTCAGCTTTGCGCGGCGGATGCAGATTTCCCGCTTCTCCGAGATCGATGGTGACAACGAGTTCGGTTGCCGGTACGGACTTCGCTGTCAGCAGTTGAGCTTCTCTCAACTCGGCCCAATTTGAGTCCTCAGCATTGAGCTGAGGCTGACCCAGATTCGGCAGTTGCACGATAAGAAACGGAAAATTGCCCTCACCCCACGCTCGCCGCCAACCCTCGATCATTTCGGGGAGAAGCACTCGATACTGGCCAGCTCGATTTGCGTTTCCCTCGCCTTGATACCAGATCGCGCCGCGGATCGCATACTCGGTGATCGGCACAATCATCCCGTTGTAGAGACCAGACGGCGGCCGCTGTCCCTCGCCATGAACACCAGCATCCATATTGATGGCGAACCCTGAGACCTGGTCGAGGGTTAGTGGATGCTTGACTCCCCATCCGGCCTGCCTGAGATCTTGGAATTGAACGGTGAACTTCTGCCATTGCTTTGTCGCACAGACAGGCTGGCTAGAGTAATCGTCACCGTCAACAATGGTCGGGATCGCAAGGTGCGTATGGAAGCAGCCTTTTCCTCGAGCATAGAAATGCAACGCTGAGTAGCCGCTCAGATCTTCAGGAGAATTGTCCGCATGTAAGCTCGCATGGACTGCGGGTACCGCTTCAAGGCTCATTCTTCCCGAAAAATGTGCAGCGTAGGGCGAAGCTCCCTGCCCATGCTCGACCAGCTCCAGCGCTCCCGGAAGTTCAGTCTGCCAATAACCTCCTCCCTCCGTGCGCGCTTCACCATCCTCGAACATCGACAACTTCTTGGATTTCTCCATTCCGCGTCCAGACGATAGAAGCTGAAAATCGTCAAACTGCAGATCAAAGCTTTCACCGTTTTCTGCGAAGTCTTTTACCTCCGGCGGCGTTTGGCGCCAATGATCGACGATGGTCTTGAGCTGAGGCTTGCTTTGGAGGGATTGTGCATCGGTCCACTCTTCCCCAGTCGAGCCGCTCCAGGAAGACTGGATGATCCCGATAGGAACATTCAAAGCCAGATTTAGATCGCGAGCAAAATAGTACGCCACAGCGGAAAAGCCTGCTGCGGTCCCGGGATTGCAAAGCGTCCAGGAAGCATCAGTCGAGTGTTGAGGTTCGAGTGCGGAATGCAATGGAACTTTGAACAACCTGATATAAGGCCTGTCGGCTCGAAGCAACTCGGCTTCGGCACCGGTTGATCCGGAGAGACTGAAATTCATGTTCGACTGACCCGAAGCTACCCATACCTCACCGATCATGACATCGTGAATAGAGATCGTCGTCTTACCCTGCACCACCAGCGTAAAAGGGCCTCCGGCTTTCATCGAAGGGAGAGTCGCTGACCATCTGCCGTCCCTCGCCGTTTTCGTGGTGGCGCTGCTACCCGCCAAAGTCACCGAGATAACCTCCAGCGCGTCGGCCGTTCCCCATAGGCGGATAGGTTGGTTGCGCTGGAGTACCATGTGGTCGGTAATGAGTCCGGGCAAAGTTGGATCAGCCAAGCATTGCTGAAGTGTCACAAAACCCGTAAGCAGGCCCAAAAGGAAGGCGATATGGTGTCGAGGAATCATTTCGCAGACGTGAAGGGCGAAGCCGGCAGACCTTCGCGATTATAGAGATTACAGTCCGGGGCCGCTGCCCAGCCGTATCGGACGTAGAGAGGGGAAGCAATATCGCTGCTAGCGACGCTGACGCTATCGTTATCAATCGTCGCTATTGCGGGCGCGAACTTCTTGTCCGCGCCCGCAACCTCAAACCCGTGCAGTTCGCCCCCTTTTGCCAGGAGACCGCCTCCGAGATGATCGAACCACACCAGCATTCCAGGTCCGTTCGGTACAGCCTGCCGAAACAACGGGCCTGAGTCTTCCACCTTTTCGTGATAGGAAATCGCGCGAGCCCAGAGCGCAAGGCGGTGTCCCACATCCTGCTTGTCGGGCGGATGAATTTTGGCAGCACTGCCAATGTCGATGGTGACTGCCATCCCTGTATTGGAGACGGCCAGCGTCTCAAGCTGTGCCTCGCGCACCGCGGGCCAGTCATCCGCAGATCTGAAATTGGCAATCTGTACGTACAAGAATGGGAAGTCCGCTTGCGACCAGCGCGCACGCCAATCTTTAATCATGGTCTGGAAAAGATGTGCGTATATCGGCGCACGCTCTTGATCCGTGTTGCTTTCGCCCTGGTACCAAATTACTCCGCGCAGTGGCAGCGGTGTCAACGGAGCGATCATTGCGTTGTAGAGCGCCGATGGAGCCCAGGTGGTGGGATCGGGTCGCCAAGGCGGGTCGATGGGTTTCCTTCCCGCTGACTCTGCCTGCGCGATCTCTGCTGCTTCCTCTTTCTGTTGCAGCAGGACGAGAGAGGCATTGTCCATCATGTGAGCGCGCGCGGAAAACACCGGCATGAATGATGAGTCTGAGGTTAGCGCGTCCATGCTAGTCCAGGCCTCGGCCGGGGTCCCACCGAGATCCGATTCAATCAGGCCAATCGGCACCTGCTCTTTCTCCAACAACTCGCGGCCAAAGAAATACGCTACCGCCGAAAAGCCAGCGACAGTCTCCGGCGTGCAGGCCACCCATGTTTGCTTTGCCACAAGGTCGTCCACAGGGAAGCCGGAAGAACTCGCTTTCACCTGGAACAGCCGCAGCTTCGGACGGTTCGCGGAAGCGATCTCAGTTGTCGCATTCTGCACGCCTTCCGTCCAGGGAGGATTACTGGCCATCGAGAATTCCATGTTCGACTGTCCCGAGGCGAGCCAGAGGTCCCCGACGAGTATGTCGGTGAAGTCGATCCGATTCTTTCCCTCGATGGACAAAGGAAACGGTCCGCCTCCATCTCCTGGGGGCAGATACACGCTCCAGCGCCCCAGCTTGTCGGCTGTCACATCGCCTATGTGCCCACGGAAGCTGACTCGGACTTGCTCGCCCGGCGCGGCTTTTCCCCATAGGTGAACCGGCCTGCCGCGCTGAAGCACCATGTGATCGGCAAGCACGCTCGGCAAGGTGACGTCAGCTCGGGCAGTCGAGCAGGCAAGGAGGAGGATTGCTCCGAGGCCGGCGCTGATTGTGTGATTCCTGCTTCCGTAATTCAATCGTCCCATCTTCTCGCACTCTCCATGGATGATCGGCGGTACTGGCGAGATACTGAAAGCCCGTCATTCAGGCGCATGGCCAAATTGCTGCTTGAACAGGCTAATGATCCAGGACCGATGCGCCGTGATGAACGCTGGGTAATCCTGCGGACGAGAAGGATCGAAAGAAGGCCCGCTCCAGTCGATTTGGGGCGAATTGGAGTGTGGAACGGCAGCGCTCCCGTTTTGGAAATCCTCCGGCGGGTCGGTGACCGCTCCAACGTATTTATTGCCGGAATACGAGATATTGATTGCCGGCCCCCAGCCGGGTGCGAGCACGTAGGTGCCATCTGGATTTCGCGCGATAGAATGCCCGAAACGAAGTGTTCCTTCATGCACATAGAAGGTGTTGTCTCGGAAAACTGCGTTCCGTGACCAGCCCAACCAATCGCTTACCAGCATTTGGACATCGTGGCCTGGTCCGACATAGAAGGCGTTATCTTCAACCTTTACATCGTCAGCACCGCTGAGGTTAATGAGTCGGGTATGGTCGTTACGACTAATGTTGAATCGGACAACCGTACCGCTGTTGCCAAGGTTCGATTGCGGCTCACGTTTCACCGGTGTGCAGATGAGCATGAAGCCGCCCTCGTTATCGTGCCCGTAGTTATATTCGAATCGTGTGTTGCGGGAGTTGTAGTCGGAATCGAAGCCTTCGCCATCGTGGGTGCCGCGTGTTTCCGATGCCTCGTTGAGACGAAGCAGAGTATTATCGGTGCTCCACTGCCAGATTCCGGCGTTGTAGTCTGTCGACCGCTGATTGCACTTGCGAGCGATGTTATGCTCCACGAGGGCTCCGTCGGTCGCCCAAGGCACAATGCCGTCGCCGCCTATGTCTTCGACATAGTTATCGCGTATGACGACGTGCAGGCTGGGAAACCAATGCAGGCGTGAGGCGTGGTAGCTCTCAGCCACGATGCCCGACCGGTCGACCTTCCATACCACGTTCCGCTCAATCGTCAGTCCATCGAAACGGCTCGGGATCTTGTCGCCGTTCGTGCGGAAAACGATGCCGCCATTGTCTTTCTTTTCGTTGGTGCCGTTCACATCATGAATATAGAGGTCGGCAATAACGATGTGCCGTGCAGTCCCGAAGTTGTCGAGAAAGAGGTGAAGGCCACGACGGGGAGAAGGTGTCGCGCCGTGATTGGTGATCTCCAGGTGATGCAGCTCGATCTGCTGGACGTTGCGCAGAAGTACCGCATCCAGGCTAGTGCCGTCCCCCGAGATACTGGGCATAGCGCCAGTTCCATATCGGTCGAGTACGATGGGCTTGCCCTCAGCACCAGAGCTCTGCGGCGCGAGTTGTTCGTGCCACACCGACCCGCTCGCCAAAAGAATGCGGTCGCCGGGTCTAAAGTCAGTCGCGTTGACCTTGCCGAGCGTCTTCCAAGCAGCGGATTGCGACGTTCCCGGCCTGTTGTCGGCGCCGTGAGCGGAATCGACGTAGTAGGTTGCGGCGTGCATCGGCGCGGACCAGCTGGCCAAGCCTAATCCAAGTATCAGAAGGAGACGCGCTGTGCCTACCATTCGAAGCGTGCACCTAGCTGGCCCCGTCGCGGATCGCCTTGGGTATCGGTGACATGTCCGAAGTACTGGCTGCCTAGGGAGAGATCCGGATTCGCCCAGTGATGACGATTCAGGACGTTGAAGAACTCGGCACGCAACGTGACGCGGAAGCGATCGTCCGCTCCGAACCCGAAACGCTTGAGCAGGCTGGCGTCTTCGTTGTAGTACGCAAACGTGTGCCAGCCGTCGAAGACGTGGGGGCTGTTGCCGAGTTGGCCATCCGCCGGGTTCGTGAAATTAGCAGGATTGACAAAAAGGCTGCTGGGATTATCCGGATGGATCAGGTCGACCTTCTGGAAGGTGTTCTTGAAGCTGGCGTTCGGAGCCACATCCGTCCATACGCCGCTCCAGCCAGGGTAGTAGTTCTGCGAGCCGACCGCGCCGATCGGAGAGCCGGAATGATAGTCCACGATTGCGCCGACAAGCCAACCTCCCGCGAGCAGGTTCTGCCAACGGCTGCCGGACAGGTAACGCCGGCCGTGGCCGAAGGGCAGCTCGTAATTGACATAGCCCTTTACCTCGTGCGGAACGTCGTAGTAGATAAGGTCCGAGGCGTATTTCTTGTACTGATACGGATCCTGGAAGTAATGGCTGGCACTATACGTATCGACGAACGCAGTATCCGTATTTCCTCGCGTAGCCGATCCGGTATAGCTCAGGTCCATGCTGAGGCCGTTCGACGATCGACGGGTCACCTCGACGACGAAGGCCTCGTAGCTTGAGGCACCCAGGGGAGAGTTGACGAAGAACACCGGGCCATAGGTATTGGCAACCTGAGGGAACGGGTTGATCGCCTGGTAAGACGCGCCGCCCCAGCCGGCGTATGGATAGGGAACCCCGGCTGCAGTCGCAGAGCTGGAGTCATAGACGTAATCGAAGACATGGCCGGAGTTATAGAGCTGCGAGTATCGCTGCCAGGTCGGAAAATTGTATGGGTTGAGCGCTCCATCGTGCAGCTTGCGGCCGATATTGCCGATGTAACTAAGCTGCAGCACAGTATTCTTTGCAAACTCATATTGCGCGTTGACATTCCAGTTCTGGGTGTAGCCCATGGTGAGCGAGTTGGGATCCACCGATGCCGGCCCGTACGGAACATACGGCGAGTTGTTGTCTCGGGTAGGGTAGACATCCTTTCCGGGGTAGCCGTTATTCCAGTTGAACTGGTAGCTATTGGATAGCTTGGGCGGCAACACCTGGTTGGTAGCCTGGTAACCGGTGGAAGAGGAGTAGGGCACAGCGCCGTAGCTGTTATTGCCGATTGGCACATAGTAAAGGCCATAGGAACTGCGCAGCACCACCTTATCGTTTAGCTGGTAGGCAGCGCCGATATGAGGAGAGAATTGCCAGAAGTTCCTGTAAGTTTCAAATGTCTGGTCCGGGCTGGTGAGGTACTGCATCGACCCGAAATATGGGCCGAAGTTGGGGTTCTTCGCATCGGTGGTGAAGTTGGACCAATGTCCATACTTTTCATGCTCCTGGAGCGGGATATCCCAGCGCAGGGCGGCATCGAGGGTCAGCTTCTGGGTCACCTTGACCGTGTCTTCCCCGAAGAAGGCATACTCTTTGCGGCGACCGTATTGGTTGAAAGGCGTGTCTTTGCTGGCGTTGTAGACGTCGCCCAGAAGGAAGTTCGCGAAGCCGAAGCCGGTGACTGACTGAATGGACGACTTCGCCGGTGCGCCGCTCAGGTTGCTGAAGTTCAAACGGAGCTCTCCCCCGTTGTAGTCGCTGTTGACCCCCAGACCTCGGAGCTCCAGACCAAGCTTGATGTTGTGGATGCCCCGGACCCAGGTGAGCGTGTCGTTCAGGATCTCGTTATAAGCGACATAGCCGCTATTCGGCGTGTAGGCATTGCCGATCTGGCCTTCACGTACACCATTGACCGTAGCGCCGAAGGTGATGAGCGGAAAGTTGGGCACGGTCTGGTAGTCGCCAAGACCGATCTGGCCGGGCCAGGAGGTCGTTCCTGTTACAGGAAGGGCCTTATTCTGAAATTGGTTGAAGGTCAGCGAGAAGACATTGAGGAGATTCGGCGTGACCGTATACGTATCGCTGAATCGGTACGCATTCGAGATGGTCGTCTGGACACCGCCAGGCGCGAGCGGCCCGCCATTTTGGCTGCCTGCCTGCCACAGAGCATTTCCGTTTGCGCCCAGATCGCGGTTGGTGCGCGGAGCCAGCGTGTAAATGTACGACGCCGAGAGCCGGTTCTTCGTAGTGACATCGAAGTCGTATTTGAAGCTGAGTTGCGTCTGGCGCTGGTCCGGGAAGCCGTTCCTGAGCGCCGGGTAGTTGCCGATCGTGCGATCGCTAAAGGTGGGTTGGTAGTCTTGCGCATACAGTGCGACGATCTTCTGGGATATGGGGCTGATACGGCCCTGCGGGATGATATTGCCGGGAAACACCTTGCCGGTAGGAACAGATCCAGGAAGGCCCGGATCGTAGATTGCGCCGGGATAGATCGGATTGCCTGCCGGATCAATACCGAGCGGCGGCTTGCCAGTCTGCAGCAGCGAGCTGAAGTCACCCATGAGGAACGCAGTCGTCGGCACGGTCTGCTGACCGTTCGCGACGGAGAAGTCCGATCGCGTAAAGCGCTCGACCGCGCCGAAGATGAACATGCGATTGCGCCAGAGCGGACCGCCCGCGCTGCCGCCGTAGTCGAAGTAGCGGCTTTTTGGCGTGCGGTACTGCTGCGCGTTCGCGGCCGTGGTCGCCGGGTTCTGCGCGTCGTAGTAGGAGCGGAAGTAGTTGTTGTCCCAGGTGTTCGCGTTCAGAAATTCGTTCGCCAGGAAGCCGAAGGCGCTGCCGTGCACGCTGTTGGTGCCGGACTTCAAGCTGAACAGAAAAGTGCCGCCGCCGGTACGCCCAGCCTCCGGTCCGATGCCGGAAGTGTCGACTTGAAACTGGCTGATGGCGTCCATGCTTGGCTCGGATTCTCCGATGTGACCGACACTGCCGGAGTCGCTTGATGTGCCGTCGATCAGCACCTGCTTGCCGAAGGCTTGCGATCCGCCGATATGGCTGGTGTACTCACCGCCTGTCACCGTCGGCGTGATGGAGAATGCGAAGCTTGTTATATCGCGCCCGCCATTGGCGGTAAGCGGGAGGTCAGTGACTACTTGGCTGGTGAGATTGGTCCCGAGCTCAGTTTGAGTCTGCAACGCAGGTGCTGCGGTGACGGTAATGGTCTGATCCTGCGAGCCAACCTCTAGCTTCACGTCGATCTGGGCACGCTGTTGCACCTGGATTGCCACGCCGTTGCGATCGAGCGCCTTGAACTCCGGCCTGGCGTAATGGACCGAGTAGGTGGCGACCGGCAGATTGAGCAGGTTGTAAATACCCGAGTTGTTGGAAACACTCGTAAAGGTAGCGCCGGTTGCAGGATTTGTGGCGGTAACCTGTACGCCTGGGATCACAGCTCCGCTTGGATCGGTGATGGTTCCTGTAATTGCACCACGGTCTGCCTGCGCCGAGGAGAACATTGGGGTAAAGGCAAGCGCAATCAACGCAACAACACGGGCGATCCTTGAGGGCCGCAGGCGCGGCACGGGACAGATAATGTTTGCAAGATGTGCCATTTGTGTTCGTTTCCTCAGTCCGGGCACAGTATCTGTGTTGAGACGTTTTCCGGAGCAAACGAACATTACTCGCCCAATACAGCAACTTACATCTGACTAAAGTCAGATCGCTCGAAATTTTTAGAGATGGGCCAGTCCTCGCTGCAGCGCAACGAGAACCGCCTGGGTCCGGTCATGCACATTGAGCCGCATCAGAATGACACTAACGTGACACTTCACCGTTCCCTCTGTAATGCCGAGCGCCGAAGCGATCTCGCGGTTGCTCTTTCCACCCACGATCAAGGACAGTACCTCCCGCTCGCGGGCACTCAGTTCAGAACTCGGCGTACGTCCGGCAAGGGCACGCGTTACGGATTGAGGAAGGTACTGGCCTCCGGCGCAGACGCGCCGAAGCGCCCCCAGCAGGACCGTGTGGGGCATCCCTTTGATGATGTAGCCCTTCGCACCAGCTGCCAGCGCTTGGTAGATATCCTCGTCGCCTTCATAGGTGGTGAGGACGACAAAGCGCGCTTCGGGATGGGTGTGCCGTATCGTTCGGATCGCATCGACACCGCTCAGACCCGGCAAACGGAGATCCATCAGGGTCACATCAGGCAAATGGGTTGCGAACGTCTGCACCGCGTCCTCCCCGCTAGCCACCTGACCTACCACCATCATGTCAGCGCTGGTCTGAATGATCGCTGAGATACCGGCGCGGACGATCGGGTGATCGTCGACAACAAGCACCTTGAACTTCCGCTGCATAGCCTCATCCACGATGCACCAACTGTGACGTGGACACATTATCGTGCGGCAATCGTGGAAGCAGCATACGAATCGTTGTGCCCTCGCCCGCAGCGCTGGCAATTAGAAGCTCGCCGCCCAGCTTTTGCGCGCGTTCTCGCATTCCTGCCAGACCGTAATGGAGGTCTGTCGCGGTATACACGGCAGTGGAGTCGAAGCCCAGGCCGTTATCCTGAACTTCGATCAAGAGATTGGTGTCGGTAAAATTCACGAGCACCTCGACCTGCGCAGGACGTGCGTGGGTGTGCGCGTTCCACAATGCTTCGCGAACAATCATGAACACCTCGTGCGTGACGCGATGCGGAAGCGGGAATGGGGCGCCCGCGATCGTACAGCCGACCGGCTGGCCAAACTTCGTGTGCATCTGCTGGGTCAGGTCGCGCACGAGAACGCCGACATTTGCCGTATCGGACTCATTGTGTCTAAGGTTCCACACTGCGCTTCGCGCTTCGTCGATCGTGGTGCGAACCTGCTCCCTGGCTTGATCAACGAGCTCATGGCTAAGGTTTTTATCGGTGAAGTCTCCGCTCGAGACCGCCTCCAGCAGCGAGGACAGGCCGATGCAATCCTGGATAACCGTGTCGTGCATCTCCCGCGCCATGCGGTTGCGCTCATCCATCACCGCTTTGAAGCGCATCGAGATCTGGCGCAACCGAAGTCGATGAATCCCCAGAACAGCCAGCGACAGCGCACCGAGACACGTCAACAGAAACCATACGGTGTGGTAGAAGTGTGGCCGCTGTACGATTTCAATGGTCGCCTCCGACGTTACCGCAGGGTTGCTGATCTCATAGGCCGCAACCCGGAATCGATACTGACCGGGTGGCAAATTGGTGTAGTAGGCGGTTCGACGAGTGAAGGCCTCGCTCCAGTCAGGATCGAATCCTTCGAGCTTGTATCGGTAGCGGAGCGCCTCCTGCGACCGCAGCAGAATCGCTGCAAAAGAGATCTCGAGCCGACCGTCGCCGGGCGCAATCACGACCCTCGGCTTCAACGGAAGTTCCGAACCTCCGGCCACAACACGCTCGATCAACACCGGGAAAACAGGCTGATGAGGAGGAGGATCGTGCGGTATCTGGATGCGAACCGGCCCTTTGTTGCTTGGAAACCAGACCTCCTGTTGCGAACTGATAAATCCGGCTGGCTGCATCCCGCCGTACAGTTCTGCCGATTCAAATTCTTGCGAAATGGGATAGAGCGTGAGGCTGAGAGGAGTGGCTCTACTCTGTTCAAGCGACAGCTCCAACGAATGCCGATCCACACGGGAAACCTCGTTTGGGCCACTCAGCCAGAGATGCCAGGAGCGATCTTCGAGGATCTGGTAGATAACATTGCTGGCCAGACCTTGTTTTGTTGTGAGTTGGCCGAGTCTCCCTGCGCGAAGGCTATATAGACCATTGCTGGTAGCAAACCACAGACCTTCCTCTGGATCTTCGTGAATGCTCCATATCTTTTCGCGTTTGAGGCTTGTGGTGACGGAGTCGTTTACGAATGTCCCCTCATGGATGTGGCTTAGACCGCGGCTCGTGCCGATCCACAGGTCTCCCCTATGATCTTCAAGCAGAGCGGTCACGCTAAAGTAGGCGAGGCCGTTGGGAGTGTTGTAGTTGCTTATACCCATTTTCGTCAGGTGGCTCAAGCCGCCGTCTGTACCGGCCCAAAGGCTCCCATCCCGTGCTTGCAATAGAACTCGAATGAAATCATTTGCTATCCGCGGACTGGTGTAACGCATCACTTGATCACCAGCGAGATGATAGAGCCCCGCGCCATCTGTGCCGATCCACAGATCGCCCCGGCGGTCCCGAAGAAGGGTGCGGACTCGAACCTTGGGCAGTTGCGGAAACGCCGCCCGCTCCATTCTTCCTCTGCGGATGTGAAACAGGTGAGCGGAGGCTGCCCACACAGAGCCATCATGATCCTGATAAATGGTCTCGAACTGGGAATCAGAGGCCTCGGAAAACGGTGTGATGGCAACTTGAGAGCGGCTAAGGCGAAGCAGACCCGCCTGCGTGCCAAGCCACAAATTGTGCTCAGCGTCCTCAGAGATCGCCAAGACCGTGTTGCTGGGAAGGAAATTTGATCCGGCAAGCGAAGAGATACCTTCCTTGCTTATGACGTAGATTCCCCGGCCAAGCGTTCCGGCCCATATAGTACCGCCAGATAGTTGCCTAAGCGTCTGCACCGTGCCCTCTACTCCCTTGGTCCTTCGCAAAGCGCCGGACTTCGGCAGGGTATGCAGCCCAGACCATGTGCCAACCCACAAGGTTCCATCCGTTGCTGGCAACAACGCGGTCACCAGATTCAGGCTGGGACCGCCTGGCAGTGGGAACTCGTGCAGTGCCTGTCCTTGGAATTCGAGCAACGTCGTGCCACCAACCCAGACATTGCCCTCAGCATCCTCGACAATGCTCCGAACGAACATGGACGGCACTTGACCTACGGCGTCTACGCGCTTCAGCCTCGCGCCCTCTACTTGGAATAATCCCTGATCGCCGCCTACCCAAATGGCGCCGCGACGGTCTTCAAAGATAGAACGCACAAAACTGTCGGATGAGCCGTCCTCCATGGGATATATACGGAACACCGACGCCTTGTAACGGACCAGCCCTCCCCCTTCCGTGCCGATCCACAAGCCGCCATCGCGTGAAACAGCCAGGCAATTGATGCTGCTTTCCGATAGCCCAGGCGTGTTGGTGTGATCGTAAACGACGAAATGTGCTCCATCAAACCGAAGCAGACCCCCCTTCGTCCCGACCCAAAGATAGCCATCAGGTGTCTGCGCGATTGCCTGGACCGTTTGGTCGGGGAGACCATCTTGCGCCCGCCACAGGCGACGTGTGTAGCCAGTACTAAGGTCTGCGGACTCCGTCCCGAAGGCCGGCAGTGGGACAACGAGTATCGCCACCACCCACATCATCACGTACTGGAGTACACGCTTCATCTCGTGCTCCGAAGTATACGAAAGCGTGAAAAAGATCCGTACCTAAGGAAGCGTGGCATCTCCAGTCGTCACGTTTAGCGTCCAGTCTTGGGGTGGGGGCAACGTCACTTTGCCACTGTCTATAACGAGCGGCATCCATAAATAGCGCGAATCCCATAGCTTCTCTGGCTTCCAGATGTCCCCCATGTAGAGGACCGTCGTATTTCTCGTGCCCTCGACCTTCAGAAGCATGCTGGATTGCGAGCCATAGGTGTTGGCCTCTGGAGGCGCAATGGGAAGAAATTCAGACCACGGCCCGGCGAGGTTTTGCGCAGTCGCATACACGTTTGGGTTTGGCGCCCAGCCTGTCATATGCGATCCGAGAACGTAGTACATCCCGTGATAGTGGACTAAGGCGCCCCCTTCGAGTGGCGCCTTGATAAAAGCCACCTGGCTGGCTACGCTGAGAGAATCATCCGCGAGCTTAGCAATGAAGAAGCCTTTTGTAGGCCGCGCCTCAAAAATCAGATATGCAGCGCCGTCATCGTCGATGAACTGGCCGATATCCCTGCTCTCCTGATCGAGCGGACGGAAGCTCTTAAGGTACTTGTAGTCGCCGTCTACGGTATCGCTCACTGCAACCGCTACCCGCGCGAGCTTGTAGCTGGCGTCGTCGAGATGCGCGTACAGGACGAACCGTTTTGACTTCGCATTATAGAACACCTTCGGCCGCTCCAGCACCCACTTCGGGCCAAGATGCTCGGGATCCGCGAGCTTCAATATCTGATGACGAAACGTCCAATGCACCAGATCTTTGGAGGAGTAACAGGAGACGTACCGCTTGTCCAGGTCATTGCTTGGGCTTCGATCTTCCCCAAACCAGTAATACTCGTCACCAAGCCGGAGAATCCCTCCGCCGTGTGCCTGAATCTGCACTCCACGCGTGTCAAGCCAACGCTCTCCGGGTCTTATAACGCCCGATGCCGCGTGACAGTATGAGACGAACCAACACAACACCGACAGTGTCAAGGTCACTCCAATGTTGATGGAAGACGAGCGCGCTTCTTGCATTTCACTCCTTGGTTAGATGTTCTTTGCTCAACGTGAAGTGCTACAAAGGGCATCGTAGACGACGACGTACAGGCTCCGCATCTGTCAAAAGTAAGATCAGATCCGAACTTAGCGTCTTCCAGCGTGTCCTCGTGCGTAGCGGCCCGTCTAAGCTATTTGCGTTATCTTTTGGCATGGACCAGGACGTGATTCAAGATTAGGCCGCCCTCGATTCGCTGTCGAGGCGGATGCGAGCAAGGGGCCTTGTCTCAGGCGAAGGCGATACGGGTTAGGAGAACTGAACCGGACGCTCACGTCGAGAGTTCGGGAACGGCGACAGGAACGAGGTTACTGACAGCCCTGACTCAATTTGTCTTAAGCTGATATTTTGTGCCAAAATACCGTCAGTCGATAAAGGGCAGGTCGGTATAGGTAAGCCCGGCCACCTCCCGCCAGGGAGGCTCTGTTCACTACACAACGTGTGTGAACCCGCGACAAGCAGGAGTGGATATGCACTCCGAACTTGGGCGGGTACCTTTACGATGAACCGATCGTTTCTGCGGCTCTCCCGAGACAAACAATTGAAAAGGAGAATTGCCATCCCACAATCCAGGCGAATAGCGGTACGATCCCCCAGATCAACGTCTTCATCGTGAAACCCGGGAATCAGCAAGCCTTGATCAATCACTTGATCGGTGCAGCTTCCATTGCGAGTCAGATCCCAGGCTGGAAGTCGATTAGCATCCACAAGAGCCTCGATGGAAAGTCGGTCGTCGACTATGCGGGAATACATACGGGAATGTCGATATGTCGAGGTTGATTTGTCGTCTATCACTTGTGACTATCTAGGCCTGAGCCCGTCCACAGTGCTTGCTGCACATTCTGGGTGCCGGGAAGGGGATAGAGACCTGCAGGGAGTTGAGAAAGACATGCTGCGTCTGACGGCTCGTGTGGTGTTGACCACCTACGGCGTAGCAGGCCGCTCAGGTATTGGCGACCCAACACGACTCCTTACGGTCAACTCTGTCGCTAACGGGCCTGGTGCGGAGAACCAACAAGATTTCGATGAAATGCTCAAGACGCGACTCTCGTTACGGACGCCAACAGCACTTGCTAGGTCATATAATGCGCATTTACATGGAGCAGCGTTCGGCTTAGATACCCGTGACATACTACCGCCGTTTGTGACATCCGGATCCGGTGAGGATATCTTGTTTGGAGTAACGTTGGGGCTCTGTGGATCCGATTATGTTAGCTGCTCCATACCGTTAGCTATGGAGCACGATCCTAAGGCGACGCGCATTGGACACAATGCCGATCTACACCTGAGATCTGGTCACTGTAGCCTAAATGAGATTCTGTATTTTGCAGTGCCCGATCTTTTGTACCAGTTGGATGGTTAGTGTAGCGCAGCTTTGAAGGGCCTA
>JAABUH010002626.1_pt1 | contig 16912 bp, 31 predicted proteins | sample 5559121 | NCBI WGS metagenome assembly JAABUH01 (sample SAMN10711871, study PRJNA513364) | rock metagenome | isolation source: Antarctica rocks | place: Antarctica: Victoria Land, Battleship Promontory nord | collected 2015-12-28
CGGCCACGGCGCCGCCCGCGGCCGCCCCCAGCAGCGCCGCGGCCACGGTGGTCGCATCCACGCCGCCCAGCGCCGCCGGCGCCCAGCCGCCGCCCTTCCCGCGCCCGGGCTGCCCTGGCAGCCCTGCATTCGGACGCCTCTCCGCGGCCTGTGCACGTGCGCTGCCCGTGAGGGGGTCGCGCGCCCCGCCGCGCCCCCCCTCCTCCTCGCCGTCCACGGCAGGCGCGGTTCCGACCCCCTCCTGTGCAGCGCCGCTCTCGCCCGCTGCGCGCGCGGCTGTGCGCCGCCGGACGCCTGCGCTGCCCAAGGGCGCCCCGGCGAGCGCGCCGCGGCCCAGGCCGCCGGCGCCCGCACCGCCGGGGCCAGGCGCTGCTGACCCATTGTCGCTGCGCGCGCTGGCAGCGGCCGCGGGCGCAGGGGCGCCCGTGTGCACGCGCGGCGGCAGCTCCACCTCGCGCGCGGGCGGCGCCGCGCCGCGCGCGCCGCGCGCCTCGGGCCCGCCCAGCGCCGGCGTTGGCGCGCTCAGGATGGCCTCCAGATCCTCCAGCCCCGGCTCGCCTGCGCGCGCTCCGCCGCGAGTCACTTGTGGGGGTGCGCCGAAGAAGCACCCCCAGCACTGCAGTCTGTCGGTCTGGCTGCCCCAGCCCCGGCTCGCCTGCGCGCGCTCCGCCGCGGGTCAAGCATGGAGGTGCGTCTGTGACGCCACCCCAGCACTGCAGCCTGATGCTGTCTGGCTGTCCCAGCCCCGGCTTGCCTGTGCACGCTCCCAATCAATAAGAACCTATGTGTGGTACCTGTGCACCTCCACTGTGCGGTACCTGTGCACTGACACTCTCCCTCAGAGGAGGCCTGGAGTACCTGCACACCAGGGCTTGACTTTACGGCATTGGACCAGGACTTATGCAGGCATGCTGCCCTCCTGCACAAGTCGCACTGCGGGGCAGCAAAGCCCTGGCAACGACGAGCGCCCCAGCCAGGGTCTGTGAAGCCTGTGACACAGCCGCTGTTGGCAGGCGCGCCCGACGCACTCTAACAGCCCTGGGGCGGCCTTGCCCCGCAGGATGTCATCACCACAGGGCTGGGAACCGCTGCGGCTGGCAGTGTCCGCACCTGGCCGCGGCCACAGGTTGCCTATGTAGTTCATATGGCGTGGAAGCAGCTGCGAGTGCGCCGGTCACTCCCCCTTGATGCTCAAGCGTGCGGGGTGACCTGCATAAGGCGTGTAAGCTTTCACACGCCCTTTTAACATCGGCGCCAACAGCTAGTGACTGCCCAATGCCACCATGGTGTGTGAGCGGGAGCAAGCTCAAGGCATTGTGATAACTTTTTTCCCCCTATGAATGTTTCGGCTAATAACTTGTCCAAATTGGACTTTTCAAAACTGCACCACATCCTGCCGCCAGTGCAACAGCTTTTCCCGTACACGTGCAGGACAGCGGCCATGGATGTGCAGCTCGTGGGCGCAGCAGCGCTGGGCGCCGCCGGGGCCACTGCCGTGCTCACGGCTCTGGCACAACGGGGAGCCGCACCCTGGCTGCGCAATCGGAGCAACAAGGCAGAGCCAGCCAACGGCAACCTGCATGACAGTCAGCAGAGTGCAGGCAGCAAGAAGTGCGTCCAAACTCCTTGCTTGTGCTAAGTGATGACAAGGTGAACACAGCAAACATGCTGAGAATGCAAATAATGGACCGCTTGCAAGCATGCCAGGTGGTGTTCGCCTTCTGTAGCCAGTGGTCCCTGTTCCAGGACGTGGTGCAAAGTGAAGGGCATGCTCGATGATGCGCCTTGCACTCATCAGTGGGACGCAAGCCTGTGAGGTGCCCGGTTTCTGTATTTCTTTTCTCTGCCGGCTGCGCCAGCTGGGCAAGCAGCTGCTGCTGTCAGACAACGAGGCCCCTGGTCACATTGTGAATCACCAGTTCCAGCTCCCCAGCATTACTGGGAGCCTTGAGCATACAGAGGCTGCATGCGCATGGCCGTCTCCTCAGCCACGCTTATAGTCAGGTTGGTCGGTCAAGTATGCAGTGTCGCGTCATAGCAAGTTGTTGAAGCACTATCAGCGCGTTTGCACGCCATAGACTGCCTACTTGTGTTGAGCAGGGGCCAGGTACCACATACTAGTGCGGCCCTCCACCACTTCAAGCGCAGCCGTGCGCTTAACCCAAGTCCTGCTGAACCTGGGTGCGGAGAGTCTGGAAGAGCGCTGATAGCGAGCGCCCGCGCGCGGCCACAGGCTGCCCGCGCCCGGCGTGGGCGTGCGCGAGGTGCGCACGCCGCACCCGGGCTGGCAGCCCGGGCAGCAGGAGCCGCACCCGTACGCGGGCAGCAAGCGGCTGCAGCTGGTGCCCGCGGAGGAGGGCGTGCGGCTGTACCAGTTTGTCATCAGCGCGTTTGTGCCGCGGCCCATCGCCTTCATCTCCTCGCTCAGCAAGGAGGTGCGGCAGTCAAGCGATGTGGAGTGATTACACTGTTGAGATGGCCGATTGCGGCTGTGCACATGCGCAGCCCTGCAGAGGGCTGCGCAACATGCTTCTCGTGGCATAGTAACCCCAACCGAAGCTAGGCAAGTGAAGCATGTACGAGTCTCTCTCACGGGATGTCACTTCGCATATGTGCGCAGCTGCGTGCCAGACCACCTAGCAAATGCAGTGGAATGTTATGGAGGGCAGGCATCCTCCTTGGTTCTGCTAATGCCACTCTTGCACACTTGAGCCTACCTTCCATGCACACCTTTACGTCAGGACTGCAGTGAGGGACGTGCCTGCAGGGAGGCAGAGCAGCAACTGAACAGCTTATCATCGAGCTCATGACACAGCGGCTGTGAGCGAGCGAGCCGCGGGTCTGCAGGGCAAGGGCAACCTGTCGCCGTATTCTTATTTCAACGTCATGTCGCATGATCCGCCCTATGTCGCCATCGGCTGCTGCCGCACGCGCGGCCGGCCCAACGGCATGAAGGACTCTGAGCAGAACATCCTGGAGACTGGGTGCGGCCTGTGACAGTGAGGCAGCACCATGCGGCCATCACATGCTGATGGACTGCTGTGCCGGCACCGTGCACGCTGCAAACAAGGCCTGATGGCGCCGCTGCGCAGAGAGTTCACGCTCAACATGATCAGCGAGTGGTTTATCGAGGCAGCCAACCACACGTGCGCGGCCCATGCTGTTTGCCTGTTGCAGCACAGTGACCTTGTTTCAGACTGTATAAATGTGACTTTGGCAATTGTCACGACATGTCGCAATCAAGACTCACTGCATATGGATTGTGTGCTGTGCCTGTGCACTGCGCGACACGCACACGGCAGATGCAGGCCAATAGAAAGCTGCCCACGGCTGAGACCCCAGCTACGCGCGTGACAGCTGCGGCAGCTACGACCGCGGCGTTGATGAGCTGGACCTGGCAGGGCTGACGCGCGTGCCGTCCAAGGTGGTCAAGCCGCCGCGCGTGGACGAGGCGGTCCTGCAAATGGAGTGCAAGCTGCGCGGCACGCACGAGGTGAAGAACAAGGACGGGCATGTGACATGCACCATCGTCATCGGCGAGGTGGGGGGCCCCTGCTTGGCTGAGAGGTCACACTTGTAGCCAATGTGGGTGGAAGACAGAGCAACTACCCTGTCAGTGGTCCAGACCAACAACCCTAGCCGAAAAGCTGCCGCAGGAGCTGTGCGAGACGATGGCATGCTGCTTGGTGACAGGCCCGCAGATAGCTGTCATTAGCTGTACATCTAGATGAAACACAGGTGGGAAGCTTGCAAGCTCCAGGTCACCTTGTCGCATGGCAAGTCTCCGCGCGCCCGCAGGTGGTGCTGGTACACGTGGTGGAGGCCGTGGTCAACCGCTCGCCAGATGGCAAGCTGACAGTCGACCTGGCCAAGTACCGGCCAGTCAGCCGGCTCGGCGGCGACGCATACGGACGCACTGTGGAGTTCTATGACCTCCCGCGGCCCGACACCTTCTGGCAGGAGCAGCGGCATACCGAGGCCGCCGCCAAGCTGGGTCACGGCGGCTGATTGCGGCATCTGTGTAGCTAGTGTGCACAATCTGAGGAGGAGAGTTTATAGGCGTCAGACGCTTGTCTGGAACGTTTGTCATTCAGACAAGCATCAGCAGGGTCTGGCAAGTTCTGCCACCCGCCGTGCTGCAATGCTCTCTGACAGTTGCTCCAGGAAACATGAGGCTTCTAGGCAAGGGGGGTGCACATATTGGCACAGTCGGGATTGCCTTTTGGGGACACCTTCTGGTAGAAGGCCCCACCAGTGCCAAAGGAGTCGTACTAGAGAGATAGGTGCCAGGTGGCCTGTCAGACTCCTCACTCGCATATATTGAAACAGACATTCATTGTAGCGCTGGCATTGCCAGCGCTCCATGTGCTGCCTCTGCCATGGCTAATGGGAGACGTGGTGGCCAGCAGGCTGCGCCTCAGTCCAGATGCATGTTTGTGTGCAGCAGCATGCTTGTTTCCTTCCCCTGTTGTCCTCCTGCTGGTGATGAGCAGGACCGCTTGGTTCCGCTGCAGGAACCAAGCATGCATGCGCTGCAGCATGCATTGGGAACCTGGTTTGCCTGCGTCGCAGCCCGGCCAGTCGTGTACCGCACTGCCGCTAGTTTGCGGGGTGGCTGCTCTGCCCTAGCATGTAATGTTTGCACCCTGCTGCAAAGCTGGCCTTCACTTTAGCAGAGGCGAGTGCGATTTGGTATCTCTCGGCATTGGCTGTGTGTTCTGTGACATGCGCGGGACGTGCTTAGAAGTACATTGCACGGTCAGCGACCTGCAGATGTAGCACAGCATAACAGCTGTCTATAAGCCCTCGACACAGCTCGTATAATATAGGTGGGACTCTGCCAGCGGATGTATGCATTAGCGTAGTGATTGGCACACTGACTCAGAGCCATTGCTCTACACCCAGATGAAGTAACCGCCGGCTGCCTTATGGGGTGGAGCGCATATGGTAGTGCAACACAGCACACTCCGCGAGCTCACCTTCCTGCCTTGCATTCAAGAAACACATGCGCCAAGGCCAGCACGCCTCCTGCAAAACATAGGAAAAAATGCCCTCACAGCGACAAAATCCGCCAAACAACGGAGCATGATGTGCCTTAACACTCGCAGCAGCCAAGTTCTCTTGTAATGTACTGTAGACAGCCTGAAGCAACTTCATCAAAATGCGCTCGACGCAAAACCCCGTCAAATGCCGCCCCACCAACCCAGGGCGTGCACCATAAACAGCCGCCACATGACCACTTCCTGATGCACACATGGCAGCCTCCCTACCAAGCAAGCGTCAGCACGCGGCGCTCACTCCCCTCCAGCAAAGCCGCTCCACACTCTGGCTCAGTGCGGCCCATGCATCAGTCCCCTTCCTCCTCCTCAGGGTGCAGCACGCGGCGGGCCACCTCATCAAAGGACCTGACATCCACGCCCCACAGCCATGCCCAGCAGCCCGCGTCGCGCGCGCCAAACACATCATTCCTGGCAAGGGGTCACTTGTTTGGCATCCCTGCATGCTCGCGCTTTGGACATGCAGCGGTTACATCATGCGCCACTGTGCTGGTTGTTGGAGCTTAACCTCATGCAGCCTCATACAGACACGGCGGTTGCTCTACAAAAAGCGGGTGTCTAGAGAGTACAAATTCGGGGCATGTCATGCAAGTCACAAATTGCGGATGGCCTTTAAATAATGAGCTATATATTTCCAACCATCATTCTTTTTTACAATGAATGCCATATATGTAGCGGTGCGCGCACCGGCGGTCGTCCCCGACATGGAGGACCTCGTCAGGGCGGATGCCAAGCCGCTCGCAGGCAAGCTCAAAAATGACAGGGTTGGGCTTCTCGACGCCTACCTCCGCGCTGCAGGGGCGACGCCCACATCAGGCAGGCGACCAAGGTATATGCTCTAGGTGTAGTTTGGGGAAATGCCTCTCACGCACACACACGCGTGAGATACACAGCGCCTTCACTTGTGTGCTTTGCATGAACAGGGAGGCCAGTGCACACCTGACAACAATTTCATCAAACAGGTGCTCCAGGCCGAGCAGCCCTAGCAGCGGCCGCAGCCTGGTATCAAAATTGGACACGACCGCTGTTGCCACGCCTGCCCACGCTTCCCATCACACAAGTCAGCTCAGCCACTGGACAGAAAGCAATCCACACAACATACACCTCAAGGAATGCACACGCGCTTGCTTTGTCCTTGCCTGCTTGCCTTACTGGACGAAGCTGCGTGCCACGTCACGGAGGGTGTACGCGAACACCTATAACCACACCAGGGGCAGACTCACCCGCGCTCCTCACTGACGCGAGCGCGGCCTGGGCGCCCGGCGCGACCGCCCAAGCCTCGGCACGCTTGTAGTGGTCGTAGATCTCGTTGTAGCATGCCTCATCCGTGACCAGCGTCGCCTCGGAGACCACATAGCGCCTGCGCGGGCGCAGCCATCAGCAACGTTACCTTGCTGCGGTGCCTGCAAAACTACGACTCGCCACGCTGGGAGGCCTTACCAGTAGTCGTGGCCACCCGCCACATAGCGCGCAGGGGTCTTCGACCAGGTGCTGAACGCGCGTCTGTAGTTTGCAAGTACCTCGGTAGCGCTCAACAGGCACCCGTACTTGCTGGCATACTTCAGGTACACCTGCGCGCCATGCCAGCAGCTTTAAAAGCTGCTGCGCTCACCTGCGTGACGGTCGGTGTACTATGACGTTGTCAAGTCACTTTAGCGGCTCTTCACAGTGCACAGCGGACAAGTGTGCATCCGAGCACGCACAGAGCAAGGACGCGCTGCTCATTTTACAGCGCAGTGCTTGCTGAGTCAAGACACAGCTGATAGATAAAAAAACACTCACGAGGGTCCTTTGTAGTCTCTCGGAAATCGATGGCAAGCAGCTCGACAGCACATGACCCAGCAGCGGGCGTGTCTGCATGCCCCATGCAGAAGTGCCTCTGCAGATGAGCAGTCACCTCAGCAGCCGGCTCTGATGGGTATATGAGTGTGCCCGCCGCGTCCACGAGCAGCGCCTTGAACTGCGGCTGCAGCTGCACGGCCGCCTGCGCGCCCCCCCTCCCACCAACCCCCAGGCCCCGCCTAGCTGCACACGCTGACCACGCTGCCAGGCGCTGCATCGTGATCGTCACCCATCGCTCAAGCGCTGCAGCATTGTGAACTCGCGCTTGCATTGTACTCCCGGAAGTCCAAGATGCAAAGGCCGTATTGGCCGTATTAAAATATAACAGCATGAGAGGTGCTGCTGCTGTGCTGAATGGAACAACTGTGCGAGAGCCGGCGAGGACAGCTAGACAGCACTGACTGCACATTCTCTGTGTCGCAGGATCACCACCGCACACTCTTATAGCCTGTAATGCTCAGTATGGTCGCGTGCTGCCAGCACCAGCGACGGCTGCTTTAGCTGCAGGCAGCCGTTTGTCCGCTGTGATCGTTTGGGCCCCTTCTCCGTCCGCTGCACGGCCAATGGCTGCCTCACAGCCGCCAGGAGCGGCGGCGGCTCAAGGCTATGCGCTGGAGGAGAGCTTCCTCAGCCTCTGCATCGCCTCTGAGCGCGTAGGCGGCTGGCTGGACGCCATCCGCGGCCCCTCCAGCCGGCCGCGGTGCGGCAGCAAGGCGCAGTGCACTTGCTTGCTTCCTTGCTTCTGTGAGCGCCGCTTGAGGGACACAGTACAGTACTTTCAACGCAGCGTGCCGCGCAGGCAGCTCAAGGCGCTTGTTAAGCTGGCAGACGCGGTCAACGACAACGAGGCATATGCTGAAGAGGTGCGGCACTGCGCCTGCTCGCCAGTGTGGTGCTTGAGAGCCGCAACACGCGGGGCGAACTATCCGGAGAGGCCCCGCCCGTGGCCTTCTCGGCTGACTGTTCCCGCACAGCAACACGCATGGTTTATCAGCTTCGCGCCACCAGCTTCCCAGGGGCCCGGGGTTAAATCCCACTGCGACAGCTGCATTTGGTGCTGCTTGGCGGTATCAGTAGGCTACAGCTATCCCTGTCAGGGTCTGTGTGGACACACGGCTGCTGCTGTTGCAGGCGCGCCTGGCAGGAGCGGTGGGCGTGCTTACTGCCTTCCTCCGCACTGCAGGTGCCTCCTCCCTTGGCTTGGCCTTTGGTCTCCCTGTCACAAGTCTAGTACTTCAAATATAGCAGTCCATATGTGGAGAAACCATCAATGACGACATGCATGTCATGGTTGCACACTGCCCTGTCGCACCCGCCTGCACTGGCAGCACGCACCCCAATGCCGCAACACTGCCTCAAAGGCCCGACACACTGTGCACGGCACGGCTGCTGCGACGCCCTTGTGCCTGGTGCCTGGGTGCGGCTGGTGACGGGGTGGCGGGGGCTGCTGCGCCGGGGCACAGACTGTGAGGCTGCGACCTCGGCCGCCTGCGTCGCCATCGCTGGCTGCGCCGGGCCGCTGGGCGGGGCTGGCAAGGTGCCGCTGGCCGGCCAGGGTAGGTTAGGCGCAGCAGCAATGTCAGGAAAGGTCGGGCATCCCCGGCATTCGAGGCGCCCTCGGCGACGTGCGCATTTGGCGAGCTACCCAGGCACAGCTCGAGCGAGATGGCTCTGTCGATGGGGTGTCTTGTAGCTGCACAAGCGGTAGGCGGGCAGAGTGCAAGCGTGCACGGTCAACTGCGGAGCAGCCCTGAGCTGTGAGGGGCTCAGCAGATGGGGATGCGCGGGGTGCCGCCGCCGCGGCGCTGACCGCCTGCCGCCGGCGCCCGGCTGCGGCGGCGCAGGTGCGCGCTGCCACGGGAGGCTGTCCAGGGGGGTTGCCGAGGCGCGCGGGGTCGGTTGCAAAGGCTCGCAATGCGCAACATGCGTGCCCGGCGCGCCGGCGCGCGCGCGCTGCGCCGTGCCAGGTCCGTGTCGGGGGGGGGCGCCGTGCGGCTCCAGGCCGTGCAACTGCACCAGCTGCAGGTCAATTGCAATGACCAGCGGCGCGGCGCAGACCTAGTAGGACCTCTGCCACAACGCAGCGAAGACCTAGGACCTCTGCCACATCGAGCGGCGTTTGCAGGAGGTCGCAGGAGGTCACAGGGGTCAGGGCTCTTTACGTGCAGGCAGCGCACTGCCAGCCTGCGCATGCAACATGCGGCCCTGGCCTTGATGCACTGGAAGGGGGTTGGCATGCTCTGGCCGTGCGCGCGCAGATGCAGCAGCTGGAGTTTGGCGGCGCGCGCGTGGTGGTGCGGCAGGGCGCCCTGAGCGACGGCCTCGGCACGCGCATCTGGCGCGCGGCGCACTGCCTGTGCTGGTCCGCCATCCCCCCCTGCTGCTGCTGATGCACAAGGCCTGCGGCAGCGTCCTGCACGCCATGACAGGAGCACCACGCTTGGCTGCTGTAGCAACCCTAGGGTTGATGTCCAAGGCTGTTAAGAAAGGCCGCTTTGCTGCGCAGGGCTCGCACGCTACTGCACGCGCTTGGGCGGCGCGTGGTTAGATCAGGCTCAGGGGCGCGCCCTGCGCGCGCGCGCAGGGAGCTCGCGGAGCACGCCGAGCTGGTGGCGGGCCTCCGCGTGCTCGAGCTGGGCAGCGGCACGGGCGTGTGCGGCATCCTGGCCGCCAAGCTGGGCGCAGCCCAGGTGAGTTTTTCTTTTTTTGTTATTGCATTCCCTTGCAGCACTGTCGGCTTGGCAGCACGTATATGAGCCTTGGGCGAGGAGGCCTGTCAGTGAGTCTGAAAGCAGCTGGATATGTGCTGCGGCACCACCAAGACTAACCCTGACCCCGCGCCAGGTCACCCTGACCGACCACGAGGAGGCGGTGCTCGCCAACCTGCGCGACTGCGTGGCTGCCAATGCGCCGCCGCCGCAGGCCGACATCGCCGCGCCGCGGGGCGGCGCCGCCGCGTCAGCGTTTTCCGGCCAGGGCCTGGCGCCCGTGCGCCTGCGCCTGGCCAGCGCCAGCTCAAACAGCCTGGCGAGCTCGGGTCTGCGCGGCAGCAGCGCCGACAGCCTGCGCGCGCTGGAGCTGGGCGGCGCGGCGGGGTTAGGGTGGGGTTGCGCGCCCTCCTCGAGCCGCGCGGCCGGCGACAGCGCGGCCAGCCTGTCCGCGCTGGAGTGGCCGGGCGCCCCGGGGTCGGCTGAGCTGCCAGAGGCGGAGTTTGCTTTTAGTGGCTCACAACTCGGTGGGGCGGAGGAGGAGGGAGGTGTGGGCAGCTTCGCTGCCAGCACCGGCAAAGCGGGCGGCAAGCATGGCGGCTGGGACCAGGCGCGCGCTGCTCGAGCCATGTGCACACCCTTATGTAGCTCTGGCGTGTCCACACGTGCACGCTATGGCACTTGACACTCAAGGTGACACATACCAGATGGCGTAAGTGCTTGCCTCGCAGACCTCTCCACATGCCTCGTGCTGACCTGCGCCACAGCATGCATGCTCCTCCTCATGCCAGCCTCCAGCAGTACACTGAACGGGACGTGCTCCGTCCGTGCGCCAGGGCGCGATGCGTGTGCGCTTCCTGGACTGGGCGGCCGCGGTGCATGCGCTTGCTGGGCAGAGCGCTCAGGGCGCCGCGCCCGCCGGCCATGCCCCCAGCCCTGCGCCTGGCGGCGCGATGCGGCCTGCAGCCGCCGCAGCCAGCGATGCGGGCGTGCTGCCGGGCGCTGGCGGCAAGGCCAGCCCCGCTGCCGGCGAGCATGTGCATCGCGGCAGCGCGGTGGCAGCGCAGCCGGGCATGCCGCCAGAGCTGCCGTCAGATGAGCGCTTTGCGACCATCATCGCATCAGATGTGCTGTACGAGGTGCGCAGAGAGCTGCATTGCTGTGCTAAAAAAAGTGGGCGGCTCGACATGCACAGCAAGATAAAATGAAGCTTCAAACACTCTCTCATTTCCTTGACGTGATGTGTTGTATCAGAGTATGCTACATGCGCCTAGCGTGCTGTAGAACCTTGTGAAGAAGACGCGGCCCACTTGGCTGGCGACGCAGCTCGAGAGCGTGGCATATTAAAGGTGTCCATGTAAGGTAGGCTGTGGTGTGCGCAGATGTCGCAGGCCAAGATGGTCGCGGCTGTCATCGCGAACCGCCTGGAGCTGGGCGGCCGCGCGCTCATCGCCGTCGCCGTGCGCGACAGGGTGCGAGCTTGCCACAGGCTTGAGGGCTTCAAGCAGTGTGTGACTTAGGAATCGCATGTCAGAGGGGGAGATGTGCGCAGCGTTGGCATGCATGCCGAGCCATCATATGTCTGTGCTCTGGCAGGTGTCTCCTGTGTCATGGACTCTCGTATGCTGTAAAGTTTAACCGAGGTTATTCTACGTCAGTCCGTGTGTAGTGTCCCGTTGGAGAACGCGCACCTTCAAGCCGACGCAGCATCCCCCGCGGAGCGCCGGTGTCGGATGTGTGCAAGAGCAATCCCGCGCCTGGGCGCCATTTGCCGGGCGCTCTGCCACTGCCTGGCAGCCTTGCCCAGGCCACGGCACATCAGGATGGGGTAACCCTACCCTACCCTAATAGAGGAACACCCCTAGCAGTGGTCCATGGAATAGAGACACCGGCCCCTTGCTAGACACGCTACTCACTGATGCTTGGTGCAGCTGGTGCGACCTGGCTCGCCCTGCCTGCAGGCCCTGCTGGCGGCGTTCCTGGCGGCGGCGGCCGGGCGGCGCCTGCGCGCAGGGCTGTGGCGGCCGCCGCGGCGCGACGGCGAGGGCTCGCCGCGCCGCGGAGAGGACTATGAGGGCGGCGTCGTGCTCGTCGCGGTCGAGCATGCGGCGCACCCGGCGCCCGCCTGGCACCGGCCCGGCGCTTTTGATTTGCGGACCGTAGAGGCACTGGAGGGGTGAGCGCGGGCTGGGCCCGCCAGCCCGGCGCAGAGAGGGACTCAGTGTTGCTCGCAAGTTGGCACGCATTGCTATTGCTATTTTGCCTGCGCTCGTACAGAGCTCGTTGGACATTGCTAGAATAGCTCGCATGTGACGGCTTCCCGCAGGCTGGAAACACTTGTGGGTGATGACGACACATGTGGGGTGAGTCTGCTAGGCTAGGGGAGCTCTCCGCGGCGCGCACTTTGCTGCAGGTCGCTATGGGGTCGCTTTTCCTTGTTGATGAAGCGCATGTGAACGCACAATGCTCAGCGAGGTCAAATGCATGGCAATGTAGAAAGCCCCTCTTTGTGTCTTGCTGAAAGCGTTCCCCTCCTGGATTAGTGCTGTGCTAGTGTTTTTTCATGAGGCAGGCTGCCGTCCATGTGACAGACAAGATCTGTGTCATCTGTGCTAGTGGTTCTCACTGGCGCGTGTAACGGAGAGCAGCAGTTTTGAGTGCATTCCAATTAGGCGTCGTGCAATCCAACAGGGCTAGTACATGTAGGTCTCTTACCAAAAGGTTGCTGCCTTGCACAGCTACAGCCATTGGTTCAAACGCATTACACAGTCTGCAAGCCCAGCACGGGCCTCACTGAGCCAGGGCACAAGAACACTATGCAGCCATCATCCGCGCATGTGGAGACCAGCCCATCTAGCTTGAGCACACAGCGCGTGTGCACATGACTTGCGCCCTTGCCACGGACCCGCATCATTGCGTTTCTGCCCATATCAAGTTTAAGACATCTCGGTCCGGAGGCACCCGTGCGGGGATCAGTGCGTGATCTTCCGTGACCATAAACCCATACACAGACACAGAGCAGTCACACATAACAGCAACACAAAACACTATTTATCTTCAGGCAGGCACGATGGCAGCGCCTGCTCAGCCCCCACAGTCCGGCAGTTCCCGAGCGCAGCCGCGCAATGGCCGCTCCGGAAGCTGACTGTGCACGCAGGCCATGCATCACTGAGCTTGTGACATGGCCGCATCCCCGCCGCCGCTGCAGCCTCAGCACAACATGTGCGAGAGAGCACAGAGCAGCTAGACCCGGATGTACACGCTGAGGGCAGCGTAGCGGCTGCGGGCATTGCTGGCCCGCAGGTTACCACAGTCCCTCAGATGCCGTCCCCGCCCCAGCCGCCGCCCTCGTTCTTGGGTCGGCCTCCACCCCAGGCGGCCCCCCCGCCGCCGCCGCCGCCGTACCCGCCGCCGCCGCCGCCATACCCTCCGCGGCCGCCGCCCCCGTAGCCGCCGCCAAATGCGTCGCCGGCGGGTGCGCCAAAGCCGCCGCCGCCGCCGCCGCTATACCCACCGCCGCCGCCGCCAAAGCCGCCGCCGCCGCCGCCATTGAAGCCGCCGCCACCGCCGCCGAAGCCGCCGCCGCCGCCGCCGTACGCGGCGCCGCCCCCAGCGCCGCCGCGGCCGCCACCATATGCGTTGCCGCCTGCCCATGCGCGCGTGCAGGTGAGTCCGCGCCTCATCACTCCCCAGGCGCAATGGGTCGACACGGCAGTGCGGCCCGCGCTGCCCACACAGCTGGTGAGCACCAGCCCCTGAGCAGCTCGTCCGCCGGTCGGGCCGTGCATGGCGACCAGCGCGCCTCGTCCGGCAACAAAACCCGAGGCATGCCCACAGCAGGCGACTGGACTGTGCAGACCCAGACAGTGCAGAGCCGATCAAGGTGCGGGCGAACGGGCCGCAGGGCGCGTCCGGACGGGGGCGCGCCTGCGGGCCGCTCGGGCGGCGCCTCCAGGATGGGCTGCCCCCGGTCCAGCTTGTGGATGAGGTCGATCAGCACGGCGCTCTCCTTCACAAAGTCGACCGACTCCAGCCTGCGCCCCATGCAGGACTGTGAGCGCCGCAGCATGCAGGGTGAAGGGGCTAGGGTTAGGCTAAACCTAAGCAGGTGAGCGCCAAGGCGCTACGTTGTCCCGGTGCCTGCTCCCTAGGCGCGCTGCACAAGCGGCAATGCGGTGCTGCGCCCTACCGAGGCCGCGAGCAGGCTGCGACCTCGCATCAGCAGATGGCCCGCTTCGTCCCACTGCTCAGTGTGCCAGGCCCGCGCCGCGCGCGCCGGCACCAACGCGACCAAGGCGCTGCTTCATTGGCATGCCACGCCCCCGCACGCGACAGCGCCGGGCGGCGCGCGGGGCCGCACTTCTGCACGTTGACCTTGCGGCGCTGCTCGTCGTTCCAGGTGTCGCTGTACACCTTGGCCTTGACGAGCACCTCGCGCAGCTTGGCGGCCGAGATGCGCGCGTCGAACGCCGGCGTGTCCTCCACCTCCTTCAGCTCGTTGGCGGTGCAGCCCATGAGCTCCGTGCCCTGCTCCTGCGCTGCCGCGGCGCGGCCTCAGCACCCGATGCCCTCTGCCCTATGCTGGTATACCCTGCGCATACAGCAACAACCAGCCAGTCCTCGCTCCCTCCTCACAGGCCAGGGGGAGGGATCGACATGGGGGGCGTATACCCTGGAAGGGGTTGCCACCCCGCTCCTGCCAACCCTGTGTATAAGCTCGACGCCGCAGCCCGGCCTGTGCAGGGCCGGCCGCGCACAGCGCGCGGCGCACTGGCGCAGCGCGCCCGCGCCGGCAGCGATGCGGCCGCGTGTGCATGCACCCTGTGGCTACCCTACCCTACCCTACCCTACGCAGGCGCGCGCCTGGAAGATGGTGACGTTCTCGCTGCCAGTGTGGTCGGTCAGGATCACGTGCAGGATGTAGCGCCACTCCGGCGTGCTCTCCTGCCCGCACGAGTCGCAGTACCAGGTGCCGCCCTGCGCGCGCGCGCGTGTCGCGCGTCAGACCCTGTGCCAACCCTACCAGCGCCCCGAGCACGGGCGCGCCGGAGCGCGGGCGCCGGCAGGCCCGGCTCGGCCGCAATCAGGGCCGGGCGTCAGGCGCTGCACGGAGATCCGGGGCTCTGAGGCGTGCTGCCTCTGTCGCCTGCGCCCGCCGCGGCACCAGCCTGTGTGCGCATACGGCCGAGGGCAGATGCAGATCGGGCGCGTCGCTGGGCAGGGCGGGACGGCCGCGCGCACGCTCTCGTTGACCTTCTTGTTGCACAGGCGCGCGACGCCGGGCGTGGCCGGGCCGACGCCGCCGGCCTTGGGCAGCGTGCACGCTGGGTACGACATGTTCTCCGCCTTGATGTGGTGAATCGTCGCGCACATCTGCGCGCCGCGCGCCCCCCGCCTTTCAGGTCTCCGCCTGAATGTGCCCGATCAACGCGCACATCTGCGCGCCGCAGGCCCCTGCACCACACTGCAACTTTTTCTTGCAGCGCCGCCGGGAGCACTGCCCTGCACTTCCAAGTGCATCGTCATGGTTGTATATCACTAACCCTAACCCTACACCCACCGCCACTCAGCAGGCAAAGGTGAGGCAGGAGCCAGCGCGGCTGCACAGACGGTTGACATGTGAGACGCACTGCCCACTTCACCAGGGCTTGTTGCCGCCGGCGGGGCGCGCCTGGATGTAGACGGGCTTGACGTCGCCGGTCGTGGCGTCCGCGACGCCCAGGCTCTCGGACTCGATCATGCCGACCATCACGCGCCGGTCGCCGCCGCGCCCGCCGCCGCCGGCGCCCGTCAGCGATGTGATCGCCGCGCTTGCGCCGCCGCCCGCGTCGTACCTGCGCCGCGCCGCCCCGCCCGCTCGGCGCACCGCCGCGCCGCGCCCCTCAGGCAGCGTAGCCTCCCCAGGCAGAGCGCCTTCCGTGAGCCGTGCGCCCCTGCTGCTCGCCGCTTCGCCGCCCAGATAACCCTGACAGACTCGCACGCATCCCAGCACCCCTGCATAACGCCGGCGGCGCGGCCGCCGCCCGCCGGCGGGCGGGGGCGCGCCAGTGCCGCAGCTGCCCGGCCTCGGGCGCGTCCGGGTCGACGGTGACGACCGAGCTGCCGACCGTGGAGAGCGTGCGGCCGTTGAAGTCGCTGACCTTGGCGCCCTTGACCGCCAGGACCGGGTGCGCGCCCTGGGCCAGCATCTGCGCGCGCGCCCCGCGCGCTCAGCGCGCGCCGCCCTGGCCCCGCATGCACAGCCCGCACGCCTCGCGGCACGCTGCCGCCGGGCGGGGCCGGGCCAAGCCGCACGGGCGCTGCAGGCTGCGCGCCCTGCAGCACCAGTGCAACCACCTAAACACACCGCTAGTTAAGGTTGTACACGGGTAGTCTTAGCGCCGCCTCCCCTGCTCCGCGCGGCCCCCGCTCTGCGCCACACACCCATCCAGCATGCGCCGCCCTCCCGGCGCGCGACCCATGCGCCGCGAGGGCGGGACACCATACGGGACAGGGTAGGGTATTATGTAACCCTATACGGGCGGGCGGGCGCCGCGCCTCCTCCAGCTGGTCGCCCGGCGCGGCGCAGTAGGCGCCCCAGAACGTGACCTCCACGCCCTTGCCGGAGTCGTCGCGGATGTACACGTTGCGCTTGGTGACGTCGCTGCCGTCGCGGCGCTGGATGGTCGCCGCGGCGTCCACGCGGTCCACGACGCCGATCACGTCCACCATCTGCGTCGGCGCGACCTCCTCCAGCGCGCCGATCTTCTGGAACTGCGCGCGGCGCGGGGCGCGCGCGCGCGCGTCAGCCCGGCGGTTCCTGGTGCAGAGACCAGCGCCGCTGCTTTTTCAAGCCACGAATCCTCCAGCCGTCCTGATCTGTTGACTAATCTTCTGACTGCAAGCGGCCATGTGAGCGCGCATCAGCGTGGCGTCCTCCGCTACAGGTGCGAGGATGCGTGCGGCCGACGCTTCCAGTGCAGATGCGGGCAGTGCCGCTCATGCAAGCCACACCATGCCGATCACATCACATACTGGGCCCTGCGCTACGGCCGTCCTTATCGCGTCCACGCGAGGCTGCCAGAACAAAGGGGACGCGTGTCAGCCGGATCCTCAAGATGCGCAGTGGCTCAGACCCAGGTGCATGCAGCACTTGTCGATGGAACCCGTCCCCGTGTGACGAGCCACGCGCGCCTCGTCGCACGCCGGGGAGCAGGCCTGCCGCGCCGGGGCGGGCAGGGGACGGGGGCGGGCGCACGTGGTACAGCATCTTGGGGATGCTGGCGGCGTCCTCGTCCGCGCACGGCTCCAGCACCGACGAGTTCT
>JAABUH010002627.1_pt1 | contig 16911 bp, 10 predicted proteins | sample 5559121 | NCBI WGS metagenome assembly JAABUH01 (sample SAMN10711871, study PRJNA513364) | rock metagenome | isolation source: Antarctica rocks | place: Antarctica: Victoria Land, Battleship Promontory nord | collected 2015-12-28
ATTTGAAGCATTGAACTCGGCTGACTCAGAGCTACAATCATGCCCCCCAAAGTATGTGAGGTAGTCAGCGCATCGAGGTTGATCCGAGCGAAGAATTCGATAGCAGGTAGCAAATCCACCCATTCGCTCCGTTGATAGAACTGATCACTGCTGCTATGGCTGATCACTGCTTCTAGGGCTGAAAGCCTTCGATAGAGCTGATCACTGCTTCTAGAGCTGAGCATAGATGGGAACAGGTAGATTTCGAAGCATCAACATTCTCAATCTCATTTACTCGATCAAATCTTGATATAAATCAATTATTTTGACGACATTGAATTCAGCTAATTCAGAGCTACAATCATGCTTCTCAAAGTATGTGAGATAGTCAGCGCGCATATGTTGATTCGGGCGGGGGAAGAACTACTACTAGGGGGGCGGCGATCACTCAGCGCAGTGAACCTCTTCAACCCCGATTACTAGGTCAAACCTTGATGTTTTTCAATTATTTTGAAAGCATTGAACTCAGCTGATTCAGAGCTACAATTACGTCTCTCAAAGTATGTGAGGTAGTCAGCGCGCAGAAATCAATTCGGACGAAGAAAGATGCTGACAGCTGAGAGATCGAGCAGTCCCAACCCTCAATATCTTCAACCTCATTTGCTGAGTCAAATCTTCATATTTTTCCGGAATTTTTGAACCGTTGAACTGACTTCGATCGGCTCTACAATCTTCGTCAGCGAAAGTTCTTCATCAGAGAGCATCTAGTAGAAGTTCGAGACAGATGACTGATCGATCGAGAAACAGATGATCTCGCTAGTCGAATGAGGTTTGACGACGAGAAGCTTTTCCTGAGTCATCTGCTCAGATGACTCAGAGAATCGTGTCGAGAATAAGAGATAGCTTTGTCTGACGCGTTCATCTCAAGCATAATAGATTTTTCTGATTCAAACATGATCAGTACTGACTGAGAGATAAACAATTTCTTCAGCTTCTTGAAAGCTTCTTCTGCTTTCTCAGTTCACACGAACGATATATTCTTCTTCATAAGATTCATAAGTGATGAGATGATTCTGAAGTATTTCTTTATAAAGTATCTATAAAAGTTCGCGAATTCTAAGAAGAATTGAACTTCGATCTTTGACTTTGACATCGATCAAGTCGTAACAGCTTCTATCTTCTTTAAGTTCATTCTTAGACTCTGAGATGTGATTATGAATTTCAAAAACTGTACACTCTGTACATGAAATTCACTTTTCTCTGACTTGATGCGCAGATCAGCTTCTTTCAAAGTCTGTAGAACTTTTCTAACATGTTGCACATATTCTTTCTTCGTCTTTGAATATACTAGTATATCATTCAGATATACTATGATGAATTGATTCAGATAACGTTGTAGCACATTATTCACAAATGTTTGAAACGTGATTGAAGCATTGATTAAATCAAAAGACATAATCAAATACTCATAGTGTTTTAATCGAGTGCAAAAGACTGTCTTTCACTTATCTTCTTCTTTAATTCATATTCAATTGAATGTTTTGAATATATCGAATTTCATAAATCACTGTGCTCTCTGAAGTCTGTCTTGCAGTTCAGATATAAATGATAGCGAGTAGCTGTTTTTAATCATGATGTTATTCAATGCTTTGTAATTGACACATAGTTTTAGACTTTCATTCAATTTCAAAATGAACAGAATTGAATATTCTGTTGATAACTGCGATTCTTTAATAAATTCTTTTCACATGTTCTCTTTCAGATATTGTTGCAAAGCGTCAAGCTTTTCTGTTGACAATGAATAAATAAACTGTTTCGTGAGTTTCTTGTCATTTATGAGCTTGATCTCATGATCTCATGATTGATGTTTGAGTAGTGTCTCTTGATCACTTTCTTTTTCAAACAAAATCTTATATTTCTGATATTCTTTAGAAATTTCAACGATAGCGAGATTACTTTTAATCTCTCTGCTTTATAACATTTATATGTCTGAGCTGTTCTTCAGCTCGCTGCGCATATCATTTACTGTCATTGCGAAGATTTTTACATTCTTTGATGACTTCAATATTGAGTGTAATCGCGTTGTTTCTGTATGAAGAAAAGCAATTATCTCATTGACTCAATATATCATTGAATTGATCATACGAAGTCATGATATGTCTAGAACTATATTGCTATCTGACTGCTTCATAACATCTAAATGCAACTTCTTTCAATGATGTTCAAGTCTCAAATGAATGAGTTGAGTCTTTTGATTTATTAGTTCATTATTATACTTCATGAGTGTTTCATCAAAGTTTTGCAGATTGTAAGATTCTTTCTTCTTCTGCAAAAATATTTACGCTTTTCTAGCAAATTCTGAAAACATATAATTCTCTGTACAATCACTGTCAATGAATAAACATGCTGTATGATCGTTGATCTTGACTCAGACTCGTAACTGCGTCAAGTCGCTTGTGAAGATAAATATGCTTTCAATTTTCAATTCTTGACTAGACTTCTTCAATGATTTATTTATTGAAGAGTTTTCTAGTTTTTTGAACTAAAAGCTTACTTCTCAAGTACTTGTTTTATGTACTGAAATTGATTCAAATTGACTTTCTTCTGTGAATATTTCTTTGAATCACACAAGTCAAATCTCTCTCTGATGACTTTTGTCATCTATTTAAGTTTTCTGAATATATGATTTTCATTGAAGAGTACATATTCTTCTTGCTTGATGAACTTGACTTCTGTGAGTAACTTCTTCATGACTATGTCATGATATTGAATGCTTTTATGTAATGCAATCAATTCATCTTGAACTACGTCATAAATAGTCTGATGTATTTCATTCTTGATCTGTTGTATGCATTGCAAAAAATCTTTCTCTTTCTGTTTAAAGAAAGTGTACAATTCATTGTACATGCTTATAAAATTCGCTTGATTTGTAAACTTTCTAAGATTTTTCTTTACTTCAAGATAATTTTCTTCTTGTTTGAGAGCATCTTCTGCTGCGATAGTGAATGCTCATAAGATTTCGCTAAGTCGATTTTCTTTCTCGACTGCTTGATGAATAACTTCTTTCATGCTGTTCAATCTATTCAAGTCATATTCTTCGCTGTCGAGAATCTCTGATTTCGCGATCATAGTGAACGAACTTTCATCACTTTTCTCATCATGCACTTCTGATCTTCTTTCGTTGCTGCGAAAGATCTGTCTTGTTTATCATAAAGCTTTGACTTGTTCTTGTACTTGTTCTGAATACAATCTCTGAAGAAATGATTTAGCTTCTCGCATGTGTAACATGCTTTGCTCTGCTGAGTCGTTTTATCACGAGCATTTATTGATATTTTTCGAGTTGCATCTAACTTCATAGACTGAGAATCGTAGTAAGATTACTTCTTCTTTCTCTTGCTTCATGCAATTGAGACATAAGCGATCTTGTTCTTCTTTTCAAGTCTTCGCTCGTACTGTCAATTATTCAGCATGATTGTTTTACTAATCATAGCGTGCAAAGTCGCGAATTTATTCATATGAGCTATTTCATTCTTTATCACATTCTTCAGTTCTTTATAAAACTGTGCTGTAAGAATCAAGTCATTTCATTCAATCTTTGCTGCAATTGACTGAAATGCAGCGATGTACTTGAATGCTGATTCTGATTGCTTAATATCATACAGCTGTCGTTCAATGATTCGTTTTGCATCTATGTCTTCATACATTCTTTGTATTGCTTGCTCAAAGTTAAAAAAGTCTTCAAAGATTTTATTAATCTCTTCTTCTTGATCTTCTGACTTATTCTTTAAGTGATTTCTTATCAATGATTTAAATTATTTGAAGACATCTTCTTTGAAGTATGAGAATGCAAACAATATCTTGTCATAAGATGAACTTAGTTTTTTGTGTGCTCTGACATAAACGTTCACTTGTATAAGAAAAGCATCAAGCTTGTTTCTATCTTCATAGTACAGATTCGATGTCGATATCTTAATCAATGACTTGCTATTCGAGAATGCAATGATGTCTGATGATGTGATTCATTCTGAGAATAATATAACAACTGTGATAAGATGATGCTCTGATATTTTGTAGAAGAGTGATGCTCAAAGTGTAATGATTATTTCTTTAACAACACAAAATATAAACAGAGATCAGTATAGTAACAAACTAATCACTAGACTGAAAGTTTGAAAATAGCTAAAACAATAGACTGTATTAACTATTACATGAGTTGAGCACGAAGCTTCTATCTAAAAGAATGATCATTGTTATATAAACATAAAAGAATCATGTCAAGTCATCTTTACTCTGAATGATCATTCTGATCATCTTTGAGCAAGATGAGCAAGATAAGCAATATGCTCATCATGCTCACTGTGATCATTTCTGATTCAAGTGATCAGAGCAATCACTTCGAGACTCTGATTACTTAATAATTATTTAATTATTGTCTTATCTAATCATCTGTGAGAGAGTTCTAACAGTTGTGAACATGCAAGAATATGATATGATTCTTGATTATTCATGATTAAATGAGATTGACTCAAATATTCGTTGACGCAAGTGTTGTTGATCATATTGAGAAAACAGCACTCAGCGTGCAAAGCAAATATGAGTTAATTTGTGCAAGACATTGAAATTTGTTAAGCTGATAATGCTTGCAGCTAAGAAAAAAGAAGAAACTTATGTAGCTTTGCTTTATCAGCTGCTATCTATCAATGACTTATCACAGAATGCAGATCATCAGACTGCAAAATGCAATGCGCTTCAAGCGAAAGAATCAGAGATACTCTTTGCTATTTAAGATTTCAAGAAAGTGTTTTCTGAAATTCTTTCTGATAGTTTGAATACACATGATCAGATGAAACATTTCATTGATTTAATGAAAAGCAAAATATCTTGCATTGAGTTTATTTATAAAATGACATAAGATGAGTTTGCTGTGATATGAAACTATCTAAACAGCACGTTAAAGAAGAAATGAATTCATTCATCAAGTAGTTTTGCAAAAGCATCTGTGTTGTTTGTAAAGAAGTTGAACGAAAGTTTTCATTTATGTGTGAACTATCATGATCTCAATGAAATAACAGTAAAGAACAATTACTCATTGTCTTTACTGTTTGAGACGCTGAATTGCTTTGCTCATGCAAAACACTTTATCAAAATTGATATTTGTAACATTTATCATTGCATTTGAATTTGCAAAAGCGATGAATGAAAAATGATTTTTTGTACACATTATGATCAGTTTGAGTATCAGATGATGCTCTTTGAACTGATAAATGCTTTTGCAATCTTTCAGTTCTATGTAAATCACATGCTTAAGTTATTCATGAATATTTGCTGCGTGATATATCTGAATGACATTTTAGTATATTCTGAGACGAAAGAGCAGCATTGAGAGCATGTGTGCAAGATTCTTTGCATGCTACTGAAATATTGACTGTATGTTAAGCTGTCAAAATGCACTTTCAATCGTAGTAAAATTATCTTTCTGAGATTCGTGATAAAGCAAAAAGATATTCAAATGAAACAGTCTTATATTGATGTAATCACTAGCTGATTTGAGTTTGAGTCTGCAAAAAACATTTTCATATTCTTAAGATTTACAAAATTTTATCAACAATTTATAAAAGAATTCTTTCAAATCATCACGCTCTTAATAAATTTAATCAAGAGTGCAAAAAAGAAGATGATGCATTCATTCTTTGCAATGACATCAAAAGCAAGAGAAGCTTTTGAAAGATTGAAAACAATCTTTGTTAACTCTCATTTTAAAACATTATGATTGAGATGCAGATCTTTGCATGAAGATCAATGCATTCAATCGCGAAGTTGAAGATGTGCTTAGTCAGAAGAGCAAGACTGATCAATGACATTTCATTGTATACTATAGTTATAAGTTCAAAGAAGCTGAAGTACAATGAGACATGCATGATAAAAAGCTGTATGCTATAGTTCTTGATTTTAAGAACTGATGACACTATCTTCAAAGTAGCAAGCGATTCATATGTGTGATAACAGATCACAATAATCTTCGTTACTTTATGATGATGAAGAAGCTCAATGTACAACAGATGTGCTGAGCTGAGAAATTAACTGCGTTTGACTTTCATATAGAATATTGCAAAGACAAATTAAATTCTGCGAATGCATCATTAAGAAAACTTGACATCATGAAATTAAATGATAGTGAGAAGAATAATGATTATTTTCTATCTACTCTGCAAAATAAACTTCGTAATCAGAAATGTCAATCTGAGCTGCTAGAAAATGAAGAAGTTTTGACAGCAATCAAACTTGCAGCATTGATGACACAACTGAATGACATAGTCATTACAGATATTCAAGTCATGTGTTTGAATGAGAAAATACTTGCTAAATCTTGCAGAATTTTAGACACTGCGTCATCTTAACTTCTGATTCATCAAATTATGAAGTCGAAAAGATTCTATTTGAAGATGAGTGAATTAATGATTGCATGATTGCTGAAATTACAACAAAGAGACGTCTTTGTTACAAATGAAAAATGACATCAATGATTCACATCTAAAAAGAATGAGCTTTTAAAATGAAGTATAAAAAATGATGAACTGCTACGTCATGATCTTGCAGTTTATGTACTCAATGATTCTGCTACAAGAAATGAGATTCTGCGTATAAATCATGATGATTTCGAAGCAGATCATTTTGCATATGCTCATATCAAGACTGCGATAAGAAGAAAATATTACTGATTGAAAATGCTCAAAAAGATGATGAAATATGTTTGCATTTGTTCAGACTGTCAGCAAGTGCAAGTGCATCATCATAAGTTTTATGAGAAGTTGATGTTTATATCTTCAGAGAGCATGAATTCATGTTACATGATGATTATGAATTTCATAACAGACATGCTCTCTGTGAAGAATTTGTACATCGAAAAAACAAGTGATGTTATATTGATAATAATAAATAAGTTGATTAAGCATGCAATTTATATTTCAATGATCAAAGATCTGAACGTTGAAAGACTTGCAAATCTGCTATGATAAGAATTTGTATCTCAGCATAAAATGATGCGAAGCATTATATTGAATCGAGACTCACTGTTTATCAATCATTTCTGAATCATTCTATGTTGACATCTTGAAGCAAAGCAAAAGCTAAGCATTGTATTTCATTTGCAAATCAATGATCAAACAGAAAGACAGAATCAGATGCTTGAGCATTATTTGCGAGTGTATTTCAATTATAAGATGTATAACTGATCAGAGCTTTTGTCAATGATGATTTTTGCATATAACAACAGCGTACACGCTAGTATCAAAAAAACTTCATATGAACTTTTAAAAAATACATTGTGAGCTTTGCAAAGACATTTGAGAACAAAATTTTAAAGAGAAAGACATTCTTGATTACAAAGTGAGCAGAATGACTACGAAGTATTAAAGAACATTTAATGAGACTATGAAAGTGAGTAGCAGAGCAACAAGCAAAGTATTATAACATTCATCATAAAGCTATAAGCTTTCAAATGAAAGACAAAGTGCTTTTGCAAAGTATAAACATTCATACACTTTGTTCAAAGAAAAAGATTGATCATAAACAATTGAAATCATTCAAAATATTGAAGAAGATCAACATGTAAGCATATAAGCTTGAACTATCTGAAAAATATGATGCAATTCACTTGATTTTTCATGTCTCTTTATTGAAATTCTGACACTTGCGTGATGAGAATTCAAAGTTGCAAATCATTCTCATAGAAGAAAAAAAGAAATGAAAGATAAAGAAAATATTTGATCAGTAAATCAAGAAAGAAAAGATTGAATATTTAGTTCAATGAGTTGATTCGTCTCTTTATGAAAACTTCTGAAAATCAATGAAAAATCTTAATAATGCAAAGAAAATCATTGAAAACTACAAGACAGAAAGATAAATACATCAGTTGACTGCAAAGAAGTTAAAGAAGAAAAAGAGAAATAAATCACATAAGAATCATGATTGAGAGAATATCAAAAGCGCAAAGATGCAAGTTTAAGAAGTTGATATTAAACTACAATTATAAAATCTCATGTAACATATGTCTTTGAAAAAAGAAAATGATGAACATTGTGAAAAAGTGAAGAAAAGAAGTGATCAACGATCACAAGTGAGAACATTGAAGTGAAGAGAGAAGCTATTTATTCATCAGTGAATCTCATCATGCATTACTTGCTTCAATTGATATTTATGAGATGAAAATGAAGCAATGTGACAACAACAAGAAGTGATGAGAATGAAAGAAATGAAAGTCTCTACTCAACTGTTAAATACAATTTCACATGATTGAAAGAAAAGTTACTCACTCTCTCATTATCAAAGATGAAGAACAAAATGAGTCTTGATGCAAGTAATGAGATGATGAATCATCATCAGCGCAGTATGATGCATTGACAGCTGAAGATGACGTGAAGTTGAGTTCATTATGTAATCATGCTTTCTCATGAAGCAGTATTCACATTTGTGAGCACGCTCAATAAAGACACGACATGTGTGATTCATCGCTGTGCTCAGACGATGAACGCAGCGACAGCATCAGATCATCTGATCATTATGATCTATCATGCATTAGCATTTATTGAAACACGCAGAAATAAATATGTTTATCAGAAATCATGAGTTCAGTCTTCAACATCAAAGACGCAAGAGAAGCAAAAGAAGCAGATGTGATAGTGATGATGACATAAGAAAAGCGATGAAAAATATACATTTTAAGAAAAAAAGCAAACTTCGTGAGCATGTTAGCATGATCTCAATGAGTGCAAAGCTGCTACTTATCATGTTAATGATGATGATGATGTTTATACTGCTATGTCATTCATGTTAATTCATGAGCTGACTTGCATCACAACAACGCTGTGATGAAAGAAGTTCATATCATGAGCTGCAAGCTATGCAAAATATGCATAGCAGATTTCATGCTTCGTCAGTTTGAAAGAGTAATACTCATAAAAGAGTATGCTGAGACGAGACAAGAAGAAAAGAAAGAAAGAAAGAAAGCAAAGCTGAAAAGTTGATATCAACAATCTCGCACTAGCTCTGTTTATGCTTGTTAACATGATCAATTCACGACACTTTTACACAGATGTTAAAGCGCTGAAGAAGTCATTGCTACGTTGTCAGCTGCAAGAAGACACTACGATGCTATGAAGATTCAGAGATTGAGTCTTTAAGAGAAAATGCAGTTGTGAGAATGCATCTCATCGACTATGAACGATGCATGTCTGCAAGACTAACTTGCGAGATTAGATCGAAGAGATTAACGAGTGAATAAAGATAGCAACTTGACAGAAAATGAAAACTCTGCGAGCTTTCGCTTTCGTTTCTTAGCAATTAGTTCTATCATCAATAGAGTGCTATCTTATTATCTTCTACTACGCAGTTTCACGTAAAGAGATCTCGCTGCCTCACAATCAAATCTCAATATTTTTCATTTATTTTTGAAGTATTGAACTCAACTGATTCAGAGCTACAATTATATTTCTCAAAGTATGTGAAATAGTCAGCGCGCAGAAATCAATTCGAGCGGGAAAAGATGATGACAGCTGAAAGATCGAGTCATCAACACTCTCAATATTTCTCAATGCATTTGCTGAGTCAAATCTTCATCTTTTCTCATGATTTCTGAATCATTCAAGTCGTCTCGATCGACTCAACAGTTCATGTCATAGAAAGTACTGAGCTTGAGAGTATCTAGAAAACATTCGAGTGAAATGATGAATTGATCGAAGGTGAGATGACGAATCGACATGTCAAGTGAATCGTCGTCGAAGAGATTTGAGAGCGTCATCTCAGCGATGACGATCAAGAATAAGAGATACTGTAGTAACATTTCTTCAATCTCTTTTAGCTTGTCTTGATGTATATATAAATTACTCAAATTGTTTCTTATTCTAAACATCGACGAATGTTCAAAATCTTTTTCTTTTTCTTTTTCTTTTAACGCTCGTTGATACATCTTCTCAGTCTTTTGCAGCTTGCCTTGATGTGTATATAAAATACTCAGATTGTTGCTTATCTCAAGCATCGAAGAATGCTCAAAAGTATGTGTCTTTTCTCTTCTCATTAATACGCGTTGATACATTTCTTCAGCCTTAACTAGCTTGCCTTGAGCCAGATTTAAATAAGCCAGACTGTGAACTACGAGAAGCGTCAACATGTCATGAGGTTCTAGTGTTCTTTCTGTTCCTTTTAATGCTCGTTGAAGCGTTTCTTCGACTTTCTTCCATTTTTGCTGCTTCGTATATACAGTACCCAGATTGAGAATCGTGCCAAGCGTTAAGCTATGCTTAAAACCCAGTGTTTTTTCTTGTTCTCTGAACGTCTGTTGAAGCATCTCTTCGACTTCTTTTAACTTTCCAATTCTTCGATAAGCATTGCCGAGATTGATCAAGATATCAAGCGTTAAATGATGCTCGAAACCTAATGCTTTCTCTGCTCCTCTTAACGTCTGTTGATACATCTCTACAGACTTCTGCGATCTATTCTGAAGGTTGTCAAGGTAGCCGATTGTATGTAAGTCTGCAAACTCTCCTTTCGAGAGTTCTGTCTCGGCTATTGCTCGCTTCAGCCGAGGGTGCTGGAACCGTAGGGCATGAGAGTCTAGGCTACGATTACTCTCCCAATACAATGGCACCGAATTCGCGACCATCGAACATGCGACGCAATGTATTGCAAGCCACAAAAGGCCCGGTCTCACTTCTTGATTCAGCCAGTCAAGCGTTCAGTCATGCACGCAGGCGTGGAGACTGTATTTCCCTGATTCATGATGAGGTTCAACCAACGAGTAATCTTGCAGTGTTATAAGTGCCGCATCAACCCTGCTCTTATTGCTCATCAGATCAGTAAACCATGATAGTCCGAAAGGTTCAATGTTCGTCTTCTCGTGTGTCTTGTGAAAGGCCTTAAGCATCTGTTTCCAGCGCATTTTAAGTCCATAATCGCTTTTTCCAAGACGCTCGCAATCTATCCCCTTCTGAAGTAGGTCGAAACAGATCTCCTGGTTGTCAAAGTACGTCATCAGTTGCAATAGAAAGACGGCTCTATGATTCTGTGCTTTTATCTCGCTGAAGGACAAATTTCACGTAGTGTACAGCGTGTGACCCTCGTACTCGCTCAGCTCATGCATATTCTTCTGTAAATCTTGCCAGTTTTTCTCATACCTCTTTAGGTACTCTGCAAACGAATTAGACGTCTGCCTCAAGTAATCGCCGGCCGTTGCCAATGCAAGTGAAAGTCCATCCATCCGGTCTTGCAGCTTCCGGGCATCAACATCTGTTCAACTATTAATGTTGAAATATTTAAGAAAAAAAGAAGTGTTCAAACCTTGCTCGGCTCCTGGCCGCTTACTTCGTTGTGCTAAAAGAGCTAGGCCTTGCTCTGTCTCTAGCTTCTTCAGTTGTATGATCTTAGCATATGTCAACCTTGTGCGTCGAGTCGTGATCAAAATTGATCCCTGGGACGTGTATGGGAAGTAATTCTTGATCTTGAAAGAGTTCACGTTTTTCTCGCCCGAAGTCTGCGGATCATCATAATTATCGAATATTAACAGCCAGCGATTGTTGTTCGGTTTCGATAACCATTCTCGGACCTGCTTAATGGCACGATTTTCATCTTCTGACCCGAGCATACGATGCTGATCTTTTTCGAGAACACGCTCGGCGACTTTGGTAAGGCCGACTTTTAGGGTTCTTTCACTCTTTGCACTAAGCCAAAACACGAAGCTGAACATTTCTCGATGTCGCTTTGCGAATGAAATTGCTAGTTGGGTCTTTCCCATTCCACCTAAGCCTGATAGAGCAACCACGATTTGTGAAGAGAACTCTTTTCTTGATAAGAGATTGTTCTGTATCGAAGCAATATCTGACTGACGTCCGACGAAGAGTTCCTCATCGATTTCTGGCGCCTCCCAGAGGTTTAAACCAAAAGCGTATGGGTCTTCTAAGATACAATTTATCAGAAATTGCGATTAATCGTAACGATGCTGAAAATAAAGGGCAAATAGATACATAGGCTCACTCAATCTATTTGCATACATTCTCAATCCTATTATTTATACATAGATGTGTGTACAGCTTATTGAGCGAAGTCATGCCTAAGGAAAGAACTCACTCGATTTGACTATCTCTTTGACAACTTGTGGTTGAATAGTAAAAAGAAATTGTCTCGCAAATGCCGCGGCCGTCGCCGCAGCGTAGTTCTGCCAGCGACCGTTTAGGTGAGAGTCGGCATAGTCGGCAATTCCTCGTATAACAAGACAGCGTGTCTCGTCCGTTACTCCAGCTGCTTCCATCTCAATGCACAAAGCACCGTTGAATGTTTTACTGATCTCATCCCTTTTGCGAGCATTTTTGATGACCGAATTCCCGGAGGCTATTGTACCCTGATGAAACACAGGCTCCTTCTTCTTCCGTGGTTCACGCTGCGCCAGTCGAGTTGGATCGCAGTGATCACAAGTGGAATTCGGATCAGTATCAACATGCTCGAAGTCTGGACTATACAGCCTGTCTTTCTCAAGGCCAGGGTAAGCAAAATTATCCAGAGCCGCCAGCCTCGTGAGATGTTCATGGAAAGCACATTCCCCGAGTTCTCGATCACTCAGCATCACACTCAAAGCACTCAGTAAACGGCGATATGGCTTATCCAAGGAACCCAAAGATTCAATCTTCTCCCTGCCGTAGTATCTGACAAAGTCCCATGGAACGACACCCGGAGCTCCGGTCTCCTCAGCCCAGCCAACAACAACGTCCCCGAGATGTACATCTTCGTTAGGATCTTGAGGGACAGAATTGCGGGGAACTCCGCCGCCTATGCCGACAAATAGGTGAATCCTCATGTTCGGGAAGCTTTTGTCCAGCGGTTGCACAAGCTTTTGAGCCGATACTACACCCGGCATGCTAGGAGGCATGCAAGCAATGACAACATTATGTCTGTTTATGGAACCGTAGGTATATGTATTGCTGTCGTTATCACCTAACTGGAGTGTTGGGTGCTTGGTGTCCAGCATTTTGATTGCTGCTACCAGTTCGCTTTTAGGTAGGGCACAAAGCCATCCAACTGTGTAGTCTTCGGCGCTGAGGGGTAGAGCTACGCTCATGACGAGGGACAGTAAATGAATATATAGTGGAGTCGTGATCCCTTTAACGATGAGTACACGAGAGCCTTGGGGATAGGCAGCCTTTACTTACGTACTATAACCGTGCCCAGAAGCTCGAAAGACTTCCTTGATCCTGAAATGTTTCAAGCGAACTTGAAAACACCGGCTTCTTTGCGCTTCCCTTGTACAGTAAATCTCCTGAAGATATAGGACGCTAAGACCTCCTAAATTCTTTGAGTGAAGGAAAAGCCACGAGTGAGGCTGAATTCAGTGAGCGTTGCTGAATTCACTGACCCGCGATGGTGTGGTGCATTCAAGTATGATTGGTTAACCTTCACAGCCTCGTCGATGCCTACCATTACATACCTTAGCGACCTTTTATAAGTTTATCTTACGGTAAAGTACTTCCGTAACAATGTTTTATTAAGAAACCGGCTGAACATCGTAGAATTGAAAACAACCTTTAATTATTATTATTACTAAGTTTAATACAACACATGTAAGACCCTATATGGTTTCAAAATAGAAACGATATCCCGGATAACTTGAAGGGTTCTACAGAAGGCACAACAATCCTACCCAGAGACTTTTCTGTTCTACATCGCCATGGGGAACGAGAAGTCCTCGTTCTCCAGAACGCTCCATGAGCCTAGTGCTACAGGCCTCTCGGTTCTTGCAGACCCGGAGACACCTACCCTAGAGTGAGCCTAGCTTGCAGCTTGATTTGAACAAGGCTAATGATTTGAAGCATTGTCTTTGTACACGGATTCAAGGGCCACCCTGTTCGCACTTGGAGTCACAAAACTGAATCTATTATCAAAGACCGTAGCGAAGAGTACGCAGATGGTAGTGAGCGTCCGGCGAAGATCGCACGCCTCTCATCTGTGACGTCTCACCTCAAGAAAAACGCAGGTATTGAACATGTATACTGGCCACGACATCTGATACCGAGTACTCTAACCACGGCGCGCGTCCTTGTTTACGGATACGATACCAATGTCCGCCACTCCCTCGGACCCCCAATCAGCAAAAATACAATTTATGATATCGCATTGGATTTTCTGAAGAGCTTGGAGGCTGAGCGCCGTTCACAACCTTCTAGGCCACTTGTATTCGTTGCTCATAGCCTTGGAGGAATAGTCGTGAAGGAAGCGCTCCGACGATCTCATGGTTTCGAACGTCATCACAATCACCTTCATCAGATCTACGAGTCTACTGCTGCCATTGTGTTCTTTGGAACGCCACATGGAGGAGCCGATCCTCGTGGTTTGCTAGAGCTTATTGCAGAAAAGGTAGTCAGAGCTGCTGGGTTTGCGGTCAACGAGCATATCGTCAATACTCTACTTCCGACTTCGGAACGGCTTAGGGAATTACGCGATGAGTTTGCGCCCATGGCTCGTCAAAACAACTGGATCATTTATTCTTTCCAAGAACAGTATGGTGTCCAGCTTCTTAACGGCAAAAAGGTAAGAGCTCTTCCTTGATCCAAGTACAATATTAATCCCTCATCAGGTTGTCGAAGACGTGTCTTCCTGTTTGGGCGATTCTAGTCTTGAAATGACACAACACATTGCTAGTAACCACATGGATATGTGTCGATTCGGTGGACTTCACGATGTCGAGTACCGGAAAGTCGTTGCTGCTCTTGAGCACGTTCAGAAGCGCGTTACAGAACGATCTGCAAACTTAGCACCGCCAGGTTCGTGAGCTGCCTTTATTGCCTTGATTCATTTGGTTAATTGTACCAGAAACGAGCTCAGTACTCAGCGAAGGTCACCGACAAAATTACATGGAATCTCTGCGGTATCACGCAATCGACGCTCGTTATGCGACAATAAAAACGGCTCATACCAAAACGTGCAGATGGTTGCTCAAGAAACCCGAATATCAAGACTGGCTCGATATCAACAAGACCCCTGATCATCATGGCTTTTTGTGGATCAGAGGTAAACCCGGGTCCGGTAAATCGACGCTAGTGAAATTTGCCGTTGGAGATGCGCGAAAAGCAATAACAGAGACTGTTGTTATCTCATTTTTCTTCAATGCAAGAGGTGAAGATCTCGAGAAGTCAACGTTAGGGATGTACCGGTCTTTATTGTTCCAAATTTTAAAAGCGATTCCAGATCTTCAAATAGTTCTAGACTGCTTGAGATCGACCGTCTCAGAAGAAGAAGTCTACAGATGGGAGAAAGACGATCTTCAAAGTCTCTTCGCCGCTGCAATACAAAGTCTAGGGCAACGTCGTTTGACTTGCTTCATCGATGCCCTAGATGAATGTGAAGAAGATCAAATACGAGATTTAGTGACTTTTCTTGAACGACTCGGTCAACTTGCGATCTCATCACAGATTCACTTTCATGTTTGCCTATCAAGTCGCCATTATCCGTATATCTCCATTAGAAACGGAATTCAACTAATTCTAGAAGGCCAGGAGGGTCATATTCAGGATATTACTAGGTACCTAAACAGCGAGCTGAAAGCCGGGCGTGGCAAACAATTCGAGGAAATCAAGGAAGAAATACTAAAGAGATCGGCTGGGATATTCTTGTGGGTCGCTCTCGTTGTGCAGATACTAAACAAAGAATATGATCATGGTCGTGTACATGCCCTTTGGAGGCGCCTCAGGGAGATTCCGGACGGACTGGACAAATTATTCGAGGATATCTTGACAAGGGACCGGGAAAACATGGAAGAGCTGGTTCTGTGCCTTCAGTGGATACTCTATGCGAAACGCCCACTGAAACGGGAAGAAATTTACCACGCTATTCTATCTGGAACGGACCCTGAGGCGCTATCTGTATCGAACTCTGAGGAGATCACCGCTCAGGACATGGAAAGGTTCATCCTCAGTTGCTCAAAAGGGCTTGCAGAAACAACGAAGCTTAAAGCGCAAACCGTACAATTCATTCACGAGTCCGTACGGGACTTTCTCCTGGGAAAAAATGGATTAAACAAGCTGAACCTTGAACTTGGTTTTGGCCTGAGCCAAGATCGTCTGAAGCAATGCTGTTATAACTATATGGCGATTGATACTTCCGAGTATCTGCCTCCCAGCATGACGTTGCAAACTGCATCCTCCGAAGAGGCTAGAGGTCTCCGTGAGTTGGTTTCTGAGAAGTTGCCCTTTCTGGAATATGCGGTACGCAATGTGCTTTACCACGCAGACGTCGCCGACGGCCAAGGTATCTCTCAAAAAGCCTTCGTGGAAAAATTTGCCCTTAGGGACTGGATCATGCTCGACAATCTCTTTGAAAAGTATCATGTCCGCCGTCACACTCCTAATGCGAGTCTACTATACATATATGCAGAAAAGAACTTCAGTAATCTTATTCGAATTCAGCTAGAGTGGGATTTGTATCCTGGTACTGCAGGAGAACGTCTTGAGAACGAGCGCTATGCTGCACCGTTGTACGCGGCCTTAGCTAACGTCAACGTCAACGAAAACACGATTCAGGCACTTCTGATTCCAGTAGCCCGGACTTCTGATGACTATGGCGAACATCATAAAGCCCAGTCTGATTGTGAGTTTGAATGCAGTCGAGCAGCTATTAAAACGATCGTTGAAAAGCGACCCTGTCTCAATTCTCGAAAAGGTCAGACTTTGATAGGTTGGGCGGCATCGAATGGGCACGAAGCGATAGTCAGCTTACTGCTTGCAAAAGACAATGTTGACCCAAATTCCAAAGACAATAGGGGTCAAACACCATTGTCGTTGGCGGCATTCTACGGGCAGGAAGCGGTAGTCAGCTTACTGCTTGCAAAAGACAATGTTGACCCAAATTCCAAAGACAATAACGGTCGAACACCATTTTCGTTGGCGGCATCGAACG
>JAABUH010002628.1_pt1 | contig 16908 bp, 17 predicted proteins | sample 5559121 | NCBI WGS metagenome assembly JAABUH01 (sample SAMN10711871, study PRJNA513364) | rock metagenome | isolation source: Antarctica rocks | place: Antarctica: Victoria Land, Battleship Promontory nord | collected 2015-12-28
GCAGAAACTGATATTGTTGGCGAAGTCGGATGGCAGCCTTGACCACTATCTTTGCACTTTCCAATTATGGTCAAGTAAAATGCCTGCCACACCCTATATGTTGTAGCCGAGCGGCTCTACAATTCGCAACATGTGGTAGTCAAACAAAAAGTGCAAAGATAGAGCTTGACCATGCCCATTATTCGCCCACTTTTGCGCGCAGGCGCCACCCTGGAAACGACTTCGCCAACAATATCACCGAACGTGACGCCTTACAGTAGATCATGGCGATTGCGGCCGATGTAACAGCCTTGGGTCTTGAAAGGGGCACAGACCTGATGCTGCCGAACGTCCGACACGAACAGCCTTCAGGCATATCAGCACGATCCAACGAAACCCTACGGGTGGTGTCGGGAGGGGGCGGCACGGCCGAGTTCTATGACGCGGCGGCATGTGCCCCCTGTGCCCCCTGTGCCCCCTGTACCCCATGCGGCGCGGTGCCGGCTTCCAGGGTCAGCCCCGTTGGCGCAGCAGTCGCCGTCGCCGCGCCAGCCGCTGGCTTTGGGCCAACGCGCGGCCGCACCAATAGAGCCCGCCGAGAGCCAGCGGCACCCCCCAGATGAGTGCGCCCGGTGCGTGATCGGTCAGAGCCGTGAAGATCAGGGCCGTCCCGACAATGCCGGCCAGGGTGGCAAGGGCGAGAAGCCCCAGCGCAGCGACCCCACGTCGGCGCGTCACGGCACTCCTCCTGATGAGACATCGCTATCCGCTGACGCCGGCGTCGGCCCTGTCGTGGCCTGTCGCGCGCGATAATAGTCGCGCCAGATCAGGCGATAGACGCCGAGCAGGCGCGGCAGCCGATTGAGCCCCGGAATCCACGGCAGCAGCACCAGCACGAGCGTGAGCACGACGGTCGTGGCCATGACCAGCACATCGGCGTTCGGTGAGCTGGCATAGGCCGGGACCTGATACCCCAGCGTGTAGAGCCAGAGCCAGGCCTGCCCCGGATAATTGCCGGTCTCGTTCATCATGCCCCACTGCGAGCCGATCAGATGGAAGCTCGCTGCCGCCGCGGGCAAGGCCGCGGATTGGAGGAAGAGAATGCTCCGCGTGTTGTCCGTCGAATAGATGCGCGGGCTGTTGTCCACGGCGGGTTCGAGGAGCCCCGACCGACCGAGGGCGAGCAGGCCAGCCAGCATCGGCGCGACCGGGCCATAGCCGCCCGCGGGGAGCCCCACCGTCGTCCCTTGGACGCGCGCCTTGGCCAGCGCGGTTCCATAGGCAGCCTCCCAGGCGGCCTGCCGCGCTGGCGTAGCGCCGTCGAAGGTGCGGAGCGCGGCGGCGACAGGTGGCTCCAGCTGCGCCACGCGGCGCAGCGGCCCCAGCACCATATCTTGGGCCGTGTCGATGGGGATATGCACGCCCGCGAGGCGTTGGAACGAGACGGGACCCAGGGACTGCACGGAGCCGCTGCCGCTGTTGTAAGGCGGCCCATACGTGCTGATGCTGTCCGTGCCGTCCAACTCGCCCAGGGCTGTCTGCATGAAGGTGAGCGGATCGGTCGCAGCGACGTGCTGCACGGTCAGGGGCGGCTCATCGGGCGACGACAACGCCACGGCGAGGCCGCACACGAGCACGGTGACGACCAGCAGGCCGATCAGCCCTTCTTTGATCAGGTCGTAGGGCGCCAGGGGGATGCCCTGGTAATAGGCGCGTTGGCGCGGGCTCATGGGTGGACCTCCTCTCCCGGGGCCGGATACGGGCGCACCACGCCGCGCATGCGCACCAGGAGCAGATGCAGCCCCACGAGTGCGCTCACGAGCACCGGCAGGATCACGATGTGGAAGCCATACATCTGCCCGAAGTTGAGCACGTTGAAGAAAGCGCCGACGCCGATGGCGTTCATGGCGTCCTTGCCCTGCTCGGCGATCCACTGCGCGTCGAAGTTCTGCTGCGAGATGTAGCCGGTGAAGGCGGTGCCGATGCCGACCAGGAAGCAGAGCACGCCCACGACCCAGGTGGCCCCGCGCCCATCGCGCCAGGCGCCCTGGAAGAAGGTGGTCCACAGGTGCAGCACCAGGAAGAAGAAGAACGCCTGCACCGCCCAGAAATGCACGCTGTTGAGGAAGTGGCCCACGGGCGAGACGTGCCACCAGGTGGGGCCGGCCATAGCGAGCACGATGCCCGAGAGGATCAGGATGACCAGGGCGGCGATGGTGGCGATGCCGAAGAGGTAGACGTAGGAGTGGACGTAGGCCGGCAACTCGTCGGGCAGCACATCCTCCAGCGGCAGGTCGCGCTCCAGGCGTCGGCGCAGGGTGGTGGTGAGGCTCATCGCACTCCGCCCCTGGAGCGGCGCGGGTACGGCAGCAGCAGCGCGAGGACGAAGATGAGCAGCAGCAAGACGATCACGATCAGGTTGGGGACCGAGATCTGGATGAACCACCACTGGATGTATTGCGGGGCATGGGCCATGGCCTGTTTTCTCCTTCTCGCCGCTCGGCGGCGTCCTGTCTATCATACAACCGTCGCGGTCACTTGTTCCAGGAGGCGGCTCATCTCCTCCGCGCCGATCTCTCCGGCCGCTGGGTCAGGGAGACCGTGCCAGATCAGGTGTCCCGGCGTCGCCAGGCAGACAACCTGCTCCAGAATGGTGTCCCGTCCTTGCACGATGGGTCTGCTCGAGAATAACGTCGTCACGTTGTCGTCCCATGCGCGTGCGACCGGGCGCAGGTGATCTGACGGGGCGTCACGATCACTGACGCACTCTCGCACAGGGGGCGGCGGCACTGTCCATCGTCGTTTCCTCCGCCCTACGGCGTGCGCAAGACCACGGGCGTGTCGTCGAACAAGGGGCGCAGCGCTGCGGCCAGTTCGCCGGCGGTCAAGGGCGGCGCGTCCTTCTCGTCGCGCATCCAGGCGTAGGACGGGGCGGAGGACCCGTAGCCGGCGCGGCGCAACTCCCAGGCGGCGCCCGTCCCCCCAGGGAGGCGCAGCGTGCAGCGCGCCTGGCTCATTGAGAACGCGGACACCGGGTTCGCCGCCTCGGGTAGGTCGGCGATCGCCTCGATGGCGAACCGCCCCTCCCGGCCCCCGCCGCTCTGATCCTCCACCAGCAGCCGCCCGTCCCGCAGCACCTGCACCACCAGAAACGTCCGCCCCTCGCGCTCGTAGCGCGTCCCTGCACCCACATACAACCGGCCCATCCCCACCGCCTTCGCCGTCGAGGCCCCGCCTCCGTGAGCACATCGTGATCGTGGTTAGCGCCACTGTAGCACCAATCTCCCCGCTCAAGCGCACGTTATGCGCAGCGGCCAACGTCCTGCGCACCAGCGCACCTCCCACGCGCCCGCCCGCCGGCGCTGCGACGGGTAAGGGTGCATCTAACGTGCGCCGTTGCGCACGTAACCTGCGCCGTCCTGCGCACATAACCCGCGCTCATCCGCCACCACCTGTCCCTCTCTCCCCTCCCTACGCCCGCGCCACGCTCGTTCCACGCTGCGCCGCCGCGTTGAACTCGCGCAAACGGGCACGCTGTCGTGTGCGGATCGGCGCGCCTTACGTGCCCCAACGGGAGGATCGGCGCACCTTGCGTGCCCCAAGTCGCGCATGTTATGCGCCCCACGGCGTCGGTTTACGTGTGCGGTTGGCGCATCTTATGATATTGTTGGCGAAGTCGTTTTGCACCCGTGACGACGCTCCGTCGTCACCCTGTTCGACGTGTGGGCAAAGCCCTGGAAGGGACTTCGCCAACAATATCATCTTATGTGCATTCTTACAGCCGCGTGGAGGCACCGCCGGCGCTCCGGGCCACCAGGAGCGCCCAGGAGCGCCCAGGAGCCCCGCCAGGACCTGGTGGGCGCCGATGCCGAGCCGCCCGAGCATGACCAGCGCCATCCCGAGGGCGAAGGCCCCGATCACGCGGCGGTCGATCCACCACAGGCTGAGCGTGAGGAGCGCGGCCAGCAACCCGTGGTCGGAGGGGAACCCGTTGGCCTCGCGCTCGACCGGGATGAGGGGCTGCGTGTGGGCCACGATGAAGGGCCGCGGGTCGTCGATGATATGATTGAGCGCCTTCGCGGCGAGGAACGCCAGCGCCGCCAGCGCCGCCACGCGGGCGAGCGTCGCCAGGGTGAGCGTCGCCCGCCGGCGCACGGCGACGAGCAGCCAGACCAGGCCCAGCAGATAGACCAGCGCGGCGCCGCAGAAGATGATGAGGCCCCGCCCGATGGGGCTCCCGGTGGCGACGGCCTGCGCCGCCTGTTGGATCGCGTCGTGCATCGTCCGCTGTCCTCCCGTCTTGTCCCTTTGTTTCGGAGGCTAGGCGGCGTCCGTGTCCGTTCGCGCCAGCGGCGCGCGGCCCCACACGCCCCGCGTCCCCGTCAGCCAGCGCACCAGCGGTGGCGCGATCAGGACCATGAGGAAGAGGCGCAGCGTCTGCACGGCGAAGACGAGGGTGGTGTTGGCCCCGCTGGCGAAGGCGACGACCATCACCGCGTTAATGCCGCCCGGCGTCGTGGCCAGGTAGGTGGTGAGCAGGTTGATGTGGGTGACCTGCGTGAGCGCCCAGCCGAGGAGGCCGCAGCCGAGGAGGAGCGCGAGCGTGACCGCGACGATGGGTGGCAGCAGGCGGCCGGCCCGGCGCACGGTCGCCCGGTCCATGCGCAGGCCGACCTGGAGGCCGATCACGATGAAGGCGGTCTCGCGCAGCACCTCCGGCGGGGTGAGCCCCTGGAAGGGGCCGGCCACGCTCGCCAGCGCGCCCAGCAGCAGCGGCCCGATCAGCGCCCCCGCCGGCAGGCGCAGGCGCGTCCCGGCCCAGGCCCCGAGCAGGGCGGCGGCGACCGTGAACGCCCCGTTGGTGACCACCGAGCCGGTGGCCTCGATCTCGCGCGGCCCCAGCGCCTCGTACGCGCCCGACGGGGCCAGGACAAAGCGCACCAGCAAGGGGGCCGTGAGGACGACCAGCGCCAGGCGCAGGTACTGCATGAAGGCGACGAGGCGCGCGTCGGCGCCCATGTCGTCGCTCGCGGCCACGATCCCGGCCGAGCCGCCCGCGATCATGCCCAGCGCGGCGGTGGAACGGTCGAGCCCCGTCAGGCGGGCCAGGAGCACCCCGCCCCCGACGCTGAACGCCAGGGTCGCCAGGGTGACCACGAGCAGGGGCAGCCAGGACCCGGCGAGCGTGGCGAGCGAGGCGGGGTTGAAGTACGTGCCCAGCAGGACGCCGGCGACGGCCTGCGCGGCGGTGTACCCCAGCGGCGGCACCGGCCCGCTCACGCGCCCGAGTCCGGTGAGGGCCACGGCCACGCCGACGAGCAGCCCGGTCAGCAGGTGGGGCGCGGGCAGCCCCAGGTCTTCGAGCGCCGTCCCGCCCAGCCAGGTGATCCCCGCGATCGCCAACCAGAGCAGGCCCGTCGTCAGCCAGCGTCGCCGCGGCACCCCCGTCCCTGTCATCATCTTCAGCATCGTGTCTCTATCCCTTTCATCATCTTCAGCATCGTGTCCATCGTCCGTCGGACGTTACCCAAGGCCGCCCTCGCGGACGGCCCCCTCATCTAGTGTCGGCGCGCCACCTCCGCGCCGCCGCGGTGGTCTATCTCCTCGGCCGCATGGGGTTTCTCTGTGGTGGCGTTGACGATGATGACATCCCGTGTCACGATGTTCTGTCCCACCAGCGATTAGAGCCCTTGCTGACGCACGTCGTGCATCTGTGTCCTGTCCCTTCCGTCCTCGTCAGTGCGTGGCCACTGGCAGCGTGCGACACATCCTCATGCGCGTGTCCCTCCCGGTTGGTAGGCGTCGAGCGGGCCGGGCATGGCCCGTTCGGCCTCGTCCTCCAGCCGGTGTTCGTTGCGCCGCACGTAGATAACGAAGCCGATGATGGCCACGGAGGCCAGCGCCACCGCGACGACACCCACGATCCCGGTCAGCCGATGCGCATTGTCGCCGAGCAGGTAGCCCCCCACCCCGTAGACGGCGGCCCAGACGATGCCCCCGGCCGCATTGAAGATTAGGAAGCGCCCCCACGGCATGCGGTTGGTCCCGGCCAGGAACGCGGCCCAGGCGCGCAGTACGGCCACGAAGCGCCCGAAGAAGACGACCTTGCCCCCGTGCTGGCGAAAGAGATAGTGCCCGAGCTTGAGCCGGCGCTCCTCCAGGCGGACGTACCGGCCGTAGCGGCGCAGCAGCCGGTACCCCCCTTCGCGCCCGACCCAAAAGCCGAGGTTGTCGCCCAGGATCGCCCCGGTTGCGGCGGCCGCGATGACCAGCGGGATGGCCAGGTGGGGCGTGGTGTCGGCGTAGATCGCAGCGATGAGCAGCATGGTCTCGCCGGGGAAGGGGATGCCCGTGCTCTCGATCGCGACGAAGAGGAGGACGGCCCAATAGCCGTACGTGTTCAGCAGGTGCGTCAGATCGTGCGCGGCGATGTGCAGCATGGCGCCTACGTCGCCCCCACGCGGGGGCCGCGCGGCAGTTTCGCGCCGTGCGGCCCGGCGTCGTTCGGGTGTGTCATCGGTTTCTACTCCGTGCTCCGTGTGGCCCGCGCCGCGCCGGTGTCGTGTGGTGTCGCGGGGCACACTATCCAGCGTAGCGGCGCCGACGCAGCGCACCCTCAGAGGGACCTCAGAGCCAGGTAAGAATGCCACGGGGGCCGCGGGGGCCGCGGAGGGCGCATAGGGATTAGGCGGGGGGATGGGCCGGGAGGATGACGGTGAACATGCTGCCCCGCCCGGGCACGCTCGTCACGTCGATGCGGCCCCCGTGCTGGGCCGCGATCCAGCGCGCGATGGCGAGACCCAGCCCGCTGCCGCCGACCTCCCGCGCCGCGTCGGCCCGATAGAACCGCTCGAAGATGCGGGGCAGGTCCTCCGGGACGATCCCCATGCCCGTATCCGCGACCGAGAAGCGGGCCTCGTTGCCCTCCCGACCCAGCGCCAGGGTCACGACCCCGCCGGCCGGCGTGTATTTCAGCGCGTTGTCGATCAGGATGAGCAGGAGTTGCCGGAGGGCGTCCGCGTCGGCCCGCGCCGTCACCTCCGCGACCGCGGCCAGCGCGACCTCGTGCCCGGTCGCCAGGAGCCGCGCCTGCCGGGCCGCCTCCTCCATCAGGGGGCGCAGCGGGAGGGGGCGCAGCGTCACCTCTTGCCCGGCGTCGGCCCGCGCCAGGGTGAGCAGGCTGGTGACCATCTCTCCCATGCGCGCGGCCTCGCCGGCGAGGTCGGCCAGGGCCTGGGCGCGCTCGGCCGGGTCGCCCGCCCCGACCCATTGCAGCACGTCGGCGTTGGCCCGGATGATGGTCAGCGGCGTGCGCAGCTCGTGGGAGGCGTCGGCCACGAACCGCCGCTGGGCGGCCAGGGCCTGGCCGAGCCGCGCGTTGGCGTCCGCCAGGTCGCGGTGCGCGGCCTCCAACTCGGCCAGCATGCCGTTCACCGTGGCGGCGAGATGCCCGACCTCATCGCGGGGGCCGCGATGGGCCACGCGGCGCGAGAAGTCGCGGGCCTGGCCGATGGCCTCGGCGGCGCGGGCGAACCCGGCGATGGGCGCGAGCGCGCGGTCCGCGAGCACCCAACCGAGCACGGCCGCCGTCGGCAGCGCCAGGCCGCCCACGAGGGCCAGCAGGACGCGCAGGCGCTCGATCAGCCGCTGCTCGGCGGCCAGCGCGCGCCCGACCTCGATGACCCCGACGACCCGCCCCCCGACGCGCAGCGGCACGCTGTAGACGTGGAGGCGGTTCTCGTCGGGCTCGACCACGCGGGCCAGCGACCGGCCCGCGCGCGCGGCGGCCAGCGCCGCGGGGAGGAACGGCAGCGTCTGGCCGCCGAGGGTGGCCGAGCGCGCCACGACCCGGCCGGTGCGCGCGTCGGCCACCTGGACGAAGGTGTCCGGCGTGCCGAACACGTCGGCCGGCGGCAACGTCACGACGAGGGGGCCGCGCGGGGGCGCGGAGCGGACCTGCGTTGCGCGCACGAGGCCCTGCGCCAGGCCGGTCACCACCTGATCGGCCTGGGCGCTCAGGGTGCGCAGCAAGAGGAGATAGAGCGCCAGGCCGCAGACCAGCAGGGTCGCGCCCACGACCGCCGTGTACCAGAGGGTCAGGCGGAACCGCAGGGAGGCCACCGGTGGCCAGGGGAGCCACGGGAGCCGGGACCGCCACCGCACAGAGGGCGCCGCGACCCACGCGACGAGGCGGCGCACCAGGGGAACGCGCACGGCGTCAGCCCTCGCGCAGGACATAGCCGGCGCCGCGCACGGTTTGGATCAGGCGCGGCTCGCCCCCGGCCTCCGTCTTCTGGCGCAGGTAGCCGATGTAGACCTCCAGGACGTGCGTGTCCACCGCGGCGTCATGACCCCACACGCGGTCCAGGAGTTGGTCGCGGCCGAGGACGTGACGCGGATGGCGCAACAGCGCCTCCAACAACTCATACTCCGTCGTGGTGAGCGCGATCGCGCGACCACCCCGACGCGCCGTGCGGCCGGCCGTGTCCACCTCCAGGTCCCCGAAGCGCAGCGTCGCGGGGGCGTCCGCCTGGCGCCGCCGCAGCAGGACGCGCACGCGGGCGAGCAGCTCGGCGAAGGCGAAGGGCTTGACCAGATAATCGTCGGCGCCGGTTTCCAGGCCGCGCACGCGGTCGTCGATGGCGTCGCGGGCCGTGAGGAGAAGAACGGGCACGTCCCCGCCCGCGCGCAAGCGTCGGCACACCTCCAGCCCGTCGATCCCCGGCATCAGGATGTCCAGGATCACGACATCGGGCGCCCACCGCCGGGCCAGTTCCAGCCCCTCGTCGCCGCCGTGCGCCACATCGACCCGATACCCTTGATAGGCCAGGCCGCGCCGCAGGGCGTCGGTGATCTTGCGGTCATCGTCGATGACCAGGATACGCTCCGTCCGCTCCGTCATACTCCCCCGCATCGCCCCCTCGGGCGTCGCGCTGCCCCGCATAAGTCCTCCTCTACTGTAGTACACCCGTGACAGAAACGAGACCATGGTGGCGAGACACACAGGGGAGAGGGCGCGGCGTTGGCTGAAAGCGACGTGCGACAGCCGGCGTGTCATCTTCCGAGCTTGATGGCGGTATATCTTCAGCGATAAGTGGCGCAGTGACGAAGTGAGGGCTCGCCGCTTCACTAGACGGAATATCCCTTCTGCGTAGTGAATCGTGCCTGAGAGCCGTCAAACGACCGTGCATATAGCTTGATAGCGGTGATTTTTCACTTCACGGAAGGTTAGCCGCTTCCATGAACGGCCCTCCACTCCGCCACATATCGCTGAAGATAGTACGTCATTTATCTCTGAAAGTGACAGCCGGCGTGACGGCGCCAGCACAGGCGCTCGGACCACACGAGACCACCCTCTCACAGCGCATGCTCCCGCGGCTGCCCTATACTGCACACGGGAGGATGTCCCCATCCGTCGGGAGGAACCGATGCCCAGCGCGACGACACGCGCGACCACCGCGCTGCTTCTCGCCCTCGTCGCGCTCTGCGCCGTGGCCACGCTCTTCTGCGGCGGGTCTACCGTCCTGGTCGTCGGCCTGGGCGGGATCGTGGCCCTCAATGGCGCGGCCTATTGGTGCAGCGACCGGCTGGTGTGCGCCCTCATGCGTGCCCGGCCACTCCGGCCGGGCGACGCGCCCCACCTGCGCGCGCTCGTCGCGGAGTTGGCGGCGCGGGCGGGGATGCCCGTGCCCCGGATCGCCGTGATCGACACGGCCGCCCCCGATGCCCTCTACACCGGGCGCGATCCGGCGCACGCGGTCATCCTGGTCACCACCGGGCTCCTGGCCCACCTCGATGCGCGCGCGGTGCGCGGTGTCCTGGCGCACGAACTGGCGCACATCCGGGGGCGCGACACCCTGCTGGGCACGGTGGCGATGACCCTGGCGATCGTCAGCGCCGCCGTCGCCGGGGTCGAGCAGATCATGGCGCTCGTCGGGCGTCCCGATGCCGACACGCTGGCCCAGCTCCTGGTGGCGCCCCTCGCGGCCCTGCTGCTCCAACGCGCCGTTTCCCGCACGCGCGAGTACGCGGCCGATACGGGGAGCGCGCGCCTCAACGGCGACGCGCTCGCCCTGGCCGACGCCCTCGGTGCGATGGCGCGCGCGTGGCCGCCACCCCCGAGCGGGTGCCGGGGGGAGTGGGTGCGCCGGTTGTTTCGCACGCATCCGCCCCTGGCCGCGCGCATCGCACGCCTGCGCGCGTCACATCTGGCCGCCCCCCCTCGGCGCGGTGTGCCGGCGGGACCCGCCCTCTAATCGGCGCGTCCCGCTCAGTCGCCGCTCAGTCGCCGTCGCCGCCATTGTCGCCGCGGTCGTCCCGGTCGCCCCGGTCTCTGCCCCAGCCCCCGCCGCGGTCGTCCCGGTCTCCGCGCCCGTAGCCGTAGCCCTGTCCGCCGCCGAGCAGGCCGCCCAACCCCCCGCCACCGCCATGGTGGCCGCCGAGGAGCTGCTTGGCCGCCAGACCGGCGATCCCGACGAGCGCGGCCTTGGCCATCGGGTTCGCCAGGAGCCCGCCCATGCCGCTGCCCGGACCGCCGCCCGGACCGCCGCCCTGCGCCCCTCGTCCGTCGGCCGCGCCCAGGAGCTGTTGGAGGATGCCCGGTTGCTGCTGGCCCATCTGGTAGAAGCCCTGCCCCATCTGCTGCGGATTGTTCGGGTCCATGTACGGCTGGTACTGCGGCGGCGCCTGCTGGGCGAACTGCTGGCGCTGCTCGTAGGGCATCTGCGCGAAGTGCTGCTGATAGACCTGCTGCTGCATCTCAGGCGGCGCCTGCTGCATGAATTGCTGGACGTGCCCGTAGGCCTGGTTGGGGTCGATCCCCTCGTGATTGCCCGACTCATGGGCCTGGGCGTACTGCTCGTACATCTGCCGATTGTTCTGGTCGAATGGGTACATCCTCGTCGTCTCCTTCGTGTCCCGCGTCTCGACCGGCCGCCGATCGCGCCGGTCACCGGTCTCCGTCGTCGCGCGCCGCCTCCGTCGCGGCGTCGGCCGACCCGTTGTCGGCGGCCGCGTACACGTCGGCGGCATAGCCCTCCAGGTCCTCCCGACACGCCACGAGCGCCCGCGTCGCCTCGTGGCCCAGCGCCGCGCCGAACGCATCGCGGCGCCCGATCTTGTCCCGCCACGCCTCCAACTTGGCCAGATCCTCCTCGTTCTCCTCCAACTCGGCGAAGGTGTACTTGCCGGCCGCGCGCTCGCGGGCCAGCTCGGCGTGGAACTCCCCGCAGCGGGTGAGTAGTTCGGTGTATTCCTCGTCCCGCGCGGCGTTGAAGTGCCCGCGCACAGCCTCCTCATCGCCGAGCAGCCGCCCCTGGAAGAGCTGCGCCGTGCCCCCCATCCCGCGCACCTCCTCCGCGATCCCGCGCAACACCCGCTCGCTCGCCGGCCCGGCGGGCAGGGCGGCCACGCCGTTCTGGAGGTAGAGCGCGCCGGCCGCCTTGAGCTTGCGCCAGACGCCGGCGCGTAGCCGGCTCGGCTCGGGCGGGATCTTGTAGACGAGCACCAGCCACTCCTGCATGACGCATCCCCTCAACTGCTGTTATACTGCATTGTAACGACTGTTAGATATGGACGCAATGAATCGATACGACGCACGCCGCGCTCCCACGCGCCCCGGTCGGGACGGGCCACGGCCCCGCGGCACAGGCTATCCCTCGCGGGGCGCAGACCGCGTGCCGCTCCCCGCCCTATGCACAAGGGACGCGCCGTGAGCGCCATGAGCGCCACGACGGACGCCGCCCGGTTCGCGCGCGTCGCCCTGATCGTGAATACGCGGGCACGGCGCGGGCGGGAGCAGGTCGCCCGCGCGCGACGGCTGCTGGCGATGTGGGGCGTCCCCCTCGCCGTATCCTACACCCCGCGCGGCTCGGCGCGGCTGCTCGCGACGGTGCGCGCGGCGCTCGACGCGGGCTGCGACCTCATCATCCTGGGCGGGGGCGACGGCACGGTGAGCGCCGCCGTCGACCTGCTGGCCCATCGTCACGCCGTGCTCGGCCTGCTGCCCCTGGGCACGGCCAACGACTTCGCGCGCACGCTGGGCATCCCCACCGACCTGGACGCGGCCTGCGCCACCATCGCGCGGGGCAAGGTCGTGGACATCGACCTGGGCCGCGCCGACGACCGCTACTACGTCAACGTGGCCTCCATCGGGCTGGGCGCGCGCGTCATCACACGTGTGTCGCCGTGGCTCAAGCGCGTCGCGGGGAAGCTAGCGTACCCCGTCGCCGCCGCCCGCGCCCTCGTCGGCTTCCGGCCCTTCGCGGCCACGCTCACCTTCCCCAGTGGGGACCACCCGCCGGCGACATTCTCGCGCCTGTTGCAGATCGGCGTCGGCAACGGGCGCTTCTACGGCGGCGGCGCCGTCGTGGCGCCGGGCGCGGGCATCGACGATGGGACGCTCGACGTGTACGCCATCGAGTGGGCCGGGTGGCGCGACCTCGCGGGCCTGGCCCTGTCCTTCCGCAGCGGCCGCTTCGTCCGCCGTGCGACTGTCCACACGTACGAGACCGCCGCGGTGCGCATCGAGACGGAGCGTGCCCTGGCGACGAACGTGGACGGGGAGTTGGTCGATCAGACGCCGGTCCTTTTTACCCAGGCGCGCGACGCGCTCAGGGTCCTGGTCCCGCAGGACTCCACGGCTGCCGATTAGCGCGGCGACCCACGATCACGACGATGACGACAATGGCGACGATTACGACCACCAAGGAGATGACGATGACCACCGCGGCCGTGCGACCGGGAACGGCGGCGGGCTGCGGCGGGACGGGTCGCACAACCGATGGGGGGCGGTCGTGGTGGCGCTGCACAGGGAGTCCCCTGAACACAGTAACGAGGAGCGATCGGTGAAAAAGTTCGGCCTCTACGTGGCCCTGGCGGTACTCGCGACGCTGCCCGGCGTCATCCTACGCCTGACGGGTTTCCACGGCGCGCCGCTCGTCGGCACGCTCATTTTCGGCGTCGCCATCCTGGGCGCCGGCTTCCTGCTCTCGTGGGGCGCCGAGGCCGCCGAGGGGCATGTGTCCCAGGGGTTGGCCATCGCCGCCCTGGCGCTGATCACGGTGCTGCCCGAGTACGCCGTGGACATCTACTACACCTGGCAGGCCGGCCACCACCCCGGCTCCCCCTACGTGGGCTACGCCGCGGCCAACATGACCGGCGCCAATCGCCTACTCATCGGGACCGCCTGGCCGCTCATCGCCCTGTTGTACTGGTGGCGCAGCGGCAAGCGCGCGGTCCCGCTGGTCTGGGAGAACGCCGCCGAGGTCGCCTACCTGGCCGTGGCCAGCCTCTACTCCTTCGTGATCACCCTCAAAGGGCGCATCGACCTGGTCGATATGGTCGTCCTGCTGGCCATCTTCGGCGCCTATGTCTGGCGCGTCAGCAAGCTGCCGAAGCGGGAGGGCGACGACGACGACGATGATGACGAGGCGGAGCCGGGGCCGGCGGCCGCCTTGGAGCAATTACCGCCCGCGCGCCAGCGCCTCGTGATCGGCGCGCTGGCCGTCGTCGCGGCCGCGGCCATCCTGCTCGTCGCCGCGCCGTTCGCCGAGGCGCTGGTGCGCACCGGCGCGGACTTACACATCAACCAGGTCCTGCTCATCCAGTGGATCGCGCCACTGGCCGGGGAGGCCCCCGAGCTGGTCATCACCGTCCTGTTCACCCTCGCGCTGCGGCCCACGGCCGCGCTGGGCGCGCTGGTCAGCGACAAGATCAACCAATGGACGCTGCTCGTCGGCATGATCCCGCTGGTCTACTCGCTGGCGGCGGGGCATGTGGCCGCCCTACCCCTGGATGCCCGTCAGCACGAGGAGTTCTTCCTGACGGCGGCCCAATCGCTCTTCGCCGTGGCGCTCCTGCTGCGCCTGCGTTTGAGCCTGCTGAGTGGGGTGGTGTTGCTCGCGCTGTTCGTCGTCCAGCTCGGGCTCGGCGTGGCCTACCGCGCCGACGAGGCGGCCCTGATCCGCAGCCTCACCGCGATGGCCTGGGGCTACATGGCCCTGGCCGCCCTCGTGCTGCTGTGGAACCGCCGTTTCCTCCTCCGCTACGTCGCGGTCGGCCTGCTCAATCGGCCGACGCCCCCCGCGGCCACGACGGTGGAGGACGACGACGTGGCCGACGGTCGGCGCGGGGAGAGCGCCGCGACTGGTCGTTAAGGGGGCGACGCGCGCGGGCGCGGCCCCCGGCTCCACGCGCGACCTGTCTGTCAGCGCGTTTCACACGGCGTTCATGCTCCCCACCTATGCTGAAGGGGGTGTCCCCTGATCGGGAGATACCCGAAGGACACTGCATGCCGCCCGACCCCGCCCTCATACCCCGCCCGGCGATGATCCGCGATCCGCACGCCTATACCCTCGTCCGCACGGTCGCGACGCGCGACGCGCCCGGCCAGTCGATCCGGTGCGCCCGGTGTGGCACGCGCATCCTCGATCCCGCGCGCGTCGGCTCCGATCCCGCGGCCCTGGCGCGCCTGCGCCCCGGCGATGTTGTCCTCGACGACACCGCGTACGTGGTCCGGGGACCCGATGGTGAGCGGTCTGTCTGCCTGCGCTGCCTCGGGTACGCCGGTATCACGCGGGGGACGACGGCGACGGGAGGGCAACCAGTCGACCAACTCCCGACACCCCCCGGCGCCCTCCTGTGGGGCCGGCGCTGGTCGCTCCTGGCCTTGTTCGGTGGCCTGCTGATCGTCCTCGCGGCCTTCGAGCTACTAGTGGCGGATGTGGGGACCCTGGAAGGCGCCCCGTGGGACAGGCCCATCCTACAGGCGGTCCGCGGGATCGCCGCCGTGGCCCATAGCCCCCTGCCGCGGGCCATCGCCACGCTCGGCGATCTCGGCGGCACCATCCCGCTCTGCGCGCTCGCCATCCTGGCGCTGTCCCTGCGACGACGGTGGCGCGACGCGCTCTACATCGGCGTGGCCTATGGCGGCGCCCTGGCCGCGAACCTGGCGGTCAATGCCACCTTCTTCGCGATCGACACGCGGTGGGGAGAGCCGGGCCCCGGCCCGGCCGGGGCCTATCTGAGCCCGGCGGCCATGGGTTCGCTCGCCTTGTGGTCCGCGCTGACCGTGCTGGCCTGGCCCACCCGGTGGCGGTGGCCCACCCTCGCCCTGGCCGCGCCCCTGATCGTACTGGTCGGCGTCGTGCGGGTGGCCGTGGGCGCGGACGATCCGAGCGAGTGCTGGGTAGTTGGGCGGGCTCGCTCGCCTGGACCATCGGCGTGTCCCTGACCCTGATCCCACCCCTCGGGCCGGCCACAGCAGGGATGGGGATAGCAAGGGACCTGCCGCCGGCCGCCGAGTAGGACGCACACTGACCACAACAACCGCGCGTTCTACCCGCTATAGTGGGCGTATGAGCACGTCTTCTCCGCTCCCTCTCTCGACCGACACCTCCCTGCCGGACGACCCCTCGCCCGTCCGTGGCATCTCGCGCAACGTCTTCGTGCTCTCGCTGGTCAGCCTCTGCACGGATGTCTCCAGCGAGATGATCTATCCCCTCGTCCCGCTCTTCCTGACGACCGTGTTGGGTGCGCCTGCGACGGCGCTCGGCGTGGTCGAGGGCGTGGCCGAGGCGACGGCCAACGCGCTCAAACTCGTGTCCGGCCGGGTCACCGACCGCCACGGCCGGCCGCGCGCCTGGGTCTTCGCCGGCTACGGCCTCTCCACCCTCGGCAAGCCCCTGCTCGCCCTGGCGTCCACCTGGCCCCTCGTCCTCCTCGCCCGCGTCGTGGATCGGATCGGCAAGGGCACGCGCACGACCCCCCGCGACGCCCTCATCGCCGCGTCGAGCGACCCGGCGACGCGCGGGCGGTCCTTCGGCTTCCACCGCAGCATGGACACCCTCGGCGCGGTGATCGGCCCGCTCGCCGGGGTGGGCCTGCTCGCCGTCACGGCGCAGAACGTCCGGCTGGTCTTCCTGCTGGCGACGCTACCCGCCCTCGTCGGGGTGAGCCTGATCGGCCGCGTGCGCGAGCCCGCGCGCCAGGCGGCCCCTCCCATCACGACCGGTGTGGCGCCGGCCGCCTTCACCTACCGGGACGCCCCGCGCGCCTACCGCGCCTTCCTCGGCATCGGCCTGCTCTTCGCGCTCGGCAATTCCTCGGACACGTTCCTCATCCTCCGCGCGCACAACCTGGGCCTGGGCGCCGTGGCGGCGGTCCTGGCCTATGCCGTCTATAACCTCGTCTACGCGGCCGCGGGCTGGCCGGCCGGCATCCTGTCCGACCGGCTCGGCCGACGCGGCATCCTCGGTACGGGGTTCCTGATCTTCGCCGTCGTCTACGGTGCCCTGGGCCTCGCCACGGAGGCGCTTGTCGTGTGGCCTCTTTTCGCGCTGTACGGCCTCTATATCGCCCTGACCGATGGGGTCACGAAAGCCTACATCACCGACCTCGTGCCGGCGACCCAACGCGGCGGGGCGCTGGGCCTGTACGCCGCAACGACGGGCCTCATGGCGCTGGTGTCCAGCGTGCTCGCGGGACTCTTGTGGGATCATGTGAGCCCCGCCGCGCCCTTTTACCTGGGCGGGATCACTGCCCTGGGCGCGGCCGTCGCCGTCGGTCTACTCATCCCGCGACGGCCAGCATCGCACGCCTAACACGTTCCACCGTGCGCCACACGCCCCCCGCCTAGCCGCGATTGTGCTGGTCGTCGCGACCGGGCGCATGACCTCGACCCCGGCCCGGCGCCCAGTCGTCCTCCTGCCCCTGGCTGTGGCCCTCCGCGACCCCTTGGACGGCGTGCAGCACGTTGTTCCAATCCTTCGCGCCGGACGGCGGTCGCTGTAAGGCGTCACATTAGATGATATTGTTGGCGAAGTCGTAGAAGGGCTAAGAGACGGCGAATAAGTGCCCGTCGCACCCCTTGTCCGGCGTCGCTTATCACCTCAAACGGGTCACGCGGCGCATAAGCGGCGGGGGAGCCGA
>JAABUH010002629.1_pt1 | contig 16907 bp, 13 predicted proteins | sample 5559121 | NCBI WGS metagenome assembly JAABUH01 (sample SAMN10711871, study PRJNA513364) | rock metagenome | isolation source: Antarctica rocks | place: Antarctica: Victoria Land, Battleship Promontory nord | collected 2015-12-28
GAACCTCCTCGACCTGCGGCGCGTCGCGGTCGTCCATAATCTCCACGTTCTCCAGCGACAGCCACCCGACGCGGCACAGGTCGCGTGACTACTTGACCGGCTCTCTAGGTGGTGATTACCGCTACGCGCAACTCGTGGCACTGATACTTTCCGCTCTTCTCATGGGCCACATGCGACCAGGTCAGATGGGGAGGCTTGTGGCGACGCTCTTCCTGTTCACGCCGCGCGTGTTTTTCGTGCTCGAGCAGGGCTGGACCGAACCATTCGCAGTCCTGCTACTAGCTGCTGCAATATTTTGCGCCTGTCGCTGGTCGCGAGCCCTACCAATCGCGTTCGGCCTCCTGCTCGCGATCAAACAGACGATGGTCTTCACCATCCTCGCGTTGCCCTTGCTCCTGCACCGTCGTCGGTACCGCGACCGCCCCTCCCGGGTGCTGGGGCTGTCCGGGGCGGTCGCGCTGAGCGTGAGCTTACCCTTGGCCGCCTGGGATATCGCGGCATTCGTTCACTCCACGATCACCTTGCAATTCCACCAGCCTTTCCGGGCTGACGCGCTTGCGTATACCGCTTGGCTTGCGCACGGCAATGTGCCGCCGTCATGGTTAGCCTTCGTGGTCGTCATCCCCGCTGCCGCGCTCGCCCTCTGGCGTAGTCCTCGCACGCCCGCCGGATTCGCCGCCGCTATCGCCATAATTTTCTTCTGCTTCTTCGCGTTCAATAAGCAAGCGTTTTGCAACTACTATTTCTTTGTGCTCGGTGCCCTTTGCTGCGCCGTCGCCGCGACGGGATCGGGTTGTTCGCAGTCGCTCTCCGAGACGACACCGCGCAGGTTTCTATGGCGGAAAGATACCCGTGAGTATCATGGTGGTATGAGCGAATAATTGCCATGACGGTCGCGTAGGTTTGCGTCAATTCCGTAAACAGTCGGATACTAAGCTCGACTTTGGCCTTTCGCGGTCACTCAGGCGGCGTAGCACAGCGCGTCCGTCAAGCGCTCTACGAGGGCGCGCGGCACTTCTACCATATCGGGATCGCGGGTGGACATACAAAAAGCCGTTTGCGCCCACAATTCGCGCCGCACCAGCGCCAGCGCGTCGCTGAAGGTTGGGAGCGGTTTGTGATACCAGGCGGCCTGCCGCACGAGGTCGCCGGTCGGCACCATGCGCGGGTGCGCCCACAGCGTGACGAGCGAGAAGAGCCCGAGCAGCGCCGGCGTGGTCCGCAGGATGGCGAGGGCCGACCACTGGCGCTGGGTCTCGACGCCGAGGTGGCGGCGCACCTCCGCGAACGTGACTTCCAGCCGCCAGCGCAGCACGAACCAGGCGAGGATCTGCGCCGGCTCGGCGGCCAGGTCGGTACAGAGCAGCGCCTGCGGGTCGAAGCGGCCCTCGGGGTCGCGCACCAGCACCCAGCGGAGCGGCACCGGCGGGAGGCCGGTGTGGTACCACACCGCCGTGTCGGAGGCCACCTCCACCGCGCGTGCCCCCTCCCCATACCAGTCGGCGACGGTAGTCGTCGTCCACGCCGTCGCCGGGTCGGCCAGGCGCGCGGCGAGGGTAGGCAGGCGCCGCCCCTTCTTCCGGGGCCGACCCATCTGCCCCGGCCGACGCGGCGGGGCCGGCTCGTACAGCGCCGCGTCGAGGCGCAGCCGCGTGATGAAGGTGAGCGGGTTGGCGAGGCGGGCACCGCGCGCCAGCAGTGCGATGGCGGCATAGCCGCTGTCGGCCACGGCCACGATGTCCCGCTCCGGCAGCCAGCGGCGCAGCAGCAGCAGCGCCTGCCGCGCCCAATCGGTGTAGCTTCTTGTGGCGCCGCCCGACCGCACGGTCGTGCCGCTCGGACGGGGCCAGGATGGTGAGGAACGGCAAGGCCCAGACACGCCCGGCCCAGGGGATCGGCACGAGGAGCATCAGGCAGAGCCAGCGCAGCCCGCTGACCTTGACGAAGTAGCCCTTGCTGGAGCGCACCGCGTCCCGGTAGAGCCCCTTGGCCGCGATCTGCGCGCCCCAGCGCCGCTCGATCGTCTCGTCCACGCCGACCACCACCGGCCCGGCGGGGGCGAAGGTGGCCACGAGTACGCCGAGCAGCACGCGGGCTACCGCCAGGCTCGACCACTTCGCCCGGTTGAGTACCCGGTGATAGCGCGCGAAGCGCTTGGTCTGGCTCAGGCCCATTGCACGCAGCGCGGCACAGACGGTCCGCTTGCCCGGCCCCAGGAGCGTCCCCGCGACCAGTACCAGCGCGTGGCACCACACGCGGCGCGAGAACAGTGGCGCGAACGGGGCGAGCAGGGGTAGCATGGCGGGCGGTAAGGTGGGCATCGTCTCCTCCTCCGGCAAGAGCGGTAGGCGGTGCCACCCTATCACTTCCTCCGCCTCACCTCAAAGGGCCAAAGTCGAGCTAAGGACTTGTCAGGAAACAAACCATCCGTCCGTACACCAAAGACTGGTATCCTACCGTGGAAAGAGGCGGACAAGATGGATAGGTTATTTCCTGACGGACTCTAACCTCGACTTTAGCTCTTCGGCCACAGTGCCGTGCTGCATGCCGTTTAGTACTACAGCGACACTTATCCTGTTCTTCGGTGCCAAGACGAGTACGTTCGCGGCCTACCAAACTACCATTGGCGGGCAGGAGCCCAGTACGAACGTCAAAGTGTCGCTGTAGTATTAGGGCGTGTCTGGTGAATCGGTCGCCGGTGAGCCGCAGAAGCTAGCCCCGGAGTGGCACAGGCACGGGAGGATGGCGGGGTGTGGCCGGCTACGCCACACAGCGCTTGGGTCTGAAGCCACCGATACGGTGGAACCGACCCGTGCATCAACGGCGTGGCCATGTTGCGCGGGTCGTAGCAACCGTTCTGTCTCATCGCCGAGCGGTTGTTGCTCGGCATTACTGGCGCACCCTCCCCTCCCCGCGACCAGGTCGGTCATGGAGCAGCCGTCGGCCAGGATGCAACAGAGGCCGAATGGACGGCCGACGCATCGCCGCCCGTGTCATACTTTCCCTCCCGCCCCGTCTCCAGTAATAGCGCCGGTGCGGCACTGGAGGTGGCGAGGAGGTCACGATGCAACCCCGAGCGGTGCGGCTGAGGGAGGGATTGTCCGCCGAGGAGACCGCCGCCGAGCGATTCGGCGCGGCCTACGCCGCCCTCTTCCCGGCGCTCTACAGCTTCGTGCACTTCCGCGTCGGCGATTCGCACTTGGCCGAAGACTTGACGGCGCACGTCTTCGAACGGGCGCTGAGCAGGCTGGCCACCGTCCGCGAGCCCGACCGTCTGCGCGCCTGGCTCTTCACCATCGCGCGCCGGGCGATCGCCGACCACTACCGATCCCACCGGTCCGACGCGCCGCTGGCGACCGCCGAGGACTTCGCCCACCTCTGGGCGGAGTCCCCCGAGTCGGAGGCGCTGCGCCGCGAGGAGCGGCGTCGCCTCGCCGCCTATCTCGCCGAGTTGGCGGATCGCGAGCGCGAAGTGCTCGGCCTCAGGTTCGCCGCCGGCTTGACCAACCGCGAGATCGCCGCCGTCCTCCGCCTCTCCGAGGCCAACGTCGGCCAGATCGTCCACCGCGCCATCGTGAAGTTGCGGCAGCAGTTCGCCGAGGAGGAGTCCCATGATCGCACGCCATCAGGCGCGGCAAGCGCGCCACCTGAGCGAGGACATCGACCGGCTGACGCGCGGTGAAGCGCCCCACGAGACCGCCGACCCCGAGCACCGGGCCTTGCTCGACGCCGCCGCGCGCCTCGACCGGGCGGCGCGCGGGCGGCGCGCCGCCCGCCCCGGCTACCAGGCGGCCCTCGAAGCGCGGCTCCTGGCGCGGTTGCCGCTGACGCGGCGGCGCTGGTGGCACCGGTTCGCGGCTCCCGCGCATCCCGCGTTCTCCCGCGCCCTGATGGGCGTCGCGGTGCTCGCGCTCGTCGTCGCCGTGGCCGGGACGGCGGCGACCGCCTCGTCGCGTATCCGGGTCTATCGACCGGAAGGGCCGAAAGGCGGCGCGCCGATCGGCGCGCCGCTCCTGCCGCCGGAGTGCGCGGTGCCCTATCGCCCGGCGGACCCCGCCACGACCGCGCGCGAGAGTGGCCGGGCGCTCGCCTACCTGCCGGAGCCCCCGACCGAGGTGAGCGACACGGTCGAGGTCGGCGTGCTGCCCGCGGGCCCGGCCCTCCCGGCCGCGACCCGCGCCATGCATATCCACGCGATCGTGCGCTATCAGGGGGGCGGCCACACCGTGCTGGTGGCGCTCGACGAACCGTCGGCGGGGCTCGCCGCGCAGGGGGCGCTCGACCTCGGCGAGCGCACGATCCGGCTCGCCGACGGGCGCGAGGCCTGGGCCTCGACCCACCCCAATCTGCGCCAGGGCAACATGGTGGCCTGGGTCGCGGAGGGCTACATCGTCATCGTGGCGAGCGACCTGCCGGCGGAGACGGTCGCGACGCTGGCCGGGCGGGTGGTCGTGGCACCGACCGTCGCAGGTGCCGCCGGCGACACGAGCCCGAGCGCGCCCCCGGTGTCAGAGGCGTGCCGAACGACCGCGCCGGGGGGCCCGGCCGACCTCGCCGTCAGCGGGGAGGTGCGCCAGGGTGGGCGCGGGAATCGTCCGGAGCTGACCTACGACGTGCAGCTCGGCAACCGCGGCGATGGCACGGCGGAGGACGTGCGCGTGGCGATCGAGCCGCCAACCGCCCTGGCGGCACATGTCGTCGACCCCGCCGCGCCACGGACGTTCGGGCGGCAAGGTCCGGGGCAACTCTCCGGCCTCGGCGGCACGATCACATTCGATGTCGCCGGCCTCGACCCCGCCGTCGTGCGCGCAGCGCTTGTCGAGGGCGTCACCGTGCGCGTCACCTGGACCGAGGGCGGGGAGGCGCGAGAAGGGGCGTTCGTCGTCCGCTGAGGTTCACGAAGGCAGCCAGGGCCGCGCGACGAGGCAAGTTTCAGCCGTCGAGCCACAGCGTTATCGCGATCAGCACGACCGCCGCACGGTAGTTGACGGCACGCTTCTCATACCGCGTTGCGATACCGCGCCACTGCTTCAATCGGTTCACGCAGCGCTCCGCCACATTCCTCTGTCGGTACAAGGCGGCATCGAAGCGGGGCGGACGCCCCCGACGTGCTGCGCGCCGACGCCGCTGGTCCCGGCGCTCGGGGGGCACCTGGCGACGGGGAAGGGGAGCGTCGCGTGCGCCACCGGGGCGATCACCGTGTGGAGCATGGGGCAGGGCCCCGAGGGTGCCCCGACAGACCCGGGACAAGGGGCGCAAACAAATGCCGGGGTACCCGGATCGACCGCCGGGCGGGGAGGGCGCTGAGACGACTTTTCCCCTCCTCGCGGTCGTGCTCCTCGCGATCGCCAGGGGGATGCGCTACGTACGCCGGCGCGTGCAGCAACGGCGCCCTGACGGACAGGAGGCGGCGATCGAGTTGGTCCGATCCCCCTCGGGTTGCACGCATGGTGCGGCTTGCCTGCTAGCGGCGGGTAGCGTGTAAGATCACTGCTTATTGTAAACCCTGCTTATCTCCGTATGCAAATCTGCCATTGGTACCGGTATACAACCGGACTACTTCTGAAGGCAATCATTCCGCAGGCCGCACTCAGCTGTCCCAGGGGCCGCCCCTCCGCCCTCCCCAGGCGAGGCGGCCCCCGTCGTGCCTGAGTCGCCCGTCGGGGCGACCGGCGGGTGTCACGGCGCACAGCGCGGGGGGGCCATCCCGATCGGCAGGATCGGCCACGTCACGGTGAGGTCGGCGTAGGCGTCGATGGTGTGCCACAGCCCTGTGCACGCCTCGCCTCAGCATGTGTGACGCCGGCGTGTCGTGACCGTGGCAGGAAGACACGCCCCTGCGGGGGAGTGCAACGGCTTGCGAGCGCCGCATCCGCGCCCCTTGCCCGCAGATTTTGCTGCCAGCCCGGCTGCACGCCCATGTCACCGATGCTATGTCGAAGCATGTCCTGCTGGTGCTCGCGATGTGGCGCTGACTACCGGCGCAGTGTGGAGGATGCACCCGTTTGGCCGCTCTCGCGTGTTCTAGAGAGTGACGTACGGAGGTGCGAAATGGAGACGGTGGCCGGGCTGGATGAGCGGGTACTGGTGGGCCGGGCGCGGGTGGGCGACGCGGCGGCATTCGCGCGCCTCTTCGCCGCCTACCACGGGCCGCTCACGAACTACCTCTACCGCCTCGTCCAGGATCGCGAGCTCGCGGATGACCTGGTGCAGGACACCTTCCTCCGGGCGTACTGCGCGCTGGGGCGCACCGACGCGGACCTGCCCTTCCGACCCTGGCTCTACCGGATCGCGACCAACTTGGCCCGCAATCACCACCGCCGCCAGCGGGTCCTCCGCTGGCTCCCCTTCGGCGCGGTCGCGGCGCGCGCGTCGATCGACGCGCCCCTCGCGGAGCGGCTCGGGGAGCATGAGCTGGTCGTCCGCGCGCTGCGGCAGATCGGGCCGGGGGCGGCCAGCGCCCTCCTGTTGCATTACCAGCACGGGCTGTCGCTGGCCGAGACGGCGACCGCGCTGGGGCTGACCCACAACGGGGCCAAGGCCCGCCTCTTCCGCGCTCGCAAGGCGTTCATCGCGGCGTATGCGTCCCTCGACGGGGGGCGAGGAGGGACACCATGAACGGCAGGACGATCGATTGCCGCCGGGCACGCCGCCTGTTGAGCGACCGCCTCAACCGGCCACCGGAACCCCTGCCGGCCCCCCGGGCCGCCGCCCTGGCGGCGCACCTGCGCGGGTGCGCCGCCTGCGCCCACTTCGACCGCCAGCTCCGCGCGACCCCGGCGCGGCTCCGGGCCTTGCCCGTCGTCCCCCCCAACCCGCGCGTGCTGGCGGCGCTCGAGCGGCGGGTCGTCACGTCACCCCAAGGAGGGTTCAGGGCCATGCGACAGCGGATACGCCGAGGGATCGGGCCGGTCGCGGCCACACTCTTCCTCGTCGCGGCGAGCGCATTCGCGGTCGCGTTGCTGCGGCCAGGGCCGACCGGGACAACCGGGGGGGCCGGGCCGACCAGCACGACGGTCGAAGTCGCGGGGGCGCCGGTCAGCGCGCCACCACCCCCGGCGACCGCCCCACCGCCACCCACACCGCCGACACCCCTTGCGACGACACCCACAGCGGATGCCTGGGCGGCCCTGCGCCAGCGGCCACTCGCGGTGCCGACGCTCGCACCGGGGAGTCCCTGCCCACGCACCGAGGGTACGCGCGTGTCGCGGACGTTCTCGCTCGCGATCGGCGGCGGCCCGGCCTACGCGACGTCGTTCGGGCCGGACGGGGCCACCGGCTACCTCCAGGCCGGCGACGACTTCCCCGGCTACGTGTACCAGCGCGTGCTGGCGGACGCCAGCTACCAGGGGCCGCTCCTGGTCCGCGGGCGGCAGCTCGACGGCCCCGGCACCCTCGCGTTCGCCAGCAATAGTAACCCGCGCCAGCCCCTGCCGGAACTTGCACTCGGTCCGGGCGACGAGCAGGCACACACCGTCAGCAGTGCGCCGGGGTGGCGCGACTGGCCGGCGTACACGATCGCGCCCGCCCCCGGCTGCTACGCCTACCAGGTGGACGGCGCGGACTTCAGCGAGACGATCGTCTTCCAGATGGTCCCCGGACGCCCGACGGACCTCCTGCCGCTGCCGGTCGCGGCGAGCCTGCCCCGGCAGCTGAGCGTCACGAGCGCGGTGCCCCTCGGCGACGGCCGCGTGCGCGTGGCGCTGACCGGGGCCAGCTACCTGGTGCTGCGGCTCGATGTGGCGCCATCGGCGCCGCCGCCGCCCGCCCTGGAGGGCCCCAACGTCCAGCGCACCGACAGCGGCGCGGGGCCGGTCGCCTGGCGCGCGGACCCCGCCAATGCCGGGCGACCGCAGGAGGCCGTCTGGGGCGACGGGCGGCAGGGCTACCACCTCACCGTGCTCGACGGGGATCCGGGGGCCTGGTCGGCGGATGATCTCCTCGCCGTGGTCAAAGCCTTCGCCGGCGCGCGGTAGTCTTGCCGGTATGTTCATCAAGGAGCAGTCGCGTCGCAAGGCGGTGGCGGAAACACCGCTGTGCGACACCGGATGCAGTCGGGTGCCTGGCACCCGACTGCATCCTACCGGCCCTTGCTATTACCAACCATGAGAAGCAGTACTTTCTTTTTGATAGCGGCCATATGTCACATCACCGGCATTTGTCCTGCAGCCACTTAGGGTGCGCGGCCAGCCGAGCCCCCGCTGCTCCCGCCGTCAAGGGGCCTTGATCGCGGGCCGAATCGGATGCGGGGACGGACCTAGCGACGGTGGCCGCTCCAGACCCTACTGGTGGTGAGCCCGAGCCGAGCCCGCCCGATCGCGGCCCGCAGGCCGCACCGTCGCTCCCCATGCGGACGATCACGCCGCCCCGTCGTCTCCGTCCCCTCCGGTGCGGAGCAGCCATCGCGTCGCTCGTACCGGTCAGCAGATGCGGTGCTGAGGACTCGCCCGGTCAAGGGTGCACTTCACCCCAACCCTCCCCCGCCGTCGTCGGCTACCAGCCCCCGCGCACGCCCCAGGGCCACGAGCGCCGCCCCGTCCGCGTCCTTCCCGGCACCCAACTTCCCCCGCAGCGTCCCGAGGGCCTTGCGGACCGTCGCCGCAGCGATCCCCAACTCGCCCCCCAGCGCTGCGCTGGACGCCCCCGTGTCGGCCGCCAGCGCCGCCAGCAGCCGCGCCTCGCGTGGGATCAGCGCCGACAGCGGCGCAGCTGCTCCCCGTCGGCCAGACGCGGCACCACGGGCGATGGTCGCTGACGCTCGTGGCGGTGGTACACTGGGTCGGGGAATGCGTCGCGCGCTTCACGGTGCGCTGGCATACGCCCGCAGGTGAGGGCGGTGCCCACGCGCCGGCTCCCGGCCTCGCCCTCCGCGTGACCGACGACCGCGGCGGGCGCTACCTCGCCAGGCAGTGCAGCGGGTCAGGCGGTGCCGATAGCCGTTCCGGCCACATGGATCTGGCGTACACCCTCACGCCGGCGCTCGACCCCGCCGCGCGGACCCTGCGCTTCGCGGTCCGCGTGCAGCTGCTGGTCCAGGTGGGTTCGCTCCCACGGCTCGTCCCGCTCAGGACGGAGCCGGGGCGATGGGACTTCACGGTCGCGGTCCCGGCCGCGGCCACCGTCGCCGCGTAGCGCGCCCGGCAGGGGCGAGGAGGAAGTGATGGCGGCGCAACCACGCCCACCCGCGCTGCGCGAGTTACGCGCGGTCATCCCGGTCGCCCAGACCCGGACGCGCGGCGACTGGTCGATCACTTGCCTGGCCCTGGAACGCTATGAGGACGGCTTCAAGATCACCTTCCGCGTCTTCCGCCCGGGCCTCTGGCCGTGCAACCCGCTGCTCGCCCTCACGGTCGACGACGATCGGGGCGGCGCGTATCGGCCCTGGATCGGCGGCGGGAACGGGGCACCCAACCGGGTCGATTGCGACTGGCACGTGGCTCATAACTGCGCCCCGGCGCTGGATCCTCAGGCGCGCGAGGTACGCGTCACCATCCCCGAGGTGCAGCTTACCGAGTTCGACGAGACGCAGCACCGGCTGCGCGTCACCCAGCGCTACCCCGGCCCGTGGGTCTTCATGATCGCCCTACCATAGCCGGCGTAATTCAGTGCGGCCCGCGCACACCCGATCCGGGCATCGCCACGTTCGTCGCGCATAAGGGGGGTTTTCAACACTCTGTATGTGCCGACGTCATGCAGCGAGGTCTGACCCAGACGCCGCCTCACCACCTGACCCACGCGCCCCGTGGCGCTGACGGTGACGATCGCACCATTGCCGATACCAGGTATGTCGGCCATCGCTGCCCTCATCCTCCGTCGTCCTGCGTCCCAAACCGTTCCCCCTACGGGCAATTAGGGTGCCCGGTCAGGGTACGCCGCCGCGCGGCCGCCGTCAAGGGGCCGGGCGGGGCGACCAAGGGGAGCGCAACCGGCGAGGGGGCAACAACGGGCACGCTGGCCGCCCCACACCGGGCAACCCGGACAGGGGAGGCTCGTGGCACCGCCAAGTCCGGCCCCTACCGGCGGTGGACCCGAGCGAGCCCTCCCGAAATCGCGGCCCGCAGGCCGCACCGCCACCCCCACGCGGGCAACCACGCCGCCCCCCATCGATCGGTACCCTACCGTGCGGAGCCACCGTCGCGTCGCCCTCGTCGGCAAGGGGGGGCCGCCGGGACCTCGCGCGGTCAAGAGGGCCACTCCCGCAGGGACGCGCAAGCGCCCTTGACCGCGCGGGGTGGCGGCCATACTGGGGGAACGGGAAGACGCGACACCGCGCGGCGCGGCCGCACCGCCGGAGCGTCATCGGGCGCGCTGGGGCGCGGGGCCTGTCCCCGCTCGCGATGCCAGTTCAGCAAGCGGCAGCCCGCGCGCGGCACCGCCGCACCCGTCGTGCGGGCGGACCGGGGGGAGCGCCACGGCGAGGGCCAGGCGCGGCGCGCACCACCTCGGGGTGGCGGGGCGGGGTGCGCGGCACGGGCTGGGGGAGCGGCGCGCACCCCGACCGCAGAGCGCAGGTGGCGGGCGGGCGGCGAAACGGTCGCCGAGCGAGCCCATAGACCGGAAAACCGTCGGGGCCAGAGAACCGCCGAGCCCCAGCGCCGTTAACATCGGTACGATATACTCACCATCCTATCATCGAGGTGCCGCACCAGCGCCGCCGTGACCACCGCCGACCGCCGCTGCCGGGGCAACCCCACCGCGAGGTGGGGCACCGCGAGGTGGGGCACCGCAACGCCGTGGATCTCGGCCCCGCCGAGACTGCCTGGTTGTCAGCACCCCTCCCTTGCCCCGCCCGCGAATGCCGATAGGCTTTGTTGCGCCCGATACGGGCGCGATCGGGGAGGAGGGTCACCGATGGACGATCGGCCCGTACCGGCGACGCCCTGGGGCGACGGGGAGCCCGAGAAGCCGAGTGTGGCCCGGATGTACGATCACATGCTCGGCGGCTTCCAGAACGCCGCCGTCGATCGCGAGGCGGTCCGGCGGGTCCAGGCGATCTACCCCGACATGGCGTTCGTCGCGCGTGCCAACCGCGCCTTCCTGCGCCGCGCCGTCACCTTCCTGCTCGACCGGGGCATCGACCAGTTCCTCGACCTGGGCAGCGGCATCCCCACCGCCGGGAACGTCCACGAGGTCGCCCAGGGCCGCGACCCCGCCGCCCGCGTCCTCTACGTGGATAGCGACCCGATCGCGGTGGCCCACGGCGCGGCGCTGCTGGCCGACAACCCCCGCGCCGCCGCGCTCCGGGCCGACGCCCGCGACCCGGCGGCGATCCTCGCCCACCCCACGACGCGACGCCTGCTCGACCTCGACCGCCCGGTGGGCGTGCTGCTGCTGACGCTGCTGCACTTCGTCCCCGACGACGGCGAGGCGTACGGGCTGGTGGCGACCCTGCGCGCGGCGCTGCCGCCGGGCAGCTACCTGGCGCTCTCCCACGCCAACTACGAGGAGGTCCCGGCGGCGATCCTGGCCCAGTGCGAGCGGCTCTACGCCGGGACCAGCAACCCGGCGCGGGCGCGGACGCGCACGGAAATCGCACGCTTCTTCGAGGGGCTGGAGCTGGCGGAGCCGGGGCTTGTCTATGCCCCGCAGTGGTACTCGGACGACCCCGACGACCCCTTCCTCGACCAGCCGGGCCGCTCGCTCAGCCTCGTCGGCGTCGCCCGCAAGCCGTGAAGGGACCGGCATGGATGCGGAGGATCGCGCCGCCCTGCGCCGGCGGCTGCACGCGCGGCGCGACGCGATCGCCGGGCACTGGCGGCGGGCGATCGCCCGCACCGGCTTCGCCCCGGCGGACCCGGCCGCGGTCGCGGGCGAGCTGGCGCGGCTGGCGGATGACGCCGGCGAGCTGCTGGCCGCCGAGGCGCTGATCCCGGAGCGGGCACAGGACCTCGGTGCCGCCCTGGTGGCCCTGGGCTACGCCGCGCCCGAGGCGCTGCGCGGCACCCTACAGACGCTCGGGCGCGAGCTGCCCGCCGACCTGCCGCCGACGCAGCTCGTCGCGCTCCAGCCCCGCCTGCTGGCGCTCCTGCGCGAGGTGGCGGTCGGCTTCTGCGTGGCGCAGCGGGAGGCGATCCTCGCCGACCAGGAGGCCGAACGCCGGGGGCAATTGGCCGAGCGGCGACGGGTCGAGGCGCAGTTGCGCGCAGTTGTGGGTAGTCTTCCGATCGCGCTCCTTGCGCTTGATTGCCAGGGGGTTGTCACGCTGGCCGACGGCACGGGGCTGGCGGCGCTCGGGCTGACGCGCGAGGAGGCGGTCGGGCGGGCGGCCTTCGATCTCTTCGCCACGGTACCGATCCTGGTGCAGAACCTGCGCCATGCCTTGGCAGGAGAGGATCGCACAGTCGTCGTGACGCTCGGCGAACTGGTGATCGAGGTGCGGCACACGCCCTTGCACGGCGAGGGGGGCGCGATCGTCGGAGCCCTCGGCGTAGCCCTCGACATCACCGCGCACCAGCGGGCCGAAGAGCGCCTGCGGGCCATCCTCCGCCACGCCCCGATCGTCCTCTTCACGCTCGACCGCCACGGCACGATCACCCTCTCTGCGGGCCAGGGGCTCGCCGCCCTGCATCGCCGCCCGGGCGAGACGCCGGTCGGGCGCTCGATCTTCGAGGTCTATCGTGACGTCCCACTGGTGCTCGACCACATCCGCCGTGCCCTCGGCGGCGAGGCGTTCACCGCGCGCACGGTCGTCGGCGACGCCACCTACGAGACCCACTATCTCCCCCTGCATGCCGCCGACGGCACCCTCACCGGGGTGCTCGGCGTCGGGACCGACATCACCGCGCGGGTGCGGGCGGAGCGGGCGCTGCGCCGTCGGGAGGCGCGGCTGTCGGCGACGGAGGAGGAGTTGCTCCCCCTGCTCGTCCGCGCGGACCTCGCCACCTACCGCCAGGTCGGCGCGCCCCTCCACCTCGCCCCGGAACGGGTGCGCGACCTGGTGAAGAGCCTCGCCACCAAGCTGGGGGTGGAGAGCGAGCGCGCCGCTGTCGTCGCCGCGCTGCGGAGGCATGACCTCCTCTAGCTATCCCCTGCCTGCCCCCCTCCGGGTGAACGTTCACCCGCACTCCGGGGTCAACGACACCCGCACTCCGGGATTGCTTTCCCCCGGACTCCGCCGCTACGCTACTGACAGACGACAACGTAGTGGAAAGGGAACCCGCCTATGGTCGATTCATCCCTCTAGTCGAACTCGTCAGAAATACTTGCTGGTCAACCGTGACGGTATCAAGTGATCGCGCTATGAAGATCCGCATTCGAGTGCGGTAAGTGTGCTGAGAGGATAAGTGTGACGACCCTTATGGAGAAAGGAGGTGGCTCGGTTTGAAGGGCGCATTGCTACGACCGTGATACACCGGTCTTTGGCCGCACCAGGAGGTCATCATGTCTATGCACCACTCCCTCCATCGACGCATACTCCAGTGTCTCCTCGCAACCAGTGTCGCTCTGAGCGTCTTCGGCCTGTGGCTCCAGCACCCGTTGGCTAGTCTGGCATACTACGATTGCTCGACCGCGTGCTACGCCAAGACCGGTTGGACCGGGGCGGTTAATACCGTTGCGGGCGAAGAAGCGACCATCCACCTCCCGCAAAATATCGCCCTGCAAGGGGGTAGTATTCACGACGCCGTCTGGGTGTGGAACGACAACAGCGGCGAGTTCGTCTCTAGTGGCATTGTTGCCTTCGCGGGCACCAATAACGCGTATTTCTATCACGCTTCCCAGTTGAATAATTACCCCTATCAGGAGTATCTCGATAGCCAAGTTCAATCCGGCATGTTCGGTTACAACGACGACGTGTACGTCTACAAGGATCCGAACAACAGCGCGCAGTACATCACTGGCAACTCCCCCGCCTGCTGTGGCGGTCCGGCCCAGTACATTTACGCGCCGTTCTTCGAGACACGGACGATGATCGGTGTCGACAGCACCGGCACGGGCCTGGGCTTCTGGTACACCTCATGGCAGTACAACAAATATTTGTTATATCCTGGCTACGGGGTCTACTACCATAACGGCTCGCAGCCCGAATGGGATCGCGTCAGCAACCCGCCGTATGCCCAGTGGAACCCGCGCCCGGAGAACGATCCGAACCAGATCGGTGGGACTTGGGAAGCGCCCGGCAATTAGTCCGCTAGCGTTGCGAACGAGGAGGTCATCATGCGACAGTACCGCAAGATCCTGATCCTATCCGCACTATTATTGGCTCTCGTGGTACTCGCTGCCCGGTCGAATGCCAGCGTGGACGCGGCGATCGCTCCGGCTACGCCGGGGGTGCCGACCGCCATCGCTGCGGCGACCCCCACCGCCGCCTACTCCATCCCGACCACTCCCGATCCGCGCTACCGCGCCCCCGACCTACCGAAGGTAACGCCGCAGGGTGTGCACGGGATCCCCGCTATCACACCGAGCAACCCGGCGGCGGCGGCGGGCCTGCCTGCCATCACCGAGCAGGAGGTGCGCGCGGTCGCCCTGACCGCAGGCTTCTGGCCCTCGGAATTCCGCCCGACCAGCGTGACGACCGTCGCCAGTATCAATTTCCTCTCGCATGCGGCGGTCCAGGCGCGCATCGGGCCGATCTCGCCGACCGCCAACGACGAGTTGTGCCTCGTCACGCTGGCCGGCGGCTTCACCCGCCCGGCCCCCGACCCCGGCGCGACCGGGCCGCAGGGCCAGCCGGTGACCTCGCAGCACCTGTACCTCCTCTTCGATGCGCGCACCGGCAACTTCATCATGATGGCCCAGCCATCGCCGAACATGGATAAGTAGCACGCCTGTCCGTGTCCTACGTATCCAGTCCGCAGGTGCCCCGCGCGCCCTTCTGGGCGCGCGGGGCACCTGCTTCGTCGAGCGCCGCCCGTACGGGAGGCCGAACGTTCCTGCGCCGCTTTGCAGGCCGAACTCATCGACGCGCACCGCTGGACGACCCGCGCGACGGCGTGCCCGGCGGTCTTTGCGTGGCCGGAGGTCTGGTCCAACAGCCAGCGCCGCCCTCGGTGCCTGCTGGCAGGCTCGCCCGATCATTGCGGCGATCCATCAAGCGCGGAATGGCAGCGGAGAGGGGCGGTGTCGGCTGTCAGGTACCACTCCTTTGACGCCCCGATGTTACCCTCGATCCACGGCGCTCCCTACCGCTTCGGCATCTTCTTGATCGCGTCGTAGGCGGGGCGGGGCGAGTAGTCGGCGTAGAGGATGCTCCACGGCGACTTCTCGTCGATCGCCGGGGCGACGGTGGAGAAGTTGAGGTTCCAGAGGAACAGCACGCCCACCCACGGCCAGTTCTGCTTGGCCCAATCGTAGGCCCGGACGAGGTACTGCGCCTGCTGCTCCTCGCTGACGTACTCGCCGTACTCGTAGCCCTTCGCCGCGTTCTTGGTGGTCCAGCCGAATTCGGTGATCCACGCCTGCTTCTGGCCGTCGCCCGCGTCCTCCATCACCTTGCGGAGGTCCTCGGCGCGGCGGAAGTAGAACGAATCGTTGTTGGAGAAGCCCGGCCCCGGCCCCGGTTTCTCCGGGAAGAGGGTCTCCGGCGGGTTAAGAGTGCCGGTGGCGTGGATGCCGAGGATGTCGAAGTATTGCTTGATCTCGCCGCCGTTATAGGCGTAGACCTGCTTCAGGTAGATCGCGTCATCGATCGCCAGGGCGGGGTTGTTCTCGCCGGTGGGGGTCAGTCCGCCGAAGACGACCAGCGCCTGCGGGTCGGCGGCCTTGATCGCCGGGAACGCCGCCTTCAACAGCGCGGCGTACTCGGCGGGATTCACGGTGCCACCGGTCTCGCCCGCCAAATTCTCCTCGTTCCAGATCTCGTAGGCCGCCACCTTATCCTTGTAACGCGCGGCGACCTTGCCGGCGAACGTGGCGAATTGTTGCTTATCCTTCGGCATCCCGCCGTTCGTCCCGACCCAGGCGGGAGAGCGGAGCAGGATCAGCATCAGCTTCACGTTCTTGCGCTGGGCGGTGTCCACGAGCTTGTCGAGGGTATCCCAGCTGTAGCTGCCCTGCGTCGGCTCGACGCTCTCCCAGGAGATCCACTGCCGCGCCCAGCCGAAGCCGGCGCCGGTCAGCAGATCGAGGGTCTTGTCCTGATCGGCGGTCGGCAGCCAGACGTTCATCCCGTAATCGAGCCCCGCGACCTTGCCGGGGAAAGCGGTCCTGATCGCCTGTGTCAGCGGGCGATTGGTCGCCGTCGTGCCGGTGCGGGTGGCGGCGGTCGTCGGCGCGCTCGATGCGCGGGTCGGCGCGATGGTCGGGGCGGCTGGTGCGCTGCCTTGTGTGGCGGCAACCGTCGGCGCGGTATTGCCGCCGCCACAGGCCACCAGCAGCGTGGTCATGGCGATGACGACGAGCGGCACGGCCGACCAGCGTCGCCGCACACCAGTCGTTCGGTACCGATCGGCCTGCACTAGCCGCATGTACGTTCCTTCTCGCCGTCGCCCACATCGCGCGAGGCATCGGACGTTCCGTGCTTACTCATCGGCGACGGGCGTGCGCTAGGCGCGCGCGGGGTGGCGACGCTGGTGGTCGCACCGGGCCACGAACCACGCGAAGAGCGCCAGCCGGGCGGTGGCACGCGCCCTCCTGCAGGGCCAGGGTCTGCTCCGCCGTCGACACCCGCGCGTCGCCCACCGGCATCGCCGCCCCTCATGCACCACCGCTGTCGCGCCGGAGTGTTGCAGAAGTCAGGCGCGCGGGCAAGCGCTGAAACAGTGATTACCAGACGGGTTGTGAGCACGAACGACCGGGTGAGACGGCCGCATCGGCGGGGCCGACCGTGGCCGTCTCAAAAACGGTCCTATTTGCGACACCGGCCGGGGCGGCGGTGCCGGCGGCCAAGCAAGCCCGCCGCCGGTGTCGCCCCGCCTGCCGGGTGGCGCGGCCCATCCGGCCAGCACCGCCCCTGCCTTGCGCCGGTC
>JAABUH010002630.1_pt1 | contig 16906 bp, 31 predicted proteins | sample 5559121 | NCBI WGS metagenome assembly JAABUH01 (sample SAMN10711871, study PRJNA513364) | rock metagenome | isolation source: Antarctica rocks | place: Antarctica: Victoria Land, Battleship Promontory nord | collected 2015-12-28
AAACGCGGCAGCCGCGGGAGCAGTGGCATTGCCGGCGCCGGAGCGCACGTCGGCCATGTTCTGCTGGCGCGGGGCCTTGCCCGCCATGCCGGAGCGCAGCTCGCTGGATGCTGCCAGCGCGCATGCCGGCACCACGTCAGCACATGCTCACAGCAGTCAGCTTGGTGCGTTTGCGAGTCTTGCGAGCTCAGACGCATGTTGCACCTTGCCTTGCACCGCCTATCCTGTATATGTCATAGGGTACATAACTATCCTGTATGCACTCTGCATGTGTGCAGCACAGCCAGGGACTGTGCAACGGGTCAGCTAGCTTTGCAGACATGCACGTCCGGGCATGCCGTTCTGGCTCGCACCCTGCCTCTGGAAGATGCCAGCTTGCTGGCTGGGCATGCCTGGCATGGCGCGCGCCGAGGCCCCGCTCAGGGGCTGATTTGCGGGCCCTGCTGGCAACAGGCACTTGTCAACAAGCCTCGCTTCAACTATATATGAGTGGCATGCGTATACAAACATAGAAACTTGACATGAGTGCATCGCGCCTGGCTTGGTGACGGCGAGCCCGTCCATGCAGCTAACCATCTGGTCCACACCGTGCGCCGGGCGCATGGCGCCACTGGCCAGGGAGGCGCCACCGGCCTGCTTCTCCGCGCCGCACACCTGCAGCAACAGCATTATTATTGTCTGCATACTGGCAACTCACAGCTCAGAAGGCAGAGCATGTAGCGTCAACATCATTCTGAGAGTGACCTTGTACACGTCTTTTGTCAATGTCCGCTCCAGCTCGCCATTGCACACCAGCTCGTCGAAGCACCTGATGCGCGGGCACGCTGATCAAGGGCATGTGGAATTAGCATGATTTATACTCAGCAAGCCTGCATTTGCAGTGCCTAGGAGGCACACCGCTCGAGGTTGGCCAGAGAGGCGCTGTCAAACTTGGCCATAGCGTCTGTCAGGTGGATTGCAGAGCCCCGCTGGTGGCACAGGGCGCGGACGGAGTCCAGCAGCTTGTCAAAGGCGGGGCTGCATGTGCGCTGGCTGTCCTCCGCTGCGAGTGCGGGTGAGCATCGTTGTCAGTGCGCGTGCATGCTGAGGTGCTGATGTGCTGCATGCAGCAGACATGCACAGCATGGACCCTCAGTTGTCAGCGATGCATCGTGCATGGCCTCGTGGATGCATGCCAAGCAGCGCACTCGCTGGGACCAGCCGGCCAGGAGCGAGCGCAGTGTTGCTGTTGTTGCCGGTTGTACGCGGAGGCTGCTCAGCGGTGCCTGTCTCCTGTACAGGCATCAAGGCCGGTTTCTGCGTAGGGAAAGCACAAACTCGGTATCTGCTGTAAGGTTCAGGAATGAGAGAGTACCCATGATGTCCCAGGAGGGCTTGACATGCGCTGTCACCTCGGTCGGCATGGAGCGCGATGGGCGCTCCGCGCAGGCCTCAGTGTCATTGGTGCTGCAGGTGAGCGTGGAGTTCTGCTCCTCCTGCGAAGCCTCCTGCATGGTCTCGCCCTCGGCGTTCTCGCCCTCCAGCACAGACTTCACTCTGAGCGCCACGCTGTGGTGCGCGGTGTGCACGGCGCCCACCGTCCTGCAGCAACAAAGGCCGTGAGGCGGCACAGGGCGAAATGCAGCGGACAGCGCGCCTGCACTGCATCGCACAAGCGGAAAGGCTTCCGATCGAAGTGCACGGCGTGCGCATTGTCCATGGGGCCGAAGCCGGGCGGCTCGTATTCAGCGGGGGCGGTCTCGTGGTAGTCTAGCCGCATGTACACATAGCGCTGCAAGGATGCAGCTGCCTGGGTCAGGCATGCAATGCGTGCATGCTGCCAACAATGCACATCAGCATGCACATTTTGCGCACCTCGTCTGGCACCTCCTCCAGCGTGCTGCACACCTTCGCATGCACACTTCTGCCTCAGGGTGGGCATGCCAGTATGCAGCAATGCTGGCGAAGCAAGCATCACTGGAGAAGTCTTGCCTCTGTGCTAACAGTCATGCCTGAGCAGTGGGTTGCCCAGCGCACCTCAATCAGCATGCGCATGAGCCTGACGATGTGGGACTTGACGGTCTTGATGTTGTTCTGGGGCACAAGCAGAGCACACTCCTCAAGCGCTGCAGCATGGGACTGCAACTGCTATGCTGAGCATGTTCGGCAGCATGCCTGGGTGAGGTGAGACACCGTGACGCTGGTGCCATTTGCGCTCAGCTGCACCCTGCTGCCATCGAAGGCAAAGTGGTACACATACTCCTCCAGCACACTCTCGCCGCGCACGTCCGTGGATAAGCCAAAGTGCAGCGCCTTGAGGTACTTGAGCTTGATGGCCTCGTGCACTCCTGCTTTGCAGCACTTGCTCAGAACGCCTTGTTCGCGTGTAGCACATCCACTGGCAACCCTTCAGAACCTGCGCACACCGTGCTCCACCCAATCCACCAAGCGCTGCGCGTTGGCGTCTTTGCTTGGCATCAGGAGTTTGACGTTGAGGCCTACACGCTCAAGCCGTCTGCTTGGGTGCACTGACACAAGACACTGGCTGCATTTCAGCAGTGCTCCGTCCAAGCGGTGCAGCAAGCAGCTCGGGTGCGCTATACATCAGCTTGCTCAGCAAGGAGCACCGTCCAGGCCAGCAGCTTCCACGCTCTTGAAGTACGACGGGGGAAAGATGCCGCGGAGAAAGGCGGTGTGAAAGATGCTGACGCGCAGCAGGCAGCGCACCTGCAAAGCAATTCAGCGCTGGTGCGGACCTATAGAACAAGATGACAAGCTGGTGGACAAGGGGTAGGGCACTTGCCAGCTCCAGGGACTCTGTTGAAGTTATCTCGGCCTGCTGTTGTGCCTGTGCCTGCGCCTTGCTGGCCGCCACCACCTTGCCTGCCCCACCCATCCCTGTCTGCTACCTGCCTTGCCTCACCACGAGGCGCACTGTTAGTGCAGTGAGTGTCTTGTGCTTCGATGAGTAAGTGCTATCGGAGCCTGCTACTTGGAGCGCCTAGCTTGTATTGAACTTCAGATGCATGCGCCGTTCCTTGGTTCACATGTGGAGTGTGCACCCAAGGTTCTACCCTGCTCCATGGAGCGGATCCGGATGTGCCTCTGAGAATGGCTCTGTACATGTAGAGTGAGGTTCAAGAGGACCCAGAAGCGCTGAGCTCAACTGTTAAACCAGCAGCCGGAGAGGTCAGGTGATATGGTGGCGCGTCATGCTGTTTGCAGGCCCTGCGCCCGCACAACTCCCTGCCATGGCAGAGTGCCGTTCCGGGCGAGCACAGTCTGCAGTGCCAACGCCTCTGGTAACGCAAGTCGCAGGTAGACTGCCCTCCCATCTTGTAGGCACCTCTATTTTCCGGGAGTACAGGAGGAGCTTTACCTGCACTTTCCACTGTTCCCTATGCGAAGAGTGTGCCCGTGCCGGCTGATACAGATAACCCTGCACTGCTTCTGGCCGCAGTGCATTGATGACTTGCTGATGACTTGCTGGCAAGGCTATATTGTGCTTACGTGCTGTGAGCTCTGCGTGCAGGGAGGTCCTGCTGAGCAGCGTCAACGTTGGCGTGCTGGGAGCGCTGTTCACCTTTGGAGCAGCGCCAAGGCCGAGCAACCTGGGCCTGCGGGACATTGGTGTGCACGCTCTCTGTTCCCAGCTTGCTGCAGCCGCGCTTGTTGCGGCTGACTGGCAGACCTCTGCCGCCCTTGACCTGCAGAAGACCGCCGCAGGCTCAAACACAAAGACACTGGGCCTCTGCCCGCAGACTCCCAACTGCATCAGCACCGCAGAGGAGGTCAACGACGCCAAGCACTATGTGCCCGGCTGGTGCGGCCCACCACCTGGCGTGTGCACAGCGACAGCTGCGCGTGCTGCGCTCACTGATCTTGCCAGTGCTACCCCTGAGTGTTGGAGAGACAGACTGTTCACTGACAATGTGGCATTAGCAACTGACAAGGTGTGGACCGACCCCTGTAGGACCTACAACCCAGAGGACCGCCGCTCCAAGCAGCCCATCACCAAGGAGTCGGCCATGAGCGAGCTGGCGGCGGCGATCAGCAGCACCAAGCCGGACAACTTCACGCCGACCATCATCACCAAGACCGACGACTACCTGTATGCCGAGTACCAGAGCCCCACCTTTGGCTTCATCGACGACGTCGAGTTTTACTTCCCGCCGGGCAAGTCCACGGTGGAGTACCGGAGTGCGTCGCGGATTGGCGAGAGCGACGGTGCGCAGGGCCCCTGCATGCCCTGTGACCAGGTGCTATGCATCGATTGGAGCCATGTATGAAGCTCAGCGGCTGGCCGGGCCGCGCAGGTGATATCAACAGGAAGCGCATCCGCGCGCTGAGGAAGGAGCTCGAGAATGCTGGCTGGGCCAGCCTTGGGTTCTGAGCATACCAGTGCTAAGGGAGCTCGTGCAACCCATTTCCGCCTTTTCAACAGCTATGCAGCCGCGTCTCAGGGCTGCGCACTCTCCGACACACATGGATCATGTAAGCGGCATGCAGTGAGGCCAGCCCGGACCTGCAAAACCACAAAGGGCGTTAGTGAGGACAAGCAGGAAGCTGCAAAACCTCCTCAGAAATGCGCAAATGTGCAGGAGGGTGTTGAGCGCTCACCTTCTGATGTGGGGCGCCACCAGCTTGGACGGAGTCGCGAAGGTGTTGCACCGCCATGCTTGTGCAGGCATGGCCCGATGCGGGCTTGGACTGATCGATTCATACTTCTGCCAAACAGCCGGTCCCTGCACCAGCGCCCGACTGCCGGCCCTACCCGCATCCCGCAGCACGTCCAGGGCCCCTCACAGCCCCGCGGCGCGAGCAGTGCCATCCAGCCACCGCGTGAGCTCTGGTAGTCAGGCGGGCGGCTCGGCGGCGCCGGCGCTGCCCGCCACGGCGTCGCACAGCGCGTGGCTGACCGCCTCGACCGCAGCCAGCGGCACGCCCAGCGCGTCCCACCAGCCCACGCGGCTGCTGTACGGCAGGTCGGCCGACGCGCCCAGCAGCAGCGCAGCCAGATGCAGCGCACCGGCGGCCACCTCCGCGGCGCCGAAGCGCGTGCACAGGCAGGTATACTGAAGGCTGTCGTTCACCTACGTGGCAATCCACCCTCTCGAGCATTTGTGGTGAGGGCAGGCAAGGTGCGGCTTGGACCCATGAGATAGAGCAGGACAGGCCGGGCCAGCTTCGCAGCGCGCGCTGGCGGGGACTTAGGGCTTGTAGTGCACTGCATGAGCGGCAATTGCAAGTGTGCGGCGAGCGCGGGCAGGGCTTCAACGGACACGAGCCCGGTGCTGTCAGGTGAGGGGCAAAGGGCAAGGTGTGGCCAGCGCGCTGTCTGGGCAGAGCGCCAGCCCACAAGGCGGAGGGCCGCGCGCCAGGCAGTTTGCCAGCTTCGTGACGGCGTGGCTGGCATGCAGCACGTGGCAGAAGTTGAGCAGGTAGCGGTGCGGCTGCTCGGCTATCAGCTCAAATCGCAGCGTGCGCAGCAACACCTGCGTGCAGTCAGCGTCACACACATAGCCGAGGAAGCACAAAGCCGCTGGTCAGACGGCAGATGGGCAGCGTGCCTGCTCGTCAAGGATGAGCTGCTCCTTGGCCGTGTAGTACTCGTCGCCCACCAGGGCCAGGAAGGGCATCGGGGCCCCGGCGGCTCCAGGTGTCTGCAGCAGCGCGGGCGCTGGAGCGCTGCCGTCGCCCGCAGCCGCGACCGCGGGCAGCGCTGCAAAGCGCACGGCATTGAGCAGGTCATTGGTGCGTGTCGGAGTCTGCGATTGCGCAAGTCGCATTGTTTAGCGCCTGGAGCTGTAAAGGACGTTGCAGGCATAGCTGTTTGGGGGCTGCCAAAGGGCAGGCACGGACCTCTTCGACTTTGGTAGCCAGGAACAGACAAGCTGCCGCAAGCCTCTGGAGGCGCGTGAGCACATACCGCCGCACAGCAAGCTCCGCTGTCAGCACCCTGCAACTGCTAGCGCCTCTGCAAGGAGTGCAAAAGGCGGGCTCACATTCTCCGGGATGCCCAGGCTGGGCGGCGCGCTGTTAAAGCGGTGCAGGAATACGAGCGCGGTGTTGACGGCTACGTGCGGCAGGCGCATCAGGTCTGCGGTGGCCTTCACCAGCGCCGCCTCCTCGGTGCACGCGCACGGCGCCTGCATTGGTTCTCTCCTTTGGCCCAGGGTAGGCGGATGTGCTTGCCTGTGTTACACGTCCGGCCACCGTACACTCACCAGTCACTGCTGGGACACACTCTGACCATTTAGGTGCTACACAAAGCTCCAGAACGGAGGCATCGCTCTCTTTAGGGTTGGTACGAGATGATCATTCATCTGGGGCGTCTCGTGGCACTGCCAAACGTCCGTGCCATTGAACAACCAGGCCTGCTCCGCGGCGCTCCACACATATCCACAGCACTGGTTGCCGATAACATGCCACGCTCTGTAGCGCGTACGTGCGCTTGCCCACCTGCAGGCCCGGGTACACCTCGCCGATGTCTACCTCCGGCGCGCCTCCGGCCGTGCAACCCTCCTGGACGATGGCCAGCGTGGTACTCAGATGCAAGCGCTGTACGCGCTGGGCAGTATGATGTGCTTCTGGGGGCATCGCTGTTTTGCCTGCACGTGGACCATGTGAAGCAGGCATGGCTGCTGTTTGATGACGCGGATGGTTACTTGCACCAAGTAAGATGCGGTCATCAGTGGAGGCTTGCCACGCCTCCACAGGTGATCGCCTCTTACTCGATTCCAAGCAAACATCCCGCGTCATCGAATAGCAGCCATGCCTGCTTCACGCGGTCCACTTGCAGGCAAAGTAGTGGTGACCGCGCTTGCCATTCTCCGCGCCACCACGCCGCTGTCCGGGAGGGTTGCGCGCCTGGAGGCGCGCCGGTGATGGTCATCGGGGAGGTGTACCGGAAGGTGGACAAGCGCGCGTACGCGCTACGCAGCATGACGTGCTTTGGGGCATTCCTCCTTACATGTGCGTGAAAAGCGACGTGGAGCAGGAACGCGGACATATACTTAGAAGACTGCAGCAGGCCGTGACAGGGCACACAGATTACAGCTATCAGGCATCTCACACTTGGGCATCACAGTGCTCTGGCTACAGGCCCTGGAGCGTGGCTGGGCTTGCGCAACATGTTGCTGTAGCCTGCAGGGCAGGCTTCTGATCGATTTGGTACCTGGCCAGCCGTCCGCCGGCAGCGACAGCTGCACAGCAGCGCAGTGCGGGTTGGATACACATCTTGGTGATGCGTCATGCATGCACAATAACAATGCTGGGCGTGCAAAGCTGCCTTGAGAACCCACCCAGAAAGCTGCCAAGGTGCCCCATGCCATGGGGCTGCGGGCCGAGCACTGGGTAAAAGTGGACCTCAATGCTGGGATACACATCAAAGTGGGCGGCGTAAAGCTGTCAGTAATACTCACGTGTGTTAAACAGAATCAGTGAACATGCATGACGCAGCATGCCACGGGCATCCACAACAGGGCGCGCCCGACACTAGATATAGCAGCCCCACTTTAGGGCATGGATCCAAGCGGCCACAGCACAGGTTGGTCGAATTGCAAAGCTCTGGCATCAACACACGGCCCAGGCGCTGCACGCACCAACGGCTTATACGTCCTACTGCCTTTCCACCTCCCAAACGTTAGCACGCCTATGGGTGGGCGCTCACGCCAATCAGGATCCTGTGTCACCTGCTGCACACACTCAGGTGGCACCAGAGCCGAACATTTGCTTAACAAACGCATGCGCGCCACCCTCAACCGCATGGAAGTGGGCGCAGCATGTAAATATAGAAAGTCGGCACCGCGGGGGACTTGCTGGTGCAGTGCAAGCACTCGAGGATGTCGAAGCAGTATTGTGGCGCCGACGTTGCCTGTTCCCTGCTCGCCTCGCTCACAGGCAGGGGAGCCAGGCTTCCGGCCGCGGCAGCCTGGCTCCCCGGCTCGGCTTCGCACTCGGCTGCAGGCGCGCAGCCGGCGCGGCTGCTACTGAGGTGCGGTCGCAGGTTGTCCATAGTGCGGAGCGACACTATCACCAGGCGACCCGTGCCTGCGTGCGCAGCACGTTACACGCGTGGAAGCGCCTCACCTGCACCGTCACCGACCCTGCTGTAGCTGCTGCTGCACCTGCACCCGACACGTCATACATGAACATGCAGCATGCCCTGCTCAACGTGATGCATGGCACAGCCAGACCCAGCAGCATCGCATGAACATTTCACGCTGCACCTCACACCCGCAGTTGATGCTCACACTGCGTGCGATCGCGCATTTCGGCGCCCCGGCATGTCATGACGCCGCAGCCGGGCTGCAGAGGCAGTGCGCGGTCCGCGCTAGCACGTGTACGGTGCACAAACGCACCGGGCGCCAGCAGCCGCTGCAGCTCCGCCAGGTAGGCGCGCGCGGGCGCCAGGTCGTCGCCGTCGCCGCGCCAGGCGTGCCCGCGCTCCACGCGCTGCGTCAGCAGCGCGTCCAGCACCGCCTTGTCCACCGCCAGGCCGAAGCGGCCCGACGGCCAGCGCGTGCGCGCGGTCATGTCTGCCGCCTCCCTGCCGCGGGCGGCCCCGCCTCCGACCTTGGCCATGTGCCATGCCAGCTGCACAGGGTGTCACACACTGCAGGTTTGACAGTGTGTCCACCGCCAGGCCAAAGCGCGCCGCCGGCCAGCGCATGCGCGCGGTCATGTCTGCCGCCTCCCTGCCGCAAGCGGCCCCGCCTCCGACCTTGGCCACGTTCTATGCCAGCTGCACGGGCGTGACACACTGCGGGTATGACCGTGAGTCACCATGGTGCGCGCACCAGTGCGCTGGAAAGCGCGCTCATCGCCGCCATCATGTGGGCCCACACCAGGAGGTGCAAGGAGTCCCCCGCCAATGGTCTGATGACTGAATGGGCCACTGGCCGGTTTCCCACACAGAGCTTGTGTGAAGCTGGTTGCTGCCGCGGCCGTGGACACATGCGGACCTCTGAGGCTTGACAGTGGCAGTGCGGTTCCATACGTGTGCCCACAGCAGGAAGAAGGTTCACGCCTGTGTCGTAAGGCGCACACTCGACAATGGAGCAGCGCTTGTACCCACAGCAATGCCCTTCATGCAGTGCTTCAGGGGCGCGGTGTCAGCAGAGCGCGCACCAGGACAAACCCGGTGTGTCAGGGAAGCGCGCGCGCATGGCGGCGACGACGTTGGCCGCCACGTCTGTATTCACAACCTCCTTGTATCCTGCGGCAGCGAGCTGGCAGCCCAGCAGGCTGTTCCCGCAGCCGCAGTGCAGCACGCGCGCGCATGCATCGCTTGGCGGGCAGTGCCTGCAGGGCAGAGCATGACTGGGTGTACAGCCCAGAGCCCAGCCCAATTCCTTGTCGCCTGGTAGGTTGCAAGTGTCCAGCGTAGCTTTCACCACCATATTCACCCGCACTGAACGGTGCTGGATGGCTTCACACATGCGTGTCTCCCTCGCCCCGCACACCAAGCACAGACCAACAAAGCTCAGACACGCGAGGCCAGTGAGCAGAAATGTCATCCATGCAGTATGGCCTGCGCTACGGGTGCAGCGCGCCTGGTCAGGACGGGAGCCAGCGCTTTGTAGGAGCAGTACCAGTCCTTCTCTGCTTCTATACTGAAGCGGTGCTCCCTGTGCCCACCCCAGCTTGATGGAACACCGAGCAGTGACCAAGAGGGCGCTGTGCAATGCTATTATGACAGCAAGTAGTCTGTCTGAACAGAGCCTCCAGCACATGTCTGAACACCAGGCAGGCATATTCTGACAGGTGCTCACACACACCAGCCATGCAGACACACACACGTATATCCTGCACATGCTTTCACGACACAATGGGCATGCACTTACATGCCGCAGGGCGCAGCAGTGAGACAGGCTGTCACCAGTAGAGCGGCTCACTGTAGTTGCAGATGCCCAGCTGCGGAACGCGCGTCGCCTGCTCGCCCTCGCCCACGTCCCTGGCGCCGCCCGCTCGTCAGCCCACCGAAATACGTCTTAGCCATATGTTGCATGCCTCTGCATGCATCAGATAACCAGCCGGTCCGCTCATGCGCAAGCAGGTGCTGCCAGGATCTCCTGCAGCGCGCTAGGCACCTATGAAACAGGCGGTTACCACAGACCAGATAGCAACCGCCTGCCATGTGCAGGCCCTCCAAGGGGACCTGCTTGTCAGAGGGCGGCCAGGACGGCGCTCGCTGCTGACAGGCGCGGCACCAGCCTGGTGCGGGCACGCGCGCCAACAGCGCGTCGCCGCCGCCGCGCAGGGCCGGGGCGCGGGCGCGCGCCTGATGGGCCACAGCATGGACAGCGCCTCCTGCCGGCCGCCCGCCCGCCAGAGGAAGGGCGCGAGCTGGAAGCCGGGCGGGGCGTCGCCCGCGGCCGGGAAGCGCACGCGGGCGCCCAGCTCGTCGTGGATGTAGCGCACGCGCTGGGCCACCTCCTCCGGCGTGCTCCAGGACGGCCTGCCGGGACCCGGGCGCCACACGGGGCGACCCGTCGGCATGCCTGTCGAGCATGCCGCCGCCGTGCATGATGCATAGCCAGTGGAGGTGCCCGCCCCTCTAGCATGCAGCTCTGGCTTCTGCCGCACCGCCCTCAGGGCTCATGCTCGACTCATGCGCAGCGCATGCGGAGCACTGTGTGGCGTCAGGGCGGCAGCAAGGCACTGCCAGTGCTAAGCGGCCATTATGCAGCAAAGCCCCCATGCAATAGGCGTCCGGCTCGGCGTACTAGGAACCAGCTGTGTCTGCCGTGCCTGTCCGGCAGGCCTTGGCCGTCCTCGCATTCTGCGACGGAGAACTCGTACGCGTGCAGGTGCAGGTGCGCCAGGACAGCCTGCCGCAGCTCTCCCGCACGCTCGTCTTCAGCACCTGTCCGTCCCGGGAACGTGGATGCGTGCTCTTGACACACAACACCTTGTCTGCTGGCAAAAGGTGCCAGCCCAGGAGGCTGCCTGCTCGCAAGCAGTGCACCTCCCTGCCATTCAAGCATTTTCAGGGTCGCTTGCAACAAGCACTACACTTTGGGCACTTTTGGCACTTCTTGCCAAGCGCTGGGGCCTGCGGAGGGCGGCACCGTCAAGCTCCATTAGCTCGGCAAGGCGCCCGAGCAGGCTGGAGTCCGCCTCCAGGCCCTGCAGCAGCTCTTCGGCCTTGCCAAAGGTGACCAGGTGGTCGATAAGCCACACATCGCAGCCTGCTGCCAAGTCCTGCGAGCCGCAGTCACTAACTGTTTATTGGTGTGGCGGCATCACAGGCGAGTCTGCCCCACTGCTGGCCAGAGCGTGCACCGTGAGGCATATGACCGTCCACTGTGGGTCTGACAGTGTATCGTGGCAGAAGGTGAACGCCTCAGACGCGTCAAAAGTCTGGTGTGAGAGCTTCTGCGCGCACAGCACGTCTTCAGAGTCACAGGCGGGAACCAATAATCGCACACGAAGACAGGCTTTGTATACTACCTCATATAGACGGCGCCATAGGCTCTCTGGGAGCTTGCTGTGCTGCAGCTGAAGCTGGTGCGTGTCCAGGAAGTCAGCATATGGGCCACAGCTCATCACGGCCCTCACGGTGGTCAGCACGTTCTTGCTATGCTGCACTACTCTCATGGACGGCAGTGACTGAATGTAGCATAAGCATTCATGCGCTGATGGGTCAGGGTTGACCTATGGGTGGCAGGTAGACCATGCTCTCAATGCTGGTCACAGTGCATTTGGCAGCCATATGAACCAGCTGTTCACACTAAAAGTAGGAACGTGGTCGCCAAGAGATTAACATAGCGATGTCATCCTTGCCAAGCATGCCTGCCAAAGCGCATGCCAAGCGCATGAGGCTGATCACAGGGCATGAGTCATCAAGCACCTACTAGCGGTTGCAGGTGGGCAACCAGAGGTTGCACACATGTGGATAACTTTTGTTACAAATCAATCCAGGCACCGGATTGCACGATATGTTCTTTGGTCAATGGATACACAGCGTCCCGTAGTGTGCCACCGGCTCGGCTAGTCTGGCTGCTTGTCGTGCACAGGCAACACAACTCAAAACTGAGGGTCGAGCTGAGTTGGCTTATGAAAGCACTGGAGCTGTACGCTGTCAACTGCGGGCCCCGAATTGCACGCGTGTACTTGGGCTGCTGACCTTGCCTGTACGTGGCTCAGCACACACTGCTCCCTTCCAGCCAAAGCATGCCCGCGCACCCAGGACAGCAGCAAAGGCCCAAACGCCTTGCCACAGGGTGCTGCTGATGTCAGCCACTGCGCTGACATGGCACAGCGCGGACAGCTCATGCATGTGCTATGAGACCTAAGGATTACGCACCTTCAATACGTGGTGTACGCCAAACAGGCGGCGTCATTTGGGAGCATGCCAGCACGCAAAAGTCAAGAAATCATGAGCAGACACTGCTGGAGCCTGATGCTACAGCGCAACGTGAACGCACAAGCTAGTGCAAGCGCCACTCGCGCGGGTTGCGCACACGCGACCCGCAGCAGCGCCCAGAAAGCGGGCCCTGCAGCCACATCCTTACCTACACTGCTGCCCAATCAGGTTGGACACAGCGCGTGCAACCGGCCGTGCGCATGGGGGCACCTTGCATGAAATGCAAATGGTTGATGCTGCTGGCATGCATTCAGCGCTCGCACAACCAGCATTCTGTCCTTGCTTTGAACACTGGTTCCCCGCCAACCACTGCGGCCACAGAGGCCCGCACGTATCCCTTTGCATGCTCAGGGTCATCAAATGCCATGCAATGCACGAAATGCGCCAAGACGTGCGCGGCGATCAACATCTCCTAGCGCTTCAGAAGGGTGCACTCGCACGCGCCTGCACACACAAGCAGGCACAGACCCGCAATCGGGTCATCGCAAATAAATCAGCCGTGCGTGGCCACGCTCTTAGGGCAGCTTGAGCGCATTGCCGCAACGACCTCGAACGGAGACACCGGCGCCGAGAAGCCGCGCGCCAGCGGCAGCAGCAGGCTGCCGCTCATCGCCTGCGGCGCTTCGATAGGCGGCGCGTAGGGCTGCATGAACGGCGACGGTGCCACGCCGTCGGCGGAGATGCTTGTTGAGCGCATCGGCGCCAGCGGCGGCCGCGCCGCGGTGGTCCCCGGCGGCGCCCCCGCGGCAGCGCCCCCCCAGCACAGGCTCCCCCGGGACTGCGCCGGCCCCTGCGGATACGCCCCTCCCCAGCGCGACTTGTCCAGCCCGAACGCCGTGTCGAAGGAGTGCCGCAGCGAGTGCGCGCCCGGCGGAGAGCCAGGCGGCGCCGGCAGCTCGCAGGGCAGCAGCGCATTGGCAAGCAAGCGGGCGTCCAGCGAGCGCCGGCCCCAACCGGCGTCGGACGCAGTGGCCAGAGACACGGCAGAAGCCAGATCCAGCTTGCCCGGGGCAGCGCAGGCCTCCCCTGCCGTGCCGGCGGGAGCGGCCGCCCCACCCGCCGCGCCCGCCCCACCGAGGAAAGAGGCTGCCTGTGGCCGGCCAGGCGCGCGCGCCGGCGTCCGCGGCTCCTGCGGCGCCTGCCGGCAGCCCGCCTGCCGGCAGCCGGGCGCGTCCTTGGAGAGGCCCAGCGCGAGCGCGGCCGCCAGCAGGCACTCGCGCGGGCTGGCTGGCGGCGCCGGCGCATGCGCGGTGGTGGTGAGCGCCTCGTGCAGCGGCTGCGCGAGCGCAGCCGCCAGCGCCGCCGTCAACGCCGTGCACCTGCCGGCCCCCTTGCAGCTGGTCAGCTCTCCGGCCGCAACCCAGGGCGCTGGCCTGAGGGCGGCGCCCTGCACAGGCGCACGGCCCCGGCGCAGGCGCAGGCGTGCGCGGCAGGCAGGTGGCGCGGTGCAGCGGCCGGGCGTTGCGAGCGCCACAGGCGGGGCGGCGCACGTTTCGGGCACGCTGTCGGCCGCCCAGCCCAGCAGCACCGCGCCCGCCACGCCCTTGCCCCCCTGTGCGGTGTGCGGGATGGCCGCATGCGTGAGCGCCACCGCCAGCGGGCCCGCGGCCGACGGCCCCCCAGCGAGCGCCCTGCAGCCACAAGCGCGCCGTCCTTGTCAGGCAGAGTCGTGCAGCGCTCGTGCCGCTCCAAGCTGCTTTCCAAGGAAGCCAGCCCCTTGCAGCGAGCACGGAGTATGGCCAGACCAGCTAACCTGCTCCTGGCGGCCGCGGCTAGGCAGTGCGCGGCCTCCTCCTCGCGCCACTGCCGCGCCTCCGTGGCCGCCCGGACGACCACGTCCGGGTGCTGCGCAAGCCCGCGCCAGGCCACAAAGTAGTCCTGGGACGCGTCCAGCACGGCGATGCTGCGCCGCCGCACGCCAAAAAGGTGTCAGGCGGGGGCAGATCTGTTCAGCAACCGAAGAGGAGGAGGTTGTCGGCGACCCCGGCAGGCTCCTGGTGGACACTGCTGTCGTCCAGCGTCCCTGCGGCAGGGCCGCGGACCTGACGTGGACCGGGCTGCCGTGCTGCTCGAGGAGCTCTGGCAGGTCCGCGGCGGCCTTCCCGCGCCGCAGCGCCAGCACCAGGGCCTCCGCCAGCCTCACCTCTGCCGCCTCACGGTCTGCACCGTCGGACGAGGTCGAAACGGTACGTATAAAGCCCATGGTTCAGAGCTCCCCCGTCCCTTCTCACGAGTGCGAGCAGCACAGGCCTGTCTTGCGCCATCCACGCGCTGGGCGGACCGAGGGGCTCATCATCTGCTTGTGTGTAAGGATATCCACTCACATTGGTCAGATCTTAGGCGGCAGCGGTTGCGTTACTGACCGTTACCGAAATGCAAGGTGATGATGCATGCAACACTTGAATTCGAGTAGAAACCTAGCTTTGAAACTTCTTCGGGGTTCGGTTCTCTGGCGCAGATAGATGCTAGGTGCAGCGGTATCACAACGGGAAGGCGCGCCCTATGGGCATTCTATTGACACTGCTGAGGGCCCTGAATTAAGGACACAGCCAGGCAGCCACCCGGGAAAAAGAACAAGCCACATCTGCGCACTGCGCGCACAGGCGACAGCGCCGCGCTCGCGCGCCGCGCCGCCCTTTCAGAAGGTAAAGTGAGGAAAAGGTGCAGCGAGCGCCGCCAGTTCTAACTCCTGCTAGTCTGGTGTCCTGTGCAAGCCGCGGCCCGAGCTCGCGCTTCACGCTGCCGCCATGGAGGGCCATGCTGGTCGAGCACGCAGCCTGCAGCACCCGTGCCTCTGCCTTGCCTACTCAGAACCGCAACAAGCACGCAGCCTGCCCCCTTGAGTGATACGCAACGCACAGACCCCGCACCCCGCCTGCTGCAACTGGCCGCAACCGGGCAAAGCCGCCAATTTGGCGCCTGCTCACGGCGCAGCTCGTAACCGTGCAGTCCACGTTTGACCCTGCGCATGCTGTGCAGCCGCTTGTGCGCACCCCTCCTCGCCTGAGGCACCCCGCGTGGGGGTAGAGGGATGGCAAGGGCAGCGCATGCAGCGCGCGAGTCAGAAGTCCAGCCCGCAGCTGTTACTGCTTGGCAGCAGCTCAGAGGAGCAGCTCGGCTGCACGCCATCAGAGGCCCCTGCTGCAAAGCAGGCGCAGCTGCTGACGCACATCTCAAATACCCTGCTTCTCAAATACTTTGCGCAATCACATTTCTGCCCCCAGGAACATCCAGCCTGCCCGCACTCTCGCTGCCACGCACAACCCGTCAGGGAAGGCTGTTGAACGCACACGCACTACTCAGCTTAATCGCACTACTCGCCCTCCTGCGCGCTGCGAAGTATGCGAACTGCGGCACGTGGGCTTGCCCTGCTTGCGCTAGCAACGCGCGCAGGCCAGAAGCCACACCGCACTCATGCATGTTGCCGGGGAGTCACAACCGTACCGCGTACCAACGCCCGCCTGCCAGACTATAGCTAGAACCCCAACAAAACTGCCCCTAACTCTCGGCCCCAGGCGCCCGGCCACATGGGCCACCACTGTGTGCGCTCGCCAGGCCGTCAGCCCTGGCCGGCGCCGCGGCAGACGTCTCGCGGACGAGCTGCCCAAGCGCGCCGGCGCGCTCTCGGCGCGCCGGCGCGCTCTGGGCGCATCGGCGTGCTCCCAAAATCCACCACTCATCTTACCCTACCCAGGCCTGCATCGCAGCAAGCGCCGGCGCGCCCTCAAAACCCAGCGCACGTCTCACCCCACCCAGGCCTGCACCGCGGCGAACGCCTTGCGGCCGTGCTGCGCAAGCGCGTCCACCGGCAGCAGCGCCGAATCAAGCGACAGCAGCGCCACGCGCGACGCGGCCGCGACCGCGCCGGCGTCGGCCGCGTGCGCGTCCACAAATGCGGCCAGCTCGGCGCCCGTGCGCGACATCACTGCCAGCGACCCCAGCGTGCCTGCGCGCGCGCCGGCAGGGTTCGCTTGCACCTTGCGCGCGAGAGCAGACGCCGCGCGGGAGGCTGCCAGTGGCAACAGAGTACAACTTGCAGAGGTGCATCCGTCACTGACTCTGAACTTTAGCACGTTAAAATGCATTTACCATCACACACGCACTGCACAACAGGCTGGAGAATGCATCACGGGGGGCAAAAAGCACGTGCCCTCAGACAAACGAAGCCCGCGCAGCAGCCCGCTGACCAAGAGCGCCGCCCGCCTATCCTCCGCGGTGCCGAGAGAGCACAGCATTGAATGTGACATCCCGCATGCAGCGGCGAGGCAGGAGGAAGGGGCTGCGCACGGCCGGACCGCAGCACTCAGCAGCAGCTGACTGGGAGGGCTGGGTCATGCAGCCATGTACTGCGCAGTGGCGTCGCTGCGCGGCAACAATGCTGCGCAGCGATATAGACTAAAGTCAGGGGTGCGGGGCTGCGCAGCGACGTGGGCTAGAGACAGGGCAGCGGGGCTGCGCACGGCCGGACAGCTCCAGCACGCGCAGCAGCGAGTCGACCAGGTAGCCCGGCAGGTCCACCGCGCCGTGCTCCGGCGCCGGTGGCGCGCCGGGCGC
>JAABUH010002631.1_pt1 | contig 16901 bp, 14 predicted proteins | sample 5559121 | NCBI WGS metagenome assembly JAABUH01 (sample SAMN10711871, study PRJNA513364) | rock metagenome | isolation source: Antarctica rocks | place: Antarctica: Victoria Land, Battleship Promontory nord | collected 2015-12-28
CTGATGGCCAGCTAATGGTCCCCATTCGTGGAGAACCTGCCGACGGTTCCCCAAGCCCCGCCCACGCGAAGGCCGTGCCGAGACAGGGAGAACTTGTTCTTCAGGGAGCAGGAACTGGCCCATCTGTCCTCTAACGAGCAGGCGCACGATGGCCACCAGTGGCGACTTTTGTGTGGCCACTGACATGAGGGGGAGCCTGCCATGGTTTATTGTGACGGCGCATATGAGGGCACGGTAGTTCGCGCGAACGGCCCGACGCTGTCACTCATTGCTCGGCATCAACGCACAATTGTCACGCTTAGCATAGCAAACAGTAGCGGTCTAACAGCGTGCCGATTCGGCAGCTCGACGAAACGTAATCGTTGCCTGAGGGTGGCTACGTCGACTCTCATCGCGTTTCTGAGCACGGGTAACGCATTACAGTCGGCGAACAGCCGGCAGTTTCCGACAACAATCATTTCCTAGTTACCGATTTACAGGAGGTAATGCTCTTGGTCCAGCTAGATGGGGATCGGCCTGAAGGCCAACAGGATGATAATCTTGATAGTGCGGCGATATGCGCGAGTATCTCGGTCGACCTTATAGAGCCCGATCCTGCTCACATTCGCCGAGATTGGAGCGGTGTCTACGAATATATCGCGCCCGATAGTACTAAGATCGACGAGCCTGCGGTTGAAATCGAGATGCTCGAGCGCCAAGAGGCCGGTTATCGGTACCTGGAGCGATTGGCGCAATCGATTAAGTGCTACGGCATGCTGCAGCCGATCCTAGCGCGCGCGCATCCCTGGGGTCCGAAGGCGGCGAAAGGGGTGATGATGGTCATCAGCGGCCATCGTCGCCTTGAGGCAGCCCGTCTGGTCGGCCTTACACACGTTCCGGTGATCCTGCGCTCGAGTCCGGATGGAAACGGTTGCGAGACGACGCTCATCCAGTTGACAGAGAATTTGCAACGACAGGACCTCAGCCATGTCGATCAGGCACGCGGCCTGTACGCGTTGCAGACGGCAACGGGAGCGCGATCCACGGAGATTGCCAGCTGGATCGGTGTGACAAGCCAGTACGTGGGCGACCACCTGCGCCTCCTCAGATATCCCATGCTCATCCGTGCGGTCAACGCGGGCACCATATCGTTCAGTAGCGCGCGCGAGATTATGCGCCTACCGGCGGAGACCGCTGAGCGGATCACCGCGGAGGCTCTGGCGGGCCGCCGCTACGAACTGAGCGACATCGAGCGCTTACGCTCCAACTCGCCGAGGAATGATCCAACGTGCGATCGCGTCGGCATGCCCAATCTCAGTCATCTTGAACCGCAAAGCAATACGTTTGCTTCGGCAGGTAGCATCGGTGCAACGCCTGGCCCAACTCACATGCATACCGATGCCTTGGCCGCGATTGTACTGCGCTTGGATGGTTCCGGCCGGGCCATTCTCGGCGAGTTGCTTGCGTGCGCTGCGCAACACGGGTGGAGTTGCGCGCAATTAGCCACGAGTCTCAGGTTGCTGTTGTAGGGTTCGTATAACCGGTCTGCTGCATGGTGATAGGGGCATAAATCGGGAAAAGAGGACGGAGGCGCGTGAAGTGGCGCACGCCCATTTGTCCGATCGCACCCACCACTCTTCATCCTCGTTGCGTCGTCCCCTCGCCCACCGCATTGACCTCAACCGCTTGACCTTTATGGGTCAGCAAACAATTCTCCGATGTGGCGCCGTGGCCGGGTGGCCGCACTGCTCAACGTGCCATGGCGTGCCACGGTCATCGTTGACAATCCAGGTTCAGCCTGTGATGTGGATATGGGACGTGGAAATAGATACGTATACCATCCTCTCGACTGAGAGAGCCTGAGTTGAGCGCTATAGGCGGGATAGGCAATTATTTCGGTACAACCACAGGGAACCGTGATGACGCCTGTTTTTAAGCATGGTTTTGAGCGTCGACCACGGTTTAGTGCAGTTGTACCAGTATTTCGGCGTCCCTATGTAATCGTAAATTTGGGGTTGGCGCACTTTCGAGGATATATACATTTCGGACCACTTCGTAGCACATGCTGCTGCATCACAAAGTTGGGAAGGAATGAGTGCGATAATGGCCGAAAAATCGGAGGCGTCGAACGAGGGCCAACGCGGCAAGAGCATGCTGCTCACGGTCGTGGAGGTCGCGCATGAGTTGCGAATCAGCAGGAGTTACACATGGTCGATGGTGCGCAGCGGGGGACTGCCGATCGTCAGGATTGGGCGACGGGTGATGGTCCGCCGTGAAGTCGTGGAGCAGATCGCGGCCCACGGCTGGACTCGCCCTGACGGCAGCGTGCCATTGCGGCTGGTCGAACACGGGGCGGCAACACATGTCACGCCCTGCCTGTCAACTCTCCCTAGCCGATGGCCAGCGATGACGAGCGCATTGCTGCGCCGCAGAGCGGACGATGTCGAGCGCACATACGACGCCATCGGGCAGCTGCGGCGTATGTACAGCGCAATATATAGCGAGACAACAGAAGCACACACACAGGAGCAATAGCAGCTGCTACGGCTTGATTGTAAGGAGATCGATATGGCGCGCGGGAGTATCAGGAAGCACCAACGGAGCGATGGCGTGCGGTATGAGGCTGTCGTCGACCTTGGCAACGACCACAAATCGGGTAAGCGCCGTCAGCGTACAAAATCCTTCAAGAGTAAGAAGGAGGCACAAGTTGCCCTCGCAGCCATGTTAACCGACATCGATAAAGGGACTGCGGTCGACAATAGCCGACAGACGGTAGCGGAAATGATGGAATATTGGCTTGACGCGCATGTGCGCCACCGACTACGTCCCAAAACTATTGCAAGTTACGAGTACACGGTCGCCAAGTACATTATCCCAAGTCTTGGCGCGATACAGATCCAGCAACTAACCCCTCGGCGTTTGCAACAGTTCTACATAGAAAAGCTCGAGGCAGGGTGTGGGGAACGTACTATTCGCCTCTGCCACTTGCACCTTCATCAAGCCTTAAAACAGGCGGTCGACCACGGACTCGTCATGCGCAATGTGGCCACGTTGGTGCAGCAGCCTAAGTCCGAGCCACGCGAGATGCGAGTGTGGACTGCAACCCAGGCACGTACTTTCCACGCCGCTGCCAGCAATAGCGTTTATGGCCCTATCTGGCAGTTAGGCCTCTCGACAGGGATGCGTCGTGGCGAGCTTCTCGGTATCAGATGGCAAGATATCGATTGGGAGCATAAAGTCCTGCGCGTACGACAGGCAAACGTATCTGTCAACGGACGCTCACATATTGGCCTTCCCAAGACAGGGAGCGCCGTGCGCGAGGTGCCGTTGCACGATGAAATCATTATGGCGCTACAGGTGCATAAGGGCACACAGGAAAAATAGCGACGTATGATGGCAGACATTTGGCACGACCATGATCTGGTATTTGCGATGCCAGATGGCGCGCCGATCAATCCCGACAACGTCCGTCACGACTTCATCCGCCTAGCCAATTCAGCCGAGCTACCGATTATCCGCATTCACGATCTCCGCCATACATATGTGACCCTGGCCCTCCTAGCAGGAGTGCCCGTCAAGGTAGTTAGCGCAATCATCGGCCATAAGGACGTTAGCACCACACTACGTATCTATGCACATGTCATTCCTGAGCAGCATGGCGAGGCAGCAACAAAGATCGGGGGGATCCTCTATGGGAGCCGGTAAAGCATACAACAGGACGGTTGGCGTGTGAGATGTCCATGAGATCTGTATGGGGTGGCGGCGGTTGCAGGCGGCTCGTGGCGTCCGGTGGGAGCGTGGAATAGTGCGAAGGACTGCATTTGCATGCATCGTAACCGTCTGAGGTGTAATCAGATGATGGTGGTTGTACTGCGCCTGCACGGCAATATGGGCTATAGTTTCGGGCTGCTCCAATGAGCCTATGACGTATCAGGATCACTGGGCTATTGAGGTAGTAGTGCGTGCATCGTATGGTCAGGGTGGGTGGCCAGCCGGACAGATTCGCATGCTAAATGTGCTGCCAATACGACAGCGTAGGATATGGTCGCAGCCGCACAATAGTCCCTTTATCTTAGTCTCGCTAGTAGTTTTGATTAAGGATAATCAGTATGGACGCACTTGTATTACCCCGCCTGTCGTCAACCCTACGTGTCGTGCCTCCCAGTACGATCACCCCCGATCCACTAATCGATACGTGGGATGATATTCCAATCTCTGACGCGCTACCAGCACTCCTTCAGTCATGGCCGTTATGTCCGATGCCGATTATAGCGGTACCGAGTGGCTTTGGGGACGAATTGTACCTCATTCAAGGATATCCGATCTGGCACGCTGCCATGGAGACCGGCGCCGAATCAGTGACAGCCTTGGTGCTCAGTGATACCCCACTTCCAACAGCTCTTCGCAACATCCTGCATGGCCTCCTGGTCGCTGACCTTTACCCTCAACACTGTTACTATACCCTCACGTCTATTCGGCAACGAGCCACAGCGGCAGGACTGACGGATGGCGCCCCTTTCGGCTGGGATGAGCCTATGTGGCGCGAAACAGGGATTGACGCGGCTCGCCCAACTGAGGAGCGTGATGCACTACGCCCCGGCCGGTCTCACATTGGCGCAACACGCGATCCAGCGACCCGATAGAGCGATCTAATCTGTTATCGCAGTTGCCACAACTACAATCGGAGCGGCGGATTCGGGAGGCGCGCGGATGGTTGGCGCACGGAGTTGCTCCTCCTTCAGAGACTATTGCCGCTGGCCCACCTAGAGTTGATGACCCTCATGTTCAGGCCACGGAACCTGTTACCGTCGCAGTCAGCTCCCCATCCTCCACGTCTGTAGAGCTCTCTCGTACAGACCTGAATCTCGTAGGCGATGCTACAGACAACCACCAACTGACCATACTTTCAACGGTAGCAGACCGGCCAGACGTCATAGACAGCATGGTCAGTGTTGCGGTAGGCGACGTACTACACGCGCAGCCAGCCGACGTCATGGACGACATGGCGCTCATGCCGATACCCGACAACGAATTGCCACATTGTCCTACCTGCCATTGCACATTGCACGAAGGACTACGAACATGACGCGTCATGAGGGACGATATACTGGACCGCTGCTCGGCAAGTATATCGACGATCGGCTCATTATCGCGGCCATGAACGACGGGGGCAAGCTAATGCGCGCACTGCCGGGCTACCGACCTCGGGCCGATCAAATCGACCTTTCGATGGAGATGGCACATGCTCTCAACCAACACACCTCACTATATGCCGAGATCGGTACTGGTCGCGGCAAGAGCGTGGCCATCGGCGTAAACGCCGCGCTCTATGAGGGCCCCATTATCATTAGCACGAGCAACATCGCCTTGCAGCACCAGCTCGCCGACGCGATTCAACGTGTCGCCAAAGCCCTAGATGCAGCCGTGCCCCCACCGCTCGTGGTCAAAGGACGGAGCCATCGCATCTGCATCGCACGATTGCATGACGCTGAGGGAGATGACCTCTTAGCCGCCGATCATCTGCACCAGTATCTCGATGGCCGTGGCGGCCATGGGGGCACGATGGGCGATATCGACCTCTTCCCCGAGGTCGCCGGCCTCGACCGGGGTGCAGTCGGGCGTCTATCGGCTGCCCGCTCCTGCCTCGGCGATTCATGCGTCTATTGGGACGATTGCCCGGTGCACTGGGTCGCGGACATAGCGGCCGCTCGCCCCACGGTCATTGTCAATCATGCCCTGCTCGCCTCTTGGATTACACAACGTGAGAGGACTGCGGATTCCGAGGGCTATCGCTGGCTGAGCGCCGCCCCTGTGATCATCGACGAGGCGCACCAGTTGCCGCGGACTGTCGAGGACGCGCTGACGCTAACGCTGGACATTGCCGGCATGATCAGCTGGCTGGACGGCATTGCAGGTCAATGGGTGCCGCGGGATGTCGCGGTGCCGGCGCTTCGCGCGTTGACTCGCCTCGGCGCTGCGCTCCACAATCAGATTGGTGGCGACGCCGATACCGACCATCCGTTGGAACGTGTCGTGGACGTAACAGCCGGAGATGTATCGACATTGGTAGTGGAGTCGCGGGATGCACTGGACATGGTGCGCCGATCGTTGCCACGCCGCCCTCGGCGCGCGAAGGGGAGCATGCGTGCGTTGCTCGCACACCGTGTCGTGCAAGATTCGTTGACCGGCAACCTGGCCACGCTCGATCGGCTACGGCGTGACCCCGGCGCCTTCTATGTCGATGTGGCTCGCTCGACTCCAGGGATCACCGTGAGCCGCATCCCCCTTTTCCCTGGCTCCACCATCCGTCGCGCACTGGACGGCCCTGCAATCGCGCTCTCGGCCACATTGTCGACAGGCCCTGATGGTGATATGCGCTACATGATGCGGCAGTATGGCGTCCATCGTGACGACCAAGCACATACGTTCCGAGTCCCCTCGGCATTCGATTACGCGAAGGTGGGACGGCTGCTGATCCCACGCGGACTACCAGTGCTGCAGCAGGACCCACTCCTACCAATCGGCAGGAGGCAGGCGATGGAGGCCGCCTATCTCGCCGCGCGCCTCCCCGTCGCCGAACAACTCATCCGGGCCGCTCGCGGGCGCGCCCTCCTGCTATTCACGTCACGGCATATGATGCAGATGTACCACGACCATCTCGTGGCCGCGTTAGAGGCGGATGGGATCGAGTGCCGTTTGACGGCGGCGGGAGATGCGGGCGAACGGCAAGCCCTCCTGAGTTGGCTGCGCGCGGCACCGCTGCGAGTCCTGATGGGATCCCGCGCGTTTTGGGAGGGCATTGATCTTGCCGGGGACGATTTGATTTTGGTCATCATCGATAAGGTGCCGTACCCACGCATATCGTCCGATATCCTCGCGGCGAGGTCCGAAGCGCTGGATCGATTGGAGCGCGACGAGCCGATGGCCGGTGGGGTGGTGGCCGACGACGATGAAGGAAACGAGGGTGACGATCGTGGCGGCAGGGAGGCGGCATCTGACCTACCGTCCGTGCCGGTACAAACATTACTGCGCTCTATGGTGCCCGAGGCGACGATCAATTTGCTGCAGATGGTTGGCCGTCTGATACGCACCACGGACGATCGCGGAGTGGTCGCCATCCTCGACAGCCGCCTACACGATACACCGCACGGTCGACGCATCCGTGATACCCTGCCACCCTTTACCCTGACGACTGATGACCAGGAGGCTGCAGCGTTCCTGGCGGCGATTCCCCTCGCGGAGGGGGAGTGACATGGCCTCACACCAACTTCATGCGCGTGTCCCGACTGATTGGGTTGACGGCGTCTATGCGCTGTCCGCGGTGGCTGCTCTAACCCCAACTTACCTTTATGCTCACGCCTTCATGTGTGGCCTCACGGTGGATAGCGCGGTCATCCGGGGCACCGCCACGGCAGTACCCTCAGGTGGTGAGCGCATCGCGTTCACCGTCGCACCGCCCGCGTGGACCGCCCTCACCATCCTCCGGCAGCGTCTCATTGGCATCCCTTTCAACGAGCTATATCAAGCGGTGTTGCGCCTCGGTTGGGAGCCGGTCTTTGACGAGCACCGCACGCTTCTCCGACGGGATACGCGCGCCAGCATCCCAGCGGCCACCGTGATCGATCAACGTCTGGATGGGGGCACGCGGGTGATGGCCGTACTACGCGCTCATCCGTTACCGCAGGATGTCGCTGCGGCATTTACCCGTCGCGGTGTCGTGATCGCCGCCACGCAGGCGGATTACGGCCTGACCTTCGCCGTCTGCCCCTTCTGTGGGAGGAGCGCGGAGCGCCAGCCTACACGACCTGGTTGCGGTGTGCGGCCGCGGCAACTCACGGTGACGTGCGAGGGACTGCGCCGCTTCGGACGTGTGGCCCCCACGCCCAGCCAGTTCCTCGCCTTGTGCCCGTTACCTGTCGGCGGACGACCGTTCGCCCCCGCTCGCCCGACGCGCGCCGCCCTCCGCGACATCGTGCGCCCAGAGATTGTTTCTTGGGCCACAACGATGGCCGACCTGGAGCGCCGTTTCATGTCGCGACGGGGAGCGACATCGTGATCGCGCTGGACGATCTGGCCATCTCCTGCGGCTCGACGCTCGCCGTCGGTGGCTACGACCTCCTGGCTCAGCCGCATGACGGTGCCGCTTTCCGCGCCATCGCTGCGGCGACCGATGCGCCGCTGTGGGCGGCGCTGGCGCTCAACCTCACCGCCCCGGCTGTGAGTGGGCGTGCCGTACGCGACCTCCTCTCGCCCACTAATGGCCGGGACGCGCCGCTCTTGCGCCTCTTGGTATCCGCGATCCGGGAGGACAGTGGCGAAGACCTCTTGATCCAGGCGGCGTCGCACGCCTGCGTCGCCACGCTCGATGCGTTGCGGAGCGACGACGATGGACTGGCTGCGAAAACATCGCTAACGCTGCAGCGCGGCAATCCTCTCCGGGCGGTGCTGACGGCGCTGGACGCCGACGCTGTTGCCCACGGCGGAGCCGCCGTGCGGCTCGCCGCGCCAGCCTACCGCATGATGCTGGGCTTATTGGCCGCCGAGTATAGCTTGCCATCGGGGACACCGTGGAACTCGTCGTCTATTCCCTCCGACGACCCCCGTACGGTGGATGCAACGCGACCGCTCCGCCTGCTGCTGGAGTCTCTAATCCAACGCAACCATTCGGTCGACACGGGCGACGGCGCCCGGCATCATCAGGCCTCTCTGGCCCTCCAGGCCCTGTTGCTAGACCCGGACCTGCATGCGATGCAGAAAGGCGAGCGCGCCTGCGACGAGGCCACGTACCAAGCGCTGCGTCAAGAGGCGCTGATCGTTTTCCAGGCGCACCGTTTCCTTGACCCGGCGACACCAGACAAATACACGCACGAGTTGTTGCGGGGCTTCATGTGGGCGGGCGAGGGCGCGATACTGCGTCCACGTGACCACGCCATCGTCGACCATTTTTCTCCAGCGGCAACCGTGCTCGATGAGGATGACCTCCTGCCCGACGATGGCGACCTGTGGGCCACGAGGGACGCCGTCGACGAGGGCACCGCGCATGCAGAGGTGTCGGACTGGGGGGATGAGGATGAGAGCCAGGACATGGATAGGCGGGATGGGCCGCCGGAGCGCGTGCCCGTTTCCTATCAGCGCGCCCGCCAGATGATGCTGGCGTATCCCCACCCCGCCCGCTCCGGTGTGATACAGCGTAACGACCTTGCGCGCATACTCGTCGCCCTCGGCCAGGGGGACGATGGGGATGTGACACCGCGCCAGGCCGGCCTCCTGTTGCTTTTTCTTCTCTGCCTGCACACTGGACTACCCCCTGCGCGACTCGCCGCGGCGCGGCGGGGCTCGACCGTAGCGGTCATGGCCGCGGAACGACCGGACGGCTTAATCGTCCTCGATCCCGCCGCTGGCTTGCTCATCTACCGCTCACCCTCCGATGCCGAGTTGTGGCCCGCGACCCCGCTCCCGCCCGGCCTCTATATCCCGACCGACGGGGTACGACGCATCCCGCTCCCACCCGATCTGGCCGACCTGGCCCAGGCGTACGATGCCGCAGTTAGGGGCCGTGACGATGCCGCTTTCTTCATCGACGCGCCCGACACGACGCTCGAGTTGTTGCGGGCTTTCATGACGAAGGCAACCGCATCGTCACCCCGCCCCGCCTTTGTGCGGCAACTCCCGGCCACCTTCTGGGCCTATCACGTCAGAGACGCCGAGGGACTGGATACTGTCATCGCCGCCCTCATCAGCGACCGCGCCCTCCTGTCGTTGCGTCTGCCGCGCTTCTATTCGACCGTAGCCGTCAAGACGGTCGGACAGGCGCTCCATGCGGTGGTCGGCAACGTCCGCGCGGACATCGATCGCACCGTGCACGGTCTCGGTCTGCGTCCACCCGACGTGCGGGTGATCGCGCAGTCGGTAGCCCCCGCCCCACGGCAGCCCCGGCCGGTCGTTCGGCACGCCCATCTTCCCGCGTTGGGGTCGCCGTTTTGCCCGCGTGCGGAGGTCGTCCACAGCCTCTTCATGCACCTGCGGCAGCGCATCGCGGCGGGTCTGCGTGCAGATCCGGACGACTATCTCACCACTGAGCGTGGTCATAACCTCGTGACCGTCTATCTTCTCCTGGGCTTCACCCTGTTCGCCGCCCTGCGCCCGCTCGAAGTCGATGACGTCCTCACCGATCTCTGCGCGATCGATGCGGACGCCACACCCTGGGGCTTCCCCTGCGTGTTGCTAGAGGCGAAGGGCAATGTACACGGCGAGGAGGACCGTCTCATCCCGCTTGGCGCCTACGCGTGCCGGCTGGTAGCGCAGGCGCGGCAATTGCCGCGCCCACGGGATCTGCGCTCGTGCCCGCCCCCGCTGCGCGGCCGTCTCTTCTATCTGGCGGGTCCCGCGGGACTTCGCCCCGCCGACGAGGCCGGACTGCGGCGTGTCCTGCATGAGGAATTGCAAGACCGCCAATTACGCGCCCTTGCCCTGCGGTTGTACGATTGGCGGCACGCCGCACGCTCGCATGTGCTGGAGCGTACGCCCCTCGAAGGATTGCGCGGATGCCGCCGCCTCGACGCCCTCCTCGGCCATCGCCAGCCAGATGACTGGCGAGAGGCATTGACCTGGCCGGATTCGTTCGGCCGGGATCTGTGGCCACCCGCGCGCCTGGCAGACGAGGAACACCAGTTGGCGCACACGTACGGCTATGAGATCCTAACACTCCCCTCGCCACCGCGGGAGGGAGACGTTCCCACCGACGAGGAGGCTGCGCGGCAGCGCCTGGCGAGCGATCGTGCCGACCTCGTGGCCTGGATGCGCGTGACGCGGGATCGCGTGCGGTGGGGTGCGGTCGACAGCGAACGGGAGCGTGAACGACTGGCCCTGCAGCTCGTCGCCGCCGGTAAAGCCCTGCCTCTCCCCTATCTGACGCCGCGCGGCCTGCGCGCCTTGGCGGCTGCTACCGTCGCCCGCTGTCGTCTAGCCGAGGCGACGCGGTCCGCCGCCGAACGGATCCTCGCGGCCGCCCTCCTCCGCGCCTGCGGACTGACGGCGCACGGGAGGAACACTATGGGAACGCCGCCCGGACGCCTCGACCTTGTGCACCTCGCCGACCTCCGCCAGGCGCCCCTGTGGGCATACCGCCCGCTGTGTCGGGCGCTGACCACGGGTTTCCCACACTCGGCGCTCGGGGACGGCGTCGACGACGCCGACCTGCTGGTCGTCCTGCTGCTGCTCCTCGTGTTGGAGGAAGGCGTGGTCGTCAGCGGCAACTGGTCGACGCTCCTCGCCCCACAGACGCGTCTCATCGTGCATAATGGGCGCGTCTGGATCGATCCGGGTGGGCGAGGGCCCGCCATCCCGCCATGGCCGCTGCGCCCCGACAGCCGCGCCGCGTTGCTCACCGTGGGTTTGGCATACCGGCTCAAGCGGCGCGACGACGTGCAGCGCCCCTCCGACCCGACGGCACCCTGGGTTATCACGTTGCAGGATGTGGCGCCAGCAGCGCTGCTCCACCGCCGCTTACGGGACGTGTGGGAGCGCTTGTGGGGGACGGTTGCGCTGCCTCCGCCCCCCCTCTCCCTGCCGCTCGCGTGGGGACGCCTGGCGGCGCTGCGGGGAACGGCGCCGCTGACAATCGCCGCCGCCGCTGGGCACGACCTGTATGCGGGGAGCGAGCCGCCGTCGCCGACCGTCCTCGACGCATATCGGGCAGCCTATGGCTCGTCCCGCTCTGCCATCACAAAGAGGAGTGATGGGGGCGCGCCCCTGCAGACCGGTGCGATACCATCGGCGCCGCCGCGTCCCCCCGCGCCTTCCCGGAAACAACCGCGCGACGAACAGGCCCTGCTGGTCAGGCTGCGCCGCCGCCTGACACTCCTGCGGAACGCCACCCTCACCGTCGCCGCCTTCGCGGCACAATGCCGCGACGACATCGCCCAAGTGCTCGAGGTCCCTGACGTAGATCGCTCCGATTGGCGCGAGCGCGCGGTTACGGAGGCCCAACTTTGGGGGATGGAGGCGTCGAAAATGTCAAACGCCGCGCTGGTGACATTATGGACCATTGATGCGAGCGAGCGGTTGCGTCAACGGCAACGGCAGTGGACCGTGACCACCCTGGCGGATTATGGCCTGACGCTCGTACGCTTCGTGCGCAGCCTCGGCGACCTGCCGCTGGTCCTGGTCAACACCGACGATGTGGCCGATTTCCTCGCACAGCATGTGTCGCGTGGCGCCTTCGGACGAGCGCGAAGCGCCGTCTTGCATCTGCTCGATGACGTGCCTCTCCCGTACTACACCGGCGTGGATCGCGGCGACCCGTCGCTGCATCGCCGGCAGCGGAGGACAACGATGCCGCTGCTGCTCCCTGACGTGATGGAGCGCTTTCTCGGCGAGATGGATCGGGGAGATGAGAGCAATGAGGACGGCGCACGGCGCGCAACAATCGCCCTCCTGGGACACATGAGTTTGCGGGTCGGCGAAACCTACCGCCTCACGATCGCCGACGTCGAGATTGGGAGCGGCTTGGGGAAAACCGGAGACGCCTGTGTGCTCATTCGTCGCAGCAAGCGAGGGACGACGCGCCAGGTTCCGCTAGCGATGTTCCCCCCACCGTGGCAAGCGCGGGTCATACGATATGTCGCCCGACGGAAGGCCGAAATCCCGGCGGACATGCATCGCACGACCCCTTTGGTGGTGCGTCAGGACGGACGTCCTTTCCACCGTGCGGCCGACGTGGCAGCGGAGGTCGTCCCGATCCTGCGCCGCCTGAGCGGACTGCCGGTCACCTACCACACGCTGCGTGGCAGCGCGGCAAACTTGCTGCTAGCGGCGGGCCACGACGTGCGGGCCATCGCCGTCCTACTCGGCCACGGGACAGTCCTATCAACGCTCTACTATCTCCATGTGCTAGACCCCGATCATCCGCCACCGCGACCGCTCGCATGGCCCGCTGCCGTGGTGACGCTCTCCGACATCGCCCGTATCGGGGGGCTTACCCCTCAGGCGACGCGCGCGTGGACGAAGCGCGCAACGTTCCCTCTCTCCACAAAGATCCATTCGGAGGGCGCGCACCGTCATCGAGGGCGGCGCCGGGGGCGCCCAGAGCAAGTCTGCGACGTGGACCGCGCCCGTGCGGAACTGGCTCGTCTCCTCGACCGTGGGCGTTCCGCATCGGGCGTTGCGGCCCCTGATGGATGATACCCTATAGCTGCGCATAAATTGTTAATTACAAAACCTTTTCTCTGATCGGTATCTAAAGCACAGCTAGAATGGGGGGGCAAAAGGTGGAAAGAATGGAAGTACAGTTTGTCCCTCGACCTGGCCGATCCTGGGTTCGACGCCTCGGTCCTCTCGGAGTTCCGCACCCGCTTGGTGGCGGGCGGCCTGGAGGAGCGCCTGCTCGACACCATGCTGGAGCGCTTCCGTGAGCGCAAGCTGCTCAAGGAACGGGGCCGGCAGCGCACCGACTCGACGCGCGTGCTCGGGGCCATCCGCACGCTCAACCGCCTCGAGTGCGCCGGGGAAACACTGCGCCACGCCCTCAACAGCCTGGCCATCGTCGCACCCGACTGGCTGCGGACCGTTGCCCAGCCCGTCTGGGCCGCGCGCTACGGGCCACGGGTCGATTCGTATCACTTCCCCGTCGGCAAGGAAGAGCGCCTAGCCCTGGCCGAGACCATGGCGCGAGACGGCGACGCCCTACTCGCCGCTGTCTACGGCCCCGCTGCGCCGGCGTGGGTGCGCACGGTACCCGCCGTCGACACGCTCCGTCGGGTGTGGGTCCAGCAATTCTATCGGGACGGCGACACCGTCCGGTGGCGCACGGACCAAGAGGGCCTCCCGCCCTCGGCGACCATGATCAGCTCTCCGTACGACGTGGACGCGCATTACGGCAAGAAAGGCGAGACCTCGTGGGTGGGCTACAAGGTTCACCTCACAGAAACGTGCGAGGACGAGGGGCCGCACCTCATCACGCACGTCGAGACGACCGCGGCCCCCATCTCCGACGGCGCCACGACCACACCCATCCATCGGGCCTTGGAGCGGAAAAGCCTCCTGCCAGGCGTGCACATCGTCGATACCGGCTACACCGACGCCGCCTTGATCGTGGAGAGCCGGCGGGACTTCGGCGTGGACCTGCTCGGCCCGGCGCGCCCCGACAACCACTGGCAGAAGGCGCGGGACACGCGCTTCGACGCGCGCCATTTCCACATCGATTGGGCGGGCGAAACGGCGACATGCCCCGAGGGACGGCAGAGCAGTAGCTGGACGCCAGCCATCGACAACCGCAAGAACGAGGTGGTCAAGGTGAAGTTCTCGCGGGTGGATTGCGTCCCCTGCCCGAGTCGCGACATCTGCACGCTCAACAAGAGCATGCGCCGCGCGATTACCATCCGGCGCGAGGCCGCCTATCTGGCCCTGGAAGCCGCGCGCGAGCGTCAGGAAACGGACGCCTTCAAGGAGGAGTACGCCCGACGCGCCGGCGTCGAGGGGACGATGTCTCAGGGCGTCCGCGCGTTCGGGATGCGGCGAGCGAAGTATATCGGCGAGGCGAAGACGCACCTCCAGCATGTGCTCACCGCTGCGGCAATGAATTTCGTCCGCGTCGCACACTGGCTCGACGATAAACCGCTCGCCCGGACCCGTCCCTCGTCCTTCGCCGCGCTCATGGCACCCACCGCGTGAATTCGCCAGCAAGATCAAGAATGGCGCAGAGCCTAATTACCGTGACCATTGACAGGAGGTGCGGGTGCACGACTTCCCCCTCCCCGGGTTGGGGCGCGTGAGCCCCTACGGCGTGTACGACCTGGCGGCCAATGAGGGCTGGGTCAACGTGGGCATCGACCACGACACGGCGGCGTTCGCGGTCGAGAGCATCCGGCGGTGGTGGCTGCGGGCCGGTCGGGGCCGCTACCCCCACGCGCGCCGGCTGCTGCTCACGGCCGATGGCGGGGGCAGCAACAGTTCGCGCACGTGGCTGTGGAAGCGAGAGTTGCAGCGGCTGGCCGACGAAACGGGGCTGGAGATCAGCGTGCGCCACGTCCCGCCCGGGACGAGCAAGTGGAACAATATCGAGCATCGCCTGTTCTCTTTCATCACGCAGAACTGGCGCGGCCAGCCCCTCGTCAGCTACGCGGTCATCCTGAGCCTGATCGCCGCCACGACCACCGCGACCGGGCTGACCGTCGAGAGCTACCTGGACACCAACACCTACCCGCTCAAGGTCAAAGTCCCCGACGAGGAGATGGCCGCGATCCGGCTCCAGCGCGATGAGTTCCACGGCGAGTGGAACTACACCATCCTCCCGCACGCCGCCTGAGATGATTACTTTATTTATGGGCAGGCCCTAAGGGCTCGTTAACGAATAGCTTCCCGTTGTCGCTGCAGAGCCCTTCCCTGGGGCGACGAGGCGGGATAGAATGAGACATCAAGCAGGTAGCTGTTCCCCCGGGAGGTCGGTATGATGGCATCAATGATCGCGGAGTGTCAGTGTCCGCATTGCCAGCAGGAGAGCGCGCATCCCGATCGCGCCCTGCATCGGCGGATGAACGTGTTCCTGAGTCGGTTGGATGAAGCGCAGCGACGCTGGTATGCGGCGTTGGAGTCACAGCGGGTGGGCCACGGGGGCGATCGCCTGCTGGCTCAGATCACGGGGATGGACGAGAAGACGATCCGCCGGGGCCGGGAGGAACTAGGCGCGGAGTTAGCGGAGCGGGTGCGGCAGCCCGGAGGGGGACGTATCCTCACCGACAAAAAGATCCGGCGCTAATCCCGGCGCTGGAGGAGATTGTGGCCCCCGAGACGGCGGGCGACCCGATGAGCGCGCAAAAGTGGGTGCGCAGCAGCCTGCGGACGGTGAGCGCGCACTTGCAGGCGGCGGGCCACGCGGTGAGCCCACCGACGGTGGGGCGGCTGCTCAAGACGCTGGACTACGCCCTGCACGTCAACGCCAAGAAGGTCGAGGCGCGCGCCGACCATCCCGACCGCGACGCCCAGTTCGGCCATAGCGCGGACCAGCGCCAGGCGTTCGTGGAGGCGGGGCTGCCGATCGTAAGCGTGGACACCAAGAAGAAGGAACTTATCGGGGCGTTCAAGAATGGCGGACGGGCCTGGAGTCGGGAGGCGGAGGCGGTCAACGTGCATGACGTCCCGAGCGACGCGCAGGGGCGGGCCGTGCCCGACGGCGTCTACGACGTGACACACAACCGCGGCACGGTCTACGTCGGCTCCTCGGGCGATACGGCCGCGTGCGCCGTGGACGCCCTCGCGCGCTGGTGGGACACCGAGGGGCGCGTGGCCTTCCCTGGTACCGCCCACCTGTTGATCCTAGCCGATGGCGGGGGCAGCAACGGCTCCCGGACACGCCTGTGGAAGCAGCTGCTGCAGGAGCGCCTGTGCGACCGCCGGGGGCTCACGGTGACGGTCTGCCACTATCCGCCCGGCTGCTCGAAGTGGAACCCGATCGAGCATCGCTTGTTCGGTCCGATCAGCCTGAATTGGGCCGGCAAGCCCTTGCGGACCTGGGAGGCGCTGCTGGCCTTTATCCGGGGCACGACCACCGCGCCGGGCCTGGACGTACGGGCAGAGCGCGTGGAGGCCGTCTATGCCACTGGCCTCAAGGTGTCCGACGCGGAGATGGCCTCGCTCAACCTCACGGCCCATGATGTCTGCCCCTCTTGGAACTACACCATCCAACCCCGCTCAGCTGTCGTGTCTACCCCTGCCACGCCCACTCTAAACCGGGAAGTTATTGTTTAACGAGGCCTTAGTACTACAGTTGTAGTTAGGCGGCAAGCAAGGCGAGGCGGCGTTTGTAGTGGCAGCGCTTGGCCATGGCTTGGTGGTGCCGGTGCCAGCGCGACCACGCCCAGACGAACACGTCGTCCGGGGGCGGCGGGCGGAGCATCTGCCAGAGCAGGCGGCGCACCTCGGGGACG
>JAABUH010002633.1_pt1 | contig 16897 bp, 30 predicted proteins | sample 5559121 | NCBI WGS metagenome assembly JAABUH01 (sample SAMN10711871, study PRJNA513364) | rock metagenome | isolation source: Antarctica rocks | place: Antarctica: Victoria Land, Battleship Promontory nord | collected 2015-12-28
CCGCGCGCGCGCGCGCGGACGCACCCGTGCCGGCAAGCTTGAACAGCGGGTTGAGGAGCAGGATGCAGACGCCGCGCACGCCGAGCACTGCCAGGTACAGGAACGGCAGGCGCCACAGCGTCTCGAGCGCCTGGAACGAGCCCTGGTCCTTGTAGATTTCCTGCGCGCAGCGCCGGGCGCGGGGCCGGCTGGGGGCGGCCGCGCACACACGCCGCCTCACAGCGCACACAGCGACGTACCATCTCGGCAGCAGGGACAGGTGGTCATTGACACAGGCAGACATCCATGAACTGGATGCTGTGGGGCGGACAACCAGCGCTCAGCTGCCACGTCAGGCGCCTGGGGCGCAGGCAGGCCGCGCCTGCGACGAGCGCCAGAAGAAGTTGACGGAGGAGCAGCCGGCGTAGAAGAACACGATGCCTGGCACGCCCCCGCACACCTTCTACCTATTCCGGTGTACTTATTTCTTTACTACTTTGCTTGCGACTGGCGCCTGGCCGCATCTTGGACCGGCATACGGCAGAATGCACAAAAGCGCGGGCGCGGCCGCGGCCGCAGGGGCGCACCGTTGACGCAGAAGCTCAGCGTGTCCCAGAACACGTCGAACGTGCCGCTCTCGACGATGGCCGCAGACATGGACCACTTGCCCGACGCGCTGCCGGCCAGGCCCAGCACGACCACCGCGATCACGCCCGACACGCCTGCCGCGCGCGCACTTTCGACACGCGCTCTGCACTGCACTGTGTACCAGGCATGCGCTCATGCATAAGTACGTATGCACAGGCATGCAGTAGTGCGTTTGCGCTATGCGCTATGCACTGATGCCAGAGCGGTGCACCAATGCACAGTCTGCACTGGAACAGGTAAAGCACGGGGCTGCCTGGACCTACAAATGACACAGCCTCCTCGTGGCACGCATGCGGGCCCGGCGCGCGGGCCGCCGCGGCGGGCCTGGCAGGCCGGCGGCGCGGGCTGCGCAGCGCCGCGCCTGCCAGCTGGCCGAAGTAGTAGGTGAGGTAGGCGACGGCGATGGTCAGCGTCAGCTGCTCCGGCGCCTTGTGCCCGCGCCGGTGCGTGAACTTGAGGATGAGCCGCGTCAGCAGCGCCATCGCCAGGCCCACGCCGATGCCGCCTGCGCCGCGGGCGCGCGCGCGTTGGTGCGGGCGCTCGCGCGCGCGCCGCGCAGCGCTCCTCCTGCTTGGTTTGGGAGCGGGCCTGCCCACCGCGTGCCGCGAGGCTCGCATGCTTGCGCGCTACCTCCATCACCAGCTGCCTACAGGACATGCACAAAGGGCGTGGCTCAGCATGCGTTGTGTCACACACGCCACAAGCCCCGCATGCTCGCCCGCCCCTTCCCCGCCGGCGCTGCACACGCGCCGCCCGCGCCTGCTCACGCAGCGCTCCGGCGCTCGGGCGCGGAGGCTGCGCTGTCGGGTCCTATACCCTGGCACTACCACGTACCTTACCATATACCCTGCCGGGCGGGGGGCGGGGGGCGGGGCGCGCCGGCGGTGAGCCACGAGATCTTCTGGGTGAGGTTGAGCAGCTGCTGCCACATGGGCGGCGTCTCGGCCTCGCGCTCCTTCAGCTGGTTGAAGAACACTGCGCGCGCGCGCCCGGCCTTGCCGTGGACTTTCACAGCCACAGTTTATTTTGGCCCGGCCAGTCACGGCGGGCGCAGGCGGCGGGGTGCGGGCGCGGGCGCGCTGCGCGGCCTGAGCCGGGTGCCCCAGCTGGGCCTGCACGATGCACCACGGCACTGATCTGCGCCCACACCCAAGCGAGCCTCGAGGTGCACTCCCTCGTGGAGCGTGCTGAAGCAGCCGAGAGGCGAACGGCCCTGTGAAAGACTGTCGGCTGCCCGAGCCTCACACCATTACCAGCGCTGATGTTGTGCGATGCTCGCATGTATGATACAGACACGTAACCAACTCGAAAGAACTCTCAGGATGGGCCAGGGATGCATCGGCTGGACGCAAAAAGTTTACCAGATGTACAATATGTCCAATCCTATGCATGGAGTGGGCAAGCGTGCCCCTTCTGCGACCGGCACTGCCGGAGCTGCTGCACCAAGGAGGCCGCCCAATTATAGCCAACGATATCCTGCCCTACCCTAATCCTGACACTATACCCGCGCGGCCCGGCACCTTGGAACAGCACGATGGCTGTGGCGTCGTTGAACAGGCTCTCGCCCTCCATCATGACCTGCAGCTGCTCCGGCGCGCCGGCTGCGTGCGCGCGCCGAGCAAGGTCAGCCAGGCCTCCACAGCTCTTGTTACAACATTCAGAGCTTGACGTCGAGTCTTGGCTCATGTCTTGACTCGCCCAGGTGGACCAATCTGCTTGTTGGTGAAAACGCCAAACACACCGCGCACAATGACAAACTTGGCAACTGCAGAGGGTGAGAGCATGGTAGCACACCCAAATCAAGTTATGGATTCCTGCGCCAGCACACGCAAACAACACCGGCAACACCAGGCGCCCACGCATGGCGATCCAATGCCACAGGGAGCGAGCATGCACGACGTGCAAGGCGGGGCAGCGCGCCGCTCTTGAGGACGGCGGACACGGCGACGGCGTCGGTAGACGCCAGGATGGCCGAGAACATGGCCGCGTGCTCCCAGCGCCAGCCCAGGTCCGCCAGCCCGAACACGTACAGCAGCACGGGCGACAGCATGGCCGTGGACGCGAGCACCATCAGGAAGGCGAACGAGATGACGTGCACGATCATCTGCGGCAGCGGTCGCCGGTCAGCACGCCCTCCCAAAACCCACAGCACGCCCTCCTACTGCGCGAGCCAGGGCTGCAGGACAACGATCGGTAGCTATATATGGCAGCAATTACGTGCCCTGCAGCGCATGTGACCTGCGGCATACTCACACCATGGGTGCCATAGGTCCACGGGCCTGGCTTCCTCACAGGTATGAGCAGATGCGTGCGCGCGACCTGACCCAGGCTCCAGCGAAGTTCACAGATCAGCATCTAGCACCCTGGCCCGTCAGCTGGCCACCCCCAGCATGACGGCAATGCAGGGTGCGAGCTTGTGCCGTGCGGGCATGCAGGCATGGCCGGCGCGGTCCCTGGTCGGCGGCGCGGCGAGCCGAGCATGCGCGCGCCTTCTTGAACACGAAGAAGTCGATGCGCGCGGCCGAGTCCAGCAGGATGGGCGGCAGGAACACGTACAGGAGCAGGTCCGGCGGCTCGACGCCCAGCCACAGCGCCTGCGCATCACCACAACAGCCTTTGTAAAATATACCGGCATGGTGGCACTGTTCATGGCTGCAGCGCTGCATGGATGCAGCAGCACCCAGAGGGCGCCTGCAATGCTGTGCGATGCACACGCTTGCCTGTGCGGCCTTATTCCGTCCCCGAGACTTACAGGCACCTCATACAGCAGTGTAGCTTGCGAGGCGGTGTGCTTGCCACCCTGTGCTCCACCCCAACGCCTCAAGCAGCAACCACCTCACAAGTGCACAAGCGCGCCTACCCACCATTACACTGAATGTTAAGGCACAAAGTCTTCCAAATTTGGCCATGCACATGTCTTCGGCAGGCCCCAGCCACACCAGTGCTCAGCACACACATGCAGCGCCAGCACAGCAGGGCGCTGGCGCGTGAGCCTTGAGGTCACAGAGAGGTGACAGGACGCAGCGCGTCACACCTACCTACCAACAAGCATACTGGAGCTGCTGCCGCTCTGTCGGGCGCACCAGCGCATTGCCGAAAGGTCCGAAGTTGATGGGGAAGGCGAGCGTTTGCACCAGCCCGCCTGCGCGCAGTGCTTGCCTGCCTCAGCCCTGACCAAGCAAGCGCTGGCTGGCCGCCTGCATGCTGCCAGCGCAGAGCAGCTTGCAACATAGCACAGGTGCCTAATCCAGCATCTGCTGCACATGCGGACGGTGAACGGACGGTGCCACAAAGTGAGCTCAGTGTGTGTGCCAGCGGCCCACCCGCGAGCAGCACGGCGAGCGCGAAGAACGGGCCGGAGAACAGGCATGCCGCCAGCAGGGCCACGCCAGCGAAGAGCACGGCGTCCTGCCCATGCTTGGGCACCACGCACCAGTTGAAGTTCTCTGCAGGCGCGCACAGGGAAACTTTAGCCTGCTCGAACAGTGACCTGACCTTTTGTTGTGTGAGGCTGCAGCAGGGGTACATGGCTGCAAAGACTGAAAGTGCATCCGCTGTGTACAATATCAGCGGTTGATATACGCACGCTCATCGGCGACTCGGCAGCTGGTCCTTGTTTGAGCAACCCCTGATCCTGAAGTGACACAGCCACACTTCTCCAGGCACAAGCAGGTGTGGCGCTTGCTATACACGTGCGCACCTGTGTCGTCCACCCGGTGCTGGTAGGTGGGGTGCGCAGCCTGGCAGGTGGCCTCGTCAAACAGCCGCCAATAGTTCATAGCGTGCTGGAACATGGCTGCTAGGCGCCAGTCCAATCACGCCACGCCTGACTTGTTGAGCGTGTTCAGCACATAGCTTGACTGAGGGTGCGCGTGCCTAGGCGGGCCCGTGGCACGCACATATCTTGCCTCTGTGCTAGAGGCCCAACTAACTCAACAAGTAGAGAGGTTATTGCTGGTTTTTTGCAACTACGAGCCTGCTTGATGAGCGTTCATCGGACGTCGGGCAGATGAAGAGGAGCAAAGTTCCTGACTCCGTTTGTCTCTTCACCTCAGCGCGACTGCCCTATCTGACAGCAGTGTGTGTGCTGGCATCGCTGCTTTTCTGTTTGTCCAACACGCTCGCTCTGCCTGCTTGAACACAATAACGTAGTTTCTTGCGCTTGTGTGTGGCACCCCGCTCACACCCTTACACGGAGAGCCTCGACCTGTGATATGACCGAGAAGGAGGCCATGGGCGCGGTCACAGAAGACTTCCAGGAAATACAGCCGGGTGAGCACGTGCTAGGTTGCATAAACATTGAAGTGCGCCGCAGCCTTCCAAGCTGCCTGTGCTTGCAACCTGTGCAAGCGCACAAAGCGCAAAGTGCAACAAAGTTGTCAGTTGCCTTTCGCATATCCGGCGTAAATGCAACAAAGCAGAAGTTTTTGATGCGGCAGCGGAGGACGGCGCCTCGGCCGAGCGCACAGACGGCGTGCTGCGGCAGCGGCGCGGGGCGGCAGCGGCGCCGGGGCCGCCCGCGGGCCCACCCAGTGCAGCACCGCCCACCCCCGCGCCGCGCGAGCGGCTGCGCTCGGAGGCGCCGGAGGACTTTCCACTGGAGCGCAGCCTGCTGCTGCTCGCGTCGGTGGCCGTGTTCGCGATCGGGTTTTGGGCGCTGCAGCGCGCACAGCTGGGCGGCGACCCCAACGACCCCGCCACCGTGCGGCCCCTGGCCTTGCATGGCACACTGTCGCGGAGTGGAAGAAGGCTGCTGTCGCAAACAGTTGGTGTATGTCATGAAGCCGCTTCAACTGACCACAATTAGCCTGCAACCGGAGCTGCATGCTGCCCTACTCCTGGGCGCATGCATGCACCGCACACCACATTTGTATGTGACAATGCTCACATGTATCGTTCCACTTGCCGCCTCACTTGAACCTTAAATATGAGAAGCAACTGAGGCTGGTCACCATCAACGTGCGTGCGCTCGCAGAACGCCGGCTGGCGCTTTGCAGGCGCCTCTCATGGCAGCAGCCCATGTGCCCGCCCCTACACGCTCGAGCCAACCATGGGCGTGCGCGCAGAAGCTGGTGAGCGCGCGGGAGCTGCGCGGCAACAGCGGCACCGCTGGGGGGGCCATCCACCTGGCGGTCCTCGGGCGGGTGTTTGACGTCTCGCACGGCCGCAAGCACTATGGTGCGAGCGCTGCCGCCAGGCGGTGTGCGTCTGCGTGCAGCCGGTGTGTGCTGCATGCACAATGCCCATGCTATGCACCCCGGTCACATGCCAGCATGCTGCACGTCATGCTATTTGTCAAAGCTCGGCACGTTAGTCTGTTTCTTGCGAGGTCAATGGAGGTGGTGTGCTTGGCGCGCATTGGCTAGCATGCAGCACAGCCAAGTCACCTGCGGCATTGACGCTGCTTGCCTGCACCAGGGCCTGGCGGGGGGTATGCGGCATTTGCCGGCCGCGACGCAACACGCGCGTTTGTGAGCGGCCAGTTTGAGGGCGCGGGGCTCACTGACGACGTGTCAGGGCTCAGCGACGCTGATCTGAAGGCCCTGGTCGGCTGGCGTGACTTCTACCACAAGGCGCGTGCCCGCTCTGTTATAGGCTTGCCTACCACAGCAGACCCTGCTGTTGCGGCCAGCTTATGGTCAAGGCGCGGCAAGAAACAAACAACATAAGAAGCATGAGCAGCCTCTGCACGTGTGGCGCGCAAATTGTTCAATCGCGCAGGCCTGAACGCCAGGAGCGAAGCATTTGCTGTTGCTGTTTGACAGAGTCCTGGCACCTCACATGGGGTCTGCATGGCGTGCAGGACTACAAGTATGTTGGTAGGCTGATGGGCGGGCGCTTCTATGACGCGGCGGGCGCACCCACTGCAGAGCTGCGGCGTGTGGAGGCCGCAGCGGCGCGTGCGACAGCTGCTGCCGCGGCAAAGGCGGCAGCGGGATCAGGGACTGGTCCGCCAGCTGATGGGGAGCCATGCCAGCTGCGCCGGGACGGCAGCAGCGGTGCGCACTCGGTCTCTTGGGCGATGCAAAGCCGTATGTACACCCCTAAGCATAGCTCGTATCAACAAAGCGCTTGTCTTTTTGAACAAGGCCGCTGTGCCCGATACAGTGCCTCTTTGCTTGGTCGTGCCTGGCAGAGGAGGTAAGGCACCGTCTGTTTATCTCTGCATGCTCGCAACCAATGTTTTGGTGATCGACCCAGGCGACTGGAGCCTCTGAATGCACCTGTTCGGAGCTCTTCACGTTGAGAAACGTCTTGTGCATGTGCAGGCACAGTGTGGTGCGACGAGGGCCAGCACCCGCGCCAGGTCTTTGCAATGCACGGCAATGATGCAGCATCCTCGGTTGCGCGCTGTGCCTGCTTTGGCTCTACCATGTTCTCTGACCAGCGCCGGCTGTACCCTGGCTGCGAGGCTGGCGCGTCCGTGTGCGCTCTTGGGGCAGCATGAGATCTGCCGGGCTGTCAGTTGCAAGCGTCGGCCCTGTGTTTCAGGTTAGCATGTCAGCATGTCCATAGAGGTGCATATGCGCCCGTGTCTGACAGGCTTCTTCCTGCCATTTGCTGCTCCAAGCTGTAATTTGTGTCTGAACGCTTCTCTGAGCGACCGGTGTGCTGAGGTTTGCTTTGCGCTGTGTGCCGTGTGCATGTTGGCTACACAGCTCTTGTGCAATGCCGCACTTGTGCAAAGCTTTGTGGAGGTGAGTGTTTTTATGTGCGTGTGCGTGTCCGAGCTTTGCTTTTGAACTGATGTGTTGACTGAAGAAAGCCCTGTCGCTGTAGCTGCAGGTCTTGATCAGCCAGCATGTTCCGCCGTTGCAGCTAGGATCCTGGGTGCTTTCAGACTCATTGTGCCAATGCATTGTGGTACCCATTGCTCAAGAGCAATGGGTCTAATGGAAAGTACCAGCCGTGCTGTGCTGCCACAGCACAGCACTGCAGCAACCTCAGCGCAGATAACAACCAGCTGACCTCTACGTCACCGGCTAGCTCTCAGCCGCTGCAATCACCGATGGCCGGGTGCCACTCATATTGACTGACTCAGAAACACCTTTAGGGCTGCCGCGGCTGGCGACTTGCCCAGCCATGACAGCCGTCCCGGAAGGCCGCGTCAAAGGCCGCTACAGCGGCTGCCTGCTCCCGCGACGGCACGGCCGGCAGGAATAGAGCCGCGCGCAGCAGCATGCGCTGGCTGTCGCTCAGCTGCTCCGGCCAGCACACCTCGATGTGCACCACTAGGTCGCCCTGCACGTGCAGTTTCGCCTCAAATGAAGTTAATGTGGTCTGCTGTGTATGCTTCAACATGCAAACATAATCTGCCAGCACGTATCACCAGGTCACCAGGTCGCCCTACAAGCATGTATGCTCCACACGCTCAAGGCTGTGAAGCCCCAACTGACAACAATGTGCTGCTTGGCTGCTGACCACCTTGCCGCAGAGGCCCTCGCCGGCCGCGCGCAGCTCCGCGCCGGCGGCCAGCACGCCTGGCGCAGGGATGCGCAGCCGTCTCCCGTCCAGCGCATCCACCACCACCGCCGCACCCGTCAGCGCCTGCGCACAGGCCAAGGCGGCCTTTTTGTGTGATGGCGCACCTGGAAGGGTGTGCACTAAGAGGGCGCGGCGCCTCCAGCGTAGCAACTCCCAGGCCGTGCTTGTCAGCACCACTGCATGCCGCTGCAACCCAGGGTGCACACTAGAGGGCCTCTGTGACTACCCCATGGGCTGCTCTTCCTGGCCCAGTGCACATGCACCTTCAATGTGCAACCACTCACGCATCTACTCCGCCTCTCTCCGAGTGTGCGTGCGCACGGCGCCCTACCGCATGCACTGCTGTCACTGCTAGCGGTGTGGCCGCCATGCCTGCCCGCTGGCGGCCATGCCTCCAGCCTCCCTCCGCATCAGGCAAGTGCAGCCGCTGGACGGCGCGCCTGGTGCAGCGGCACGGCCGCGCGGCAGTGCAGGTCCTGGCCGCGGCGCTCAAAGCGCGTGTGCTCCAGGACGCGCAGCTCGTAGATGACGTCCCCAGGCCGCGACCCTTCGTCCGGCTCGGCCTGCCATGCAGGGCCGCCAGACCCTCACAAGCTCCGTGGCAAGCTGGTGTCACGGCGCGCAGCTGGCTGCGCATGCCGAGTCTGTCGCAGCGCCTGTGTCAGTCTGCCCATGCGCGTCGCAATGTGACAGGAGGGTGCCAGACGCCTCTCAGGGCCTCTCGTGTGCACAAAACATCCATATTCGAGTGCGCAGAACATCATATTCCGAGCTATGCAGCAGCCTTCCTGGGGCATGCAAGCTCTCATTGCCCAGGCAGCATCGGACGCTTCTCCCTCTTGAGCTGGCTCCATGGCAAGCACACATCAGACACGGCCATGCAAACACGCCGCCACAGGCGCGCTGCTGGGGCGACCTGCCCGGGGAAGACGAAGCGCAGCCCGGCCGCCGCGCCGGGCGGCACGCGCATCACGAGGTCGAGCGGGGCAGGGCCCGGGTCGTCCCGCGCGCGCGCCAGGCGCGGCGCGCTCTTCACGCAGCCGGCGTGCACCTCCTCCAGCGTGCAGTCCAGCCAGCGCTGCGCGCACCACATCTGTTCAGCTCAGAATCAATGTATCACTCCACTGTGACAATATGTCGAGTGAAGGGTGCAGGTCAATATAACAGCATGGTCAGTTGCATACGTGCACTTACAGCAGGTTGAAGCCTGGCACGTGTCTCCAGCAGCACTGCTGTTGCCCATACTTCTTCTGCTAATATAGGTTGGGGATGCAAAGAGGGATGCCCAGGGGTCTGGGTCCGCACGAGCTCCGGCTGGCCGCGCGGCTGCTGCTTTGGACCGGTGCACTCCTCAATGGCGCGCTCCACCTCTGCGAAATTCCATGAGAGCTACTTGCTGCTCCCGCCGTACCATGCAAACGCGTGGCTGTATTACAGAAACCAGAAACCAGCCCTAGCTGGATCGGGACTGAAACTGGCGGGCGTGCCGCGCGCTGCCTCCAAGCGGTCATCAGTGCCAAAGAAGTCTCGAAAGACCGTCAGTGGGTCCGTGCATGTGCCAAGCAGTTCCGGAGCCTCCTCACTGGGACCTGGGTGTCCGTAGCAACACGCTCCCTGTAAGCAAGGGCCGTCCAGCCAATGCCTGCTCTGTGAACAAGGTCACAACACCGAGCGGGCGCCGCACCAGCGTGCGAGAGCGCTGAATAGGCTTGGCAAAGCTGCGCAAAGCGGTGTGCGGATGCGAGGCTGTCCCCTCGCTTTCTGCACAGCTCCGGGGCTGCAGACCTGAACCTGTTTCAGGGCGGCTGCAAAGGTGCTGAGTGGGCGCTCTGCTATGAATGCAGGTCATCTTCAACACCCATAGCAAGGAAAGCATGGCACCAGAGGCCACGCACGAGTTCTTGATGTCGTCGAGGGTAGCCGCCCTGCATGAGCGACGTCCTGGTAAGACAAAGATTGGGTCTGCTTGCACAGACTGCCATGCAGTCTGCGTGCAAGTGTCTTGCCTGCCCTGCGTCTTAAAGCGCACCGAGTGAGTTTGAGAACAGCGTAGAAGTCCATCAGTTGACTTGCTGCGGTCCTATGCTGCGCTTACGGGAAAAGGAGCAAAAGATGGAGTGCATTCCAACCGGGGTGTAACGCTGCCTGTCCAAGAGGGTTCTGCTACCGCGACCGCTTCCGTACATGTGCATGCTGCGAACGCTGGAACTGCTTTCCTCCATATACGATTGTGTTTCCACGATGCCGGGAGTGCGTTCGACTGTAAATGTGCAGCATGGGCCGTCTGATCCCGTCACTGCGGCAGTGCGGCTGGCGCCCACAGGCGCAGGTATGCAAGCTGTGGAGGCGGTTGTCCAGTGCTACCTCTCTTGTTGTACACCATACGAACCACAAAATCGGACCGTCAGACTGGCCGGGACTGACAAACAGGCATGCGCTCAAGCTCTGCGACATGCCGCAGACGCTGCCGACAAGCAGCACTGTTGCATGCACAGCCGCGACCCGCCTACACAGCGCCCGCGTCGCCGTCGTGCGGATCGGGCGGCCTGTCGTCCGGCGCCTGCCGGGAGCTGCTCGCCGGGCTGCCAGCCGCCGCTGGGCCTCCCGCGCTCGCACCGCCTGCCCCGGCAGGGCTCAGCCGCGGGACACCGGCGCCCCATTCGGAAACGCCGGCCGCAGGGCTGGCCGACGCAGGCACGCCCGGGCACGGCGGCACACGCCTGCGGCGGGCGCCCCAGGCGCTGTCAGCAGCGCCAACGCGCAAACTGACTCTCAGACACATTGCCGTGAGCGTGCTGGCGCTTACGGCGGCCGCTCGTGCGCCCTCCTCACGGCGCGCCTGCGTTTGAGCTGCGAGCTTGAGCCGCTTCTCTGTGGCAGCGGCAGACGCCGCCCCTCGAGCGCACAGAAGCGCGGAGGAGCACGGGCGCTGCCCGAGGGCAGGGAAGCGCAGACTGCATGCGCATGAGCAATCCAGCAAGGTCGCCAGCCTGTCCCGCTTGCTGAAGCCTGCACCGAGGGCGGGCACGCCCATGCACGTTCGCCCTCCGCCGTGCGCCTTGCGCAGCGAGCGCGCGGCCGCGCCTCACTCACGCCCCCTACCCATGCCAGGGCGGCCGGCGCCGCGAACTGCCCGCGGCCGCACCAGGGCGCGGGCGGCGTGCCCTCGCGCGGGCCGCTGCGCGGCGTCGGCGGCGGCAGCGCGGCCATGATGCTGTGGATGTCGGCATATGCGGCGCGCATGGTCGCCAGCGCGCTGCGCGCGCGCCGCTCCCCCGCCGCCAACCTCTCCGCCTGGCGCTCGGAGGTCGCCAGCGCCTGCCGCAGCGCTAGGGTTAGGGTGAGACAGCCGCGGCGGGCCGGGCGTGAGCGGTGCGCCCGCTGGCAGGCGCGCATCTCCGCCGCCTTGTGGCCCTGCCGCGCTCCCGGCATGCGGAGCGGCCGGGGCGCATGCGCGCGGCAGCGACGCGCCCGCACCACCGCTCAAGCCGGTGCGCCAAATCTGTACACACCCGAGCAGGACATGCCCACCAGGCGTCGCGTCTCGCTCATGCAGTCCTAAAGCAGACTTTACGTGCTGTGCCAGGGCACGCCTGGCCCAGCGCGGCCTCGCGCGCCTCGGCCGCGGCGGCACGCGTGTCGGCGGCAGCGCGCGCTGCGCGCTCGCCCGCCAGCGCGCTCGTCGCAGCGGCCGCCTGGGCGCCCAGCCGCGTCGCCAGCGCCGCAGGCGAGCCCGCGCCCGCGCCGCCCGCGCCGGCGGCGCGCGCCAGCGCTGCCGCCATCTCCGCACGCTCCCTGCGCGCAGCGACAGCGTGCTGCAGGTCCCAATTGGAGAGTGGAGACATCACAATAATGGTTGCATTTGCTAGGGCCTCAAACGTATCCGAAGCGGGAGCGTGGACCCGAGCCCCGCGTCACCCGCTGCTCGCCAGGCCCATGGGCGGGCGCCCAGCAGCAAGGGCAGGCGTGCGCGCGGCGCCCGGTCCCGCTGTGCGCCTGTCTGCAGCGCTGCAACTTGGGCCATGCACTCGACGCGGCGCCCAACCCCTGACCATCGGCCAGGACTCTGCCTGCGCTCTGGCGTCCGCGGAGCTGACATTCGTACCGGTTCGCCGCGCGCGCCTCCCGGCACGCGGACCTGCAACCGCGTCGCAGGGAGCGCGCTGGGAGGCGCGCGTGGCTGACCAGCATGAACGCAAGCTCGCCGGACGCTTCCGCAGACAGCCTGGCCGCAGGCGGCAGCCGCCCGGCCGGGGGCCGCTGGCAGCGCATGCGCGCCGCCCCCGCGGCCCTGCCCGCAGCCACGGGCCCGCTGCAGGGCGCTGGGGCGCGCACCGTTGCAGGTCCGCCGCGTGCGCCTCCCAGCGCGCAGCCTCCTTGCGCTGCCGCCGCGCGTCCACGGCCGCGCGCGCGGCCTCCACGCGCGCGGTCGCCAACGCGTCGCCGGCCGCCTCGGCGGCCGCGCGCTCGGCGGCCGCGCCCGCCTGCGCCGCCGACAGCTCCGCCAGCAGTGGGCCGCGCGACTCGGCGCGCGCAAGCTCCAGCTCCCTGCCGGCGCGGCGACCTCAGGGGTTGTATGGGCTCTGAAGCAGGCCGGTCCGGCGCAGCCGCGCAATTTGGCGAGCTCCTTGCTGGCGCAGTGACTTTATGTTTTGAGCGGGCGTTCAAGCTCCCGGTCCGGCCCAGCAGCGCTCGCGGCTGAGTGTGTCCGCGCGATGCCATGTCTGGCAGCAACTCCTTCCGCGCCGCACCGTGCCTGCTCTCCGTGCAGGGTGTCATGTGGAGTGCAGGCGCAGCATATCGAGGGTTACGATAGGAAGAGACCCTGTCCTGCGGCCACAGATGGCGAATGCGCATGTGCGCTGGGGCCCTCTTCAGGCCCTAAGAACCTGCTCGCACAGCTGCCTACTGCAACAAGGACGCATGCTTACCCGCGGGCACGTGCGCGCGGACAGACAATGTTAGGGCAGGGTTGCACCGCTCCAGGGCGGCCAGCTGGCGGCGCAGCGCGTCCGCGCTGCCGCGCGTGTCGCGGTTGACAACGGCACGGTTGCGGATGCACTTGGCGCGCGCGGCAAACTCCAGCGTCGAGCGCGTCTCGCTCGCATGCTCGGCCGCGGGGGACACCGCGGCCACGATCACCGTGCGCGCGTTGCCGCCGAGGCAGTCCTGGAGCGCGGTGCACGGGTAAAGGGCACGCTGGGACAGTTGAGCATGGGCATGAAGCCAGACGTGCAGCGCCTTGCAGTGAATAATACAGTGCCGCTCAGCAGCGCCGGCGTCTGAACTGCCGATCGGACAGCCGCGTCTGTCGTACGCAGCGCCTCGGGATGGTGGGGCAAGACCTGTGCAGCCTCAAAGCTGCACTTCCTGCTCCACAAAGTCGAGGATCCATGGCGGCTTGGTGCCATACCTTGAGTAGGGTTAGGTCAATGCACGCCCTGCGCGCCTGCAGTAGGAAGGTGAGGCGCGAGTCGCGGAAGGGCACGTGGTGGCGCGCGGCCGGCCCGCGCCGCTGCTGCTCCGCCAGCTCCGCGATCACGCGCCCCAGCGTAGTCAGGCTGGCATTGATCGCGGCCGCCTCGCGCAGCTGCGCGCCGACCGCGCCGCTCGCGCGCGCGCGCTCCGAGCCTGCGCACGGCGTGAAAACGCTCGGGCCCGCGCCGCGCTCGCGCCGCTCCCGGCGACGGCGGCGGCCGCGGCGCCAAGCCCGGTGCGCTCCGGCCGGCGAGCGTGGTGCAGCGGCCGCCAAGCGGCGCATGCCGGCGCGCGAACGCACGGGACAGGTGTGACCCTGGACCCTGCTGGCGGCCTGCGCGGGCGTGCTGGTGTGCTGCGGCCGAGCCGCCCGCCGGCCTGCTGCTGGCTTTGGCTGCGGGGAGTCGCGTCATGTGGGGGTCCACCGTATTAGAAGCGGGAGGTGCACGACGGCACGCTGCTGCGCCGACAAGGCTGCACACAACCGGTCGGGCCCAGCGTGACTGCGCCAGTGGGCTGAGCGCCATGGCGGCGTCGGCTCGGTGCGCCGCGCACCGGCCAAATCCACCAGGTTCAGGCGCGACGAGCGCACGGTCGACAGGCCGCCCTCCTCCAGCCGCACACTCTCCACCTGCGCGCGCCGCGCGCGCCCGGGCCTAGGTTTGAGGGTATGTACCCTATACCCTATATGGTGCAGCCCTCAGCCTGTGCTCTGATTTGCAGGCGCCGGGCGGCGCAAGCGCCGCCGCGGCGCTCGGGCGCCGGGCGGCTCGTGCTGCGCGCGCGCCATGCCGCGGCCGGGCGCGCCTGGCAGGCGAGCACGGCGTGCGAGCGGCTGCTGTCGGCGTTCGCCGCGGTCGCCGCGCTGCGGCGGCGCTCCGCGCCGCACGCAATCAGCGCCATAGCGTCCTCACCTGCGGGCGCCCGGCACTGGTCCATCTGACAAAACAAAATGGGCAGCTTGTCATCGTCATGTTGTGTACCAACTTGGGTCCACTAATAGAGAAATCGTGACATCTGATTGACTTTATCCAAACGGCGGGCAAGCGGGCGTGCGGCCGCGCACAGTTGAACACATCACGCTCCTCCAGGCCCTCGACGAAGGCGCCGCGCGCCGCGTCCTGGCGCAGCGCAAGCGGCGGCCCGCGCGGGCGCAGCAGGTCGGCCAGCTCTTCGCGGTAGATCTCCAGGTAGGTGCAGCGCACGCTGCAGCGCAGCTTCTCCCGGCCCTGCCCCCGCGCGTGCGTGCGCTCGGCTCCGACAGGCGACAGGACCAGGGTGGCATCAACTGAGGCCAAGAGCGGCAAAGCTCACAAATTGCCCTGACGGCACGTCCGGCGCAGAGCAGCGCCGGACATGTGCTCATGGGCGGCACGCTGTGAGCGCGGGGGCGAGCCATCGAGCGCGGCAGCGGCGGAGGCGTGCAAACAGGTGGCCTGGGTGCGAGAGGGGCGGCGCGCCAGGCGCGTCTCCTCCTGCGCGATGCGCTCGAACAGCGCGTCGAAGATCCGCGGCGCGAGGCCGCGCTGCGCGCCGCGGGCGCACGCGTCTTAGCTGAGCGGCCCGCAATGCACATGCTCTGCGTGGGCGCTGGCGCCATGTGCGCGCGCGGGCGCCTTGCCTTGCGGCCGCCGCCCTGCGAAGCGCGCTCGCGAGCCGCCCCCGGCGCCTGTTTCATGGCAGGGCCCCTGCCCTCCAAGGCGCACCAGACCAGGACATGCGCCGAGAACGCGCGAGCATGCGAGCACATGGCAACTGCCACAAGAGGTCTCTCTGGTGCCAGTGGCTTGCCGGATAGAACCACGCATGCCCAAAGGGGGATGCGTTACCTGGTCCGCGTCGGCTAGCAGCCCCGTCATTGTGTACGTCTTGCCGGAGCCTGCGCGCGGCTCCGCACACATCTGCAGCCAACTGCTGCGTCTGCAATGATGCCTGGGCACCTGCCATGCAGGCAGAGGCGATCTATAGGCTTTGGCAATCCACATGGACAAGCAAACCATAGAAATTTTGTTCTGAGGCTTGTCAGGCAGCATCACAGCACGGAAGGCTGGGGAACCATGCGCAGGACCGCCGCCGCAGTGCTGGGGAGGAGCACCTGTCTGGCCATAGGCGAAGATGGACGAGTTGAGGCCAGCCATGCAGTGCTCCACCACGGGCAGGCCGACCACTGCCGTCCGCACAGCGCGCGTGAGCCCTCAGGCTGGACGGCAGCTGAACAGGCCGGAGGGCGGCCCCAGGGCCGGCCACGCCCGCAGCCATGGCTGCCACAGGGCGGCACAGGCACCGCCGCTGGCCGCACAATAGGTGTGGCCGCACTCCACAGTGCTGTGACACCACCGAGCCAGCGGGCGAAGCCACCGCCGAACGAAGAGGGGGTTCAGATACTGTGCCAAACAAGGCACTCACTAGCAGACCCTAGCTACCAGAGCTCTCCTCCCGGCAGCCCAAGTGCCCCCGCGTGCCCCTTCTGGGACCGGTCGCTGCCAGGGCGCACGCTGGAAGACGTCATCCTGCGCAGCATCGGCGCCCAGCACAGCGTCAAATTGCAGCGTGTCGCGGCGCCGCGGCTCATGCCCCGCGCCGTCGGCCTCCAGCGCCTGCCCCGACCGCTGCTCCAGACACGCCGGGCCTGCGCCCGCGCGCCCGCGCCGCCTCAGCGCTGCCCGCTGGTCACTCGGTCCCTGCTTGGCCTGTACCCTTGCTCCATGCATGTGGGCAGCATGCCACTGCAGAGCCACCACTGCAGGGGCCTTGAAATACGCTCTGTTGAGGCATGCCTGTGTCTGTTCAACCGTGCGTGCCAAGCAGCGGCGGCCGCACTGAAAACAACCACGCCCGCGGGCGGTCAGCGAGACGCGTCGCTCGAGACTGCTAAGCGTGGCGGCCAGCCTGGTGCATGGCTTCGCACGCTGATCCAGGCCACATGCCGGGCATCTGTGCAGCCCGTTTGAGACCCCGCATGGCGGCCATCGAGCGCACCGGCGGCCGCCTCGTCCGGCGTGACGGGCCTGATGCGGATCACGACCTGGGCGCGCGCGGCCCCACGCCGTTACTGGCTGCACGAGCCCGTCACGCCGACCGGCTGCGCTAGTGCGACTTTGTAGATTGAGCGGGTGCTGGCACGGGGCGCATGCTCTGAAGCACACAGACGCTGCTGCCCGCTCTGAGGACACACGGGTCATCTGCTGTAACAGCCGCTGCAGGGCCCCCCCCCCCTCCCCGACAAATCTGTCATTCCGGGACCGCGCGGGAAGCACCTTCACGTTGTCGCTGGAGCTCGCGGCGGCGGCGGCCTCGCCCGTGCCGG
>JAABUH010002634.1_pt1 | contig 16882 bp, 17 predicted proteins | sample 5559121 | NCBI WGS metagenome assembly JAABUH01 (sample SAMN10711871, study PRJNA513364) | rock metagenome | isolation source: Antarctica rocks | place: Antarctica: Victoria Land, Battleship Promontory nord | collected 2015-12-28
ATCGCGCTCCATCATTCCCGTCAGCATGTCCGGCTCCGTGATACCGCTCACGCAGTGATTCGAACAAAGACCGATTCGGGATCCGTCAGAAACGCATGTCAGGGATTCCGTCCACACGCCCTAGGCTTACCGGTGATACCAACATGCCATGTCGATGATGTAAGTAAACTTCACTTCGATATAAAACATCTTAATACACTGCTTTGGCAAGATCATTCCGATCTTGTGCATAAGTTATCAAACCGCATCAGTGCAGTGATACCAAGCAGGTAAGGCAGATAGTAGATGTCGGCTATTTCTAAAGCCCGTACTAATCCTGTAAGTATTCCGCTCGCGATGCCGGAACGCCGTCAATCGAGCCAGCACGGCATAGCACTTCCCGGAAATGATCGGCTTCCTGACTTGTGGAAACGGGTGGCTCATCCGCCGCCGAGACGCGCACCAGGACTGCCTCCCATTCCCCCTGCGAACCCGCCTCCAGACGCTCCGTCCCGATTTGTCCTAGCCGCAGCGACAACCGCCCAACCTCTTGCGCGATCTCCTCCATTTCGTTCTCGACATCAACCGAGGCTGGATGCATCGACCACCTCCGCCGTGAACCGCGCTGCCTTCCACCCCGGCAACTCGTCAAGGTAGACAACGTCGAACGCCATCCCCCCAAGACAATCCTCGACCACGCCCTCGATCGCATATTTCAGCGCCCGCGGGCACGCCGTCGCCAGCAGATCGACATCGAAATGCGTCCTGAACCCGCCCCGGGCCAGCGACCCGGTCACCAGCGCGCTCACCCTAAGCGCCGCCAGCGCCGTAACCGCCGCCTTCGCCCCCGCCCGCCTCCGCCGCTCGCCCGCCATCATCCCCGACGTGCCGACCATGCTGCCACCCTTCAACCGCCGGCCTTACCCCTGTCCCGACCAGTTCACGACAACAATCCGACGCTCCTCGATGCTATCCTCGCCGGCATGTCCCTCCCCCTCCACCAATCCATGACCCTCCCCGAGTTCCTCGCCTGGGAAGCCCGCCAGCCCTTCCGCCACGAGTTCGACGGTCTGCGCCCCGTCGCCATGACCGGCGGCACCGCCGCCCACGCCCTCATCCAGCGCAACCTCGCCATCTCCATCGACGCCCGCCTGCGCGGCACCCCCTGCACCTTCTACGGCAGCGACCTCAAGATCGAGACCGCCGGCCGCATCCGCTACCCCGACGGCTTCGTCGTCCGCACCCCCGCCCCGCCCCGCATCACCCTCGTCCGTGATCCCGTCGTCATCTTCGAGGTCCTGAGCACCAGCACCTCCGGCACCGACCGCATCACCAAGAACCAGGAATACGCCGCCCTCCCCTCGGTCCAACGCTACGTCATGCTCGAACAGGACCGCATCGGCGCCACCATCTTCGCCCGCATCGGCCCCGACTGGCTCGGCCATATTCTCACCGACGACGCCATCCTCGCCCTGCCCGAGATCGGCCTCACCATCCCCCTCGCCGAACTCTACGAAGGCGTGGACCTTGCCGCCGTGTCCTCGACCGAAGCCGGCTGACACGCTGCATCCGGCTTGGACATAGCTGCGCGGCGGCCAAGCCGGAGCCGCCTTTTTGCTTGACCCGTGGCGCCACGGCATCGCGTTGTTCGCAAAATGTTTCACGTGAAACATTCTTTCGTTGTCGAAACAAAATGCCTCCCGGTCAACGGCTGATCTTCCCCGTGCTTTGTCGCCAGATGCCCGTCTATGATCCTTGCGTGCAGCCCTGGCCGGGAACTCCGCCATGTATGAAGTCGGCGCCTCCAACGAGGCCGGGACCACCGCCACCCGCCGCGGGACCGGCAAGGAGGCCTTCGCCGCCGCCGCCGCCTGCATCGCCGCCGGCTACCCCTCCGTCACCGTGACCGACTTCGCCAGCGGCCGCGTCTTCCACAAGCCCGAGATCGCCGCCATCCTCGGCATCCTCCACAAATCCGCCGACTGCGACTGACGCCGCCCGCCCGCAGGCCCGCCCCGCCATGCCCGCCGCCGACCTCGCCCTCCTGCTCGCCTTCGACGCCTCCGCCAGCGTCGGCTACGAGGAGTTCGCCCTCATCGCCGGCGGCATCGCCGACGCCCTGCGCGACCCCGAGGTCGCCGCGGGCCTCACCACCGGCCGCGCCCGCGCCTCGCTCTGCGCCCTGCTGGTGTTCTCCGGCCGAGACGCCCAGGAAACCATGATCCCCTGGACCCGCCTCGCCACCCCCGACGACGTGACCGCCTTCGCCCAACGCGTCGACGACGTGCCGCGCCTCGTCCCCGCCGGCCTCACCGCCCTCGGCTCCGCCCTGCTCGCCGCCGAAACTCTCCTGGCCGCCGTGCCCGCCGCCGCCCGCCGCATCGTCGACCTCGCCGGCGACGGCAGCTCCAACGACGGCCCGGACCCCGCGCCGATACGCGACCGCCTGGTCGCCGCCGGCGTCACCATCAACGGCCTGTGCGTCCTGCACGAGGAGCCCGACCTGGTGGACAGCTTCACCCGCGGCGTGATCGGCGGCCCCGACAGCTTCGCCCTGCCCTGCCCCGACTACGCCCGCTTCGCCGACGCCATGCGCCGCAAGCTCACCCGCGAGATCGCCTGACAGCAAGTCCAGGGCTCTGCCCCATGCTTGAAAGTGGCGACCGGCTGGGGGCAGGCGCCCCAGACCCGCACACATAAGGGCCGTGGCACGCAGCACCGGATCGTGCCGCCGGCCCAGGTCGAGTTTTCCAAAGGCCCAGCCTGTGGCGGAGTTTGAGACCCATGCCTGAAGGTGGGGCCTCAGCCTTGCCTGCTGCCTCCTCAGCCCACCCCGAACGCATACTCGATGACCTCGGCGTACACCTCTCCCGGCCGCAGCACCGCCGACGGAAACCCCGGCTGGTTCGGCGCATCGGGAAAGTTCTGCGCCTCCAGCGCGAACCCCGAGGACTGCCGGAGCATGACCCCGCCGCGACCCTTCACCGCGCCGTTCAGCGAGTTGCCCGAGTATACCTGCAGCCCCGGCTGCGTGGTCCGCACCGCCAGCGTGCGGCCGCTGCGCGGGTCGCGCACCGCCGCCGCCGGCCGCAGCGTGCCCGGCTCGCCGTCCACCATGAAGCAGTGGTCGTAGCCTCGCCCGGGCAGCAGCTGCGGATCGGCGTCGAAGATGCCGGCGGCGAAGCTCCGGGGCGCGCGGAAGTCGAACGGCGTGTTGTCCACCGGGCGGATCTCCCCGGTCGGCACCTGCGCCTTGTCCACGGGCAGGAACCGCGCGGCGTGGATCACCAGCTCGTGTGCGAGGACGTCGTGGCGCGCGTCGCCGCCCAGGTTGAAGTACGGGTGCGCGCTGAGGTTGACCACGGTGGGCGCCTCCGCCCGCGCGCCCAGCTCCAGCCGCAGCGTGTCGCCGCGCAGCACGTAGCGCGCGCTCACGTGCAGGGCGCCCGGAAATCCCGCGTCGCCGTCGGGGCTCAGCAGGTCGAGCGTCAGCTCCGTGTCCCCCGCTTCGCGCACCGTCCAGGCGCGCAGGCCGAAGCCGTTCGGGCCGCCGTGCAGCGTGTTGGCGCCGTCGTTCGCCGGCAGGCTGTGGGTCTGCCCGTCCAGGCGGAAGCGCGCTCCTGCGATCCGGTTGGCGCAGCGGCCGAGCACCGCGCCGAACGACCCTCCCGCCGTGGCGTACGTCCCGGCATCCTCCAGCCCGAGCAGGACGTGACCGCGCACGCCGTCGCGGTCCGGAGCCTCGATCGACACCATGCGGGCGCCGAAATCCGTGATGCGCACGCGCAGGATGTCGTTCTGGAGGGTGTGCAGGGTGGCCGTGGTGCCGTCGGGGAGCGCGCCAAATTGTGTCATGCCGGACCCAACGGCACGAGGCACTCGCGGTTCGACCCGGCCACCGGGTACAACGTGTCACGCCACGAGTTCGGTGCGGCAGACGGTGCCAGAACCCTGCGCCAATCCCGGCGCCGGACCGACCGCCGACGCATGATGCCTACGACCCGAACGACGCCACCGGCATGTCGCTCCAGCGGCCCATGCCGACAACGCAGCCGCCGCTGGCGCGCGAAAACCGGTCGCGCCGCGCTGTCGGCCGGCGCATGATGCCCAGCCGCCGACAGCAGTCCAGGACGACATGCGAACGACCCGCCCGCTGCCCGCCTTCGCCTTCGCCACGCTCCTGTGCGCTGCTCCGACCCTGGCCGGCACCCAGCCCCTGTCCTCCGCCACACCGGCCACGCCCGAGACGAGCGCCCTGCCCGCGGCGACTCCGCTGCCGCGCCCGGTGCCGCTGCCCGCGGCCGGCAGCGGGTCGCCGGTGCGCACCGCGTCCGCCACCCTGTCGCCGGCCCTCGTGCTGCCGCAGCCCGGCGCCGAGCCGGCCGCCTCGCTCACCCCTGCCGCGGTGTCCGCCGAGGCTGCCCGCCTGCGCGCCGACCTGGCGCGCGAGGTGCCCGGCCTGGTCGCGCGCAACCCCGCCGCGGAGCGCAGCCTCGTCGCCCTGCTCCGCCGCACCGTGGCCGCGAGCGACTTCGCCCTGGACCACCCGCAACTTCTGGTGGCGGTGGACCGCAACGCCGCCGTGCAGCAGATCTCGGTCGTGCTCGCCCGTCCCGCCGGCGCCTGGGAGGTGCTCGGCACCACCCGCGTCTCCACCGGGCAGGCGGGGCGTTTCGACCATTACATAACCCCGCTCGGCGTGTTCGCGCACACCGACCTGATCCTCGACTACCGCGCCGAGGGCACCTTCAACGAGAACCACGTCCGCGGCCTCGGTCTGAAGGGCATGCGCGTCTGGGACTTCGGCTGGCAGTGGGCGCACCGCGGCTGGGGCGCCGACCAGAGCCCGATCCAGATCCGCCTGGAGATGCACGCCACCGACCCCGCCCTCCTGGCCCGGCGCATCGGCCACACCGCCTCGCAGGGCTGCGTGCGCATCCCCGACGCGATGAACCGCTTCCTTGACCGCCATGGCGTGCTCGATGCCGAGTACGAGCGCGCCGCCGTGGACGAGGTGCGCTACCGCGCTCTGCTGCTGCCAGACCGGGTGCCGACGCCGCTGGCCGGCAGCGTGCTCGTCGTGGTCGACAGCTCCGGGGCACCCTGAGGCAAGCAAGGCCGGGCTCCGCCCAGACCCGCAAAGGGCCGTGAGGCCCTTTGATCCCTTGACTCAAGTATGGGTTTCCAAAGGCGAGCCTTTGGCGGAGTTTGAGGCAGAGCCTCAACCTTGCCTGCCTTACCGGCCATGCCGGCGTCAGCTCTCCAGCACGTAGCTCCCCGGCGCGTCGACGATCGCGGGGTGGGCCTCGCTCCCCATCGCCGGCGGCGTGCCGCGCCTGCCAGCCCGCGCGGCCAGCCACGCCGCCCAGTCCACCCACCAGCTATCCCCGTGCTCGCTCGCCGCCTCGCGCCAGGCCTGGGGGTCGCTTGCGGCGCTCCCGCCGGCGGCGACGTCGGCCGCCCAGTACTTCCCTTTGCCGCCGGGCGGGTTGATGATCCCCGCGACGTGGCCGCTCGACGCCAGCACGAAGCGCACCGTGCCGCCCATGAGCTGCGTCACCCGCCACGCCGACTGCCACGGCACGATGTGGTCCTTCTCCGCGCCCACCGAGTACAGGTCGAGCGTGATGCGCCCGAGGTCGATCGGCTCGCCGTCCAGCACCAGGTGGTCGGGCCGGATCAGGTTGTTCTCGACGTAGGTGTTGCGCAGGTACCAGGAGTGCGCGGTGCGCGCCATCCGGGTGCCGTCGCTGTTCCAGTACAGCAGGTCGAACGCCGGCGGCTTGTTGCCCATCAGGTAGTTGTTGACCACGTTGCCCCAGATCAGGTCGTTGGAGCGCAGCAGGTTGAACATGTTCGACATCTCGCGGCTGTCGAGATAGCCGCGGTCGAGCATCTGCTGCTCGATGAAGTCGATCGCCGGCTCGCCCAGGAACATCGCGGTCTCGCCGACCTCGGCGAAATCCTGCATCGACACCATCAGCGACGCCGAGGCGAACCGGTCGTCGCCGCGCCTCGCGAGCCACGCCAGGGTCAGCGTCAGCAGGGTGCCGCCGATGCAGTAGCCCATGACGTTGACCTGCGGGCTCGCCGTGACTTCGCGGATCGCGTCCGACGCCGCCAGCGGGCCGAGCCGCATGTAGTCCTCGAACCCCATCGCATCCATGGACGCGTTGGGGTTCTTCCACGACACCATGAACACGGTGAAGCCCTGCGCCACCAGCCAGGCGACCATGCTGTTCTTCGGCTGCAGATCCATGATGTAGTACTTGTTGATCCACGGCGGCAGGATCAGCAGCGGCCTCTCGTGCACGTCGGGCGTGGCGGGCGCGTACTGGATCAGCTCGATCAGGGCGTTGCGCAGCACCACCTTGCCCGGCGTCGTCGCGAGGTTGCGCCCTGGCGCGAAGGCGGCGGCGTCCACCATCGACAGCCGCCCCTCCTTCAGGTCGGCCATGAGGTTGCGCGCCCCGTCCGCCAGGCTGGCGCCCCCGGTCTCGACCGCGCGGCGCAGCGCCACCGGGTTGGCCGCCAGCACCAGCGCCGGGCTCATCGCGTCCACGAACTGGCGCAGGTGGAACGACAGCCGGGCGCGCTCGGCCGCCGGCATGTCCGCGTCGGCCGGCTGTTCCAGCAGCCACTCCGACGCCAGGAGGTAGCTGTCCTTGATCTGGCGGAACAGCGGCGACTGCCATTCCGGTGCGGCGAACCGCTTGTCGCCGCGCCTGTCGTCGGAGGCCGCGGCGGGCGCCTCCGCGCCGCTCCAGCGCCGCCCGGCCTCGGCCCAGATCTCCAGCCCGCCCTGCCATAGCTGCGCGTTCAGCCGCACCGCGTTTTCGAGCATCCGGTCTGGCCGCCGCAGGCTGTGCAGCCACACTGTGCGCAGCGCGCGCACGATCTCCGACCAGTCGACCGGCACCACCTCGCGCAGCGGGTTGGCGTTCCACATGGCGTCGATCGCGCGCAGGGTCGGATCGACGGCCATCTGCTGCTGGAGCGCCTCCATGCCCTGCGCCAGGACGCTGGTCGCCGCGTCGGCGTCCCCGCCGGTGGTCCATGCCGGAAACCCTGCCGTCGCGCCCGGCGGTGGAAACGCCGGCGGCACGCCCACGGCGGCCGTGCCGGCCATCGCGGCCTCCATCCAGGACTGCCACACTCCGAGCGGTCCTTCCGCCGACGCCTTCGGGTCACCGGCTCGGTCCTGCGTCATGACGGCTGCTCCCCTGTCCCGCCCGGTCTTGCGCCTGGCGTCGGCCCGTTGGCCATCCCCTGCGTGCAAGGGGATGGGTGCGCCACGGTGCACCTCGCGTCGGCAGGGCGCCAGCGGCTTGCACTGCCGCAGCCCGGTCCTCGACCCGGCGCGCCGGGCAGGCGACAACGTGCCCCTGTCCGGGCCGGCATGCCCCGGCACAGCGCCGCAGCGACACGAGCGGACCGGATGCGGCCCGGCACACGGCCCGGCACACGGCAAGGAACAACCGCCCATGGCGACATCCGCCACCCGGCCAACCCCGGCCAACCTCGTCGACGTCCTGGACCACGGCGCCGACAGCACCGGGGCGCAGGACAGCGCTGACGCGTTCGACTCCGCATGGGCGGCGGCGCTGGCGGCCTCGGCCCTGCACGGCGGCGGTGCGAGGATCGCCATCCCCGCCGGGGTGTACGGCCTGTCGCGCACGCCGCGATGGGTCACGCCGGCCGACAGCGCGATGCGCATCGCGATCGAGGGCGACGGCGCCGCCGTCACCACGATCCACTGCGGCGGCTCGGAGGCCGGGCTGCGGATCGTGCAGAGCCTGGCCTCCCAGCACGTCCGGGTGCGCGGCCTGACCCTGGTGCCGAACTGCCGGACCGGGGCCGGCGGCGCCGCGATCGAGTTCGTGGCCCCCGAGGTGCACATCACCCTGGGCCAGACCGCGATGTTCGAGGACATCACCGTGGCCGCCGTGGCGCCGCTGTTCCCGGTCGGCGCGACCTCGTTCCCGCGCACCTTCGCCGGCGGCTTCAGGCTCGGCACCCTGTGGAATGCCCGGCTCAGCAACATTCGCATCAACGGCGCGGCGATGCAGACCTGCGTGGCGCTGGTCGTCACCGAGGAGTCGCGCCGCCCCGACGTCGTGCACGTGGGCTCCACCGCCGGCCTGCAGCCCGGCATGTCGGTCGGTGGCGACGGCATCGCGCCCGGCACCACGGTCTGCGCGATGAGCCCCGCCACGCTGACCCTGTCGCGCCCGGCCGGCCGGGCGCTGCACGCCGGCGAGGCGGTGTCGCTGACGGTGCCGCTCCCGATCCCGGGCTCCTACGGGGTGCAGTTCACCAACCGCTGCGTCGCCGTGTTCCTCACCGAGGTGTCGGTGATGTACGTGGACACGGCTTTCTGGCAGACCGGCTACGTCGAGAGCCCGATCCTCAAGACCTGCAGCGTCGCGCAGTGCAACGTCGGCTGGCACACCGACGTCGCGGCGATCGGCCCGCACGCCGCGGTCAACGGCCGCCTCGGCCTGGCGATCGAGCTGGACTCCTCGTCGGACTGGTACTGCTTCGACACCGCCCTCGACCTCACGCAGATCAGCGGCGTCCGGCTGCGCCACACCCACCTCGCGATCCGCAACGGCGGTCCGGACCGCGCGGCGGTGCGGCTGACGGATTGCGACACCGCGCGCATCGATTGCTGCGACTTCGACGCGCCGAACGGGGCCACCGCGCTGCACATCCGGCAGACGATGGGCGGCGGCAACTTCTCGATCGTTTCCGCCTGCCGGTTCGGCGCCGACGTCGCGGTGGTGTGCGATCCGGGCACGTATGCCAACGCTGTGGTGGACGCGATGTGGGTTGGCCGGGGCGGCGTGATGGCAGCCTCCCCCCTGGTGGACCGCGACGGGCGCAACCACTGCACCTGGTTCAGCGGCTTCGGCCCCAGCGTCGACGACGGGATCACCGGCACCGCGATCGGCCGCGGGATGCACGGGATGCCGGCGACGCAAACGCCGGCCGGATCGTGCCGGCTCTGGACCGGGGACGGCACGCTGCGCCAGGAGTGATGCCGACGATGACTCGGGCGTCGACCTGCCAGGAAGCAAGGCCGGGCTCTGCCCGGACTCACCAAAGGCTTCCTCCCTCAAGCATGGGCCTTTTGGGAACCCCTTCCTTAAGCAAGTGGATCCCAAAGGCCCTGCCTTTGGCGGAGTCCAGAGGCAGGGCCTCTGGCCTTGCCTGCCTTGCCGGATGGCACCCCGCCGCCGCCGGCATGAGACGATCATTCCCGAACCCGGAGGCAGACGCGATGAAGCAGATCCGCCTGAACGCCTTTGCCATGAACGCGGTGGGCCACGTCTCGCCCGGACTGTGGCGGCACCCGCGCGACCGCTCCACGGAGTACACGCGGCTGGGCCATTGGCTCGACCTCGCGCGCACGCTGGAGCGCGGGCTGTTCGATGGCATCTTCTTCGCCGACGTGCTCGGCGCCTACGACGTCCTCGGCGGCAGCCCGGCGGCGGCGCTGCGCCAGGCCGCGCAGGTGCCGGTGGGCGACCCACTGCTGCTGGTGCCGGCCATGGCCACCGTGACGGAGCATCTCGGCTTCGGGGTCACGGCGTCGCTGGCCTACGAGCCGCCGTTCCTGCTGGCGCGTCGCTTCTCCACGCTCGACCACCTCACCGGCGGGCGCATCGCCTGGAACATCGTCACCTCCTACCTCGACAGCGCCGCCCGTGCCGCCGGCCGCCCCGCCCAGCATGGCCATGACGAGCGCTACGTGCTGGCCGAGGACTCCCTGCGCCTGATGCTGCGGCTGTGGGAGGAGAGCTGGGAGGACGGCGCCGTCCTGGCCGACCGGGCGGCGGGCATCTACGCCGACCCTGCGCGGGTGCACGCGATCCGCCACCGGGGGCCGGAGCACAGCCTCGACGCGATCCACCTGTGCGAGCCCTCGCCGCAGCGGGTCCCGGTGCTCTACCAGGCCGGGTCCTCGCCGGCCGGGCGGGGCTTTGCCGCGCGCCACGCGGAATGCGTGTTCGTCTCCGGGCCGACGGCCGCGGTGATCGCGCCGAGGGTCGCCGCGCTGCGCGAAGCCGTGCGCGCGGCGGGCCGACAGCCGGAGGAAGTCCTGGTGTTCTGCCTGGCCACCGTGGTGGTGGCGGCCACCGACGCCGAGGCGCACGACCTGCTGGCCGAGTACCGGTCCTACGCCAGCACCGAGGGCGCGCTGGCGCTGCTCTCCGGCTGGACCGGCATCGACTACGCGGCGGTACCGCTCGACTCAGAGGTGCGGTTCATCGAGAACGACGCCGGCCGGAGCGCCATGGAGAACTTCACCCGCGCCGATCCCGACCGGCGCTGGACGGTGCGCGAGGTCGCCGGGCAGGTGGCGCTGGGCGGCCACGGCCCGGTGTTCGCGGGCTCCGCGTCGCGGGTCGCAGACCTGATGGGGGACTGGATGGAGCGGACCGGCGCGGACGGCTTCAACCTCGCCTACGCGGTGATGCCGGAAAGCTTCGAGGCCGTGGTCGGCCACCTGATCCCGGAGCTTCAGCATCGCGCGATGTTCAAGACCGGCTACGCATCCGGCACCCTGCGCCGCAAGCTGTTCGGCCACGACACCAGGACCGCCCGGAACGCCTGATCCGCCAGCCCGGCGGCCACCTGACACGATGCCGTCCTGTCGAACGGACAGGGTCTCGCGAGAAGGCGCGAGGCCGGTGACGGATGACCGACCGTGTTTCTGACAGCGACCAACGAACCGCTAAAGAAGCCCGGACTGGTGCCGACGCTCGGAATCGAACCGAGGACCTACTGATTACGAATCAGCTTTTTAGGTCCTGCTAAATCCCTGTGTCCGCACTGGTAGACTGCCAAGGTTCTGACAAATGGCGGTATTTGTCCGCCATCCCCTGACAATCGTTGACACCTCCTGCCAGCAAGGACGACTCTATGTGCGGACACAGCACGGACACGGGCGCGGACATGGCGGAACGGCTCACGGACAAGGCGGTGCGCTCCATGGCGCCACCCACGGCCGGCAATCGCATCGCCTACGATGACGAGGTGAAGGGCTTTGGGGTCCGGATCACCTCGGCTGGCGCCCGCGCATTCATCCTGAACTACCGAGCCGCGGGCCGTGAACGGCGCATCACCATCGGCTCGTTCCCGGACTGGGGCGTATCGGCCGCCCGGGAGCACGCCAAGGGCCTGAAGCGGGACGTTGACCAGGGTGGCGACCCCATGGGCGATCGGCACACCGACCGGGCCGCCCCGATTGTCAACGCCCTGGCCGATCGCTTCGAGACCGAGCACCTGGCCAAGCGTCGGGCGAGCACCGTCACGGACTACAAGTCGATCCTGCGCCTCTACATCCGCCCGCAGCTCGGCATGATGCGCGTGGCCGAGCTGCGGCACTCGGACGTGGAGAAGCTGCATCGGTCCATCGCCAAGACGGCGCCCTACCGCGCCAACCGGGCCGTGGCTGTCCTCTCGAAAATGTTATCCCTGGCCGTGAAGTGGGAGATGCGTAGCGACAACCCGGCGCGGGGGATCGAGCGGGCGCCGGAGGAGAGGCGCGAGCGGTTCCTGTCGCCTGCTGAGATCGGCCGCCTGGCGGACGCCCTTACGGCTCATCCCGAGAAGGCCAGCGTCAACGCGATCCGGTTGCTGATGCTGACCGGCGCCCGGCGTGGCGAGACACTGGCCTCGAGGTGGGCGGAGTTCGATCTGCAGGCCGGCGTATGGGTGAAGCCTTCGGCGCACACCAAGACCAAGAAGGCGCACAGGGTGCCTCTGTCCGCCCCTGCCCTCCTCCTGCTGAGCGAGATCAAGGAGGCAGCGAAGCCGGGAGCGGAGTTCCTGTTTCCGGGTAGGCCAGAGAAGCCGGTGACGGACATCAAGCGGGTGTGGGCGGCGGTGTGCCGCAAGGCCGGGCTGGCGGTCCAGGAGGAGAGGGCAACGCGGGCCGGCGATGCGGTGAAGGACGCCGCGGGCAAGCCTGTGCTGGTGTGGCAGTCGACGGTGCGGATCCACGACCTGCGGCACACCTACGCTTCGATCTTGGCCAGCTCGGGGCTGTCGCTGCCCATCATCGGCGCCTTGCTGGGGCATACGCAGGCAGCCACAACGCAGCGATATGCGCATCTGATGGACGATCCGCTGCGGGCCGCGACGGAGCGGGTGGGCGCGGTGGTGAGCGGTGCCGGGAAGGCTGGGGCGGACGTGGTGTCGATCCGGGGGCGGACGTGAGCACTAAGCCGAAGCAAATACGTACGCGGCCGCGCAAGAAGCTAGAGGATAGGCGCTCGATTACCGCCCTGCTGGTTTATGAAATCCTGAAAAGGCAGCCTCGCGGAGCAAATGATCTAAAACCCGACGATCCTGCTCTGCTAGAAGCCGCCCAAGAGTTGGCTGCGATACAAGGACAAGCGCATAGGCACGAGCTGAGTACCGAGGACTGGAAACCCTCTAAAATGCGAAACGCCAAGATTGCTGGTGCTCTCCGGACTTTGACGGAGGAGCTTCCATCTCTCAACGAAGAGATGGAATGGGCGGCATCATGTGCATCCAACACCGGGAATGTTGTGCTGCGAATGATCTTTGAGGATGCACGTAGGGCGGTCGTCGATCTCACCACATCTACAAATAAATTTTCTGCTAATGAACTATTAGCACGGCCTATCTCTCGAATAGACATACCAGCTAAATGGGAATTGTATGCGACACGGATTATAGGTGCAATAAGAAAGTATCTTCCTCAATTCTCAACAGAGGCGTGCTACCGCATTCTGGCGGATTTAATACCGGATATTACAGGCGAGATACCAGAAGACGCAGTCACCATCAAGAAGCAATACTTGACAAAGGTCGTGACAGGAAATCTTAAGATACGAGCTTCCAAACCTGATACAAATGAACGGTCGTAATACGTATCTGGTTCAGATGGCGCGCTCTGGTTTGTAATTATTGGCTGCCTTCTGAGTGATCAGCATATCCGCTCCTGCCAACCCCGGACAGGAGCCACACTATGCAGGACCATTCCACGCCGACCAGTGCCAGCATCACAGACGGGCTGCTGCGCCGGGCACAGATCGCCGCAGACTTGGGCCGTTCTGAGCGGACGCTGATCCGTTACGAGCACGCGGGGCTGCCGGTCATCAAGGTCGGGATGCTGCGTTTGTACGACCTGGCCACCGTCCGGGCCTGGCTGATGACTCACGAGCACCGCCACGAGGCCCCGAAGCGCGGCCGTCCGGCCAAGCGCGCCGCCTAAAAACTGAAACCGCCGGCACCTGCAGAGCAGGGCCAGCGGTCAGAAGCCACAGACACAGACAACGGTCACGCCCTGAACACGTGTGATTTACGGCTTCTCTCCGCCTGGTTCAACCGCTTTCAGCACCGCCGGCTCATCTTGGAGAGCCGCACCTTGCGCCCCGATCCGTCCCGCTACGCCGTCCAGTCCGACCCCGATCGGAACCACCACTTTCGCCGCTTCATGACCGCTCGCCCGTTGACTGCGCGCGAGCTGGAGCTGGCCGCCGACATCGAACTCGCGCAGGGCAATCCGCGCCGCGCCGACCTACTGTCGTGGAAGGCACACCTCGCGCGCACCGAGGTGACGGCATGAGCCCGGCAGCACGCGACCGGTTTCGCCTGCAGCGGGGCGCCGAGCACCTGCACGCCCTCGGCGCCCGCGCCCTCGCCGAGATGCTGGCCGAGCTGGCGCGCGATCGGTGCGACCTGGCCGACACCCTTGACCGGCTGGACGCCTGGCGCGCTGGGTTGTCGCCGGAGCTGCTGCGCGCGGCTGGCGGCGACCGGTTCCCGCCGCGCCCGCTGCGCGTGGTGGCAGCATGATCCCCCGCGAGATCGCCCGCGAGATGAACCTGGAGAAGTCCGGCCGCGGCTGGCGGGGTGCCTGCAAGTCCTGCGGCTACGGCACCACGCTGGTGCTGTCCGCGAAGGGCAGCCTGTGGTGCGCGAGCTGCGGGAAGGACGGTCCCGCGGAGGAACTGGCGCGCCTGCAGAACGGCGAGCAGGCGCAGGCCGCCGAGCGCCAGATCGGCAAGCCAGAGCCCACCGCGGCCGAGCGCACCGCCCGTGCGCTGGTCTGGTGGAACGGCGCGCCCCGGGACGCACTGGGCACGCCGGCCGACCTCTACCTGACCGGGCGGGGGTTGCCCGGCCTGGCTGCCTCACCGGCCATCCGCTACCGGACCGACGTGTCCCATCCGGCCGAGCGCGGCACCCGGCGGCCCGCGATGCTGGCGCTGGTGCAAGACGTGACCGGCGCACCCATCGCGGTGCACCGGACCTATCTCACGCGCGGCGGGCACAAGGCGGTCGTGGTGCCGGTTAAGGCCAGCGTCGGCCCGACCTTCGGCGGTGCGATCCGCCTGGACAGTGCCGCGGCGGAGATGGTGGTCGGCGAGGGCATCGAAACTGCCGCCAGCGCCGGACGGCTGCTCGGCCTGCCGGCATGGGCCGCCATCGCCGCCGGCAATCTGGCGCAGGCGCTACAGCTCCCGCCGGAGGTGCGCAGCGTGGTGATCGCGGCCGACGCGGATGGGCCGGGGCGGCAGGCTGCGGAAGCGGCAACGGCACGATGGCAGACCGAGGGCAGGCGGGTGCGGATCGCCACCCCGGACATGCCGGGCGCCGACTTCAACGACATCTTGGTGCGGGGTGCGAATGCCTGACGCGGCAGGCTTCACCGTTCACGAGGCCTCGGCCAAGGCGCCGATCTGGGCTGAGTCTGATGGCTGGTCCGAAGGCGCCATCCCACCCCGCCCCTGGATCGCTCGCGGCTATCTGTTGCGTGGCGCCGTGTCGGTCATCTCGGGCGCAAGTTCCGTCAGCAAGTCGACGCTCGCTGTCGGCTACACCGTCGCGCTCGCCTTGCATCAGGTGTTTAACCGCTTTGCCCCCCTCGGGGCCGGCCGGGTGATGCTCTACAATGTAGAGGACGACGCGAACGAACAGAGGCGGCGGTTCTCCGCGGTGCTGCGCCAGTTCGGCGCCTCGCCCTCCGACCTAGCCGGCAAGGTGATGCGGGTCGGGCCGAACAGCGTCGGCACACTGATTGATCGCGACCCCGACACCCGCGAGTTGTTCCTAACCGGCGCAATGGTGGCGATGCAGGAACTGATCGCCGAGTTCAAGCCCGACGTGCTTATCCTCGACCCGCTAGTCGAGCTGCACAGTGCGGAGGAGAACGACAACACGGCGCTGCGCGGCATCATGGCTCAGTTCCGGACCTTGGCCGTAAGACACAAAATGGCCGTCGCCATCGTGCATCACGCCCGCAAAGGCGCCTCGCAATCCACACCGGGTGATACGGACACCCTGCGCGGTGCGTCCTCTATCGTCGGCGCCGCGCGGATCGTGGTGACGGTGGCAGCCATGACGGAGGACGAAGCCAAGACGTTCGGACTGGGGCCAGATCAGCGGCGCAGCTTCTTCCGCGTGGACTCCGGCAAATCGAACTACAGCCGGCTACACGAGGCGGAATGGTTTGAGCGTGTCGAATACGAGCTGGACAATGGCGACTTGGTGGCAGCGCCGGTGGCATGGCAGCCGCCGCAGGATGCCGTGTCGCTTGAAGCCCGAGCGGCTATTGAGATGGGTATCGAAACGGGCAGCACCGAAGGCCCTTGGTCAGCCAAGCTGTCGGCGGACGCGCGATCGGTCAAACACCTGTTCGAGCGCCACGGCGTAGCAACCCCGGCAGGCCAGCGGACATTGCTGCTGGAACTCGCACAGGCCGGCTTTGTCGTCGCCAACTACAAGAACGAAGGCCGCCGCATCGTCCAGGGTCTACGCGCCCCGAACGGCTCGCCAACGGCCTTCAAGTGGGTCGGGGTCGGGTGCCCGGATTAGGCAGAACATCCGGGCAAGTTCCGGGCATTCCAGGGTGCCCGGATGACACCCGGACCCTATAGGGGAAAAGACCATCCGGGCGGTCTTTTTCCCCCTCCTGGGGTCCGGGCAGGTTCCGGGCGCTTGGATGCTTATGTGAGGGCAAACCCTGTGGTGGCCACGGCTTCAGCCTCGCTCCGATGCAGCAACGAAAGGTTAACGCCCGGTTAAAGGAACATACGTTTCCTGTGGATGGGCCTGTGTATATCGAGCGGAAGTCGACCGGCGCTGTTTGAAGCCTGCGAAGAGATCGCCAACTCGCCGGCCGCGATGCTTCCTGCCGCTCGGCTGCCGTCGCCGCCACGAGTCAGCCCTCAAACTTCCTGACACTGATGACTAGTCAGAGGACATAAGCCGCCAAATAACTGACATCGCACGACAATAATCAGAATGTGTTGACCTATGTCCGCACTGCGTCCGTATAACTGAGTGGAGACAGCGGTTTCGGACGGGAAGGATCGGAACACGGATGAGCGGCTATCGCAGTCAAGTCGCGGCACCGAAGCCGAGCGGGCGCACCCGAGAGGGGCGGCGGATGCAGCAAATCCGCGCGGAGCTGGCGGCACATGTTGGTCAGCCGTCCGCCGTGCAAAGGATGCTGATTGAGCGTGCGGCCACGCTGTCGTTGCAGATCGAAACCCTCGACCGCCGGATGTTCGAGGGTGGCCAACTGAGCGAGCATGACAGCCGGGTCTATCTGGCCTGGAGCAATACCCTGACCCGAACACTCAAGGTGCTCGGTCTTTCGGCGACCTGCGCCGTGCCTGGCAACCGACTGCAAGCCCACCTTGCCGCTCGCAAGGCTGCCTAAGCGATGTCCGGCACCGTCGACATCAGCAGGGAGGACCTCGCCATCTACGCATCCCGCTGGACCTTGGATCGCACCGGGCGATGAACATCCTCGCGGCCCTGGACGACCCGGACCTGTTCGCCCCGCACTTCAAGGGCGACACGTGGCAGGCGTGGCGGGCCTTCCTGGCGGCGCTCTACGGCCTGCCGATGGATG